>WNGM01005469.1_pt1 | contig 14293 bp, 14 predicted proteins | sample 5400571 | NCBI WGS metagenome assembly WNGM01 (sample SAMN13153378, study PRJNA577476) | soil metagenome | isolation source: 100 cm soil or saprolite under Garry oak tree replicate 2 | place: USA:California | collected 2016-06-15
GTCGAGTGCACAGCAAGTCGAGGATCCCGCGTCTGTGCCGACGGTTCGGGTGATTCACCGGTTTCACCCGTTGTTCGGCCGGGACCTTGAGTTCGTCAAGCGCCGCAGGAACTGGGACGCCGACCGAGTCTATGTCTACGACGACGGGGCTCCCCGTAGTTTCCAGCGTAAAAACAACGATTAGCCTGGTCAGCCGGGTTGCCGAGCCTTCCTGAAGCTACGAGGGGGTGCCGCCAAGGTACGGCGGTAACAGGAAATGGGGTGGGGTCTCGGAAGTACGAGGGGGCTACCCGGGGCAGGGCCGCCTTTCGGCACGACGACTTCCAACCAGAGAGCGATCACTCCTCTGACTCATCCGCATCGTGGCTGGCAATCCAGTCCTCGACCTGCGCGTCCTGTTCCAACTGCGCGTATCGTTCCTCGGCCTCTACCTCAGCCATCGCTTCGATCATGGCGTCGTGGTCGTACTCGACCGGTGCCATCTCGGGACTCCAGTCCTCGGCGTTCGTGTCCACGGCCTCTGACTCGGCGATCAGCCTGACCAGCAAATGCTCCGCTGCCTTCAGCATCGCCGGATCGTCGGTCCAATACCCGAACTCGATGTTGCGGTGAGAGCCCTTCGTGAAGTTCGCTGACGAGACCCAAAGCCGGACCGGCTGAAACGCCACCGCCTCGACGTCCCCAGGCGCATCGACATGCCGGTGCAGGAGGTGACCCATCAGTGCCAGCTTGGCGTGCACCAGCGGCGGATACCTCCCGGCGGTCTTGCGGAAGCCCAACGTCCTGAAGGCAGAGATGATCGCTTCCAATGGGAGGCCGGGTGGCTGCTCCTGCTCGTTCCGCCTCGCCAACTCCCGGTGTATGTCGTCCCAGTACTGGGTACGCTCCGGCTTGCTGACGACGATGCACGCCGCCGTCAGCTGCTCCACCGCTCTGAGGAGATCGTCGTCGTTTAACCCGAACGACGAGCCCAGTAGAACCGCACCGCAGGACTCGTCGCTCTGCCACCGTGGCTGCCGGCACGCGACGAAGTCGTTGATTCCGTCGACCAGGCCCCGTAGGACGTCAAGGCCAACGAAGATGTTGTTCCCGGCGGCATTCAACCGGAACGTCGCATCGAAGACATCAGAGAACCGCGCCCGACCAGTCGCGCCCATGCCGACCACGGTGTCACGCCACACCACGCGCTGCATCGCGGGTAACTCTCGGCGCTGTCACGTCGAGCACTCGGCACGAACGAATACGCGCGGCCGTCTGCGGTCTGGCCTAATCGGCCCCCCGGTACTTCAGACCGTTGACCGGATCGAGCACGCGGGCCGGCCGAGGCCGCACGATGCCGGCCGTCGCCTCGGCGGCGTGCTGCTCGGCGAACTCGGCGTGCGCCTGGGCGACGGCGTCCGGGTAGGCCGCTGCCTTCTCGTGTCCGGCCAAGGCCCGGTAGATGCTGGCCAGGCTGGGGTTCTGTCCCTTGCGCTTGCCGGTGGGGATGATCAGGTCGGGGCGGATCGCGTTCTCCTCCCGCAACTCCCTGGCCAGCCGCTCCCACCGCTGGTTGGCCTCCAACGCCCTGTCCAGGGCATCCCTCAGCCAGGCGTCAGCATCCGCCTCCGCGACAACACCAGCCAGGACCTTCACAGACGACATCGAACACCATCACACCGCCGTACGCACCACGCCCCGGCGTGTCGCGCGCAGTCAGCCACAGGATTCCCGACTACTTACCGTCAATCACCCCTCAGACTGTTTTCCAAGCCGATCGATCTATCGCGTTCCGCACGGCCGCTGACCACCGGCCGAAGGTCACCAACGGGGCAGGCTGACCGGCCTGTCCCCGCCCGGGGTCCGGGGCCGCCGAACGGCGGCCCCGGCAGCGTGCCGTGCTACTTGGCGACGATCTGGATGTTGTGGGCGTCCTCGAACGTCTGGCACTGGAACTGGCAGACACTCAGTGACGCCTGCCCGAACGCGACCCCCTTCTTGAACGGATTCTGGAACGGGATGATCGTCATGGTCACGGTATGCACCGAGCCGGTGCAGGAACTGGTTACCTGCTCGCTGGCCGACCCGCTGGCGATATCGCCGCCAACCCGCTCGGTGACCTGCACCGAGAGGAAGGCGAACGCGCCGGGCTGGCAGGTGAACTCGACGGGGACGAAGATGACCGCCCCCTTCGCGCCGAGCGTTGCCGTGTTACCGAGCGACACGGCCGCTACCGGTGGCGACTGTGACTGGAGGCTGACCGCCGCTCCCGCGGGAACCGCTAACGCGGATTTCCACGCAACAGGTTCGGCGCAACGTGTCAGCTGGTCGAGTCCGCGCGACCAGCGACAATGCTTTGAGCCACCTCGGCTCATGCCTGGTCCGATGGTCACGCGGGCATGGTTCAGACGGTTGAGCCGATCATTCTCGTTCGCATGATCGTCGATGCCCCGCTGGCCGCAGTGTTGCGCCCCAAGCGATCCAGCGTCAGCGCATCGATGGACGCCACGTCTAGCAGAACGCCGATCTTGGGGCTCGGCCAACGAAATCGACGCACGGTGCGGCGTCATCAATGGGCCACCGGAGCGACCGGACGTCCGCGTGATCTGGACCTTCCTGTACCGATGGAGCCCCGATGCGCACCGGAGGTTGGGTCGAACGCCCTGCGCGGAAATCCGCGCTAACGCGACGGCCACGCCGAGGCCGATAGCGGCTGCCGCGATGAGTGGGGACCGCATGCGAATTGCCTTCACTACTCCCCCTTTTCCTCTTGATTGGTTACCTCTTCCCTGATCGCCGGACCGGCCAGCCCGATGAACAGGCCGGCGGCCAGCGGTAGCACCGCGATGTGCCACAGGAAGTCGAAGCCGCTGTGCACCGCGAAGGCGGTGAGCGCGGCGAGGGCGCCGGCGCGGATCCCCGGCCGGTGCGGGTACCGGCGGCCCTGGTACAGGTATGCCGCGATCGCGACGGCGAGCCCGAGCAGCAACACGAGCCCGATCGCGCCGAGATCGACCAGGGTCTGCACATACTCGTTGTGGACGTACAGGGCGACCGCGCCGCGACCGTCCGGGGTGGTCCAGAGGAACCGGGCCAGGCCCACGCCGGTACCAGTGAGCGGCTGCCGAGCGACCATCTCGAACGCGACGTGCAGAGCCCCGGTACGCCCGCCGGAGTTCAGGTTTCCCCGACTCCGCCAGACCTCGTGGAGCAGGCCCGAGCGCAGTTGACTCGCGGCGAGGGCTCCGGCGACCACGAGGACCGCGCCCACCGCCAGGGCCCGAGCCCGGGCCGGCAGGAGTACCGCGCCGGTCGCCACCGCGCCGCCGGCTAACAGCCCGAGCCCGGCCAGCAACGGCTGGGGTGCGGCGGTGGCGGAGAAGGACGGCACCAGCGCCCCGACCGCGGCGGCCGCTGCCACCAGCGGCGGCAACGCGTGCCAGACCGTCGCCCGTACCCCGGCGACGAGGGCCAGCACCACGAACCCGGCCAGCAGCGCGAGGAAACCGGCCCGGCTCAGCGTCGTGCCGACGCCGACGAGCAGGAGGTACGCGGTGAGCGCGCGCAGCACCGAGCGCGGCCGGGCGACCAGAAGCATGATCGCCAGCAGGGCCAGCAGGGCCAGCAGGGCCAGCGGGACCAGCAGCGCCGCTGCCGCATTGGGATACGTGAGGGTCGAGGCGCCCCGCCAGAGTTGGTAGTCGACCAGAACGGCGAACCGGGGTACCCGCCAGGCGACGCCAACCCACGCGGTGACCGCCACGAGCGCGCCGACCGCGACCAGTGTCCCGGCAGCGGACTCCCGCTCGGCCGGGCCGGTACGCCGCACCACCACCGCGGCGACGGCTTCCGGGTACCGGTCGGCGCCGACGGCACGCACGAGTACCCACACCGCCAAGGCGGTCGCCACGACCGGTACCGGCCCGAGGTCCGCCCGGGTCCACGGGTGGGCGCGCAGCGCGACAGGCAACGCGACGGCCACGAGCGCCGTGACGAGTAAGCGCCCGGGAAGGTAGTAGCCGCCCTGCGCGACGAGACCGGCGCTGAGTGCGGCGACCAGAGCCAGAACGTGCGGTGGCGTGCCGGACCTGTCAGCGACAGTCACTGGATGGCGCGTGCGCCTGACCACGTCCAGCATTGGCAAGAACCCCCGGATGGCCTCGGCTTGAGACACTATCGGCGATCCGGGAAGCAGGGCCACCCGCCCGGTCCAAATTCAGCAGGACCGCGAAACAACCATCCGGGCGCCATCCACGTCCGGCCAGCTGCTCGGCCATCAGGCGTCCGGCCTCGGTCCGGGCTTCGACCGGGTCGTAGTCCAGGGGGTGACCAGGCCGAGGTTCGTGGTGGGCAGGGCCTGCGGCAAGCGTTGCGGTGTAACGCATATGCTCGGCCAGCCGCCAGCCGCCAGCCGCCACCAGGTGCTGACCCACCACGACGACCGCGCGGTGGTCAATCGCGCCGCCGATCGAGTGCGGTACATCGCTGCGGCCTGGCCGGGGCTGCGCGTCCATGTGGACCTCGACGATCCGGCGCATCAACCCTACCGGCGTTGATCCAGGGTGCGGCTACTCTGGGTTCCCCGAAAGAAGGAGCGAGCCGATGATGATCGCGACGCGAGGGCTGCGGAAGTCGTTCCGCGGCCGCAAGGGGGCGGTCACGGCCGTGGCCGGCGTGGACCTGGTGGTACGCGACGGGGAGATCTTCGGTTTCCTCGGTCCCAACGGCGCCGGAAAGACCACCACGCTCCGGCTGCTCGCCACGTTGATGACGCCGGACGGCGGGGACGCCACCGTGGCCGGTGTGGACCTGCGCCAGGCCCCCGGGGAGGTACGGCGGCGCATCGGGTACGTGGCGCAGGACGGTGCCACCTGGGGTGAGGTGACCGCTCGCGAGGAGCTGGTGCACCAGGCCCGCCTGTACGGCGTGGGCCGGGCCGAGGCGCGCCGGCGTGCCGACGCGGCGGTACGGGCGTTCCAGCTCGACGCGTTCGCCGACCGGCGCTGCAAGACGTACTCGGGCGGGCAGCGGCGCCGGGTCGACATCGCGCTGGGTGTCATCCACCAACCGAGGCTGGTCTTCCTGGACGAGCCGACCACGGGGCTGGATCCGCAGAGCCGGGCGCACATGTGGGCGGAGGTACGCCGGATGCGCGCCGAGGGGATGACGGTCTTCCTCACCACGCACTACCTGGAGGAGGCCGACGCGCTCTGCGACCGGGTGGCCATCATCGACAACGGTGAGATCGTGGTCGAGGGTACCCCGACCGACCTCAAGCGGGAGATCTCCGGGGAGGTGGTCAAGGTCGGGCTGGACGGAGGTGACCCGCGGGCACCCGCGCTGCTGCGGGGCGAGCCCTACGTGCGCGGCATCGAGCCGACCGCCGACGGCGTCCGGCTGTACGTGGACGACGGCGCCACGGCCATGCCGCGCATCATGCGTACCCTCGACGGTTCGGGGATCGCGCTGCGCTCGATCGAGCTGCACCGGCCCAGCCTCGACGACGTGTTCCTGGCCAGGACCGGCCGGTCGCTGCGAGACGACGCATGAAGCTCGTCCGCGACACCTGGCTGGTGCTCACCCGGCAGCTGGTCCTGATGCTGCGCAATCCGGTGTGGCTCTTCGTCGGTGTCCTGCAACCGTTGTATTTCCTGGTGCTTTTCGGCCCGCTCCTGCGGCCGGTACTGGGCGGGGCGGACGCCTTCACGACGTTCGTTCCGGGGCTGCTGGTGATGCTGGCCCAGTTCGGCACGCTGTTCGTCGGCTTCGGTCTGCTCGCCGAGCTGCGGGCCGGCATCATCGAACGGATGCGGGTCACGCCGGTGAGCCGGTTGGCGCTGCTGCTCGGCCGTACCGGTCGCGACATCGTGATGCTTCTCGCACAGGCCAGCATCCTTGTCGCGGTGGCGATCCCGTTCGGGCTGTCGGTGAAGGCGGTCAATCTGTTGCTGACGTTCGTCCTGCTGTCACTGGTCGCCCAACTGCTGTCGGCGGTGTCGTACGCCATCGCGCTGAAACTGCGCAGCGAGGACGCGTTCGCGCCGCTGCTCAACGCCGCCAGTACCCCCATCTTGTTGCTCTCCGGGATTTTCCTGCCCATGACGCTCGCACCGGCGTGGCTGCGGCACATCTCGGAGTGGAACCCGTTCTCGTGGGCGGTACAGGCCGCGCGTGCCCTGTTCGCCGGGCACCCGGGTGATCCCCACGTGTGGAAGGCGCTGGTGATTCTGGGCGGTCTCGCGATCGCCTCGGCCGCGTGGGCGGCACGGTCCTTCGCCCGCGGCGTCCGCTGACCCGTTCAGGCCAGGGCGATGCGCAGCCGGGCGTACGTGGGGATGAGCACCCGGCGACCGTAGCGCCGCTCGACGATGCGCCACGGCCGGCCGGCCGCCAGCAAGGCTTCCAATAGAGCCGACAGTTCTGCGCGGGCGACCGGTGCGCCGAGGCAGAGGTGGCGCCCCGCCCCGAACCAGAGTTGGCGGTTGTCCGGCAGGTAGTCCCGGTCGAGGTTGAAGCCACCCGGGGCGTTGTTCGCCGTGTACGTCAGCATCAGCACCCGCTCGCCGGCCCGCAGCCGCCGGCCGGCGATCTCCACATCCGCCCGGACCGAGCGGCCGATCACCGGTGCCGGCGTGGTGACGCGCAACCCTTCGCGTACCGCGTCGGCGATCCGGTGCGGCTCGGCGCGCAACCGTTCCTGCTCGGCGGTGTCATGCAGCAGCGCCACGGTACGGGCGATCGCGCTGGCGGTGGTCTCCGTCCCGGCGACCATCAGCAGGATGGCCAGACCCTCGGTCTCGCGCAGCCCGAGCCCCAACTCGCGGCAGCGCCCGAGCAGGGTGTCGCCGGGCGCGTCGCGCCACGCGGCGGCGACCCCACCGGTCATCCGGACGACGATCGCCCGGGCGGCGGCGATGGTGTGTGCGGGCAGGTGCGTCGACGCCGTGCTGCCCAGGGCGAGCGCGGCCAGTTCCTCACCGGTGTCGAAGACCTTCCGGTATCCGTCGTCGTCTTCCGACGCCGCGATGTTCAGGCCCAGCAGATCGGCGACGATCCGGCCGACGATCACCCGGGCCAGGTCGGCGATGTCGACCGTGCCGCCGGCGACGAGCTCGGCGGTGCACCGGCGAAGCCGTGGCCCGGCCACCCGGGACACCAGTGCCGCCGAGTTGTCCTCGGTGAACAGCTCACGTGCCTTGGTGCGCAAGGCATGGTGGCCGGCTCCGTCGAACATGTCGTAGACCCAGTCGCCCAGTACCTGAGCCCACAGGTGCCCGACGCCGCCCTCGCCCAGGAGCGTGAAGTGGTCGGGATCGTTGAGAATCCGGCGCGCGGTGACCGGATCGCTGACCAACCACCCCAGGCCCGGAACCCGCCGGATCGGCCGGGCGAACCGCCCGAGCGTCAACAGCACGGGCAATGCGGGCCGGCTCGCCGCGAGGAGCCTCAACTCCTGGCGGCGGGCGTAGTCGAGGGCCACGCCGGTCATGCTATCGGCGGGCCGCATCGACTACAATGACCATCTGGCAGAGGGGGGTGCGGGTTGCATCGACCGGTCGCCGTCCTGGGGGGAGTCGCCGTCCACCTACCCGAGGACCGGCTGTCCAGCCGTAAGGTGGAGCAGCGGGTCGCCGAGCTGAGTGACGGGTTCGTCCCGCCGTCCGGGTTCGTCCGCCGGCTCACCGGGGTGGAGCACCGGTACCTGATGCCCGCCGACTGGCAGGCCTCCGACCTGGCCGTGGCGGCCGCCCGCAAGGTCCTCGCCGAGACCGGTACCGCGACGGCCGACGTCGACCTGTTGATTTTCGCCTCCGCCAGCCAGGACATGGTCGAGCCGGCGACCGCGCACATCGTCTCCGCGAAGCTGGGTCTGGCCTGCCCGGTGTTCGATGTCAAGAACGCCTGCAACAGCGTGCTCAACGGGATGGAGATAGCCGACGCGCTGATCGCTTCCGGCCGCTACCGGCGCATCCTCATCGCCTGTGGAGAGTCACCGTCGCGTGCGGTGCGGTGGAGGGTTCCGCACCTGTCCGCATACTGCGCGGCGTTCCCGGGATACACCCTGTCCGACGCCGGCGCCGCGCTGCTGCTGCACCCCGCTGACGCCAGCCCGAACGGTCCGGGGATCCTCGGCTTCGGCTTCACCGCGGACTCCCGGGTGTGGGAGGTGGGCACCCTGCCCGGTGGTGGCTCGGCACATCCACGGGACGAGGAGTACAGCTACTTCCGGATGGACGGCGACCGGCTGAAGGAGGCGTTCGCGGCGCTCGGTCCGCAGGTGTTGCATGACACCGTGCACCGGCTCGGGCTGCGCTGGGACGACTTCACGATGGTGGGTCTGCACCAGGTGTCGCTGTCGTATCTGGAGGAGGTCAGGACCCGGATCGGGGTCGACGCCGACCGGATCGTGGTGACGCTTCCCGACCACGGCAACCTGGCCTCGGCGAGCCTGCCGCTGCAACTGTCGATCGCGCTCCAGTCCGGCCGGGTCGGGCCGGGCGACCTGATCGCGCTCGTCGGGCTCGGTGGTGGGATCAGCGCGGGCATGGTGGTGATCCGGCTGTGAGGCTGTGGGTGGTGGTTCCGGCATACAACGAGGCGGCAGGAATCACCACGACCCTCCGGGCGCTGGCCGCCCAGGCCGATCGCGACTTCACCGCGGTTGTGGTGGACAACGACTGCACCGACGGTACGCCTGAGGTGGTGCGCGCGTTCGGTGCCGACGTCGGGTCCGGGCCGGTGCGTCTGGTCAGCGAGGCGCAGAAGGGCACCGGAGCCGCCGCCGATACCGGCATGCGCTACGCGATCGCCCGTGGCGCAACGCATCTGGCCCGTACCGACGCGGACTGCCTACCGGATCCGGACTGGACCGCACGGATCAGGGCCGCCTTCGACGATGGGCTCGAACTCGTCGCCGGCTGGCTGCTGCCCCGCACCGACGAGGTGCCGACCCCGTCCGGGCGCCGGTGGCTGCTCATCGGCGCGGTCGAGGTGGCCGCCTGGTTCGGGAAGGTACGCCCGGGCAACCGGGGGCCGGAATATCTCGGCCCGTACGTGATGGCGCCCGGTTGCAACATGGCGATCACTGCCGAGCTGTACCAGCGGGCCGGTGGCTTCCCGCGCACCGCGATCGAAGACGTGCACGAGGACCGGGCACTGGTCAACGCGGTACGCCGGCTGACCCGGGCGTACGGGCTGCGCCGTGACGTCAAGGTACGCGGCTCCACCCGGCGGGTACGGGCCTGGGGGCTGCGCAACACGATCGCCTGGTACGCCGACCACCGGTACCGACCGTCCATTGTGGACATCCGGTGACCAGCCTGTGGGAGCGGCGGATCCAGTTCGCGGCGCACCCGCTGGCGTACCCGCTCGTGCATGGCCTAGCCCGGATCGGCCCGGTGGTACGCGTACCGGGGATCGGTGTCGTGGTCAGTGACGCCGGGACCGCCCGTACGGTGCTCACCGACACCGCCACGTTCAGCAAGGCGGCATCGGGCTCCCCGGCGGACCTGTGGACGCCGGTGCTGGGCCCCACCGTCCTGCTCAACATGGTGGGGGAGGACCACGCGCGCCTGCGCCGCAAGCTGTCCGGCCTGTTCACCCCGCAGGCGGTGGCGGCCCTGTGCGAGCGGATACTCACCGGTGTGCTCGCGGAGATGACCACGCGACTCGTTGGAGGGCAACGTGTCGATCTCGTCGCCGAGGTGCGCCGGTGTGCCGGCGCGGTGATCGCGGAACTCACCGGCCTGCCCTACGACCCGGCGCGCTTCGCTGAGATGTTCGCCCGGAGCACCGAGATCACGTCGATGGTACGGCTGTCCCGCCGTGGCCTGACTCCCCGCCAGGTCGCCCACGCCAGGCAGGTGATGGACGAGCTCACCGCGCCCGCGGTGGCGGCATACCGGGCCGCCCTGGCGGGGACCGTACCCGGCCGGATGCGCGAGCTGGGGCTGACCGAGCAGGAGGCGCGTGGTGCGGTGGCCGCGTTCGTCCTCACCGGTACCGAGACGCTGGTGTCTTTCGTCCCGCGCCTGGTCGCCCTGGCATACGACAGCGGATGGCTGGCGCGGCTGGCCGAAGACACCACGCGATACGACGCGGTGGTGGCCGAGGCGTTGCGGTTCACCGTACCGTCGCCGGTGATGCTGCGTGGTGTGGTGACTGCCGGCCGGGTCGGCGGGGTCGCGGTGTCTCCCGGCGACCGGGTGGTGATCGCGACGCTGTCGTGCGCCCGGGCGTACGGACCGTTCGACCCCGACCGGCCGCACCCGGTGGCACTGCGGCAGCTCTGGTTCGGCGCGGGAGCGCACTACTGTCTCGGAATGCCGTTGGCGCTGGCCGAGATCAACGCGATCTTCAGCGCCGTCCTCGACGCCTGGCGGCGCGCCGGACCGCTCGCCATCACCGGGCGCCGGGCCGCGACCGGGGTGTTGATTCCCGGGTACGCCCGGCTCACGCTTGGCCGCGTGACGTCGTGACCGATCTGTTGACGGCTCTGCTGGAGACCTGCGACCGCCGGGGCGACACGCCCGCGCTCCGGGCCGCGTCGATGCGCCTGACCTACCGGCAGCTCGGCACCCGGATCCGGGCGACCGCCGCGGGACTGCGCGCGGCCGGGCTCGACGACGGCGACCGGGTGCTGTTCTCGGTACGCCCGGAGCCGGCCGGAGTCGTCCTGGCCCTCGGCATCGTCGCGGCCGGCGGTACGGTCGTCTTCGCCGATCCGGGTGCCGGACCGGAGCTGTTCGCGGCCCGGTTGGCACTCACCGGTCCCCGCTGGGCGGCGGCCGAATCGTTGCTCTACGGCGCGAGCGCGTGGCGCGCGACGCGCTGGCTGGCTCGCCGCCGTGGCCTGCTGCTGCCCGCGTACGACCGGCTCCCGGTGCGTCACGTCTACGCCGGCCGGTGGCTGCCTGGCGTGCCACCCGGTGCGGTGAGCGCGACGGATCTCGCCCGCGGCCAACCACTGTCCACAGTGGACGACGCGCCCGGGCGGGAGGCGTTGGTCGTCCTCACCTCCGGTACCACCTCGGCGCCGCGGGCTGTGGTGCACACCCGGGGCTCGCTCGGTGCCGGCCTCACGGTGCTCGCTGGGCGCTGCGCGCTGGGGCCGGGCGACGTGGTGCACACCGATCAGCTGATGCTGGGTCTGCCGGCACTGGTGGCCGGGGCGCTGTGGACGTTACCGCCGTACGGTTTCGCACCCGCGGCCGAGCCGGTACGTTACGCGGCCGGCCTGGCCGGCGTGACGCACACGTTCTGCGTACCGGCCGACTTCGCCGTCGTGCTCACCGCGATCGCCGACGGGCGGGTACCCGCCCCGGCCGGGCTGCGGTGCGTCCTGCTGGGCGGCGCACCGGTGGTACCGGAGCTGCTGCGGCGCGCACGTACCCTGGTGCCGGAGGCGGAGATCCTCAGCGTGTACGGGATGACGGAGATCGTACCGGTCGCCATCGCCACCGCCGACGAGAAGCTGCGCCACACCGGCCCGGGTGACCTCGCCGGCACCGCCCTGCCGGGGGTACGCGCCCGCATCGCCCTGGACGGGGAGCTGGTGGTGTCGGGGCCGAACCTGTGCCGAGGCTATCTCGGCGAGGCTCCGATGGCGGCGCACGCCACGGGCGACCTCGCCCGCCTCGACGGGGACCGCATCGTCCTCATCGGACGGAAGAAGGAGATGATCATCCGGGGCCGGGTAAACATCTATCCCGGCCTCTACGAGCCGACGATCGCGCGGCTGGATGGAGTGGCGCAGGCCGTGTTCGTCGGCTTTCCCGACGGGTCGGGCGACGAGCGGGTCGTCCTCGCCGTGGTACCGACCGATCCTGGTGGGCCACCGCACGTCCTCGCCGACGCGGTCCGGTCGGCCCTGCCGCGCCTCGTCGACGGCGGGGCACTGCCCGACGAGGTCGTCGTCGTACCGGCTGTGCCGGTCACCGGCCGCACCAGCAAGCCGGACCGCGCCGCGCTACGCCGGATCCTGGAGCAGCGGTGCGGGTCGCGGTAACCGGCGCCGCCGGCTTCATCGGCGGTGCGGTGTGCCGGGCCGCCGTGACCGCCGGCTGGCAGGTGTACGCCTTCAGCCGCCGGGAGTTCGCCATTCCCGGCGCGGTCCACCACCGGTGGGACATCGATACAGGACGATTCATTGATCCGCCCGAGGTGGATGTCGTGGTGCATGCCGCCGGGGCGGTCACCGACTGGGGTCCGGCGGCCCCGATCTGGCGGACGAACCTTGACGGTACCCGGCACGTCGTGGCCACGTTCCCGGGCGCGCGGCTCGTGCACATCTCCTCCGCGAGCGTCTACGACCCCTACGTACCAACGGTGTGCGCCCGTGAGGACGCGGCACCCGTGGACGGCTACCTCACCCCGTACGCCGCCTCGAAGGCCGCCGCCGAGCGGCTGCTAGCCGGGCGCCCGGCGACCGTCGTCCTGCGCCCGCACGCCGTCTACGGCCCGGGCGACCGTACCCTGCTGCCCCGGATACTCGACGCGGTACGCGGCAGTGCCTTGTGGATGGTCGGCGACGGCCGGACACGCCAGTCGCTGACGTCCGTGGACAATCTGGTGGCGGCCACACTTCTCGCCTGCCGCCCCGACGCACCGGCCGGTGTCTACAACGTCGCCGATGCCGAGCCGGTCGCGGTCGGCGACGCACTGCGGGAGTTCCTCGCCGCCCGTGGCCTCCCGGCGCGGATACGCACCCTGCCGGTAGGCCCCGCGTGGGTCCTGGCCGGCGTGGCCGAAACCGCCTGGCGCCTGGCCCGGCGGCTACACCCGCCCCGGCTGACCCGGTACGCGATAGCGCATCTCGCGATGGAGCGCACGCTCGATCTCACCGCCGCCCGCGAAGGGTTGGGGCTGCGGCCCACACCGACCTCGTTCGAGGGCGCCGGCGCCTGGTGAGGCTGTGCGGGTCAGCCGGCCGTCAGGGCTTCCAGCCGGGCGGCCACCTGCTCGGGTGCCGGCATCGCGGCCATCTGTGCGATAACCCGTGAGTGAGTTCGTTCGGTGTCCATCAGCCCGTGGAGTAGCCCTGACCAGGCGCCTGTTGAATGGCGCCGCCGCCGCCCCAATCAAACCGATCATGATGGGGCGTCAGGAATCCTGACGCCCCATCATGATCGGTTGACCTGCAGGTTGTCCGGACACCAGTCATGACCAGGAGCTACCTGGTAATCGCAGGCAACAGCGCACGCGTCGAACACGCGGGTTATTTCACATACTCCAGGGCAGCACCCCGCACAGCGGAGCCTGGAACGCGACCGGAGGCCTCCAGGTCGGGCGGGCGAAGTGGAACGGCAACGCGGTCGACTTCTTCCCCGGCACGGTCGACGAGGTACGCACGTTCAGCGTGGCCTTCACCGAGGCGGACGCCGCAGCGGCGTTCCACCTCGACGACAACCTGTTGGCCCGCTACCCGTTCGGGGAGGACGCCGGCACCACCGCGGCCGACGTGGCGGGCGGGCACCCGCTGGCGCTCACCGGGGGAGCCGGCTGGAGCGGCGGGGTCGGCGGCTCGGGCCTGAACCTGTCCGGCGCGGCGTTCGCCTCGACCACCGGCGCCGTGGTGGACACGTCGGCCAGATTCTCGGTGTCCACCGCGGTCGGCCAGGACGGCGCTCAGGCCAGCGGCTTCTATCTGCAGTACGCCCAGCAGGACAACGCCTGGGCGTTCGCGATGACCGCGGCGGACGCGGCCAACGCGACCGCCGTGCGGGCGGTCTCACCGTTCCCGCCGAAGACCGGGGACTGGACGCATCTCGTCGGCATCTACGACGCGGGCGCCCGGGCAACTGCGCCTGTACGTCGACGGGCGACCGGCCGCCACCGCCGCCCACGCCGGCGCGTGGAAGGCAACCGGCGCGTTCACCGTCGGGCGGGGAAAGTGGAACGGGGCGAACGCCGACTACTTGCCGGGCCGGCTCGACCAGGTGCAGGCCTGGCAACGGGCGCTCTCTCCGACGCGGACGTCCGCGCACTGGTCTGACGACGATGAATACCGACGTCGCCCGTTGGACGGCGGCCACGCGGAGGGAGCGGACGATGCCCTGGATCTGGCGCGGCTCGCGGGCGCCGGTGTCGCCCTGCTGGTGATCGCGGCCGCGGCGCTGGTGCTGCCCGGGACCGGGTACGCGGAGTCCAACGGCGGGGTACGGGTGATGCCGCTGGGCGACTCGATCACCGACGGCTTCAACGTGCCCGGCGGGTACCGGATCGGTCTGTGGCAACGGTTGGTGGGCGGCGGGTACACCGTCGACTTCGTCGGCTAGGGCGCCAACGGACCGGCGGAACGGGGCGACCACGACCA
>WNGM01002940.1_pt1 | contig 14291 bp, 14 predicted proteins | sample 5400571 | NCBI WGS metagenome assembly WNGM01 (sample SAMN13153378, study PRJNA577476) | soil metagenome | isolation source: 100 cm soil or saprolite under Garry oak tree replicate 2 | place: USA:California | collected 2016-06-15
TTCCAAACTAACAATTGAAGGTCAACGCGACAGGTTGTTTATTGAGGCTTTGCTATCAAAATCATCCCCTTTGTGGCTGACGATGGCTAGAGTCGCACCCCTACTCGTATTTCATGAGCCAATCGGCTTCTCCTGAGATGTGAATTGCACTTGTGGAGAATTTCCCAAGGAGAGAGATCCAACTGCCATTCAAAATTCATGCTCAAAGATATGTAGCCCAGCGTGACAGAATTCATGGTAATGTGGGAAAACGGTTGAGCCTCTCTGCCCTCTGGCGATGCCTAATCACAGTCACATTGATAGTTCTGGTGATCTCGACTACTCCTATTAGTTCGCACGAAGCTACTGGTGGGCAACTAGAAACTGCGGCCAACTCGGTTAATAGCGCTTTTTCCTTGGTCTATTATGCTGAACAGAATGGTGGAGATGTGTCCGCGCTTGTCGCGAAACTGAACGCAGCTATTTTTTTGATCCAAAAGGCCGAAGCAGAAAACGCGACAGATCCAGACGCGGCTACCGCGGACCTTTCTAATGCAACTACAATAGCTCAAATGGTTTCGCTGAATTCTTCCTCTGTCTCGACCAGCGGCTTAATGGCACGTCAACTCAGTCTGTATGAGTCGCTAGGTACCGTCGCGGCCGCGCTTGGCTTAGCGGCGTTGGCCTATCTCAAGGGAGACCGAGTCTACCGGCGGTTATGGTTGTACGTTTACAGAAACCATGTCGTGAAAAAAAACGATGAATAAACAGATCGCAACAACAATCTTGGCGTCCATCACAATACTTGTCATAATAGCCGCGCTAGCGCCCCTGATATCTGTGACGATTGTACCTGTGAACCAATCCTTTCTCCTCTACGGTTTTGTGAAAAACCACGAAGGGCACGTCGAAGACTACCAGCTGCTAGTCAAGGTCGGCAACCAAACTACACTGGTGAGCAATTCCACATATGCTAACGCACCGGTGATCTCGACCTATTGGCAAATCCTTAGTGAGAATGAGACCTGGACCTTCCCGATGAATCTCAGCCTGAATCACGCTGGAAACGACACAAGGATCATATTCGAGCTTTGGTCCTACGACGTTCCCTCCTCCAGTTACGAATATACAGGGTTATGGGATCAAATTTGGCTAAACGTGACAGCCTAGGCATCGACATGGCTTTGCCGCGAGCAAGGAAGACCGTACCCCAGCCTGGTCACAAGATGAATGAGAAAGAGAAACCAGCTGACGATTCTGAGACCAGGAGACAGATCGAGGCTCACGTATTGGAGAAATCTTCTGTGAAAGCCATCTCTCTCGAAAAGTTGGTGAGAGATCTGTCTGCCGAGATAGGCGTTAAACAAGACAAGATCATCTCGGAGATAATTAGGCTTCAAACCGACAACAGGATTTTGGTCAGAGAGCGCGTTCCCTATGGAAGGTTCGTGGATTATCTTCTGTCTCCGATCTCCCTCTGGTTCTGGGAACTCGTAGTCGCAACGGTAGTATCACTCGGCCTGGTTTTTGCATCTTCAGGCCTGGCGCTCTACCTACGCTACGTTTTCGGGTCTCTTTTGGTCCTATTTCTCCCGGGGTATTCTCTCATTGGGTTCATCTACTTCAAGAAGGATGAACTCGATTACCTGACTAGAACCTCGGTTTCTTTCGTCATTAGCCTAGCCATAACTACGCTGGTCGGGCTGGTGCTGAACTTTACCCCTTTTGGCATTACCTTGCTCCCGGTGGCTTTGTCGACTGCTGGCGCAACGATTGGGCTGCTCTTTCTAACAGCTCTCAGAAAATATTCTTACTACAGTCTCGCGAACACTATGGCCGTGGGGCTAACAAGCCCTCAATAGATGACGGTGCGTTCAGACGAGTAGGTGGCGACCGATCCCTCCGCCTCCCTGAGGAGTCGATGGCATTGGTGCTAGAAACTCGTCGAATGTTGGACCTTCAATCTGTCCTCCGAGGGGAGCCAGGCTCCAGACTTCTTCGAGCGTAGGGAGGAAGCCGTAGTGACTGTAGCCTTTATTGGAAATATGATGGGGCTGAGCGTTGGAGCCTGCGAATATTGTTGTTACGCGGTCGATGCAGACCGGGAAGGTCTCAGGATATGCCGGGTCGTTTGTTGGAGTGCAGGCAACTCCTTCGTCCCAGGTAATGAGCAGAAGAGAGCCTGATGTCGTGAAGGTGGTGCTGTTGAGGATGGCGGGGACGAGGGCTTTCAGGTAAATGTTCTGTTCCTGCACGGTACTCGATAAAGGGCAGATACTCGCCGTGTTGTAGAAGGTGATTGTCGCGTTGTTATCATGACCGTTGTCGCAGTTGTTCGGGGTCAGCCAGATGAAATTGGGGGCTGGAATGGCAATGTTGTTGAGGTCGGAGAGGAGCGTAGTGGGAAGGGCTAGGTAGCCTGTGCTCGTCGGGTTCGCGTCGATCAGGTTTGTGCAGTAGGCCGGTGAGGAGTGAGCCTCAGCCATGTAGACGAATGGGTTGTGCGCGTCATCGTACTCGACACTCCTGTGACCCGCCACGTTGGTGAACTGACAGCCGCCGACATAGTCTTCCAAGTAAGCTCGCCAAGTTCGGCCAGAGCCTGAGATCTCGTCCAGAATATTCGTCCCATTCACGCGACAATTGGATGGGCTGCAAAAGTTTCCAAAAGCAGAGCCGGGATACGCGAAGTTGCTCCCGTTGAGAAATGTGAGATAGTCTGGGAGGCTGTTGTGAGCGACGCTGGATAGGTTCTCGGCCAAACCATACAGGTTGGCAAGGCTCGTGATATAATCGCAGTTGACGCCGCAATTGTAGGTCTGATTGATTCCCTCGTTCTCCATCATTATCACAACAACATGGGCAAGCGTCAAGACTGGGGAAGGGGCCGGAACTGTCTGGTCTATCATAATACCAGAGCCTGTAGCGCCCGCCAAAAGAAGCAAGATAACGGGGATGGCCGGTTGCAATCTACACGTCTCAGATAATTCGGCAAATAGAATCCGATTTATTAGAAGCATTCGGTTGCGCGGCTTCGAGTTAGAATCGATCCAGAGCTTACTCAATTTCGTTAAGAAGCGGGCACGGGGGAGCCATCTTCAAGAAGAATATCCAGTATTAGGATCGACCCAGTGACGAGGTCATGGTATTGTCGCGTTGAGACTGCTTACTAGAACCTTGACCCCAGGGCCAAGGTGTAAAGCACTATATAGTGAACGACAGCCCATGTATTTCTTGCGTGAAGTTCGGTCGTAACGAAGTCTCGCTCACGCGCCCCGCTGAACGCTCCTTCGAATAGGGCGCGCGCTACAGAAAACGGGAGACAAGAAAGATGAATGTCAAACATGGGAACCCCATGCCGGCACAAAATTGCCAGCGGAGCGATTCCCATGGCAGGGCTAGAATGAGGAGGATGTGTTTGGATTGAAGCTTGACCGAAAACCTTTGTTCATAATTCTCATGCTATGCGGAACAATAACAGCGGCTACGCTAGCGCCTTATCGGCTCGACAGCACTAACGCTCTTACGACATACAACGCCAGTACATCCTCTGCCCCTCCTACGATAGTAGGCTGGGGAGGAGTGAGACTTGACGAATCCCAGGCCGATTTAGCAAACCCACCAAGCCAGGTTTTCTTGGGAGAATCAGCTAGCAACATGGAGCTCCAGGTCCAAAGACTCCTAGCTAGAGGATTCAACGGCATCCGAGTTAGCTTCCAGTCGGCCTGTTCAAGCCCGCAAGAGATGGGCTCTTTCGATCCGAACTGGCTTTACAGAGCAATAATAATCGCCAAACATTACAATTTCTGGATAATAGTCGACTACCACGGCTACAATGATCTAACGAGCACAACCGGGGTTAACTGCTGGCTTGGATACTGGAACCCCATCGTTCAACAGTTTATGGGTGCCTACAACCAGATCATTTGGGAACCGATCAACGAACCCGCCATGACGAGCACCACGGACGTGGCTTCGATGTCAAACGCTTACCAGCAATGGATCGATCAAGCTAGAGGCCTGGGAGATCCGCACTGGATAGTAGTCCAGAACTTGTGCAGTTCCAACTGCGGTTTCTCGAACATGGCCGACGGATATCCGACAGTTAATGATACACAAGGGAAGATATTCATCAGCTTGCACTCCTACATGGCCTACAAATGGTACAGTTCCGGTTGGAACAACGGGACCGCAGACTCGCTAGCCCAGCAATTCTATAACGCCGTCGTCTCCGGGTCCCAGAGAACTGGCTGGCCAGTTCTGAATACAGAAGGTGGTCCCGACCCGCAGGGACTTATTTGCTCCGGCGGAATCTCTCTCCCATCTCCTCTCTGCGCTCCTGACCAAATCCAGGTTGGCTCCGCGGGATATAGCATTACAACATTCCACTTCATCCAAGCACTCACAAGCTTCTACGACTCCAACACCCCTCAGAGAATCAATTGGCTGTGGTGGCCTATGGGAAGCTGGACTGACACTCCGCTTGGGGAGCTGATGTACGGAGCCCTCTCCATCCCCGATGGATGGGGAAGCATCCTCCAATACAAACCTGTGTCATCTCAGATACCACCGAACAATCCCATCCTCGCTGTTCCGGGAAATCAGGTCGTATCCGCCTACTCCACCCTTACTTTCCAGGTAAGCGCAACCGGATCAACGAACAGTCAGATAGTCATATTGTCAGCCTCCAGGCTACCGACCAATTCCACGTTCGCGCCTGCAACCCCTGGAAACACAGTTAGCGGAACATTCTCTTGGACACCCACCCACAGCCAACTAGGCACCTATACAGTCGACTTCACCGCCACAAGCGCCATAGACGCGTCCCTATTCACGACTCAGACAATTACCATACAAGTCCAAAACGTCGTCTCAGTTATAACCATCAGTCCACCTATCCTTGCCCTCCCAGGCAATCAGATTGTGACTGCTTATTCCACGCTCGCCTTCCGGGTGGTCGCTGCCGGATCAACCAGCAACCAGATAGTCACACTATCAGCCTCTAACCTTCCGACGAACTCCACGTTCCAGCCAGGTACAGGGAATACAGTTAGTGAAACCTTCTCATGGACACCGACCCAGAGCCAAGCGGGCACGTACACTATCAGCTTCACCGCTACGGATACCAGCAACTCCTCCCTTTACGCTACGGAGATGGTGGGCATCCAGGTGCAGAACCTCGTCTCCGGCCGAATCACAATCCCAGTTCTCGTCGTCCCAGGCACTGAAACAGTCACGATCGGTTCGACCCTTACCTTCAGAGTTAGCGCCACAGATCCTGATCTTCCAAACGCCATCCTGACCCTCTCTGTCACAGGCCGACCAACTGGCTCGACATTCGATTCGTCCACCGGAACCTTTTCGTGGACACCTAAGACAGGCGAGGAAGGCACCTACGTTATGACATTCAAAGCAACGGATAACGGGACGCCACAGATGTCGAATATCAAGACTGTAAGTGTGCAGGTCGCCGATCAAACTGGAGGCTCGTGCGGCAACTGTGGACCATTTTCATGGATAACCTCGATACTATCGGCGACAACGATGCTCTGGCTCGTGGCTGGCATGACAATAGGCTTCACTCTTCCCTTACTCGTCCTCAGATCCAGAATTTACAGGCACGGCGGATTAGGCAGAGCAAACCGCTCAGCTTGAAATCACTGTCCCACGACGACGCCAACAATGAACTAAGGAACAATTGTCACCTGGATCCAGTCGTAGAAGAGAAACATCGAAAATCTCTTCTCAGATTCTCCCCGGACCCAGTTGTCATTGGCTCTGTCACGAATAGTAGTAGATTGTCGCATCGTTAGTCGAAAAAATCCTGTCTGTGTCATTGTAGAGATGATTGTAGAACACGCTGGCTGAGAATCCATGATAGGGGAAGTAGGCTTCATCAAAGCCAAACGATGACCCGTTCGAATTGACAGCCGAATAAAGACTAGGGGAGACTATTACGACGCAGCCCGGTTTGGGAGGGACGTTTCCAATCACTTTGGTAACATTCCATTCCTGCACCGGAATGCTTAATGAAGTCGTGTAGATCTCGTTCGTCAAAATACAATGCTGCCTCCCGGACAGCGACAGATACGAGGCAATCGCCGGCCACGTGACGGGCCTTCCGCTCGCTAACGATATGTTTGATCCTTGAACGTAGAGCCCAGTGGGAGCAAATGAGGACCCCCAAAACCCGAGCCCTATGCTGAACATAAGCAAGGCCACTAGAAAGACCGCCATAACTTTGCTTGGCTTGGGCCAGCGAGAACCTAAGATTATCAAGGGAACGAAAGTGAGAAACCCGATCAGTGGGGCAAAAAGCAGAAAAGCACGGTCGCCAAAGTTCAACGCCTCCGAGAACTCTGTGACGACGATAATCAAAGCCACGGTTAGAAGCAGAATCTTCACGTGCGCCCTTCTGACCAAAATCGGGACCAAGACCAACAGGGCCAGCCCTGCCAGTAGAAGACCGAGAAACAAATAGTCGCGGACAACCAATAGGTCAAGCATCCATTTGGGGGTGAGTATACCGATATTTTTCACGTTGGATGAGGATCGCGAGCTCGAGAGAGCGGCCAGTGAAAAAGAAGAGAGAACCTTTCCCGCGGAGACGTTAGTGTACCTCACTAGGTATACGGCATAGAATGCTGACCAGGAAAAGAATGAGAGCAGAGCAAAGACGAAGAGAGCGTGCAGTGGAGGTTGACGGGTAAATTTCGGCCATAGAATCGACCGCCCTAGGACGAAGGGGAGCTTCGAAGACAGAGCCGTAAAAAGGCGGGGCGCGGTTGTCCACAGCGCGAAAGGTAGCAGCAGCAACACCCAGAAGAGGTTTGTTATGCTATGGGTGACTGTCATCGCGACACTAAGAATTGTAAGCATAATCAGGACCTTGAAGTCGTGATTGTCGTAGACCCGCAGCAAGAGTAGGACAGAGACGAGTAGGAATAGTGTAGCTGGAAAGTCGTATTTGAAATATGATGGCATCTCGGTTGTTGGCAGCGCTGCAACGATCGCCATGCAGAGAGCTACAGAGTTGGGAAGGTTAACAATGGTTCTAGCAAGGACCTTCCTGACTAGAGCATACGAAACCATGAACCAGCCCACATCGAGGATCATGGTTATCGCCATAGCCGACTGAAGCAGTTGTAACCCGGTTATCCTTGAGAAGCTGAGCGTCAGGATCTGGAATCCCGGCCATTGAGAATACTGATTCGTAAGAACGGACAGGTATAAGGTCCGGTCGAACGGGGGAATGTTGGGAAACACGATCGAGATATGAGAGGACTGGTCGAACGTTCGTAAAACACCGAACTGGCCGTACGGATCGCCAAAGGGAAAGACTAGAAAGAGGGTAGAAACATAAAACATCAATCGAAGCACGAGAAAGAAGGAGAAGACGCCTACCACTGCAAGGTGTTCGCTCCCAAGAATGATCGATGACATGACAGCGGCGATGAAAAGCACGAGGGTCGTATAGTACGTCAGAGTGGGCAATTCACGAGTATAGGCTTGAAACAGCATAACAAGAGAGCAAGCTCCGAATGCGGCCAAATGAAGTAAGACGAGAAGCTGCCGCACGAGACCTGCTACAACCCGAACGCGATCGCAATGAAGACAGCACTGTAGTACAAGAGACCGAGGCCTACAAAGTCGACTGTTCTTCTTTTCGGCCTGAAAACGAACGAAACGGCGAAATAGCAGAGTGTGAAGAGGCTTAGGTAAGCCGCGAGGTTCTGAACTCCCAACGCTGAAAGCATAACTACAGAGGTTAAGAGCAGGGTTGCCAGCATCATCAGAAATGTACTTTCTCGTCGCAACTATCTAGCTCTCCTCTGGCTCATTCACGCAGTTGAAAACGGGCAATAAGTCTGTCTCCCGTCTTCCTCTCTTCAAGCAGGGCCACGGGCTTATCATGCAATGCCGCGATAACGCATGCGGCAAGGCTTGAGGGAAGACTCCCAAGCGACCTCTGGTATCTTTGTCCTTGGATATCCACGTTTGCGCCCTTCATTCCCACAACTATGACGGTTCCAGTCTTCTCTACCATCACTCGAGAGCAGATCTCAGTCGATTCGACAAGAATATACCTTAACCTCTCCTCAAGGGAGAGACCGTCTTCGAATTCGGGTATTTTCCCCAGTCCGGAACCGACCGGATAGACGAGCATGCCTTTTTGGCCATTACCCTTTAGAGTCTTCGGAGCATTCCTCATCTCGCTCAGGCTTAGGGCACCCCTTTCGGGGGTAAACGGGACATAGGCGGAGATTACCCCGCCACTAACGGGCGGGAGATAGGTTGCTCTTTCAACGCTGACCTGTTCAAGTAGCGCTTCCACCTCAAGGCTCGCTCCATGAAGCATAGCTCTCATACCAGGACCGCCTCCAACGTGGCGAGGGAGTGATATTACGGTAAAGCCCAGAATGATGCAGGAGATACCCAAGGCAGTAAGGGGAACCACATGGGCTAGGAAGTATGAATACAGGGTTAGCGCCGTGCCAAAGGAAGCAAGCACCAGGGCTGAGATGTTAGGTCCCTTTGTTGAGACCAGTTGTCGAAGTCGTTTCCCCTGCTTCTTCAGCAGGTGAAGAGCCTCTCCGCTCACGAAAGCTGGGTTCTTGCCTGTAACGAAGAAAGCGATCCGGAACACGGTAAGGACCAGGAGAGTTCCGCTGATCGCGACGACAGTAAGTGGGCTAAGGAGGTACAATCCCAGCGGAAAGTTGCTTGAGAGCCAACTGCGCAGGTAGGGGTTAGACTGTTCCTCGCGAAGTAACCAGTACAATAGTCCAACAATGACTATCGTCTGTATATCGATGAGGGCCTCGCCTAGTCGATGACTCGCCACGGGCTTTTCCAAATCTAGGAATAGCGCAATCGAGTTAATACCTTGTCGTCCCAGAATCTGAATTCAGGCAACTGGATCCCGTTGCACTAGCGCCTTGACAGAGGCGGCCATCCTTTCCACCGGTTCAGCGAAACGACTGCAACACCTAACACAATGGGTGCTACCAGCAACGACACGAGGAGTGGATTGTCTTCGACAAAAAGGCGGAATGCTACTAGAGCCCCCGGTTTGATTATGTGGAATGAATCGGAGAAGCTGCCGACGAAGTCAGTTTGAGCGCTGAGCTCATCGGCTGTAATAGTGTACTTGACGAATCCATGTCCCATTCCAGCTGTGTTGTTGCTTGCCATGTTCGCAAAATATGGAGCATTCGGGCTCTCAAAATTGATTGGGTAGAATTCTTGCCCGAACGTTCCTGCTATTACGAAAACTGTCCCACGGCCCTTCGTATATGTTCCCGAGGACCCGTCGTTTGCCACGCAACCACTTTGGAACTGCAACACAACGGCGCAAGTCAACTGCTTGCTTCGCTGATAGTTGTGATCGTGGGCCTGGAGAACCAAATCAACCCTTTTCTCGATCAAGAGATTCATCAGGTCTCCGCCCACGATGCAAGTAGGGTATATTCCAGCGGAAATGCAGGGTTTGTGCATCGCCACTATGACCCAGGTGATTCCGGCAGATCTTGCCCTGTCGATCGTGCTTGACAGCCATTCATAGTGCGAAGACCCAACGGTGTACGAGTAGTATCCGCCGTTGGTAAAGTTCAGATCTGGAGATACCATTATGATTCGTGCGAGAGGGCTAGACGGTGGATAGTCAAAGTAGTATTCTTTCCCATAAATCCCATTGGATCCCATCTTATCAGGCAGACAACCCACAAAGCTATCGATTAGACCACCGTCGTTGGGTGCTGATTCGAGCCCGTCATCGTGGAACCCGGACACCAGTTCGAAGGGAAAGTTTGGAGCGACGTACGACTTTACTATACTACACCACTTGGCCTCCGCGCCAACTCTCGTGTAACTCAAGTCGCCTAGCGCTAGGTAGAAGTTCACTCCGGAAGATGCGAGGAGGCGGAGGGATGAATTCGTGTTAATGTCCTGGGAATGATCTCCGGCCGCCGCGAACTGGAAGGATGGACCAGCGGCGTATGCCTGGTCACTTGTTGGGATCAGTAGAAATGAGAATAGAAGAATTGCAAATAGTAAGAAAGCTCTTGTTCTGCCTATCCGGACCCATCGTGTTGAAGAAGGGGAAGCCAATCTTTTGACCTCTGTCATGAACCTAGTTCACTTGTCGAACTGACGATTTCTACGTTACTAGGAAAAGTCGGTGGCTTGAGGGCGAATAAAGAGTCGAATGGACCGCAAGAAACCAATAGCTCAACCCGCTAGTAGAGACTCGTATGCTTCGAGCAAACTCCGGCGGACGACCGGATAGCTGAAATGATCGAGAATCCTCTCTCGAGCGCGAGTTCCGAGGTCGTCCTTACCAGGAGATCTCAACGCCCGGATGATCCCATGACAGATGTTCGTCGACGAAGCAGACTGGATCAAGAGGCCGTTTACTCCGTTGTTTAGGATTTCTGGGACACTCAACACCCCTGTGGAGACAGCAATTCTCCCGCATGCCATGGCTTCCAAGATTGCAAATGGTGGATCGGCAAGCTGTTCAGGTTCAGGGCCTACGTAGGGAAAGAGTACCGCGTCAGCCGAATTGTATGCGGCGACCCTTTCGCTCTCGGAAAGATCCTTCCTTTCCAATACAACGTTCTCATCAACACCAAGCCTCTTGGCAAGCGCCAAAACTTCCCTATCGAGCAGAACCGAACTTCTAGTGCTGGTTACCACGTTTAGTCCGACATCAAATCCTTTCTTGGTCAATAATCTGATCGCTCCCAGAACATTTCGAGCTGGAAACCTGGACGGCCATAGTGGGCCCATGTAGAGAACAGTATATTCGTGCGGACGGTCACTAGAAACATGACTGCCGTACCCATTAGACGGGCGATACAGCTCGCAGTCAATGGGGGGTCGCAGCAGGAATTTTCGCATTCGATACCCTAGATCTCTATTCCACGGCCCATTCCAAGGACTCGTAAACGCGTATGCATCCACGAAAAGATTGTTCACTAACCGTCTAATAGGGCGAACCAAACCATCATTGAGATCGTGAGGAGTAAAGATTTGGCGGACGATCGCTCCACGGGCCCCCAGCAACTTGTATACAGGTGCGAACATTATCACGCTAGCTCCGACAATATGAACAATGTCGTGCGATTCTTGACTCGCTCGCATTCCTAATTTGACTGCATCGAGACTGCTTGTCCCGGACCGCCTAGTTGCAAGAGTGCTCCAACTTGTCTTGATCTGTTTAGATTCTTCTGGGAGCTGAGTGGTGATCAGGGTGCAGTTGACGCTTGAAGAGAGACATTCGATCATTCGCTTTGTCAGAACGGATCCGGCGTGGTTCCAAGGCGGATGCGCATCGCCTCCAACGAGACATACTTCCAAACCTAATCACTCACTGAGAAGAGATCATCCCTGACACGAGGCTCCAGACGTCCTGATGAATTGCATCAGGTGACCGTCTTCCGTCCATTAGTCTGACACCAGCATTGCGGCACAAGCTACGAAAGAGGGTGATCCTCTCCACGTTATGCGAAACGCTAGGTAGATCCGGTTTCCGCCCGAAAGCCACTTCAGCATCTGTGTCAATCAGAAAAGCCCGGTCGGGCCTGGGTAGAAGCCTGAGAAGCTTGAAACCGAACCTCAGCTTGGTAGGAGAGTCGTGAAGATCAGACATTCCATCGACTAGAAGGTCAAGCGTGTACCTGTCGCAAATGACAGTTCGCCCAAGCGCCAATGGGAGAGATATCTTCAAACTTGTCTTCAGGAAATTCTCCAGCTGTGTCGCAAAACACCAGAGAGAGGCGACCCCCTCGTTCTTGTGGTCCTGGAACTCCACTATAGACAAGAAATCTTTCTTGTAAACTCTTAACTGGCCGCTCCAGCGAAGAACTTGCAAGAGAGGAAGCGATAGTAGCGGGCGCCACCTGGACCACATTCTTACGGCTTGTATTCCGTTCTGTTTCAGCCGACCATCAAGTAACTTGACCTGGGTAGTCTTCCCGCTTCCATCTATGCCGGAGAAGGATACGAGAAGCCTGCGTCTACGCATCTAACCAATCCCCGTCTAGCAAACCTATCGCATCTCCTCCCCAGAGAATATGGAATCAAGGATCTGTCCGTCAGAATCCTCTGCAACCTTCAATCCCAAGCGGCTCAGCAGGGTCGGCGCCAGGTCAAGAATCCCAGCATGTTGGGTAATCCCCGGTCTGACTTGCGGTCCAGCTAATGCCCAAAAGCCGTCCCTGACATGGGTAGCCGAGAAGTGCGAATTCGAGCTCCAAGTCTTACGCGACCCTAGACGTGGGTTGACCTGAATCTTCTCATCTCGTTCGAAAAGCTCGACACAAAGGTCTGGTGCCTCGCTCTGGTATGGTCCCCTGAAGACATCCTCTCCGAGGTGGAATACAGACTGAACTTTCTCGCCTGAAGTCGGATCGGTAAGATCACTCATCAGGCTGCAGATCTTGCGGACTATCGCCGAGCGAGCAGCGGGATCTGATAGTTCCGCTGGCCTGTCTCGGTGAGAATTCACGTAGATAGCCGCTTCATGTCCCCCAGTAGAGAAAGCCAAGGTCCGGGTCCAATCAATGCTGCGAACGAGATCGAGCAGGACCCGTTCCATCTCGGCGGAAAGTGTTAGCTTGTTTGATATGAAACTCGGGGAAAGATTGTAGAGGGTCCTTACGATGTTTGGGGGTACGTGTTTTATGGCGAGCTGTCGAATCTTCCGGTAAGATCTATCACTCCTCGCTTTGTCGCCACCATTATGATTCCATGTTAGTAGCCCTTGGGACCTCAAGAACTCGTTGATGTAAACTGTGCTAGAAACCGGAGCGGATCCATGGTCTGACAAAACTAGGATGTAGGTATCCTCCTGTGTGGCTTGTGTTAGTTGCCCGATAGCTTCGTCCATCTTGACATACCAATCCAGGACAACATTGGCGTATTGCGAACCAGGATCTTTCATGTAGTGCCAAAAGTCGTGCTGAACCAGGTCGAGGCCTTGAAGAGTCATGACGAACAGGTCCAGTGGATACCACTCAAGGAGCAGCCTCGCTGACTCGACGCTTTTCCAGTGGAGCCGCTCGACCTCTGAGAGGTAGGCCTTCTCTCCACCTTTCATTTCTGACGGCTTTGCTAGAGGCACGTCAGCCTCGTATCCCCCCAACGCTGAGTCCAGCTTTTTCATGAGGTTCGCTGGATACGACCAAGCTTTCCCTGGCTGGACGGGAAAGCCGGAGACCATGAACCCATTTACCGGATAGGGAGGATAGGTCCCGGGAATGTTGAAGACGCCGACCCTAAGACCGGCCTGAGAGCAAATGTCCCAGATGCACCCCATACCAGGGGTCGTCTTGCCATGCATTATCTGCAGATCCCTGCCTATGTAGATGAAACCCAGATTCCCGATTTTCGCCGGATTCTTCCCTGTCGCAAAGCATTGCCATGCCGGGACGCTTGATGGTGGCACGATGGATTCGAGAACTCCGTGAACCCCCTGTTCAGAGAGAGACTTGAGATTGGGAAGCCTGTCTATCCACTTGTCAATGAGCTGAGGAGAAGCAGAATCCAAGCCTATTATCATCGCCTTCAAAGCTGGGCCCCCAGACTCGATCTCCCCTGGCTCTGACGGGAGAACGCGGCTTCAATCTCGTGAAGTATGTAATTCCATACCTCCTCGGGAGGGTTGTCAGTGCTGACCCTCTTGAGTCCAAAAACGCGAACGAGCTTGTTGTATTGTTGCTTCTCATTCAAGATGTATTCCAATGTATGCTCGGGGCGATCGGCGAGAATTCTCTTCTCATCCGCATCAAAGACAAAGGAGACGTCAGGCCGAGGAACCATACGTGATAAGAGATTTTCCAAAGGCAGCCTCATTCCGTTATCCCAAGAACCGGCTATGAGATCATACAGATACCTGTCCGCTACCGTGTTGTAACCGAGGAGCTTACGGGCCTTTATTCCAAATGCCAGCAGGGGAAGATAGACGAGCAAATAGTAGGTTGATGAAAGGATGCGCACAGGTTCTATTCTCTCGAAGTCTGCGGTGTCTTTGAACCCAAAGACCCTTGCTGCCCTTCTCAGTACAAAACCTAGCGGGTCCAGCAGATCTTGATGCCGAATGTAGGAGAACTTGAGACCTTGCTTGTTTAGCAGGTAGTAACACTTGCTGGCGTTGGTGGATTTGCCGGTTCCATGGGTCCCGCTGAGCGTAACTAACAGGATACTCATTTTACCAGACCTTCTTGAGAAGCCTGTCGCCTGATACTGCGTTGACAAAGTTCAAGAGGACGAGCGGAGGAGCGAGCAAGCATCTAACCGCGCTTCCCAAG
>WNGM01003205.1_pt1 | contig 14278 bp, 12 predicted proteins | sample 5400571 | NCBI WGS metagenome assembly WNGM01 (sample SAMN13153378, study PRJNA577476) | soil metagenome | isolation source: 100 cm soil or saprolite under Garry oak tree replicate 2 | place: USA:California | collected 2016-06-15
TCAGCGCCGCCAACCTCCAGCACGCGGGCGACGATGCCCGCCTGGACCTGACCGACCTCTTCGTATTCGCCGCTCCCGATAACCCCGACCGGACCGTACTGATCATGGACTCGAACCCGTTCACGAAAGGCGACGGGTTTCACCCCGATGCGGTCTACCGGTTCAACATCGATACCGACGGGGACTCACTGGCGGACGTAGTGTTCAGCTTCACCTTCTCTGAGCTCCGAGACGGCCGGCAAACCGCCACCGCCTACTACGCGACCGGCAGCGAGGCCCAGACCCGTGAACCGCGTGGTGACGTGCTAATCGAGGCCGCCGGAGTGAGTTTCGACGCCACGGCCACGCCCGTCCAAGCCGGCCCGTGCCGGCTGTTCGCCGGCAAGCGCAGCGACCCCTTCTTCGCCGACGCTGAGGGCGTCCTGCACTGGCTGGTCGGTGGCCAGGCAGGAGACTTTGAGTGGACCGGGAGCGACACCTTCGCTGGAGCCAACATTCTCTCCATCGCCTTGGAGGTACCTAACGACATGCTCGGCGGCGGGCCGCTGATCGGAGCTTGGATAACGATTAGCCTGCGCCGCGACGGCGTGCTCGTGCCGATGGACCGGGGCGGGAACCCGTCATTCAACCCGATACTCAACGCAGACGACATCAAGGACGAGTTCAACTCCACTGACCCTGTCGACGACGTGAAGAACTACTTGCATCCGCTGTCGGAAGTGCTGCAACGGCATGGCTACGCACCAGACGAAGCAACGGCTGCGGCCCGCACCCTGCTGCCCGACATCCTTCGCTACGACCGCACCGGGCCAGCCCACTATCCTAACGGCCGGGTCATGACCGACGATGCCTTCTCCGCCCGCATGATCTTCATGACCCACGGGCGGGCCAATCCCCAAGGTGTCAAGCCGCACGACGACCTGCTGGCCCACTTCCCCTACCTCGGCCCGCCCAACACCTAGCACCGCACGAGGCGGGACTGATCGATCATGTGGGCCAGGGGGCGGTCGGCCGGATGCCACCCCGGACGCCCGTGCGAGACCGGCAAGCTCGCTGGCGAGGACGTTGCGCCAGCGAGCCAGCCGCTGAGCAGATGCCTCGCCCGCCATCGGCGGCGCTGCGGCTATCCGGTTCGGCCGCTGGCGGCGGTACAGACTCAGGACATCGGCAGCGGCCGCTCCGGACGGAATCTGCCTGGCGAGTGCTGTCTCAGGTTCGCGTACTTCAGGTCACGCCGTTCGACATCAGTGAGATCAATGCCGGGTCGGGACAACTCGGCGCCAATCCCGCGATCGACATCGCCGGCCCGCCGGCACGCCGGAGCAGCGCGGACCCTGGCCCCGGCCCGCCGGTGCAGGATGGCACCGCCCCGGAACATCTCCGCCGTCAACACACCGCGCTGACCAGTGCAAACAGGAACGAACCGCGCCAGCCGACGATGTGGCGCACCGCTGCCTAAATTTCCGCTGCGAGATCGCGCAAAGGGTCCCTGACCTGGTATTTCTGCTGTGGCAGGTGTTGGGTTCCGAACCAACGTAGGCTGAGCCGACGGTTTTAACAGCCATCTCCGGTACAGGCCCTGACCTGCGGCTACGTCTTCGCTGTGACGACTTCTCCGGCTATTCTCCGGAGTCCGCGGTCGCTGGCCGGTAACCGGAGCGGGTCGGGAGATCCCGAACGGACCGGGTTCCGCGCGCCCAAAGCGCAGATCACCATGTTGGGATGACGGCGGGCTCACCTTGATGGTCACTAGCGTGGCAGACGACAGGTGGGCAACGGCCATGGAGATGCCCTGTGGGAACAGAAAATATGTCTGTCTTCGCGCTTGGGCGGATGCGGGTGCGGGTGCGGCGATCAGGGTACGGCGCGATGCAGCTGGCGGGTCAGTTCGCCGCCCGGACGCCGCCGGACCGTGAGTCGGCGATCGGCCTACTCCGGGCCGCAGTGGCCGCCGGCGTCAATCACATCGACACAGCGCAGTATTACGGGCCCGGCACCGTGAACGACCTGATCCGCGACGCGCTGTACCCGTATCCCGATGGGCTGGCCATCGTCAGCAAGGTCGCGGCCGGGCGGGACGACAGCGGTGCTGGCTCACTGCGCGCGGGCATCGCGGATAACCTTCGCGGCTTGCTGGTCGCCCAGCTCGCCGCAGTGAACCTCCGCCTGCCCGGCGACGGCCGCGTGGATGCGCGTTTCGACGACCAGCTGGCCGCGATGGTGGCGGCCCGCGACGAGGGTCTGATCGCCGGGATAGGCCTGAGCAACATCAGCACGGAGCAGCTGCAGCACGCCATCGCGGGCACCGAGATCATCTGCGTGCAGAACCTGTTCCACCTCGCCGACCGCGCCGCCGCGCCGCTTCTCGATATGTGCCTTAGCCGGGCCATCGCGTTCGTGCCCTTCTGCCCGCTCGGCTGGCCGCGCGGCCAGGACAACCCCGTGCTGACCAGCCCCGTGGTTGCCCAGGCAGCCGCCCGCCTGGGCATCACGCCGGCTCAGGCCGCGCTCCAGTGGCTGTTGCAGCTGGCCCCCAACGTGCTGCTCATCCCGGGCACTGGCTCAGTGGCCCACCTGCGGGAGAACCTGGCCGCTGAACACATCACACTCGACGACCAGGCACTGCGCGACCTCGATCGGGTCAGCGCCTGACACCCGGCAGGCCAAGGTAGTCGGCGAGCCACGGCCCGGTCACGCTGCCCGCGTCGCGGGCGACGTCGCCGGGCGTCCCGGCCGCGAGAACGCGGCCGCCTTCCGGGCCGCCGCCCGGGCCCATATCGATGAGGTAGTCGGCTGCCGCCAACAGGTCGAGGTCGTGATCGATGACGATGATCGTCGCTCCGGCGTCCAGCAGCCGGTCGAGCACGCTCACCAGCGTTGCCACGTCGAGCGGGTGCAAGCCGGTGGTCGGCTCGTCGAACACGTACAGCGCGCCCAGCTGGCTGCGGCGCAGCCTGGAGGCGATCTTCAGGCGCTGTGACTCGCCGCCAGATAGCGACGGGGTCGGTTCGCCGAGCTGCAGATAGCCGAGGCCGACCTCACTGACGGGCCGCAATGCCGCCGCGACTGGCGGCCTGCCGGCGAACCGCTCGACGGCGTCGTGCACGCTCAGGCCGAGCACATCGGCGATGGTCAGGCCTTCGACTTCCACCGCGAGGACCGCGTCGTTGAAGCGCGCGCCGTGGCAGGTCGGGCACTGGACAGTGATGTCCGGCAGGTACTGGACGTCGAGGTCCAGGTGCCCGAGACCGCGGCAGGTCGGGCACTGGCCCGCCCGGGTGTTGAACGAGAAGTGGCCAGGCTTCCAGCGCCGGCGCCGGGCGTACGCGGACGCGGCGAAAAGGCGGCGGATGTGATCGAACGCCCCGCAGTAGGTTGCCGGGGTTGACCGCGCGTTCTGGCCGATGGGCGAGGCGTCAATCTGGACAACCTGCCGTATGCCCTGCAGGTCCAGGCGGCGGACGTGGCTCGGCTCCGGAGAGCCGCGCAGGCGCCCCCGTGCGGCGGGGATGAGGCTGTCCAGCACGAGGGCGGTCTTGCCCGCCCCAGACGGACCGGCCACCGCGGTCAGGCGGTTCACCGGGAACTCAGCAGTGAGGTCGTGCAGGTTATACAGGTCGGCGATCTCGATGGCGATCCGCCCGTCGTCAGCTGCCCGCTCGGGTCGGTCGCGGGGAACGGCGGGCGCGCCGGCCAGGAACGGGCCGATGATCGAGCGAGGATCGGATTCCAGCTGACCGGGGGTGCCCGCGGCGATCACGTCGCCGCCCAGGGCACCGGCTCCGGGGCCGAGTTCGATCACCCAGTCGGCTGAACGGATGAGCTCCCGCTCATGCTCGACCACAATCACCGAATTGCCGTTCCCGGCCAGAGCCGAGATCATCATGCGCAAGCCGGTGACGTTGCTGGGGTGCAGTCCGACCGACGGCTCATCCAGTACGTAAAGCATGCCCGTGGTGCTGGCACGGACGGTTGAGGTGAGCTCGATCCGCTGCCGCTCACCGGCCGACAGCGAGGCGCCGGGACGGTCGAGGGTCAGGTAGCTCAGGCCGACATCGAGCAGCGGCCGGAGCCCGCCGCTCAGCTCGGCGAGCAGCCCTGTGGTCAGCCGGCTGAGCTCGGCCGGAAGCCCGGCCGGAAGGCCGGCCGTGAACTCCCCCAGCGCTGCCAGGCTGAGCGTGCTGATCTCGGCCATGTTCCGCCCGCCAAGCTGCGACGCCAGTGCCTCCGGCCGCAGCCGGGTGCCGTGACATACCGAGCAGGTGCGGGTGATGACGAAACGCTGCGCCAGCCGGCGAGTGCGCTCGTTGTCACTGCCCAGCGACCGCTCCACCGCGGCGACAGCATTGTCATAGTTCACCGACAGCCGCACAGTCCGCTCGTTTTCCCCCGAGTGCAGCGTCACCTGCCGCTGCACCTGGGCGCCGTGCAGCACGATCTCGCGCTCGCGCCCGGTGAGCGAGCTGTACGGGACGTCGAGGCGAACCCCGAGCTCGCCCGCGGCATACATCGACAGCCGCCGCCCGCCGGAGTTCCACGGCAGCACCGCTCCCGCCTCGATCGTCTTGCCCGGGTCGGGCACCAGGGTGGCTTCGTCGACCTCAGACCGCACGCCCAGGCCCTGGCAGGCCGGGCACGCGCCGTACGAGTTGAAGGCAAAGGACTCGGCGCTGGGATGCTCGAAGCGCGCGCCGCAGACCGGGCAGACGATCTCCTCGGAATAGGCTGCGATCGACGCGCCGATGCGGTGGCCGTTCGGGCACAGGTGCGAGCCCAGCCGCGACATCATCAGCCGCAGGACGTTCAGGACCTCGGACATGGTTCCGACGGTGCTGCGCGGTCCCGGAATCGGCGGCCGCTGGCGCAGGGCAAGCGCGGGCGGAAGATGATCGATCCGGTCCACGTCCGGGCGCTGTACCTGGGTCAGCCGGCGGCGGCTGTAGGTGCTCAGACCGGACAGGTATCGCTGCATGCCCTCGGCGTACAAGATGCCGATGGCCAGCGACGTCTTGCCCGACCCGGACACGCCTACGACAGCGACCGTGCGCCACAACGGCACGTCGACGTCGACGTCGCGCAGGTTGTTATGCCGGGCGCCGCGCACGCCGATGGCGGCGGGCAGCGTCCCTGGCACGGATCGGTCAGCGATCGCCATAGCCATTACCTAAGCAGGTCAGCGTGACCGCGCCCGGGACCGGTAGTCCCCGGTCCCGGGCGCGAGCGGTCATGCGGGTTCTCAGGGGTGGACCGGTCCGCTCGGGCCCTTGTCAAGGCGCAGCGACTGCATGATCGCGAACGTCGTGGTCATCGTGAACTCCTCGACGTCGGCGGCGGCCAGAACGCCGGTGTACTTGGCGATGACGGGCCCGGCCACGCGCTCCGTCACAGTGTCGAGGTGGGCCCTTACCCCGGCCCAGAAGTTCTCCCCGTAATGAATGTAGTACGGGACCGGGTCGACACTCGCGAGCGCCTCCCGGGCGCTGGCTTCGATGTCGGCGATGTACTGCCGGTGCAGAGCAACGTCTTCGCGGGTGGCGAGCCTGCCGAGGTGCCCGCAGATGAAATGCGACCACAGGTATGACAAGGCGATGTCCGGAGCCTGCATGTACCCCTGCACGTCCTCGCTCAGGTTGGTGTTGAAGATGGGCACCCAGCCGGCATTGACGACGTCGATGAGCATCAGTGCGTCGTGGCCCGGGAAGTGGATGTAGATATTGTCCGGCGAATGATTGGAGCCGCGCCAGGCCAGTTCGACCCGCTCGCCGCCGACCTCCAGCGTGTAGTTGTCGCCAAAGGTCACCTCGGGCACGGGCCGGGCCGGGTCATTGTCGCGGACGAGAAGCCGGCGAGTCTCCTCGTGCCCGATCCGGGTCACGTTGTCGAACAGCGAGGCGGCCCCGCCGTGGTCGGCATGGTGGTGGGAGTAAACCAGGTGCGTCACGGTGTTGCTGACGCCCTCGGCGGCCGCGATCTCGTCGACAGCCCGGCGCAGGTTGTTCCCGATGCTGGGCGGTGCGTCGAACAGCACCACGCCGTCGCTCGTGGCCAGGAACGCCGACTGGTACACCCCGTCCGTGACCCAGAACAGGTTCCGCTCGACGCGCCCGACATGGTATCCCTGCTCGTTGAGGGCGGGACCGAGTGCCGAACGCGGGATGGGCGCGTAATCGGGCAGGTCGGCGGCGCCGTCAGCTGGTGTAGTCACGACATCTCTCCCTTGTCGTTCGGGCACGCCCGGCGGGCTGTGCGCGGACTGGCTAACAAGCCCAGGCTCGCCGCCCGCCAGGTGAGCGAGCATCACCGGATCATGATGATTCGCGCCGGTCCGCGCGTGCCGCCTGGTCAGGCCCCGTACGCGGGCAAGGATCGCCCCGCTCACGGGCGCGGCGGCGTCGCTCACCAGAAAAGCGATCACGCCGGCGCACCTCGGGGGTGACCGCATCCGCGATCACCTCCGGCGGCAACGACGCGCGGGCAGTGGCGGTGTCCAGCAGCTGGGGGCCACCGCATTGACTGGGATTCCGCTTGGCGCAGCTCAACGTCGAGGACGCGGATCAGATGGACCAGGGCAGCCTTGCTCACGCTGTAGGCCGCCATGCCGGCCGTCGGCTCGAGCGCCGGCCGCGCGGTCACGTGGACGATGGTGGCGGAACCGCGCTGCCGCATGTGCGGCGCTACCGCCTGGCTCAGCCACAGCGCGGCACCCAGGTTCACATCGATCATGTGCCCGAGCGCATCCGGTGTCGCGGCGAGCGCGTCGAGCGGACACTGGCCACTTGCGCGGGCTGATAGTCGATCAGCAGCAGCGCCGCGTTCTGCGGGTAATGAGATGGTCTGCGAGCGGGTCGCGGATGGGTGCACTGGTCATGTGACCATCACTTTCTCGATGAGGTGATCTGGCCCCGAAGTTAGGGTTCTTCACGGTGTGCAGGTATCCCCGCTTTCTGGCGATATCGCCTCGGCAGTGAGCTGGCGGATCTCGAGCAGGTCAAGGCCAAGCGCTTCGATCTCAGCCAGGACGCCATATAGCCCGGGCCGGTCCAGCACGCCGGTCAAGACCGTCTCAGGGCCCTGCCGCTGCCATGCCATCGCCGGAAACGCGGACAGCAACGTGGCGCCGAGATGGCCGTTGATCCGGATCATGTACCTGGCGGAGGCTGGGTCCATGCGGCCATGGTCCAGCCCTGGGCAGGTGAGTCCACATCGCCAGGATCTGGTGACGCCGCCGCAGGAATCCCCTGACGCGGATCGGCTAGGCGCGGCCCGAGCACGTAACCTGACTAGATGCTGAGAGGCGGACGGCGGCGAGCCAGCGCGCCGCGGATCGGGTTCAGACGTGGCGTTTAGAGCAAGCCCTCCGGAGTCATCTCAGGCAGCCACGCGGCTGATTCAGCGCAGAGACCTTCTCGCGTCCTTGGATCGCGCGGCGGAAGCGAAGGTAACGCTTATCTCGGCCTCCGCAGGCAGCGGCAAGACCTCGCTGTTGCGGGCCTGGGCAGATGGCCCGGGTCAACCGTACCGGCTGGCAGTCGTCCAGTTGCGGCGCGATCAGCAGGACTCCCAGCAGTTCTGGCTTGCCGTCCTCAGCGCCATCCAGCAGGCGTCGGGCACGCCCCGCGAAGGCGAACAGCTGGCAGCGACACCCGGCTTCAACTCCGAGGCCATCGCCGACAGAATTCGGTCGGAACTCGCCGAGCATCGCGACCGCACGTTTCTGATCATCGATGACCTCCACGAGCTGACCTCGCCGGAAGCGCTCACGCAGCTGACCCGGTTGCTGGAGAAGCTCCCCCAGCACGTCCATGCGATCCTCGCGACACGGCATGATCTGCCGCTACGGCTGCACAAGCTTCGTCTCGCCGGTCAGCTGGCCGAGATCCGCGCCGCAGGTTTGCGTTTCACGCCGCGCGAGACCCGCGAGTTCCTGGAAGCCTCGGGCATCGCGCTGTCCGAAGCCGGAGCCGCGAAGCTGCACCAGCGCACGGAAGGCTGGGCTGCCGGCCTGCGGCTGGCGGCGATGTCACTGGCTAGTAGCACTGACCCGGAGCGATTTGTCGCGGAATTCTCCGGCAGCAGCCGTACTGTGGCCGAGTACTTGCTCGCCGAAATGCTGGAATGCCAGCCGCCCGGGATCCAGCAGCTGCTGCTGCGTACTTCCCTGCTCGACCGGGTCAACGGCGAGCTGGCGGATCTGCTGACTGGGCACCCCGGCTCCGAACACATCCTCCTCGATCTCGAGGACGCCAATGCATTCGTGGTCTCGCTCGATCCGGCCCGGACCTGGTTCCGCTATCACCACCTCTTCGCTGACCTGCTCCGCCTTGAGCTGCGCCGGAGGCTCCCCGAAGAACTGCCGGCCCTGCACCGGCTCGCCGCGCAGTGGCTGATCGGACACGGCGAGGTCGTTGACGCCATCCGGCATACCCAGGCCGCGGGTGACTGGTCCGACGCGGCGCGGCTGCTCGCCGACCATTCGTTCCGCCTGACGCTGGACGGACAAGCGCAGACCATCGAGTCCTTGTTGCGCACGTTCCCGCCAGGTGCCGTTACCGAGGGCCCGGATATCCCGCTCGCACGTGCAACCAGCGAACTTGCCCGGGGACGCCTGGACGAGGCTGCCGCCTACCTGACAGTGGCCGAAGCCTCGATCGCTGCAACCCCGGTAGACCGTCAGCACCGCCTTGAAGTGGCGACCGCGGCATTGAGGCTGTCGTTCGCGCGGAAGCGCGGCCATCTCGCGGGGGTAGTCGAGCAGGTCAAGTTCCTTGCCTCGCCGATAGCCGGGCAGTCTGACGAGGACATTGCGCTCAACAGCGACCTGCGCGCGGTAGCGCTTATGAACCTCGGAATCGTCGAAGCGTGGTCGCTGGGGAACCAGGACAGTGAGCGGCACCTGCGCGAGGGCGCCGATCTTGCGCGGAAGATCGGACGTCCGTACCTCGAAGTGGCCTGCCTGGCCGAGCTCGCCTTCGCGTCGAAGATCGAGCCCTTCGCAACGACCCGGCGGCGGTGCCGGGAGGCGATAGCGCTCGCCGAACAGCATGGCTGGGGCGCGGAGCCGGTCATCTCGCCGGCGCTCGTGAATCTCGCAGGCACTCACATCTGGACGGGTGAATTCGACGAGGGCGATCACTGGCTGAGGCGCGCCGCCCGCGCCATGGAGACAGACACCGGGCCCGTCATCAGGCTGTTGCTGCACATCGGCACCGGCGCGCTGCTGGCTGGCCGCCGCAGGCTGCGCGAGGCGCTTGCGGAATTCATCGCGGTCGAGCACCTGCAGACGCAGCTGGAAGGCTCACATGCGCTGGCGGGTCAGCTGACGAGCTGGAGGCTGGCCACCCAGGCCCGGCTTGGGCAACTCAGCGAGGCGCGGGCCTCGCTGGCAGCACTCCACCCGGACCTAGCAGGCTACGGCGAGATCGACAATGCGCGCGCGGCCATCTGCCTCGCCGAAGGCGACCCAGCGGCCGCCTTGACCCCGGTCCAACGTGTTCTAAGCGGGGTAGCTCCGGTGATCGGATATGTGACAGTCGTTGAGGCACACCTGCTGGCAGCGCTCGCGTACGGCGAACTCGGCGACCAGCGCGCTGCCAGCGCGGCCACCGAGAGCGCGCTGGCCCTGGCGGAGCCTGACCGGCTCATCCTCCCGTTCGCGATGACGGCTTCGCTCGAGCTGCTCGAGGCCATGCCGAAGTATGAGACGGCGCACGCGGCCCTGCTGACCGACATCCTCGACGTCATGCGGGGCTCGTCCATCGCGCCGGGCAAGGAGCCGTCGCTAGCACAGATCGAGCAACTCAGTCCGAGCGAGCTGCGGGTGTTGCGGTATCTCCCGACTAACCTGTCCCGGCCAGAGATCGCCAGCCAGCTATCGGTCTCGGTGAACACCGTCAACACCCACATCCGCAACATCTACGCGAAGCTCCAGGCTCAGGACCGTTCCTCGGCAGTGCAGCGCGCACGGGAGATGCGGCTGCTTTCCGCTGCCCCGAGCAGCTAGACCGGTAGCTGGACATCGCCGAGCAGCCAGCCCTGCCGAAGCACAGTCGTCCAGAACAAGGTCACAGCCGCTCTCACCTGCGGACCGTCATGAAACCGCCTTCTCGCGTGGCGCGGCTCGCGGCGCCGGTACTGGACGGTGTTCCTGTGCAGCGCGATGCGTTCGGCAGTGGCCTTGTAGCTGCTTCTGCTCTGCAGGAAGATCAGCGAGGCCTCGCGCAGGCGAGCATGGTGCTCGTCATCGGTAGTAAGGCCCGCCAGCCGGGCTGTCCGGGCTTTCGCTGCCTGGCCTGAGTCCGGGAGCTGCTTACTCGTGACGAACGCTGTCAGGAGGACACCTTGTGTTCCGCCTGTCGCTATGCGGTGGCGCGTTCTGCGCCGGCGAGATGCGCCGTCAGGAACTGTCCGGCTCTGTCCAGCGCCGCGGCCGCTTCGTCGAGGATCGGGTAGTAGGCCTGGAAGACGTGCGGCACCCGGGCGGTGATGTCGAGGTGACCTCGACGTCGGCGGTGGCGGCCTGTCGCGCAAGGCGGACGGCGTCGTCGAGGAGAACCTCGTGAGTCCCGGCCTGGATGATCAGGGGCGGCAGGCCGGACAGGTCGGCGAAGATGGGGCTGATGAGGCCGAGGGCCCGCGCATTGAAGTCCGGCGTCGCTGCTGGCGGTCCGCGCCGCTGGTTGCGCTAGCGGCATGATGGCCGGCGCTGAGCAGAGCCAGCCAGAAAGCTGAGATCCTGCCTCGGTCCTTGCGCCTGACGTCCTGCCGCCGGCGACACCGTCCTCGGTTCCAGGCCAGCGCACGTCTTGTCATCCCTGAAGGCGAATCACCAGGATCAGGTGATGACCTCTCACCTGCCGGGCGGAAAGCCTGGAACCCGTCGTGAAGGCTCGCACGGCTGCCAGGGGACGGGCCTCAGATTCATAGGAGAGACCATGACATCAGTTTCCAGCGCTAGCAGCGGCCCCGGCTCTCCCTGCCTCGTATCCGGGCCGGTACGTCTGGCCGATGTCGACGGCCGCTACAGCGCGCACCCGGACCAGGTCGGCTTCCGGCCCGGGAACCACGTCACGCAAGGTGAACCAAGATGACCTTCTCGGAGAGCACGGTTGCCATCATCGGCACGGGCAACATCGGCAGCGGGCTCGCGGCGAACTTCGCAGCCGGCGGCCAGGATTTCCTCCTGGCCGGCCGCGATCAGGAGGCCGCCCGGAAGATCGCCTCCACCCTTGGCGGCCACGCGGAAGTGGTGACCGTCGACGAAGCGATCGAGCGGGCCGATGTGCTGGTGTTCGCCGTCTGGTTGGACGCCTTCAGGCAGCTCATCGCCCAGTACGGCGAGCGGCTGGCCGGCAAGGTGATCATCGATCCGACCAACCCGGTCGGACCGGACGGCAATGGCGGCTACCGCAAGGTCATCGGCGAGCAGGAGTCCTCGGGCCAGATCCTGGCCGGGCTGCTGCCGGCCGGGGCGCGGCTGGTCAAGGCGTTCGGCACGCTGTCGGCAAGCTCACTGTCCTCGGCCGCGCGGCGGGAGCCCGAGCCCGCGGTGCTGTTCTACGCCGCGGGCGACGGCGCCGCGGGCGACCTGGTCGCTGACCTGATCCGCACCGGCGGCTACGAACCGGTCCGCGTGGGCGGCCTGGACCAGTCCATCCGCATCGAGATGTTCGGCGACCTGCACGAATACGGCAGTCTGGGTCGAATCGTGACCAAATCGGAGGCGCTGAGGGCGATCTGACGTTCTCAGCCTCGACGCCACGCCCAGGGCGGCGGCGTCCCGGCGCCATACTGGACCTCTTCAGAGCGTTTGGCAGCTGATGCCAGCACGCTACCCGGAATCTAAGGAGACACAATGACGGCCGAAACTGTCGAGATCCCCGGCTACATCGCGGGCACCTGGGATATCGACCCTGTCCACTCGCACGTCGGGTTCGTGGCCCGCCACCTGATGGTCAGCAAGGTCCGCGGGAACTTCACCAAGGTCGAGGGCGAGATCATCACCGCAGAGAACCCGCTGGAGTCTTCTGCTACCGCCACCATCGACATGACCTCGTTCAACACGGGGAACGAGCAGCGGGACGGCGACGTAAAGGGCGAGAACTTCCTCGACGTCGCCAACCACCCCACCATGACCTACCGGACCACCGGGATCCGGCAGGACGGCGAGGTCATCATCGCCGACGGCGAGCTGACCATCAAGGGCATCACCCGACCGGTGGAGCTGGCCGTCGAGGTGAACGGCTTCGGCCCGGACCCCTACGGCGGCACCCGGGCCGGCCTGTCGGCCATCGGCGAGATCAACCGCACAGACTGGGGCATCACCGCCAACATGGCGCTGCCCACCGGCGGCGTCGTGGTGGGCGAGAAGATCCAGCTCGTCATCGAGGTCGAGGCCTCGCTGAAGACGCAGTAGCGCAGACGCAGCAGCACCGCGTCGCCACCCGCGCGCCAGCATGGCCGGGCACTCCACGTGGCGCGTCACCGTGCCCCGCATCACCGGGCGCCGTGCCGGAGGAGGTCCGAGCACGGATTTCGCCGTCGTCGTCACGCAACGGTGAGCACCGAGATGAACAGCCGGTCAGCGACCTCCGCGTTCGCCCGGTGCTCGGCGACGCCGGCGGCGGCGAGGATCAGCCATGGTAGGCGATCGTGGTGTAGTTGCCGCGTGACGCGGACCGGCTGCTGGCCCCGGTGACGATCACGTCCCCGGTGCCTGGATTGACGGCCAGGGATATGCCCGCGCCGGGGAAGGTCCTGAGCCACCTGCGGCCGCCGCGGTTGCCGAAGTGGTAGGAGACGGTGGCGAAGCCGCCGCCCGCGCCGCCGGTGATGTACACCCCGTGCTGGCCGAGGACCACCTGGCGGGCGCCGCTGTCGCTGTCACCTGGGCTGCGCACGATGCTGGCCCATCTGCGGCCTCCGAAGGTGCCGGTGTGCCTGCAGCCGTCTCGGCAGCTGCCGGATCAGCGCGGCCAGTACCGCCCGGTCGGCCCAGTCCAGCCGGGGCCGCGGATTGCATCGGCGCAGCACGGCGACCTCGTGCCGCAGCACCAGCAGTTCCGCGTTCTTGGACGCTGATATCGGCCGAGCAGGACCAGCCAGCTACAGAGCCGGACGAATACCAGGTAGACCAGGCGAAGAGACATGGGTGATCATCTTGCCCGACCACGCCTCGCCCGTCGTCCCAGTTCACAGGCGCAGCCGACTTTTGGAACCCGACAGGCGAGCAACGCCAGCCACGCCCCGCGCGATCGACCTGGCCATCGGCGAACGCTGCGAAGGACCCATCTTCACCACCACCGCGGGAGAGCGGCTGGACCGGCACGGCGCCGGGCGGATCGTCCGCCGGATCGCCCGCCGCGCGGGCCTGGCCAAGAAGATCGGCCCGCACACGCTACGCCACGCCTTCATCACCGCCGCCCTCGACGCAGGCGTCCCGCTGAGGGACGTGCAGGAAGCCGCCTCGCACGCCGACCCGCGCACCACCATGAGATACGACCGGGCCAGGGTCTCCCTGGACCGGCACGCCACGTACATCGTCGCGGCCTACATTGCCGGAGCCGCCCGGTAAGGCGAGCCCGGCAACAGACACCGCCTGGCAGGCCCTGCGCCGCCAGGCGGCCCGCGGCCTCATCACGCTACGTGACCGCCGCCGGTCAGCAGATCGCACATCGAGGGCTCGTCATGTATTGAAGGATGCACTTTGCTCCCCGGCCCTGCCGCGTTCGAGAACGGCCGTTATGCGCGCCAGCGGGAGCTCGGCACCGATGGCCGGAAGATCGGCGCTGCTCGAACTGCCTGGCGCAGGGGTAAGCGGTGTCCGTCATCGAGCACGATGTCGGTGCAGGTGATCCAGGACGCCTGGCGGGAGAGCAGGAAGGCGGCTACATCGGCGACCTCCTCGGGGGCGGCCGGGTTACGGATGGAGCGCTGTGGCCGGCGCCTGCCGGGCGCTGCCGGGTCAGCTGCCGTTCCCGCGCATGATCAGGGTTACACTGCCGGCTTGACGAGATTGTTTCTCTGCACCTTCGTCCGAGCCCGGGCCGTTGACGGTGGCCGACCGAGAAGTAGATGACGCCCTCGTGCGCAGCTTCCTGGGAAAGCTGCCCCGGGAGGTGGTCCTCAGGGTGCGGTCTGAGGGGGAACGCGCCGACTACCCGGCAGGCACGACGGTCTACCGGGCCGGTTCGGATCCGAGGACGGCGCTGGTGGTGCAGGGCCTGATCCGCGTGTACATGACCTCGCTGGAGGGCCGGCAGGTCACGGTCCGGTACGCCCG
>WNGM01004997.1_pt1 | contig 14274 bp, 8 predicted proteins | sample 5400571 | NCBI WGS metagenome assembly WNGM01 (sample SAMN13153378, study PRJNA577476) | soil metagenome | isolation source: 100 cm soil or saprolite under Garry oak tree replicate 2 | place: USA:California | collected 2016-06-15
CACGTGACGGAGTCGCTCAGCCGGGTATTGCAGAAGTACCGGCTCAAGCACACGATCGCGTGGGACCAGCTCAAGCTGCTCGCGGACAAGAAGGAAGCGTAGGTCCGCCCCGGGGGGAAGCGCTCGGGTGGGGCATACCTCTGCTTAGAGGTATATTCTCCCAGCGTCCCTGGACGGCGGACGGGCCTCACCCTTCGAGCCGCACGCTTTCGACGACCGAGTACTGGGCGCCCTGCGGCGTCAAGACGCTCCTCTTGAGGTGGATCGCATCGACGCGATGGGTCCCGAACTCCTCCGTGGCCCGCGCGCGGAGGATCTTCCGAGCGCCTTCGAGGTCGCGGGAGCCCTTCACCCGGGCCAAGGTCACGTGGGCCTTCCACGTCCGGTTCTCCCGAGGGAAGCCGAGCGGTTCCACGGAGGCCTCGAGGGCCGCGGCGATGCTCGCGAGCGGCTCTGCTCCCTCGACGCCCACCCAGATGACGTTCATGCGTCCGAGGCTCGGGAACGCCCCGGTGCCCCGCACGCAGATCTCGAAGGGGCGGACGCCCGACGCCGCCTCTCGCATCGCGGTGACGATCTCGGGCACGAGGCCCTCTTCCGTGTCTCCGAGGAACTTCAGCGTGAGGTGAAGCTGGTCCGGGGAAACGACCTTCAAGGGACCGTCGGCCTTCCGAAGCTCCGCGGCAAAGTCTTTGAGACTCGGCGTCGGCGGGACGTCCGCGGCGATGAACCCCCGGAACGTCACGATGCGGGGCCTCCCGGGCCCGATGTTGCGGCGACGAACCGGCCTCGCTCGTCGAATGAGCCCCGAAGGTGACCTTCGCGGACGGCGGTCTGAAGCACCTTCTCCGCGTCCTCGGGGGAGACGTGGAGCTCGTCCGCGAGCTCGTCGAGGCGGAGCGTGCCCCTCGCGCGCGCGAAGGCGGCGACGTGAGCGAGGGCGAGATCCCTCGCGCGGAATCGGCCCTGATATGCGAAGAAGAACAGGCCTGGGACGAGGAAGGCGGCCGCGCACAAGGAGGCGGCGGTCGCGCTCAACGTCTGCTGGAGCGCGGCGCCTGCGACCGCGAGGATCGCCGAACCGCCCGCGACCGCGAGCGTGGCCGCCGAGACGATCTGATACCACGTCCGGAGTTTCACTCGCCCGCCGTCCTAGTCCGTGACGAGGGTCCCGTGGAACGGCTCTCCGAGGATCGCGGCTCGCAGGGCGCGGAGGTCCCGGCCCTGCACGACGCCGAGCGGCGTGCGGTCGCGCGCGAGGACCCGGGCCGCCACCGGGTCGAACACGATGCTCGGGCCCGCGGCCGCATGCCCCGACCCGGCGACCCGGACGAGGTCCTCGAAGCGCATGCGCTCGATGAGACGCGCACCCGGATCCGTCTTCGGGTCGCTCGTGTACACGCCATCGACCGAGGTCGCATTCACGATCCGCGCGGCGCGGACGAACCGGGCGAGGGACGCGCTCACCCGGTCCGTCGTGTGGCCCGGTCGGGTCCCCGCCATCAGCACGATCGGGTGGCGTCGCGCGAGCTTCGCCGCTTGCGCGTATGTCGTCGCGGGCTCTCGGTTCGCGCGGCCCGCGAGGGCCGCTGCGAGGAGGCGCGCGTTGAGCCGCGTGACCGCGATCCCTAACTCATCGAGGGTCCGCTCGCCGATTCCGAGGGCGCGGCCTGTCTCGATGTAGTATCGAGCGATTCGGCCGCCGCCCGTGACGACGAACAACTTCACGCGCGACGAGGCGTCGCGCAGGAGCGCCGCAAGATCTCGCAGATGGCGAGCGTCGTCGTCCCCGGGGACGAGGACCGAACCTCCGAGCGAGACGACGACTTTCTCCATGTGGACGCGGTCTCGACGCAAAAGGTAATGAACGATTAACCGCTACATCCGTTAACCGTTTCAGGCCCCTTGCGGCTGTCCGGCGGGATTGTACGGCGGGGCTTAGTTCTTCCTGAGATTCTCACGGCCTATGGACGAGTTAGCATCTGTTACGGCCGCGGTGCGCCTCGTGGAGGAGAGCGCCCTGAGCCGGCGGCTCCTGACACCCTGACCGCCATCTCGACAAATGGGAGGGTAGGGACGTCGACAAGTCCATACCCCACCGGTCCATACTTCCCGAGGTTCAAGTCTACCGAGAATCCGATTCGCGGAATCATTAAGGGGGAGCCGGGCACTTCGTATCTATCGGAGGGGTCAGCGCAAGTGCTCGGGTTAGTCGATCCGATGACAATCGTCGCGGAACCCGCCTCCCGCGCACCACGACCGCGCCACATCCACGCTGTACGCGATTCGGGGCGGGCAAGGTTGGCTGCGGTGTGCGCGATCGGAATCCTCGTTGCGATCATCCCCATGCCCGGAATCGGTTTGGGCGAGACGACTGGTGGCTTCGCTTGGATCCGACAGTTCGGTACCGACTCGACTGATCTCGTCTTCGCTGCCGGGGCCGACGCCTCGGGAGCATACATCGCAGGTTATACGATTGGCGCGTTCCCCGGCGAGACGAACGCAGGCTACATTGATGCGTTCCTCGGGAAGTACAATTCGGACGGCACCGCGGCTTGGGTCCATCAACTCGGCTCATCCGCAATCGACATCGCGGGGGCTGTCGCGGCGGCCGCCTCGGGAGTTTATGTTGCAGGGTCCACGGAAGGCGTGCTTCCGGGCCAGACTGGCGCCGGCGGCCCCGATGCGTTCCTGCGAAAATACGATCGCGCCGGCGCGGTAGCATGGACGCTCCAATTCGGGACGCCCGCAGGCGACAGCGCCCTCGCCGTTGCGGCGGACCCATCCGGTGTGTACGTGGCCGGTGGTACCGGTGGCACCTTCCCTGGGCAAACACGCGCAGGCGACTATGACGCGTACCTCCAGAAATACGATCCGAACGGCACCCTTGTCTGGACGCGTCAGTTCGGCACAGTCGCCGGGGACGACGCGCGCGCCGTCGCGGCCGACGGGTCGGGTGCGTATGTCGCCGGCCTCACCACCGGAACGTTTCCCGGCCAGACAAGCGCAGGCGGAGCGGACGCGTACCTCCAGAAATACGATCAGGATGGCACGCTAATCTGGACGCGCCAATTTGGGACGAGTGGAACCGATGAGCCTCGCGGACTCGCGGCCGACGGCTCCGGCGCATACGTCGCCGGCCTCACGGACGGCACCCTCCCGGGCCAAGTGAACGCCGGCAGCCAGGACGCCTTCCTTTGGAAGTTCGACGGCTCCGGAAATGATGCCTGGACCCGCGAGTTCGGTACGTCCGCGACGGACATCGCGAACGGTGTCGCCATCACTGGGTCCCACGTCTACGTTGTCGGCTACACGCAGGGCACGTTCCCCGGACAGGTGAGCGGAGGCGACGACGCCTTCCTTCGGAAGTACGACGCGGACGGCAACGTCACCTGGATGCACCAGTTCGGCACTCCGACGAGCGACAGTGGGGACGGGGTGGCCGCGAACGGGTCTCGCGTGTACGTCGCCGGCTACACATTCGGGACCTTCCCCGGCGAGACCAACTTCGGCGGCGGCACGGACGCCTTTATCGCCCTCGCCGCCGAAACGCCCGATGCGCCAGAGAATGTGCGGGCCGCTCCGGGTAACGCTTTGGTCGACCTGACCTGGGATCCGCCGGCGGTTGACGGCGGCGCACCCATCACCGACTACAAGATTTATCGCGGCACGACATCCGGCAGCCTCACATTTTCCGCCGAAGTCGGACCTGTCCTCACGTACCGAGACGTTGGCCTGACGAATGGCGTCCCTTACTACTATCAAGTGAGTGCGGTGAACGCAGTGGGAGACAGCCCGTTATCGATCGAAGTCTCCGCCACGCCGGCGCCAACCCCACCCTCCGCGCCCCGGAACTTGGCGGGGACTCCGGGCGACGGCCGGGTGGTCCTCGATTGGATCGCCCCATCCTCGAACGGCGGCTCCGCTATCATGAACTACAGCCTGTACCGCGGGGCAACAGCAGGCGCCGAGACGCTTCTCGCCACGCTCGGTAATGTCTCCGCGTTCACAGATCTGGGTCTCATCAACGGCGATGCCTACTACTACCGAGTGAGTGCCGTGAACGGAATCGGCGAGGGGCCGATGTCGCCCGAGGTGTCCGTGACGCCGTTCCCACCGGACACAACTCCTCCAAGCGTGACGATCTCGTCGCCGGAAGACGGGGCGATCGTAGCGTTCTTGACGATCACCGCGACCGGGATTGCCTCGGATGACATCGCGGTCGAGAAGGTCGAACTGAGCACGGACGGGGCCACGTGGGTCCTCGCGTCGGGTGCGACGTCGTGGTCCACAAATCTGACCCTGCACGCGGGCTCGAACACGATTACGGCGAGGGCGACCGATACGTCCGGGAACGTGGCGACGACGACAATCACTGTAACGGTAAAGGTCGCAGAGGCACCTCCAGGTGGCTCGCCGCTGCCCTTATTCGGTATCCTCGCGGGCGGAGGCATTGCAGCTGCAGCAATCGCTGCAGCGGTTTACATCCTGAGGCGACGCAGGCGCGGCGATGCATAGCATTCCGCCGGACGGCGCCCCCGTGGTATTGATCCCGATTCGGGTATCGGGGAAGTGGCCGTCCCGAAGTGGATAGCTTTATGATGATCCCAGTCCCTCCAAACCCCTCGTTCCCCTTCTCGATTTTCTCCAGAGGATCCACTTCTATCCAAGGCACCTTCGCTCTCGTTGGAGCGGGCCTGCTGTTATTGACCGTGCTGCCAACGGCCGGATCCGTTGCCGGCTCGTCGGTGCCCCTTCCCGAGACACCATCGGAAGGAAGCGTGCCCCCTCCAACTCATAGCCTGAGGGAGGGGACGAACACGACCGGGACGGTCGTAGGCCTCCTTTGGGCCCGCGTCTTGGGCACGCCAGCATATGATGAAGCCCGGAGCGTCGCGACCGATTCGTCCGGCGAATACGTGGCCGGCTCAACACAAGGCACGCTCGCAGGGCAAATGAGCGCGGGCGGCGCCGACGCATTTCTCCGCAAGTACGAAGTCGCCGGAACAGAGATCTGGACCCGCCAGTTCGGCACATCCGGAGCCGAAGGCGCCTATGCGGTTGCCGCCAACGGTTCCGCGGTGTATGTCGCAGGCATCACGAACGGCACGCTGCCCGGCCAGACGAACGCCGGGGATGTCGATGCGTTCGTCCGCGAGTACGACACCGCCGGGACGCTGCTTTGGACCCGACAGTTCGGCACTCCAGCGGGCGACTTCGCACTGGCCGCTGCAGCCGACGCGTCCGGGGTGTACATTGCGGGGTATACGGATGGCACATTCCCTGGCCAAACAAACGCGGGCGGCGCGTTCGTTCGGAAGTACGACGCCGCCGGAACAGAGGGCTGGACTCGCCAGTTCAACGCGTCGGGCGGAAGCACCTATGGGTGGGCCGTTGCGTCCGACGGGTCGAGCGTGTACGTCGCGGGACAGACGGACGGCACCCTCCCCGGACAATCGAGTGCGGGTACGTGGGACGCTTTCGTCCGGAAGTATGATGCCTCCGGAGCAGAGCTCTGGACTCGCCAGTTCGGCACGTCTTCGTTCGAGCTGACGTGGGCCGTCGCGGCCGATCCTTCGGGGGTATACGTGGCCGGCACCACGGCCGGTGCTCTGCCGGGACAGACAAACGCGGGCGCGTGGGACGCGTTCGTCAGGAAGTACAACACTTCCGGGACGGAGTCGTGGACTCGTGAGTTCGGCACGGGTGGAATCGACGATGCCTACGCAGCAGCGGGCGACGGGTCGGGCGTAATCGTTGCGGGCGAAGCGGGCGGCACAATCCCCGGCAGCCTGACCTCGGGCCAGGTTTTCGTCCGGAGGTATGATTTGTCGGGAACAGAAGCATGGACCCGGCAGTTCGGTACTTCCGGGTCCACGGAGGCGCACGGGGTCGCCGGGAACACGACTGGGTTTTATGTCGCTGGACGTACGGATGGCACGTTTCCTGGCGAGACAAACGCAGGCGGGTTTGACGCATTCCTTTGCGGATTCGGCGACGCGACGCTCCCCCACTCGCCCTCGATCGTTCAGGCCGCTCCCGGCGATGGCACGATCGCCTTGGCCTGGAATCCCCCGACCCTCGATGGCGGAACCCCGATCACCAATTACACAATTTATCGGGGAACGTCCTCTGGTGCCCTCACGCTCTTCACCACGGTCGGAGATCTGACCGCGCACACGGACAACACCGTGACGAATGGTGTACGGTACTATTACCAGGTCAGCGCGGTCAATGCGGTGGGCGAGGGTCCGCGATCGAACGAAGTGTCCTCAACGCCTACAGGCCCACCCTCAGCGCCTCGCTCATTACAGGCAAGCGCCGGCGATGGCACAGTCGTTCTGACCTGGCAGGTTCCCACCTCGGACGGCGGCTGGCCGACTACCAATTACCGTATTTATCGGGGCGTGTCGTCGGGGGCTCTCTCCGTTCTGACTTCGGCGGCCGGCGACGTCCTCTCGTACACCGACGCAGGCGTGACCAACCGCGTAACCTACTACTACCAAGTGGCGGCAGCCAACGCAGCGGGAGAAGGGCCTCGTTCCGTGGAGGTGTCCGTAACACCTGTCCGGCCGGACACGGTTCCTCCCACCGTCGGAATCACGTTCCCGCAAAACGGAGGGAGCTTGCAATCCACGACAGTCACACTGACCGGGACCGCATCGGACGATGTCGCCGTCGCCAAGGTCGAGGTGAGCCTAGACAGAACCATGTGGGTCGTCGCGGGGGGCACGACATCGTGGACCGCGACCCTGACCTTGCGGGAAGGTCCGAACATGATTACCGTGCGGGCGACGGATACGTCCGGGAACGTCGCGACCGCAACCGTCACCGTCAGCGTGACCGGAGCCGGCGCATCCCTTCTCCTGTTCGGTCTCGTTGCCGGAGGCTTCGTAATCGCTGCGGTCGTAGCAGCGATATCCATTCTGAGGCGGCGCAAGCGGGGAGGCGCGCAGCCGCCCGCCTGAGATCGCCCGCAGTGAGACACGTTCACACAGCGCCCGGACCGTAGCCGTCGGAAGCGTTCGGATCGGGAACTCCTCACGCGGCGAGCGTTCGCAGCGCCGACCCAGATCGGTGATGCCTTCGTCCGGCGACTTCGAAGGCTGCTGATTCATCGCCATTAATTGTTTGGTCCCCGTCGGGAGCATGTCGAGACATCCGAACTCGACGATCCGACGGGCTTCCGACGCCGCAATGGTTACCTTATTTGAACCGCCATCCTAATGAACGATAAGTAACTGTGTGGTGCGAGAAATGACCGAACTGTCCGGGATGGACAAGTACAAGTTCCGACGCGCGCTCGAGCAAATCGAACAAGCGGCCGGCCGCGGCACGGAACTCGTGAGCGTCTACATCCCGCCCGAGCGACCGATCTTCGACGTGACGAACTACCTGCGGGCCGAGCTTTCGCAGTCGTCGAACATCAAGAGCGCGAGCACCCGCAAGAACGTGACGCAGGCGATCGAGTCGGCGATGCAGCGCCTCAAGTCGTACAGGATGCCGCCTTCGAACGGGCTCGTCGTCTTCACGGGGCACAAGCAGATCAGGTCGGACCAGACGGAGATGGTCGCCTTCGTGCTAGAGCCTCCCGAGCCCGTCACGTCGTTCCTGTACCGCTGCGACTCGAAGTTCTACACCGCGCCGCTCCACGAGATGCTCGCGGAGAAGGACCTCTACGGCCTCGTGGTGATCGACTGGAGCGAAGCGACCCTGGGCATGCTGCGCGGCAAGCGGATCGAGGTCATCAAGAACCTCCAGTCTCAGGTGCCTTCCAAGCATCGGATGGGTGGACAGAGCGCCCGGCGCTTCGAACGGGGCCACGACATCGCCGTCCACGAGTGGTACAAGAAAATTGGAGAGTTGATGACGGACGCCTTCCTGAACCAGCCGGCCGTCAAGGGGATCATCATCGGAGGCCCGGGTTACTCGAAGGAAGAGTTCGCGACGGGGGATTATCTCCACCACGAACTCAAGAAGAGAGTCATGCCGACCTTTCTCGACACGGGCTACACGGACGAGTACGGCCTCCGGGAGCTCGTCGAGAAGTCGCGGGAGATCCTGAGCGGTCTCGACTTGATGCGAGAGAAGGCCCTGGTGCAGGGGTTGATGGAGGAGATCCGCAAGGAGGACGGAGGCCTCGCGGCGTACGGCGAGGACCAGGTCCGCCACGCGCTCCAGCTCGGGGCGGTCCAGACGCTCCTCATCTCCGAAGGGCTGCGGAAATCCCGGCTCAAGCTGCGGTGTGCCAACGGCGACTGGGAGGGAGAGAAGACCGTGGCGGAGGACGGAGAGCTGCCTTCGTGCCCGAAAGACGGCGGGCCCTTGACGGTGGTCGAGAACCGCGATTTGATCGAGGACCTCAGCGGGATGGCGGGGCAGATGGGCTCGAACGTCGAGCTGGTCTCGAAGGACTCCGAGGAGGGCGCGCTCCTCCTCAAGGCGTTCAGCGGGATTGCGGCGATCCTCCGCTATCGGGTGACGTGATGGGGCACGACCCCTGGGCCGACCTCCGGGATCAGGCGGAGACGATCCGGCGGTCCATCGAATCGAGCCTGAAGGTGACGACGCCCGGCGTCCTGGAGGAGGCGCCGGAGGACCGCGGGCTCTTCGCGCTCGCCACGCACGCGTGGGCGAAGGAACTCAAATCGAAGCCGGCGGACATCGCATCCCGCGCCGCCCGCGTCCGGGTCGCGGCTCCCTTCTCGCCGCTGAAGGCGGACGGCCCGTACGTCAACTTCCGCGTCGAGCCGTCCGCGTTCGCGGACCTCGTCCTCACGTCGGTGCGGTCGCAGGGCGAGCGGTACGGCGCGTCCCCGCCCCGCGAGGAGCGGGTCCTCCTGGAGCATACGAGCACGAACCCCACGGGCCCGATCCACGTCGGGCGCGCGCGAAACCCGTTCGTCGGAGACGCCCTGGTGCGGATCCTGCGTCTCGCCGGCTACCCGGTGCAGAGCGAGTACCTGGTGAACGACATCGGCCGCCAGATGGTCCTCCTCTACTGGGCCGTCCGGAATCTCCCGACGGACGCGGTGGCGGCCGAGCCCCGGATCGAGTACCGGTATGTCGCCCTGTACCAGAAGGCGAGCGCGAGGCTCGAGACCGACGAGGCGCTCAAGCGGGAGATCGAGCGGCTCACCCAGCGCTTCGAAGGCGGAGACGTCCAGCTGACGAAGGACATCCGGAAGGTCGGCGAGGAGGTCCTCCGAGGGATCCTCGAGACCCTGCGCCGCGCCAACGTCACGTTCGACTCCTTCTTTTGGGAGAGCGATTCGATCCTCGACGGGAGCGTCCAGCGCGTGATCGCCCGGCTGATGCCCCTGAGCCACGAGGAGGACGGCGCGCGCTACGTCGACCTCAGCGCTTTCGGGCTCGAGGGCGACGCGGCCAAGTACGTCTTCGTGCGCAAGGACGGCACCTCGTTGTACACGACGCGGGACATCGCGTACCACCTGGACAAGAAGGAGCGCTGCGACGTCGCGATCGATGTCCTCGGGGAGGATCACAAGCTCACGTTTCAGCGGCTCAAGGCGGCGTTCAAACTGATGGGCGTCGATTGGGCGCCAGAGACGATCTTCTACGCGTTCGTGACCCTGCCGGAGGGCCGCATGTCGACGCGGGAGGGTCGCGTCGTCTACCTGGACGACCTGCTCGAGGAGGCGCTCGACCGCGCCTACGCCGAGGTGGCGAAGCGGCGCGAGGACCTCTCGGAGGAGCGGAAACGGGTGATCGCAGAGACGATCGGAATCGGCGCGGTCCGCTACAATATCGTTCGTGTCCAGGCGGAAAAGGCGATCCTGTTCCGCTGGGAGGAGGCCCTCAACTTCGAGGGAAATTCGGCGCCGTTCCTGCAGTATGCGCACGCTCGGGCGTGCAGCATCCTCGCGAAAGCCGAGGGACAAGGCCCCGGCGAGTTCGAACGCCTCACCCATCCCCAGGAGCAACGGCTCCTGCGTTGGATCGCGAAGTTCCCTTCGATGATTCGAGATGCGGCGGATGGTCGCCGCGTCCACGCCGTCGCCTCGTTCGCCGCGGACTTCGCGGCGCAATTCAACCAGTTCTATCGGGATTGCCCCGTCCTGACCGCGGACCCCGTCGGCCTGCGGAATGCGCGGATCGCCCTCGTCGACGGCGCCCGGGTCGTCCTCCGCAACGCGCTCGAGTGCCTCGGGTTGAAGGCACCGAACGAGATGTAAGTCCCGAGGCCAAGCGGAAAACGTGAAGGCGAAGCGACTAGAGCCGCTTCTTCTCCTCTTTGATCTCCCTGCGAGGCTTCTCCTTCTCCTCGCCGCCCTTCTCGCGTCGCCCCCGGAGGGGCCGCCACTCGCCGGCCTTGATCTTCCGGCGGGCGTACATGCCGAAGACGAAGAGGGCGATGATCCCGATCACGCTGCCGTAGATGGCATGGCCCGACAGGCTGAGGTGGAACACGAGCGTCACGGTCTCGGGCGAGGCGATCGACTTGCTCCCTTTCGGGTTCCCGTTCTTGTCGAACCAGTCCGCCTGGGTCGCGACGACGGTCGTCACGCCGCCGCTGATGGCGAGGACCTGGGTCGTGACGTTCCCGGCGGCGGCGCGGCCCGCCTTGTTCGTGACGTTCACCGTCACGGTCATCTGGGCGGACTCCTCCGGATCGGCGGGGTTCAGCTTGAGCGTGCCCGCCTCGACCTTCAGGTCCGCGTGGAGGGTCACGTCGATCTGGACCTGAACGGATCGGTTCAGGTAGCCCGTGTTCGGTTTGTTCGACCCGAATCCCGAGTCCTTGACGGCAAGCCGGACCGTATAGCTCGAGTTCCACTCCTGCCACGCGAACGTCACGTTGATGCCGTAGAACGTGTGGTTCGTGCCCGTCATCCCGACGATCGGCCCGGGGATGGTCCAAGTGACGTTCAGGCCGGGGCCGCCGCTGTAATTGTACTTGTCGTGGTCGTCCGTCGTCCGCGATGCGTTGAAGGAGTACGTCTTCCGTTCCATCGGGCTCGTGATCGTCCCCCAGTCCTTCGAGGAGTCGAGGATGTCGAATGCGGGCACCGGTGCCTTCGTGTCGTTGATGATCGCGTTCATCGAGGCGTTCTTGGATTTCCAGCCGACGCTGTCCGTGACGGTCAGGTTCACCGTGAAATTTCCGGGCTTCGTGAACGTGTGGGTGACGGTTCGCCCCGTGGCGTCGGCGATGTGGTCACCATTGAAGTCCCACGAATATCCCCCGTCCAGAATCGTGCCGTTCTTCCCAGGATACGCACCGTCGGTCGACGGCCCGCCATCGAACTTGACGGGGATGCCCTCGTCCACCTTCAGCTTCGCGCCGGTCGCCGAGTCGCCAACGGTCCGGTTCGTCTTGAAGCGCGCGATCGGAAGCTGGTCGTCCACGAACACGGTGATGTCCCGATAACTGACGTTGCCCCCGGTGTCACGGTAGGTCACATTCACTGTAAACGTCCCGTTGACCGTGTAGTTGAAAGCCGTCCAGATATTGTACCGAACGTCCCCCGGGTTCGACGTGAAGCGCCACGTGAAGTTGCCCCTGGACTCGTGGTCGTTCGGGTCCCTCGTGTCGTTCGCGCTGAAGGTCAGGACCGTCTTCCCCGCGACGTACGCTTGGTACTTGTCGAACGTTGCGTTCACGACATGGAACTTGCCCACAGGCCCCGTGACTTTCGCATTCGCGGTCCCGTTCAAGGACCTGGCGACGGTCATCTGGATCTGGGGGGTTCCCGTCGTGACGCGCGGGTCGATCACGGCGGGCGAGAAGCCCAGGATGTCCACCACGGTGGGGTCCGGAAGCACCCGCGAGGTGGTCAGCTCGTAGCCTCGGGGGAATGCGACCGTGTAGGTGTAGTTCTGGTACGCGGACGTGTTCGAGTCCGGGACCATCGTCATCGTCACGAGATACGACGCGGCCCCGACGGCGATGTACGGAGGGGCGCCTTTGAGCGAGTACGTTGCCGTCGTGTTGATCCACACCTTCGCGTCGGGCGTGGGGAGCGTCGGACTCACCTGCACCGTGTACGACGCGAGGCTCGAATTGTACGCCCGGTTGTTCGTCGTCAGGAAGCCGTCGGTCGTCGCGTATCCCGGCCCCTTCGCCAGCAGCCACGGCTGGAAGAGGGCGATCTCCCCGGCCGAGAGGGTACCGTCCCCGTTGCCGAGCGTCGCGTCGATCTGAAGCCGCAGGTTCCGCAGATTCGCCGGGCTCAGGCCGGGCAACGTGCTGTCCGGGTTCAGAGTCAGGTTGCGCCACACCGTGAGGTTGCTCCAGTCGTTGCCGCCGTAGGCGACCTTCGTCCGGTAGAGCTCGGGCGGCGCGGCCGTAAGGTTGACGTCGTGGGGGTTCGTCGTCGGCAGGGGGACCTGCTCCTGATGGGAAAGGTGACCGTCGGCATCCACGATGAGCGTGTACGTCCCCGCCGGCGCGTGGATGTCATAGAAGCTTGCGCTGACCGCCGCAGGGATGAGCCGGTAGAGGCTCGAGGCCGGTGCGCCTGGGTTGTAGAGCCACGCCACCACTCCCGAGCCGAGGAAGTTCCCATCCGTATCCCGGACCTGTCCGAAGATCCGTGGGCCGGCGACGAGATTGATGGTCGTCGTGGACATGCTGCTAACGTCGACCGCTTGATCCGTCTGGAAGTCGGGCGCCACCGCTCGGATGACGAACGGGGCGGGCCAAAGCGTCAGGTTTGCGGAGCCGCTTGCGTTCGTCGTGTTCGTCGCGACGAGTTGGCTTTTCCCCGTCGGATTCGACACGTTGAACGCCGCGACGGATGCGCCGGCCACCGGCGAGCCGGCGTTCAGGACCCGGACGACCAGGACCTTGCTCGGGCTGCCGTAGCGGTTCATGCAGACGCTGATCGTGACGGTGCGGCTGCCGTCAAAGCGCATTGGGGTCGAGGTCGATGCGTCGTAGTATCCCGATCGAGTCGTGGAGATCGTGTAGCTGCCCGTCGGCGGCGTGAACGCGTAGACGCCTGCCCCGTTCGTCGTCGTGGTGAGAGGCGCGTTGATCCCGTTTGCGTCGACCAAGGTCACCGCGGCCCCCGTCACCGGAGTCTGGGGTCCGCACGTGGTCACGGCCCCGGTGACTTGGTTCGTGGCTCCCAGCGCGCTCAACGGAAGGAGGGCCATCGCGGCGAGGAGGATCACGAGGGCCCCAGCGAGAACTCGGATTGCCCGTTGTCCCCTGGGATTCATGCGGTTTCTCCTCGCTCACACAGTCGAGCCGTCCCCCGTCACGAAACCCGTTCGGGGGCCGGAGGATGCGGCGAATTGAGTGACGGTATTTAAGCGTAGTGGGTGAAGCTTCGAACCGCCTCCCATCGAGGAAAGTTCCATACCGCCGAGGGCCATCCGCCACGTCCGTGGCCGCGTCCTACGCGCTCGTCGCGGCGACGGCGATCTTCCTCGTCACCTATGTGCTGATTTCTCTCCGCAACGTCGGGCGGTTCCCACTCGAGCGGCCCGCGGTCGCGATGCTCGGCGGGGCGCTCATGCTCCTCTTCGGCGTCCTCACGCCGGACGAGGCGATCACGGCCATCAACGTCGACGTGATCCTCTTGCTCGTCGGGATGATGGTCCTCGTCTCCGGCCTCGACGTGTGCGGCTTCTTCGACCTCGTGTCGTCACGCATCGCCGCGCGGGCGAAGAGCCAGGCATCCTTCCTGGCGTGGCTGATGATCGCGACGGCGTTCCTCTCGGCGCTCGTCCTGAACGACACGATCGCGCTGCTCGTCACCCCCGTCGTCGTGCGCAGCACGCGGGCGCTCCGCGTGAATCCGGTGCCGTACCTCGTGGCGGTCGCGATCGCGGCGAACATCGGGAGCGTGGCGACGGAGGTCGGCAACCCGCAGAACGCGTTCATCGCGATCCGCTCGGGCATCCCGTTCCTCACCTTCACCGCATACCTGTTGCCCGCGACCCTGGCGTGCATCGCGGCCGCGATCGGGCTCGTCTGGCTCGCGTTCCGGAGGGACCTGAAGGCGCCCCTGACACCCGCCGCTGTCCTTCCGCCCGTGCGCCTGCAGCGGACGGGCCTCGCCCTCACGCTCGGCATCACGATGGCCGTGTCGGTCGGATTCTTCGCGGCCCCGACCCCGGACTGGCTCCCCCTCGTCGCCCTCGCCGGCGGCTCGTTCGTCCTGTTCTTCCTGCCGTTCGTCTCGACGGCGACTCCGCGCACCCTGGTGGCGAAGGTCGACTGGAGCATCATCCTCTTCTTCGTCGGCCTCTTCGTCGTCCTCGCCGGCGTGCGGGCGTCCGGCCTCTCCGCGGCGATCCAGG
>WNGM01002785.1_pt1 | contig 14270 bp, 14 predicted proteins | sample 5400571 | NCBI WGS metagenome assembly WNGM01 (sample SAMN13153378, study PRJNA577476) | soil metagenome | isolation source: 100 cm soil or saprolite under Garry oak tree replicate 2 | place: USA:California | collected 2016-06-15
CGATTTTTTTCTTTGAAGACTTTTAGTTTTGGCCTTACCTGACCATAGACATGGAGCGTGTTGTCCTTCAGACCAACAACTACTTCAGCTTCTTTATCTCCCTCTGGTGTCTCGAACGTGGCTTGAAAAAACCATGCTCTGTAGGGTAGGCATCCGGCGAGGTGCACTACTGCCCTGTTCCGAATGCCCCCCTCCAAACGCAGCGTGCGACTTTCACCGCACTGCGCTTTCCAGCATCATCGGTGTGCTTTCCGTCCGAGAACGTGATACCTTTTTCCTGAGTGGTCGGCCTGCGTGGAGTTCTCTGTGGCATATCTGACAGAGAACCAGCGTTTTGCGTCGCCGGGCGGCCATAATCTTGACCCACTCCGGTTTCTCTCTGCCGTCGTATTTCCCCAAATCTTTGAGAGCACGAATATGGTGACTTGGGCTAAAAGACGCTTTTCTAGCTCCGTCCGGTTGTTCCAGGGAAGCTGATGCGGTCTATCCTGTATGGTGGCTTTGCTCTCCCATGCCAGTGGGATACCTCCCCAGGTGGCGATCAGCGGCTTCTTGCCTTCTCGTGTGATGGCGACTTGCAACCCTTTGTACATCCTTCCCTCGATGGGAAGTTTGGCATGATACTTGCGATACACCATTTTTACTGAGATCTGGTGTTTGGCGGCAAGCGTTTTGGTAAGAGAGGTTTCCATGACCCATTTCAGGAGCCGGAGCGTATGCAGGTTGTACGCTAATCGGTAGTAGTTCACCATGCCTCGGTACTCCACTTGATACGTTGCGATGATCGTATAGTCGCTTTCGTTGAGCAACTCGGCCCGATGACACGGTTTTCCGTACTGTCGATAGCGATTGCATTTCTCTAGCAGGATTGCTCGTGGAACACGTAACCCTGTTTTTCCATTGATACTGCGGCGTTTCACCCCTCCTGTGGTGGTGCTTTGTTTGGTATCTACTTGGAATGTGGTGATTTCGTATCCCAAGAACTTGGCGGCTTCGTTTCTTGCATGGGTGATGAGCGTCTTTTCTGGCGAGAGCGTCAGTTGGAGTTCCTCTCGCAGAACGGTGCTGAGTTGTCGCTTGATTTCCTCCGCCTCTGATTTTGGTCCTGTAAACCCTAGGACGAAGTAGGATAGGCCGCAGGCGAGGTACTGTGATCAGCCCTTTTCCCCCGGCCCTCCTCCGAACGCCGCTTGCATGTTTCCGTGCACGGCGCTCTCCAGTGTTCTCATTCCAGTTGGCGGCGTCCATCAGCCCGTCCTGCGTGAATGTCCTGGTGACATTTGCGACAGGCGACAAGGGTTTTGCGTCGGCGGGCAGCCATGATCTGGACCCACCGGGGGCGCTCGTCTTGTCCTTTGCGTTGAAGGTCTTTCAGTGCTCGGATATGGTGAACTTCCACATGCTCCCGTGATCCGCACAGTTCGCAGGTGTCAGCCAGGAGTCGCTTTTCGAGTTCTGATCGGCCTGCCCACACTGGGGCGATGGAGTCATCGAGGATGGCTTTGTTTCTGCGTGCGAGGGTAATGCCTCCCCATCGAGCTATCAGTGGTTTTTTCCCTCCTTCTCTCTCAACGGTGATCTGTAGAACCTTCCGTGGTCCGTCAGGAGTCTCGATAGGAGTCTCATATCGGTCATACACCTTCGATATGCTGATGCGGAGTTTGTGCGCCAGCGTTGCGACAAGAGACCGTTCCATGACCCACTTGAGACGGTTGAGTTGATAGCGGTTGACGGCTAGTTGGTAATACTCTGCCAATCCTCGGAATTCTTGTTGGTATTGGCAGATGATACTGTAGACGGTATCATTGGTCAGTTCTTTTCGTTGGACCGGCTTGTCGTTTTTCTGATAGAGGCGACATTTGGCTTTGATGACCTCCACAGGGACTTGTAACCCGATTTGCCCATTAATGCTTCTGTATCCGCGTCGATCTCGTTTTTGATCGTTGTGAAAGACGACCAGATCGTAGCCAAGAAAGCGTGCCGCTTGTGTCCGTGCGTGGGTGATTAACGTCTTCTCTTGAGAGAGAGTCAGCTTGAGACTTTCTTGCAGGAAGTCTCCTAACTGGCGCTTGATTTCCCCCGCCTCAGAGTGAGGGCCTGCAAATCCTAGCAGCATATCATCTGCATAACGTAGGTACCGGAGCCGACGGTAGTCGGGGTCTGTGGTGTCATAACAAGGAAGGTGCTGTTGGCGCTTGCGCAGGGCTTTTGCCTCCTTCCATTGCCCTGCCCGCCTTCGGCGTTGCGCTGCGGCTTGTACCCGTGTATATGCTGTGTTGAGTTTGCGTCGCTCCCCTTTGTTGTACCGTGGGATAAGCACGGTTTCGACAAAGGTGTCTAATTGGTCAAGGTACACGTTGGCCAGCACTGGACTGAGGATAGAGCCTTGTGGGCATCCACTCAGCGTTTGATGATACCGCCAATCTTCCAGATATCCAGCCGCCAAGAGTGTCTCAATGAGTCGAAGGAAACGACCATCCTGAATCTTTTCCCGAAGGATACTCATCATGACTGTGTGGTCGAGTGAGTCGAAGCAGGCGGCGATGTCTCCCTCGACAAAGTAGGTCGTTCCTACCCATTGGTGATAGCCCTCTGAGAGGGCGGTGTGACATCCTCGATCCGGGCGAAATCCGTGGGAGTGGGAACTGAATTGAGGCTCGTAGTAGGCCGAGAGGATGAGTCGAAGGACCTCCTGAAGCAGCTTATCCGACCATGATGGCATGCCCAGAGGACGCAATTTCTTCGAGCGTTTTTTCTCGATATAGATGCGCCGAACAGGGGTCCATCGATAGCGTTCATATCGCAGTAGCTCAATGATCGCTTGGATTTTGCTCAGGGACATGGCGTCCACCGTCTCCGCCGTTGATCCCTTGGTCATTGCTCCTTTGTTCCGGTAGATTTTCCCGTAGGCATGTAGGTACAGCGCGGGGTTAAACAACATTCGATAGACATGTGTGAGTGGTAATCCTCGTTTGCCGCGTTCTTGAATGATACTCAGGACAGTTTCGGCTGTCTGCACTATGCATACCTCCCTGATCTTTGTATCGGAAAACACCTCCTGCCCTTTGCCATGCGACTGGCTTTCCCAATCTCTGACTACTACGGCAGGTCCGTGACCGTACCGCTCTCGCGGGGTAGGCCATCCCAAGTTCCCTCATTCCTCGACGTTCTAGCCTGACGTAGGTGCCTTGTACGCTCCCTTGAGTGGAGTCATTCTCCACCGTTCACTCCCCGGAAGGTTCAGGTGCCGACGACTTTGACACCCTATGGAAGTGACCCCGCATTAGAGACGCTGTGATCGGGGGATGTACGCTTTCATCACTGGAAACTGAGGTTTGAGCAATCAGCCCTCACCCTATCAGGCGGGTCTTGCGGGACAGGGCTTCAGCGTCTTCTCGTCTTTTCCCGCTTTCTCGGCATGCTAGTTTCCCCTTTGGCTTTCGCCGCCAGGTAGGCCGAGTGGCCCAGAAGTCATCTCCTCCGAACTTCTCCTCTCTCCGAGAGGGATCGAGCAATGGGTTAAGTGGCGCACATCATCGGCGTAACGACAATAGCGAAGCCGTCGATAGGCTGGGTCGTGGGTGGCGATGGAAGGTAATTGGCGCATGCGTTTTCTCAGGATACGAGCAGCCTCCTTCTGCCCTTTTTGTTGCAGGCGGTTCGCCTGTTTCATGAGTCGTGCATGCTCCTTGTTGTGCTTTCTTCTTTCCCCTCTGGTGTAGTGTGGGATCAGCGTTGTTTCGACGTATGTGTCCAGTTTGTCGAGCAGGATATTGGAAAGGAGGGGACTGAGCACTGAACCTTGTGGAACCCCGCTCAGCGTGCGATTGAATTTCCAATCTTCGAGATATCCTGCATCCAGGAGCTTTTGGATCAGGTGAAGGAAACGCCCGTCCTGGATCTTTTCTGACAAGATTTGCATGAGCAGTTCGTGCGAGAGTGATCCAAAACAGTCGGAAATATCGCCCTCGATAATCCAGGTACAGCCTTTCCAAGTGGAGTAGATCTCCTGGAGAGCCGTATGACAGCCACGTCCTTCGCGGAAGCCGTGCGAATGCACGCTGAATTGGCAGTCATAGTAGGCTGAGAGAATCATGCGGATGACTTCCGCCAGGAGTTTATCGCTCCAAACAGGCAGGCCTAATGGCCGCTTTTTCCCGTTCCGCTTCAAAATGTAGACCCGTTTCGCTGGCTTCCATTGATACCGCTCGGTGCGAAGAGTATCAATGATCGTCTTGATCTTCTCTACTGACATCGCATCAACTGTTTCGCTGGTAGCCCCTCTGGTCATGGCTCCTGCATTCCTGTAGAGCTTGCCATAAGCCGTTAGATACAGGTGATGGTTGAACAGTTGTCGATAGACGCGTTGTAATGGCAAGCCTTTCTTGCCACGTTCTCGGAGAAGTCCCAGGTACGTTTCGGTGGTTTGCATTGCGCATGCCTCCGCGTGTATGAACTTCTTGATACCTTCCCTGCGCGCCTGTATCATGGGCACGCTCTGGCTCTCTTTCGAGAGTTGCCCCTTCGCTGAGCAAAATCAGCTACTATGGGGGTTCCGTCGCCATGAGGGTCTCCCCTGGTAGGCGATCCCGTATTTACCCTCTATCAACGTTAAGAACGGGTAGGTGCCCTTCTGTTCCTTCTCAGTTTCCTTAACTGCTACTCACCGGAGAGAGTGGTCCCTCAGCTTGTCGGCTTGGGGTGTCTTTTCACATTTCACCATACCAAATGTGTATCCGGTGTCGTCACCTTTTGCGTGGAGTGACGGGTCGTGGGAGTGACCGTGCGGAACTCGGGTTCGACAGTCCCAGTCTCACCATACGTTCAGGACTTGCGGAACGCGAACATACACGCCTTCTGTTTCCTTCCGCTTTTACGGCATGCTCTTGTCCTCTTTGAGTTTCCTCGCCAAGTGAGCCGGTGTCCTGGAGGATGTTTTACTCTCTTCCTCCCCCGCCTTTCGCGGGAATTAATAGTGGGCCGAAACGGCGCACATGGTGGCCCACATTGTCAAGACAGCAAAATCGGCTCAAATAAGAGCTACTCTTCTCCTTTTCAACCACACTGTGTTCTTTAAAATGGACGGTGTTCATGCCTTGTGAAAATACACTTCGGCAGGAGTTTGGTAATCAAGTGCCTGATGAAGGCGTTCCTGATTATAAAACGTGAAATAGCGCGTTAATGCCTGACGTGCCTCTCGCGGTGAGAGGTAATCGTGAATGTAGACCTCCTCATACTTGACGGTGCGCCATAAGCGTTCCGTAAAAATGTTGTCCAATGCTCGCCCTTTGCCATCCATGCTGATCTGGACATCAGAGGCCTTGAGCAACTCCAGATACTGCGGGCTGGTAAAATGGCTCCCTTGATCACTATTGCAGATCACCGGCACTGCTTGCCCTAACGCACGTTCTACGGTGGTCAAGACAAAGGGTAACTCCAACGTCTGATCCAGTTCCCAACCGATCACATAGCGCGAATACCAATCCAGGATGGCTACCAGATACATCCAGCCGCCTCGCAAGCGAATGTACGTGATATCTATCCCCCAAATATGATTGGGGTACGCACTGCTGATGTGACGCAATAAGTAGGGATACACTCCTTCCTTCTGGTTCCGTTTACTCAGGTTGGGTCCTGGAGAGATGGCCGCAATGCCCATCTCGCGCATATACCGACCGACCGTTTTTCGATTGATCCCCATCCCTTCGCGCTCTAACTGGGCAGCGATCTTGCGCGCTCCATAATACGGAATCTGTGTGTAAATCTCATCAATACGATGCTTGATGTGCACTTCTTCTGCACTGGCAGGGCGCGGCAGATAATACAAACTACTGCGATTGAGACTCAGCAGTTCTGTTTGCATCGTGAGCGCAAGCTCACTTTCTGCCCGCTCAATGAAGGCGATGCGTTCTTCTCTCGTCAGACTTGTAACTTTTTTTTCAGCCAGGTCACCTGTGTCGTCAACTTACCAATTTCGGCGTAGAGTTCAGTGAGCTGCTGTTCGTGAGCCGCTTGTAACGCGACGGTATTGTCCTGCTTCTCAAAGAGAGCTGGCAGTCCTTCCAATGCCACCGCTCGCCAATTCTTCAGTTGGGTCGGATGGACTTCATACTCCGTGGCAATTTGGGCCAAGCTCTTCTCTTCTTTCAAGAGTTCCTGAACCACTTTTGCCTTGTATGCTGCTGTATATTGTTTTCTCATCATGGCTTGAGTATATCTTATTCCTGCCCCTTTCCGTGTCTAAATTTCTAGGGCCATTATACTTAGCTCTGACACTTTTCTGGTGCTGGAAACTCTTCAAAAAAGCTTGATTACTCGGACCAGACAGTTTTGGGCTTCGACACCAGGTCATCGTCCACGTAGATTGCATCCACCCGCTCATTGAAAAAGCAGAGGATCTTCTCAACCATCAAGCAGGCTGGCAGTGGTTCGCGATAGCTCCAAACGATGTCCTTGAAAACCCTATCGTCGATCCTGGCAGACCAGTAAGAGGCCTGGCCTTTGTATGGGCAATGGGTGGTGGTTTCAGTTGGCTCCAGCATTTCCATACGGACATCCTGCTTGGGGATGTAGTAGCGGGTCGGAAGGCCTGTTTCGATCAAGAGGCGGGGCTGATGGGTGTCGGCTATGGTTACGCCGCCCAGCACAACTCGGACATGACGCGAACTGGGCAGAACGTCAACTCGCTTGTAGGGATCGCGTGCGTGCGCAAAGACCTGCTCATCCTCCTCGTACCAGGCGTCCATTTGGTCCCAGTAAAAGGCCATGTAACCTTTGATCTCCGGCCCTTCGGGTAACGGATGTAGATAGCTCCAAGCGGCATTTTCGGCCACGCGATCACCGACGCGTATCGTCCAGTAGGAGGCATCCCCTTTCAAGGGTGAATGGGTGGTATGTTCGGTAGCTTCCATCACATCCATGCGAACATCTTCCATTGGGAAGTAGAAGACCGGCAAATGCCCGGCTTCATGCAACAGCATGACGCCCTTGCTGTCAGCGACGGTTACGCCATTAAAGATGACACGGACGCGGCGACGGCTGTCTTCCTAGCGAAAGCGTAAATCAGAGGTGAATGAGGGAGAAGTCATCGGGCCCATAAACATATCTTCAAGAACTCGTTTCATATTATCCCCTCCTTAAAAGTAGCGCAAGGTGATCAATCGTGCTCACAAATGATATCACAATCCGATGCAACGCTTCTACCAGCTTACTTTGGTGAACTCTATCAAGGGTTGACGCATAGATGGGAAGGCCTCATGTTAACAAGGCAAAGAAGCCAGCAGGTGAAAGTGTGACTTTCCTGAAGAGTGTTCGCTACAGCCTTCTCAGACAGGTGCGTGTGACAGTCTTCCTGCCGAAAGCATGCCGTGCTATAATAGGCACGCAGGAGGTAGTCAGGGGTGAAATCACAATAAATTATGTGCTTTTCGGATCAGAAAGTGAGGGTGAGCCATGATGCCGAAAACGATTCAAACCATGGCATGGGCTTACCAACAAATCTGTGCCGGGGAAGACCCCTGGACGGCTCTTGGGAACTTTACGAACGCCTGGTATGACTACGCCAAGGACATACGTGCCGCCTTAGTCAGTGAACCGATGGGAAAGCCGGACCGGGATACAGAGCATACCCACCATTGGGGAGCCTTTTGCGCTGCCTCTGTCGAGTTCCTGTGCGACCGCTATGGGGTACTTTGTCCGCAATGGGTGTATGAACCTTACTATATACTCTCAACCCCATGGTACGGGGACAACATCGTAAACCTTGCCGACTCAGTGGTACTAGAGCATCGCATGAAAACTTCTCCAACTCCATTTGCTCGGCGGAATATCTTTTGCGGTAACCGGCTCTATCAGAATAAGCATGAAATGAATGAGTGGGTACAGGAAGCACGCATCAAAGGAATGAGCAATCCTCGTGAAATCTGGCACTATGCCCGACAGAAAGAAACTGCTCTTCATGGAGCATAACCAGCTTATCCCTTTCGCTGCAACCAGCGTTTGCTGAGCTGTTCGAGCGCATCCTGGTAGTTGGAGCCCTTGCCAGGTATGTGATCCTAGCAAGCCGCCTGCTCCTTCGAGCCAAACAAGGACAACATGGAGCGCCGACTTCAACAGGCTTCTGATGGTTCTGCTTCCCATCGGCTGGTTTACATGATATTATCTGTATATAAGGAAAGTTAACTATCATCGATTGCTGGCTAGAGCGGAACAATTCCAGGGAGTTTATGTCATGACTATTACAGAACTGCCTCCACCAACGACAACTGCCATTTTTGAACGTTTATCACCGGCGCGCAAAGCGGAAGTAGTGCGTGAACTGAGTGCCTTGTTGGGAGTGCGTTACGTATTGCATACAGCATATGACCTGATGATGTACGAGTACGATGCTTCTATTGATCGCAGTACGCCGGATATTGTGGTGATGCCAGCCTGCACTGAAGATGTGGTGGCCATTGTCAAGATAGCGGCCCGCCACAATGTGCCAATAGTGCCAAGAGGCGCGGGTACGGGTTTGAGTGGTGGAGCAATCCCTGTTTATGGCGGCATTGTCATGGTTTTTTCTCGTATGAACCGCATACTTGAGGTTGACTACGATAATCTGCGAGCAGTTGTACAGCCGGGGCTGGTCAACCTGCATCTGAGCAACGCCTTGAACCCACAGGGCTTCTACTATGTGCCGGATCCCAGCAGTCAGCGTTCATGTACCATCGGTGGCAACGTGGGTGAAAATGCTGGAGGACCACATACCCTCCTCTATGGCGTCACCACGAATCACGTGTTGGGATTAGAGATCGTCACGCCGGAGGGCAATGTTGTACAGGTGGGCGGCTCGACATACGATATCCCTGGCTATGACCTCACAGGCCTGTTGATTGGCTCTGAAGGAACACTCTGTATCGTTACCAAGATAATAGTACGCTTCGTACATATGCCAGAAGCAGTCAAAACGATGGTCGGGGTGTTTAATACAATGGATGATGCCTCGAACACTGTGTCTGAAATTATCGCCGGGGGGGTAATTCCTGCCGCCATCGAGATGATGGATCAGATGATTTTACAGGCTGTCGAGGCGGACACACATGCCGGTTATCCTATGGATGCTGCTGCCGTCCTGCTTATGGAGACCGAAGGGTTACGTGAAGGGGTAGCAGAGCAGACTGAAAAGATTGTGGGTATCTGCAACAAACATCATGCGCGCGCGGTGCGTATCGCTGCGAACGAGACCGAACGCCAGTTGTTCTGGTCCGGGCGCAAGAACGCCTTTGGCGCGGTTGGCCGCATCAGTCCTGAGTTCTACGTCCAGGATGGAGTTGTGCCACGCACACGTCTGCCCTACGTCTTACGGCGTGTGGGAGAAATCTGCGAGAGCTATGGCCTGCGAGTGGGCAATGTCTTTCATGCAGGCGATGGCAACTTGCACCCGCTCATCCTCTTCGATTCCCAGATTCCGGGTGAAGTCGAGCGGGTGCGCAAGGCAGGGCACGAGATACTGGCAGTCTGTGCTGAGGTTGGAGGCACGATTACCGGAGAACATGGCGTTGGCATAGAGAAGCAGGAAGAGATGGCGCTGATCTTCAATGAGGTCGATCTGCGGATCATGCAACAGGTACGCGAGGCCTGGAATCCCCGCCAGTTGTTCAATCCGGGTAAACTCTTTCCTATGCCAGGGCGCTGTGCAGATGTAAAACAGTTGTAGATCTGTTCAGGTCGGAGGTCGAAAGACGACAATGGATGAGATTGAAACGCTTAAAGCTATCATTCAAGAACACGCACCAGCTGCCCAGGTGACCAGCGAGACGGACACATTGCGTAATTACGCGGTTGATGGCCTGTTGCCTCGCTTAGTAGTCACGCCTACCACGGTTGAGGAAGTTGCCCAAATTGTGGCCCTGACCAATGCACACGGCCTGTCCTTGCTCACACGGGGAGGCGGTTCACGCATGAGTATAGGCGGGTTACCTGAGCGCATCGATGTGTTACTCGCAACAAATAGATTGACGCGGTTGTTAGAGCATGAAGCTCCCGATCTCACCTGTCATGTTGAAGCAGGACTGACCCTGGCCGCTTTACAAGCACAACTGGCGACGAAGGGACAGTGGTTAGCCTTTGATCCACCCGATGCCGGGCAGGCCACCCTGGGCGGCTTGCTGGCCTCCAATGCCAGCGGCCCCAAAAGGCTGCGCTATGGTTCGGCACGGGATCTAGTAATCGGGTTACACGTGGTACAGGCCAGTGGAGAAGTGGCCCGCAGCGGAGGGCGCGTCGTCAAAAATGTGGCAGGGTATGATCTCAACAAGCTCTACATTGGCTCATTAGGGACCCTTGGCGTCATTGTCGAAGCAAATTTCAAGCTGCAGCCCCTTCCTGTCGCAGAGCGTACACTATTGTTGACTTACACGAATGCCACAGAGGCTATGCAAACGGTCATCGCTATCCTGGGCTCCATGCTGACACCAAGTGCGCTTGAACTCATCGATGGTGGAGCAGCCAGTGATATGAGTGACTTCTTCCGCATAAACCTGCCAACCAATGGCTATACGCTGGCCATAGACTTTGAAGGTGGCTCGGCGACCATAGATCGCCAGATCGATGAGACACGCTTACTGGCCCGCAAGCACGGAGCGTTGCTGGGTGATGACCTGACAGGTGAAGCGCAAGAGCGTTTCTGGAATGTCGTACGGGAACATACACAGGGCTCGGTAACCTGCAAAGTGGCTATACTTATATCACATGTAGCTGACTATCTTCAGAAAGTTGAGCAGGTTTGTCGCCGGCATGACCTCGAAGCAGCCATTGTAGCTCACGCGGGCAATGGCATTCTCTATATCGAGCTGCGACCCGGTGACGCAACAGCGCGCCTCATCGAGGCCATTGCAGAACTGCGCTTGCACACACAAGAAGCTGGTGGAAGCCTGGTCGTTGAACGCTGTCCCGTCGATCTAAAACGGCGCATCAATGTATGGGGGGAAGCGGGCTCAGACTTCTACCTGATGCAACGCCTCAAGAACCAATTTGATCCAAAGGGAACGTTCGTGCGAGGACGCTTTATAGGAGGATTGTGATTTCAGAAAATTTGCTGATCGTCACCGCACATGCTGAATTTCTGGATGCCGCGTTAGATGAGCTCAGGCATCTCGATAAACGGCTGACTAGAGTCGAACTATTAGCTCCGGGTATCGTGCTATGCGCTACACCGGACGTCACTTCTCTGGCGCGCCTGGCAGCAGAGCAGCATCCCATATTTGTGCGCCACATAGCGCCGGTACAGGCCATCGTCCCGCTAACTAATACGGAACAAGACGTAAGTGAACTAGCCGCGGCAATAGCCGGCTTACCAACTTTCGAACAATTAGAACCCGGGCTACGCTTTGCTGTACAAACTCGCCTTATACAGGCTGACGATAATACGGTTAATACGGTCAAACGGCCTTATAGCAGTGGTTACCTGAACCAGGCGCTGGCAGAAGTCATTGCCGAAGAGACAAGAGCGGTAGAATCCATCAAAAAGCCGCAGATAGTCGTCTCGTTGCTCTGCACCACAGAGAAGGGCTATGCAGGCATTTCTCTTGCCCAGGAGAACTTGAGCGATTGGCCAGGTGGGGCGCGGCATTTTGCGCAAACGCCCGAGCAGATCAGCCGGTCAGAATTTAAACTACTAGAGGCGCTGGAGGTCTTTGGGGTAACGCTGCCGGCAAGAGGACGGGCGCTCGACCTGGGCGCAGCTCCTGGCGGGTGGACACGCTTACTGTTAGAGGCGGGATTGCATGTAGTAGCCGTGGACCCGGCCAGGCTCGATCCACGACTGGGGAGAGCGCCTCGACTTGAACACTATCGAGGCTATGCTGAAACCTATCTTGAGAACGCGGTGGAAACGCATAAAAGTTTTGATATCATTGTCAATGATATGCGTATGGATGCGCGAGATGCTGCGCGTTTGCTGGGCCAGGCAGCTAAGTGTTTGCGTAAAGATGGGTTTGTTATCAGTGTATTGAAGCTGCCACATGCTACTCGTGAAATTAATCCCCTGGCGACGCTGAAAGAGGCATTGAGGCTGATGAGCAGGCACTACGGCATAGTGCAGGCTCGACAACTTTTTCATAATCGCCAGGAAGTGACTGTAATTACAGCTCAACCAAATAGACAGTAATTGTAACTGTTCAGGCCTCCTCGCCGCCTACGGCGGCTCGACCATTGATGTGTGAGTGGCGGACCTGGCAGCCTGCGGCTGCCAGGTCCGCCACTCACACCAAAAACTTGCGAACTGCCTGCGGCAGTGAGGAGTCAAGAAGGAAAGAGATCTGAATAGTTACCACTAATCATTGTAATCCATAATGGGAGGCTGATATGTCGCTTAAATCTACAAATCTTGAGGCCATCACCCAACCTGAGGAGGGGCCTTTACGCCGGCACAGTCATACTTATGACTTAATGCGCCAATGTATTCACTGTGGTTTTTGCCTGCCAACCTGTCCTACTTATGCGGTACTTGGTGTAGAGATGGACTCCCCGCGCGGGCGTATTTACCAGATGCAGGCGGTTGCCGAGGGACGGATGGAGGTTTCTCCCGAATTTGTAGATCATATGTATTGCTGCCTGGGGTGCCGCGCCTGCGAGACGGCCTGTCCCTCCGGTGTGCAATTCGGCAAATTAATTGAGGCTGCACGCGAACAAATCCAGCTGGAGGTTGCTCACAGGCCGCCAGTTAATGGGCAGCCAAAACGAGGAGAAACGGAAGAGCCTCTAGCCAGGGGTGATGAAGATTATCCGCTGCATACCGATCTGCCAAGAACCCCTGCCCTCGAGACCCTTACCGAGAGGTTGCTGCGCCGTTTCTTCTTTGACATCGTTCTACCCTCACGCCTGGTTACATCGCTTGTATTTGCTGGTTTAAAGGTTTACCAGCGGAGTGGATTACAAAGCTTAGCGCACCGTACAGGCTTGATCGACCTGGCAAACGCCCTACCTACTCCCTTTCAGGGCCAGCTCAAGATGCCAGAAGAGTTAATGCCTCCTGCCAGCGGTGACCTCTTACCACGGCTATTACCTGAGATCACACCGGCATCAGGACGACGGCGCTACCGCGTTGGCTTTATCAGCGGCTGCATTATGGACCAGGTCTTCCGCGACATCAACGAAGCAAGTATACGCGTACTGGCTGCCAACGGCTGCGAGGTAATCACGCCTCCGCAGCAGCAGTGCTGTGGAGCACTTCACGTCCATGCAGGTGAGGCCGACCAGGGTAGAAAACTTGCCCGGCACAACATCGACGTGTTCGAGCCATACAATTGCGATGTGATTATCATCAACTCGGCAGGCTGCGGCTCTAACCTCAAAGAATATGGGCATCTACTGCGTGATGATCCTGCTTATGCTGAGCGGGGACAAGCCTTTAGCGCAAAAGTGAAAGATATCAGCGAGTTCCTGGCAAGTATCGAATTGAACCAGGACATGGGCGAAGTCTCGCATACCGTGGCCTACCACGACGCGTGCCATCTTGTTCATGGTCAAAAGATCAAGCAACAACCACGCCAGTTACTGCAAACTATTCCTGGTATTACCATGGTTAATCTCAAAGAGTCCGACTGGTGCTGTGGCAGCGCGGGCATCTATAACATTACAAACCAGGAAATGGCCTCAACGCTTCTAGAGCGCAAGATGAACAATATCGCGGCAACTGGAGCCAGCATCATTGCCACAGGCAACCCGGGCTGTATGATGCAGATTGCACTGGGCGCCCGCGAACGTGGCATGGAGATAGATGTAGTACATCCCATCCAACTACTTGACGAGGCTTATCGCGTAGGAGGACTATATGAAATACCGGTGAATGATGCAGGAACGAAGCAGCGCCAGCAACGCAGCCTGCTAGTAGGCATCGGCATTGGAGTACTGGCCGGTATGCTGGTAGTACGCCAACGGCGGCGAAGGTCGATCAGTTAAGAAGAGTTTGTTACAGAACAAAAAAGCCAGCATAAAATATGCTAGCTTTCTCTGAATGAACCGAACTGAAAGGATTACCTCGATTTTGCCGGGACCACGCCAACCCATCAAAGCCAGGCTGGACGAAAACGAATCCACCATCCTGCCTCCCCCTGCTCCTGCCTTGCGGGCAGCAAGCGTGTGAAAGCCAGTCTTGAGACAAGCCGTACGATCATTAGGGCCACGCAGCTGCGCCTGTTACCAGGCGTCCACCCGTGGTCTATCCACCAGGTCGTCTCCCTGGGATCTTGACGCTCTTTGGCAAGAGCGTGGGAAGACTCATCTTGGGG
>WNGM01002864.1_pt1 | contig 14267 bp, 17 predicted proteins | sample 5400571 | NCBI WGS metagenome assembly WNGM01 (sample SAMN13153378, study PRJNA577476) | soil metagenome | isolation source: 100 cm soil or saprolite under Garry oak tree replicate 2 | place: USA:California | collected 2016-06-15
ATCGCTGCCTCGTCTGCAGAACTCTATTTGAAAGATATTACAGGAGCTAAAGATGATCGAGTTCTCGGTGAATAAGACACGCGCTAATCTCGATGTTGATCCATCAACAGAGACGGAGAGCATCGATGCCCGAATGGACAAGCGACGAACTCAATAAGATCGGAACAGCCGAAGAGCTAGAGATCGCGTCACTACGACAAGTCATCAAGAATCTCTCTATGCCATTCTGGGGACTCAATCGCTTCTGGAGATCGCGACAGGTCTTCCCAGAGAGCTTCCATGGCAGCGAGTTTTTCTTGAATCGTCATTTCGTGTAGAGGAAGCTTTGTCGCCATGACCGAAGTATACCTCGGTCGTTACGATACGTTCATTTTCGGTCGCGATTCGCGATATCTTTTTGAGGAGAACTGTGGCGAGTTTGCAAGTCAAAGCTGCCAAAGTTGGCGTTTTGAACCAGTTTTGCAAATTGTGCAAATCAGAAAATCAATAAGTTACATAGAATCAAGGTGGAGAGGCACAACGAATCCCTCCTCCTCCGTTCGTAATCAGAGACTTGTGAAGATGCCCGAGGAGAGCCGAACCGAGGATTTTCCGAGACGGGCGCAGCGGTGACAACTTCGCTTGACCTCACAATAAAAACCACAGTCCGATGGCGTATATTCCTGCTCCTTCTGCTGATCGTCGCCATCAACTATGTCGACCGCGCCTCCTTGTCGGTCGCCATGCCGGCGATCAGCAAGGAGTTCGGGATCGACGCGGCGGCGCAAGGCGTCATCCTCAGTTCGTTCTTCTGGACCTATGCGTTCATGCAAATCCCGGGAGGCTGGCTTGCCGACCGCTACCGGCCGAGATTGATTATTGCCACCGCAACGATCCTGTGGGGCGTCTTTCAGGCACTGGCGGCGTTGGCGACCGGCTGGGGCATGCTCCTGCTTGCGCGGTTGGGGCTCGGGGTGGCTGAAGGGCCGGTCTTTCCCGCGAGCGGCAAATTGAACGCGGTGTGGCTGCCCGCCCGGGAGCGCGGCCGCGGCGCGGTCCTCATCGATGGCGGCGCTCCCTTGGGGACCGCATTTGGCGGGCTGATCATCGCGTTGCTGATCGGCGTGTTCGGTTCCTGGCGAACGGCCTTTGTGGTCGCCGGATTGGGCACTATTGCGGCGGGCCTCTTCGCGTACTGGTACATACGTGACACCCCCCGGGAGCAACCGTCCACGAATGAGGCCGAGGCGCTCTATATCGAAACCGAGCATGCGAAAGAGGACCAGGCGCTCGCGACGCCGGCGGCGGGCCGTACCAACCTCCTCGGCTTTCTTCGCTTTCGTTCCTTCTGGGGCATGCTGCTCGGCTGGCTGGGGTTCGATCTCGTATTTTATGGCCTCGTTGCCTGGGCTCCCAACTACCTCGCACAGGCTCGCCATCTCAGTCTCGCAGCCATTGGCGGCGCCACGTTCATTATCTTTGGCGCCGGCTTCGTCGGCGAGATCGTCGGCGGCTTTCTGGCGGATCATTGGAAGGCGAGCGGCGGTTCACCCAACCTCGTCATGCGTACCGTTCTCGGCGTATCGGGTGTGCTGACCACCCTATCCACCTTATTACTTGCTTTCGTCAGCAGTCCCGTTGCTGCGGTCGCGCTACTCTCGAGCACGTTGTTCTTTTTGCGCTGGGCCGGGCTCTACTGGAGCATTCCCGCCACATTGACCGATCGGGGGCGCGCCGGTGTTCTCGGCGGCATGATGAATTTCGCCGGAAATCTCGGCGGTATCTTCGTGCCGATCATCATCGGCGTGATCGTCCAGGCGACGGGAAGCTACTTCCTTGCTCTAATGTTCTTCACAGCGTCGGGCATACTCTACCTCGTGAGCTCACTCGTCATCGATTACAGCCGAAAGCTGCCGGTCTAGTGTTGCCCGCCGGAGCCTGCCCGGTCCGATTGTTCGGCTCATTCAAACCATTGTGGCAAGATAGGGGCTGACGGGACCGCCCGATTGGCCGGTCCGAGAGACCGAGGAGATTCAGCCATGCCACTTGCCATGACCGACGACGGAATTCGCCTTTACTATGAGGAGACCGGTTCCGGCACGCCGTTGATCTTCGTGCACGAATTCGCCGGGGATCATCGCAGCTGGGAGGCGCAGATGCGACATTTCGGCCGGCGCTACCGCTGCGTCGCATTCAACGCCAGAGGTTATCCGCCTTCGGATGTGCCGGCAAGCCAGGTCTCCTATTCCCAGGGGCGCGCCGCCGCCGACATCCGATCGGTGCTCGATCATCTGAGCCTCGAGAGCGCGCACATCGTTGGCCTTTCGATGGGCGGCTTCGCCACGCTTCATTTCGGCTTTCGCTATGCCGCCCGGGCGTTGTCCTTGTGTGTGGCCGGCTGCGGCTACGGCGCCGAGCCCGGGCAGAGGGAGCGCTTCCGTGGAGAGGCGCGCACGATCGCCGATTTCATTCTCTCGGCAGGCATGCCGGCGTTTGCGGAGAAGTACGCCTATGGGCCAACGCGCGTCCAGTTCGAGAACAAGGACCCGCGCGGCTTCGCAGAATTCAAGCGAATGCTGGCCGAGCATTCGGCAGTGGGTTCGGCGAATACGCAGCTTGGCGTCCAGCGCGAGCGCCCCTCTCTCTATGATCTCATCGACGAGATGAGGCGCTTGACCGTTCCCACGCTCATCCTAACCGGTGACGAGGATTGGCCCTGTCTGATGCCGGGCGTCTTGATGAAGCAGAACATCCCCGCCGCCGCTTTCGCCGTGATGCCGAACTGCGGCCATGCCATCAACCTCGAGGCGCCCGGCGAGTTCAATCGCATCGTCAGCGATTTCCATGCGCTCGTGGATAGCGGCCGTTGGCCACAGCGAGACCCGCGCACGGCGAGCGCATCGATCACTGGCATGCAGGCTTGAGGCATGACCGTGGGAGATTCTCCAAGTCGAAGCAAAGAACCATTGGCGTGCGGCGCTATTTCGCCGTGGCGACTCTTCCGAATATGGGCGGTGATCGGTGCTCAATCGTTCGGTGGCGGTTCGGCCACGCTGTATTTGATCCGGCGCGAAACTGTCGAGCGGCAAGGATGGCTCACCGATGACGACTTCAGCCGATATTGGGGCATTTGTCAGATCGCGCCGGGCATCAATATTCTGGGGCTGGTAAGCCTGATCGGCTGGCGGCTTGCCGGAGCGCCCGGTGCGCTACTCTCAGTCTGTGGCTTGCTGCTGCCGAGCGCCGGGATTACCGTCGGTTTGACCTCGATCTACGCCGGCATCCGGGAAGTGCCGGTCGTTCGCGCGGCGATTGCGGGCGTCGTGCCTGCAACGGTGGGTTTGGGCTTGTTGTTGGCGTTCACGATGGTGCGCCCGTTGCTAAAAAGCGCCCGGCGCGACGGACGTGCAAGCGCACTCGTCGCGGTAATCCTGTTACTGGTAAGCACGATCGTCGCCGCGCTGGCGCGTACACCGGTGCTTGCCATACTCTGGTCGGCAGGCGCGGTGTCGGCGGTGGCGCAGTGGCAATTCGCACCTCGCCAGAGGTCGCCACGATGAGCCATCATCTCGCGCTGTTCTGGATCATGTTGAGGGCGGCGCTCCTTTCGACCACCGGTACAGGAAATCTTCCGATTGTTCACCAGGATCTCCTGTCGCGAGGTTGGGCAACCGACCGCCAATTCGCCGAGGCTCTTGCAATCGGACAGATCAGTCCCGGCCCGACCGGACTCTGGGTGATCAGCCTGGCTTATTTTGTTGGTGGATTGCGCGGTGCCGCACTGACGCTGATTGCAATCGCGCTGCCGCCGCTGCTGGTCCTGGTGCTGGTCCATGGTCTCTACCGCCGCTTTGGCCACCACCCCGCCACTCAGGGATTTGTCCGCGGGTTGGCTTTAGCTGTAGCCGGGGTCTTTGTGGTCGTGCTGACCCGTATTATGAACACATCTGGCTGGAACCCTACCAATCTGATGATTACCCTGGGCGCGATTGTCATCGGCGCAACGCGTCGCGTACCGGTTTTCGTGGTGCTGGCTGTGGCCGCGATTGTAGGAATCGCCCTGTTTTGATTGGCGGCAACACGGAACCTGCCGGCGGTGTGTGGCTGATTCAGGAGAAACTATGATGATGACAATGCTGCGATTACCGCAGAGCGTGGGATGACACAAACGGCTGTCGCAAATCCGCGTCCAAACGCGGCACACCTGGTCAACATCGACATTCCGAAGGAGTTCAACCAAACGGTGCTCGAGTTTTTGAGCAAGCTGTAATTACGGTTTGACCGCGATCATCTGTAGCTCGACTCGTGCTCCAATGTTCAGCGCGGTCACTTGCACAGTGGCTCTTGCCGGAGGATCCGTCGGAAAGTATTCGCGGTACACCGCATTGAACTTATCGAAGTCGTTGAAGTTCGCGATGAAAGCAGTCACAGTCACGACGTCTTTGAAATCCATACCTGCTGCCCTAAGGACCTCACGGATATTCGCCAGCGCCTGCCGCGTCTCGCCCTCGATGCCACCCGGTGCGAGCTTGGCGCTAACTGGGTCGCGCCCGGTATGGCCAGATAGATACAGCGTGTTGCCCGCAACGATCGCCGGCGAGAGTGGCAGGCCGGTGTTTGGGGCCTTTTGGGGACGAATTGCCTTCCGGCCGCTGCCCGGCTGCTGGGCGTCCACCGATTGTTGAAACGGAATGCCGAGCAGGACGCCAAAGATTAACCCAACGACGCCAACTATGGCGATACGAGCTCGATTACCTGTCATCGTCATATCACTTCCTTTCTTGCTACCCGGGAGTTAAGAAATTTCCGGCGCACAGCGCACAGTTTTTCAGAGTTTTGGATCCGATCTGCATGATATAGCATCCCTAGTTGTACGAAGGGAATTCGAATCGTTCCTGCGCTCCTGCGATGAATTCGATACTTGATCAAGACAATCTCGGAGCCTTCTGCCGCCACACTCATGTCGCGGTGAAAGGCACGGGCGCCGGCCCGCTGGCAAACCTCGTTTTCGGCCTCAAGGATATCTATGACGTCGCCGGCCACAAGACCGGTTTTGGCAGCCCGGACTGGCTGGCCACGCACGGTCCGGCAACGCGGACGGCGCCATCAGTGCAAATCCTGCTTGATGCGGGAGCGGATCTCGTGGGGAAGACACACAGCGACGAGCTGACTTATAGCCTGACCGGGGAAAACGTTCACTATGGCACACCGATTAACGTTAACGCGCCGGGACGCATTCCGGGCGGCTCTTCCAGCGGTTCAGCGGCTGCCGTCGCCGGCGGGCTCGTCGATTTCGCGCTAGGCAGCGATACGGGTGGTTCAGTGCGTGCGCCGGCGAGCTTTTGTGGCATTTATGGCATTCGGCCAACGCATGGGCGAGTGTCACTCGAGGGCGCATGCCCCCTTGCGCCGAGCTTCGATACTTGCGGCTGGTTCGCGCGTGATCCCGTGTTACTGGAGCGAGTTGGGCGCGTGCTGTTGGGCGACACTTCTCACCAAAAACCACGAAAACTGTTGATCGCGGACGATGCATTCAAGATCGCCGGAGACGTTGTCACCCGGGCATTGGGGTCCGCGGTGGAGCGCGTCTCGGCGCTAATTGGAATACCGGCTGCGGTGACGGTGGCCGGCGAGGGCTTGTCGCACTGGGCCCAGGTGTTCCGGGTGCTCCAGGGCGCAGAAATCTGGGCGGGCTATCGCGACTGGGTTACGCGCGTTAAGCCGGCCCTAGGACCTGGTGTGAAGGAACGCATTGAGTGGACCTCCACCATTCGTCCTGCAGATGTTGATACGGCACGAGAAGAACGCGAAACGATTGCCCGCCGTATGGACGCCCTGCTCACCGACAACGCAGTCCTGGTATTGCCGACAGCGCCCGGCATCGCGCCGCTGAGAAACAGATCACAAAAGGAGCTCAACGATTTTCGCGACCGTGCAATGAGTCTGTTGTGTGTCGCCGGTCTGGCGCGGCTGCCGCAAGTTTCGCTTCCGCTGGCAAGCCTTGATGGCTGCCCGCTCGGGCTTTCACTCATTGCTCGGCGTGGGAACGACACAATGCTTCTCACATTCGCGCGCGAACTGGAGGGGGCGCACATCTGAATTCCGCAATTCAATTCAGGAATTCAGGTGTGCGCCCCTCCTTGGCGCCGCGCTGAGCTTTACGGAGAGCCACGCGTAAAACGGACCCACGGCGTTCATCAGCACGGCCGAGATCCAGGCCGCGTACAAGTTGTGGGGCGCTGGTCCGAAGCCGCCGAACAAGGTCGCAAAGTAGGAAGCAAAACCGAAGAACATGCCCGGAATAAACGAAAATATCGACAGGCGCCCTGTGTACATCAGACATGTATTCAGCGAAAACAGGATGATCATCTGCGCGATGAGAAGCGAGGGACCGCTGTAAGAATACGAAGCGCGCTCAAACGCCAGGGCGATAACCATGGCGTAAGTCGAGCCGACGGGCATGGCAAGCCAAATCCGGCGCAACACATCGGGTTTCGGCCCGCCTGCTGCAAATGTTCCGGCCCAACTAACGAAGACGGCCCATGGCGGCAGATTGAAAGGTGGTAAGGAAATGATCACTGTGGTGGCGGCTAATAATGATGCCACTATTTCGGCAGGTAGTCGTCGGATCACAAGGCCGCCTCTTTCTGTGCCGTTCGGTAGATGGTGCATGTCTGTCGAGCTTCGACGGTAACTCTTCCTCGTTTGATCACCCAACGCCGCACGGGAAGATCCAGGAGGGCATCCCCCACCTTGTGGGTGTCGAGAATAACGAGATCTGCATGTTTGCCGATCGCGACACCGTACCGATCGGTAATACCGAGCACGCGTGCTGCAGCGTGGGTGCACATTTCTAAAACATAATTCCGATCATCGGGCGATCCGAATTGTGCAACGTGGGCAAGCAACCAACCGATCTGAAGAGGGTCCGCCGTACCAAAAGGCGTAAACGCGTTACGGATGTTGTTTGAAGAATAGGCGACGTTGACCCCTGCTTCACGTAATGCTCGAATCGGAGTCAAACCACGCCGTGGATGCACAGGTTCTTTTGCGCTGCTCAGATACACATCGGTGGCCGGCAAGGTGACAACATTGATGTTCGCTTTTGCTAACAGATCGATCACCCGTCCGGCCTCATCAGCCCGGAGGGCTCCGAGGCTGGTCAAGTGCCCCAAAGTGACCCTGCCGTGGTAGCCCGTATCGATAGTCTTCTGGGCAATATATGCGGCTGCCGCAAAACGCTGATCCGCTGTACTGTCCGCGAAATCCGCATGAAGATCGATGTCACGGCCGAACTTTTGGGCCAATCTAAAAACGATATCGATATGAGCTTTACTGTCCTCCCAACCGAGCTCGTTATAGGGACACCCGCCGACGACATCGGCTCCCATCTCGATCGCTTCAGTCATCAATTGAAGTGTTCCTGGCGACTTCAATATTCCTTCCTGCGGAAAGGCGACGATCTGCAGATCGATCAGTCCCGCGTACTCCTTTCTGAGGTGGACGAGAGTTTCTACACCGATCAGCCCCTGGATCGTGTCCACATCCGGATGGCATCGCATGGCCACCGTGCCGTTCCGCACTGCCATGTCTAGAACCTGACGGGACCGATCAAGGACGTCTCTGTATTCCTGTTTCCTTTTGAGGATGCCGGTCACGCGAATCGCCTCTTCCAGTGTGCCGGACCGGTTCGCTAGCCGAGATTCCAGGAGCGCCTTGTCGAGGTGAATATGAGGTTCAATCAAACCGGGTATAGTAGCCCTTCCAGCTGCATCGAGGACTTGCGCGGCGGGGTCATCGATTCGCGGTGCTAATTTGTAAATCACACCTTCTCGGATACCGATGTCCAGAGGGGGCTGACTATCCTGCACAAGTGCACTCCGAATCAGAATGTCCATGATTTCTGCCCTCAGTTAAGAAGTTCGAAACGAGAATCAGAGCACAGGGCGAATGTTGTGCACAACCCCACCGCAAGCACCACGGCGTATTTGCAATGGCACTTTTGGGTGAAACGTGTCCTGGGGTGCTGGGAGCGCCGGGCTGTCACTTTCGGCCGGTTGCTCCGGCACCGTGGAGCCATTGTTCAATGACAAAAGTAAGAAACGGCCGTCGAGGCAGTGCGCAACCCGCGCCACATTTCGGATAGGCCGCAGGAAGCACGAGAGATGGAGATGGAAAGAATACGAAATGACCAACACGAATGTTGAACTGAGAGATGGGCAAAGCTTCGCCATCGCCGGATTGATTGACAAACGCCTGACGGACGGCAGTAGCCGGAGAGTGATTTAATGAACATGAACACATCAAAAAAACAGGAAGGTTTCGTCCTCGTTGTCGTTGCCATTGTGCTGCTCGCGCTGGTAGGTTTTCTGGCGCTCGCCGTTGATGTAGGTGTCCTTTACAGTGCCCGGACTTCGGCTCAGGAGGTCGCTGACGCCGCAGCCCTGGCAGGAGCAGGCACCTTCATCAATGACACCCAATCGCCGCAGCCGCAGACGGCCTCAGACAACGCGCTCCAGGTGGCCATCAATAACTCTATTCTGGGCCAGCCCGTAGCGGCGGGAGACGTGAACGTCAACGTCGATCTTGGGAATCGGCGCGTCACAGTGGATGTGCAGTCCACTCAGAATACGTATTTTGCCCGGGCTCTTGGCGTGCAAACCGCAAACGTGGCAGCGCAAGCTGTTGCCGAGGCGTCGCAATATGCGGCGGGATCAACATGCGCCAAGCCGTGGTTTATTCCGAACACGGTCTTTGCTCCCAGTGATCCCAACAATCCTTGTATTGGCTGCAGCACCGGTCAAGTGTTGATTTCGGGTGGAGAAATTACGCCTTTTGGTCGGAACCAGATTGGACAGGAGTTCACGGTGACTTCACGAAATCCCAAAGACAGTCTCGCGCCGGGACAGTTTTATGCCATTCGATTGCCCGGCTCCTCAGGGGCCAGTGATTACAGGCACAATATCGAAAACTGCGCAAAAGTTTACATCCGGTGCGGCGATTTTTACTCAACTGAGAACGGAGATATGGGGGCAAATACCGAGAACGCTGTGGACGCTCTCATCGGAAATCCTCCGACCGATACCTGGCGCTCCGTTGGAGAATATCAGACCCCGAACGGACTCTCAGATACCAGCAAGGCTGTTGCTGTCGCTCCTATCTGGGACAGCTGTGGAACGTCTGGGTTTTGTACAACGGGAAATTTTCCAACGGGTCAAACAAACTTGCAGATCATTGGTTTTGCCGCATTCTTTCTTGAGCGCGTTCAGGGGGGCCAGGTGGTCAGCCGACTGATTAGCGTTTCATCTTGCGGCGCCTCCGGCACCCCCGGCGTCGGCAACTCAGGCGGAACAGTTCTCTCCCTTCCATTGCGCCTGGTCCGCACACAGTAGTACAACTGTAGCGGCGGTCATAGAAGACTGTGAGAAAAGTCAGCCCCTTCGCCGGATCATCGATTCATAGAGCACAGCGGGGTGTCGCTCTTCGAGATGGGAAGGGAAGGGGCAGGCTTGCTGTTCCTGTTTGTTGAAAATTTTCGCTTCGGCCATGGGCCGGTTGGGCCGGTAGCCTGGGCCTTTCGCGTCGATTGCGGGCCGAGCCATTAGTTTCTCGATACCCCAAATGGTCTCAAAGCGTTCGTAGACCGACTGATGGTGTTCACGGCTCATGATGATCGCTTCTTCAGGGCACGCGTCGACACAAAAACCGCAGTAGATACAGCGCATCATATCGATGTCGAAGCGGGCCGGAAATTTCTCGATTTCCGGATTCGGGTGCTCTCCCGCTTCGATATAGATGCACTCGGCGGGGCAGATCGTTGCGCACATATAGCAAGCGACGCATTTAAGGCTGCCGTCGTCACGCACCGTGAGAATATGGGTGCCGCGGAATCGCTCGGAATAGGGTCGCGATTGTTCGGGATAGTTGATGGTGGGTATGTCCCCTTTAAAAAGGCTTGTAAAGAACCGCCGAAGCGTCACCGCAAAAGCGCGAAACGTCGACCAGACGGTGGCGTGCTCCCGCCGCGCACTGTCGCTGACGTTGATCGTGGGAACGTCGACGGCGTAACCGCCGCTCACGGGCGTCATCGCAACACTTCCTCAGGAACCGGGGAAACAGCCGCACCCAACGATCCGATCGTATCGTAGTCCAAGCCGGCATATCCGGGTATTTCACGGGCGATCCATTCGAAGACGGCGCCCGGATCGATCGAAACCTCCACTCCGGCAAGGTTCAGCAGTTCCGCCATCAAGACGTGCAGTGGTTGTGCATCACCGGGCGGCATAACTGCGCGGTTCGTTATCTGTACCCGGCCCGAGTAATTGGTGTATGTGCCTTTCTCCTCCGCCCACGCCGCCATCGGCAGCAAGTGATCGGCGCCGTGCGTCCAGGCAAAATCATGAGTCGTGCTCACGACGCTGTAGTCCAGAGCCTCAATGAGCCGCCTTAAGTCTTCGATGATTTCCTGCGCGTCCTCGCCGACGAGTTGCGGGTGAAACGAGATCCACATCGCGCGGATTTCTTTTTTTTCTGCAAGATCGCGCGACCTGCGAAGTCCTCCCAATCCCCCGGCCAAGCCTAAATGGAGGGCGCCATGCGTATTCGGATGTTTATCGAGGCGGCGCAGCAAGTCATCCTGCTGTTGTTGGTATAGCTCGACCTCTCTGCCCAATCTGAAATCGACATGACCTTTGAAATATTTCTTCATCAGAAATAAAGCTTCGTTGGTGTTGGTTGGGGAGGCGAGCGCGGCCACGGCGCCATCCCCGTATTCCGCGCGAATGGATTCAAAATTGGCGTGGATGGCAGGTAAAAGACTGCTGACCGGTTTTTGCTCGCCCTGAGCGCTCGCATGCCATAGCCGCGGCCATCGCTCCAGCGTGTGGAAGCTGAGGCGGCCTTCATCGCATAGCCAGCTCTTATTGACTTCAACGTTACGCCGGCCGACGGTTCGGTAGATCTTTCCGTCGGTGGCCGTGTATCCAGGAATGCCTCCGCCGGCGGCGCGGGCGGAATGATCGATGCGTAGATTGCAGCCGGTACTACAGCCGCCGCAGACTGAGTCTGTTCCTTTCAAGAACCAAACTCGGGCTTTGAACCGGAAGTCGGCGCTGGTCAGTGCGCCGACGGGACAAACGTCGACGACGTTGCCGGAATATGGATTGTTCAACGGGCGGTCCTCGAAGATTCCGATCTCCGAATTGTGTCCACGGCTGAAGACTTGAATTTCGTTCGTCTTCGTTACGTTTCGTGTGAAACGCACACAGCGCGTGCAGAGGATGCATCGTTCCTGGTCCAGCTTAACAAGCGGGCCCAGATTGAAGGCTTTGCGCCGGCGAGTCTTTTGGCCGAGAGGGTAGCGGCTGTCGTGCCCTGCGTGAGCCATGTAATAGTCCTGCAGCCAGCACTCTCCGGATTGATCACAGACAGGACAATCGATCGGGTGATGAAGCAGCAAAAACTCCATCGCATACCGGACGGCTTCGTGAACGCGTTGGGTATCCGTGCGGACCTCCATGTTATCGGCGAGGGGAGTTGCGCAAGCCGGTAACAGCTTCGGAGTACCTTTGACCTCGACCAGACACATCCGGCAACTGCCTTCGATGCCGATGTCGGGATGGTAGCAGTACCGCGGTATCTCCATGCCGACATCATCCGCCGCCTGGATAATTGTTTTCCCTTTCGCCGCCTCGTAAATCTGTCCATTGATCGTGATTTTGGGCATCTAAAATTAGATTAGCGAATTTCCGTCAGGGTTGCGATGGATGTTCGATTGGTAAATCTTCACGATTGCCCCACTCGCCCCAGGAGCCAAGATAATTCCGCACCGTAGGGTAACCGAGCAGACGCAGTGCCAGATACGTGTGGGCCGACCGGTACGCCCCCTGGCAATGAGGAATGACTTCTTTGTCCGGCGTGATTTTGCTTTCGGCATAAATTCGAGACAGCTCAGCGGCGGGTTTGAAGAATCCCTTCGCGTCAAGATTGTTTGTCCATTCCAGATGAACTGCCCCCGGGATCGCACCCCCTCGCTTGGCTCGCACAACTTGACCGGTATATTCTGCATCGCTTCGTGTGTCCACGATGACGGCGGCGGGCCGATGCAATTTCGGCAAGACGTCCTCGACGGTTGCAATCCGCTCACGCCGTGTTTGCATCTTGAAATTGCCGGCCTTGGGAACGATCGCCTGCTGCGTGAGGGGAAAACCCGCGTCGCGCCAGGCATTGAAGCCGCCGTTCAGCATATGGACAGCATCGTGCCCGAAGAATTCCAGAAACCAGAACAGCCGCGCCGATCGCATTCCCGCAATGTCGTCATAGACGACAACGTTGCTGCCGTTGTTCACCCCTTTTCCCTGGATCAGATGTTCGATCATCCATAGAAACGCTTCGAGCGGTTCAGGCCGGGTGTCGATCAGAGAAATTCCAAAAATGTCAAAGCTCCGAGCGCCTGGAATATGGCCATTCGAGTAAGCCTCTGGAGGCCTCATGTCCATGAGAACGAGATCGGGATCTTGAAGATGATCCTTCAGTTCGTCTACAGCCCAAAGCAGGTGTGGATTCGCATAGGTCATGGATTCTCCTTTCCACCCTCTTCCAGCAACCTAATCAACTCCGAAATCGATCGCACTGTATATGTCGGCTTGCATGTGTGTATCGCCAGTTCAGGCGGCGACCAATCCTGACGTTCCGTCTGGATCCATACGACGTCCATGCCGCAATTCAGCGCCCCGTACACGTCGATATACATCTGGTCACCGACGTATAGCGCCTCGGAAGGGCGGATGCCCATCTGTTCAAATGTTCGATCGAATATAATGCGATGAGGTTTGCACCAGCCGACTTCCACGGACACGATAATGGTTTCGAACGCCGATCGAATTCCAAAGCGGTCGAGCGCGTCGTGGAGAGCGGGGGCGTAGGCGAAATTCGAAATCATTGCCGTCCGATATCGTGCCTTCGCCCATTGGAGGACCTCTAAGGTTTCTGGCCGCACTTCAAACGCTTCTTGTAACTGCGCCATGTGAGCCTTCGTAATCGTTTCAATGGCATCGTCCGTGATTTCGTTGGCGGAATGGCCAAGCAGACCGAGCATGACTTTGAAGCGCTCCTGGCTTGGAATCTCTTTCAAATCGGCCCGGCGCTGTGCCGTTACCTGATTGTAGCTTTGAGAAAAAGCCGCGTAAAAAACGTCAAAATGAACTTTGCGGAAAAGCTCGTTATAGGCTCGGTGAACCGCCGGTGCCGTCGTGGGGACGGCTTTTCCGTCGACGCGGTGGAGGGGCAGTTTCGATTCGTTGATATGCACAACGGTGTCGAACGCATCGAAGATGAGCGTGTTATAATGCACGGTTCAACTGCCTAGAATATCCGAATCGGAGGCCGACTGGTTTGATTACGGTTGAAAACCTTACGAAACGCTTCGCTAGAAAAACGGCGATCGAGAGCGTGTCTTTTCAGGTCGAAAAAGGTGAGATTTTGGGATTTCTCGGCCCGAATGGTGCAGGTAAAACCACGACAATGCGCATAATCACCGGGTTTATGCCCGCATCGGATGGCACGGTCCGCGTGGATGGATTTGACGTCTTCGAAAATCCTATAGATGTCCGCCGGCGCATCGGGTACCTGCCTGAAAATCCGCCGCTCTACCTGGAAATGACTGTCGCAGGCTATCTGCGATTTGTCGCGAAGATCAAAGGCGTGCCAAAAGAGAAAATCGACGATGAAATCAAACGCGTGATGGAACGCGCGAGTATCACGGACGTGCAGGAGCGCATCATTGCGAAGCTCTCGAAGGGATACAAACAGCGCGTCGGAGTGGCGCAGGCGCTCATCGGCGATCCGCCTGTGCTGATTCTGGATGAGCCGACGATTGGATTGGATCCCAAACAATTCCAGTTGCAGGGCGCCGAACGGGTCTTCATGGAGATTCAAGGGCCGGCGCCGGAAATCACCTCGAAGCTGAAGGCCATGCCGGGCGTCATCGACGTTCACGCTGTCGGCAGCAACGACGGCCGCCATCGATTCCAGATCGAAGGCGAGCTGAAAAAGGACATCCGCAGCGATTTGGCGCGTGCGGTGGTCCAAAACGGGTGGGGATTGTACGAGCTTCAATCGGTCGCGATGAGTCTTGAAGATATCTTCCTGAAACTGACGACAGCGGAGGAGCGAGAATAACCATGCGGAACATACTCGCCATTGTCGAACGCGAATTACGTGCTTATTTCATTTCTCCAGTTGCATACGTCGTTCTAACGATTTTTGTTTTTCTTTCGGGTTTATTCTTT
>WNGM01002689.1_pt1 | contig 14266 bp, 14 predicted proteins | sample 5400571 | NCBI WGS metagenome assembly WNGM01 (sample SAMN13153378, study PRJNA577476) | soil metagenome | isolation source: 100 cm soil or saprolite under Garry oak tree replicate 2 | place: USA:California | collected 2016-06-15
ATTTCGGCCTCTGTTCCTAAACTACGAATACGAAGGAGCACTTGAGCCTCCGCTGTCCAACAAATTCGGACGATGACAGCAAGAAGACTGGTCCCCGATAGAACCTTCGACTTTCCCCAGTCTTGTGTCGCGAGGAGCAACTACTTTTCACAATTCCCAGTTGGTAACGGGTCTGGTAATCGTGAATGGTAACAATGGAGTAGGACACAAGACGGAATATCTGAACGGTTTTCACGCGGAATGGTCCAACGGTTCTAGTAACAAAGAAATACCGATCTGGGGTTTTGACGAGTCGGTCACTGCTAATGGTGAGGGTGCATAAGGCGATGCTGAATGCTCCCGGCATGGAAGAGCCCGAGGTCGACATTTTTCTCTCCACTTCCAAGACGCCGTTGAGGCTGGGGACCGTTGATTCGAAGGGTGATCCTATGATACACCCCGTCTGGTTCCACTACTCGAACGGCAAGTTCTACCTCATGAGCATCAAGGAAAACCGGAAGGTTCGAAACATTATGGGGAAGAAGACAGTCTACTTCTCGGTCGACACGGACGCGGAGCCTCACAAAGGCGTCAAAGGAAAGGGCACCGCGGTCCTTCTCACGGATGTTGAAAAGTCAATGGCGATATCAGAGAAGCTAGTGGCCAAGTATCTTGGAGACCTCAGCACGCCGATGGCAAAGAGGATCATGGACGGAGTGAGGAAGGGCTCAGAGGTCATTGTAGAGATTACACCACTCTACTTCTCAACCTGGGACTATTCCAAGATGAAGCACTAGACCGTGCTCTTAAGAAAGCTGGAGGGATTTCTCATCGCAGTATGCGCCAAGTTTGACGGAGACCCTGTTCTGATCGACTTGTATGTCCACCCTCAGTGCGGGAAGATGCAACAATTTGCTAGCGAGAAGACGAGGAGAAGATTGAAGCAAGGTACACTACGTGGACCCTAGGGATCTGGCGCATCTCGTTTCATGGGCAATGGTTTTTCCCATCGAGTTTTGGAACAAGCACTCTCTGGCTAGTGAGAGAGTCCTGCAGGGCTACTCGGAACGATCTCTTGGGGCGGCGTTATCCATCTCTCTCCCCATACTCTAAGCGCTTCCACGACCGGCTCCAGTTGCCTACCTTTCTCTGTGAGAGAATATTGCACGGCAACAGGCTGTGTACTCAAAACGTCTCTACGAACAATCTCTTCTGACGCGAGATATTTCAGGACCCGCGAGAGACTCTTTGGATCGAGGCCCTTAGCGACATCGAGTATTCCACTGAATCTCAAGGGCCCTTGGATCAATGAGCTAACTACGGCCAGCCGCAATTCATTTCCCACCTTCGTTATTGATTCAATCGCAGGACAAGCAGTGTGGTTTCTCGAAAGGCGATTCGCCGCCGCTCTCTCGCTTACCGTCTTCCGTGGTCTTCTTCTAGCAAGTGACATACGAGCCACTCACTCACACGTCAGCCAGCGCCAAGTTATTAGTTTGTCTCTAGCCTTGTACGGTTATGTCGACATTACAAAGTCAATCCAAGATTGAAGAGGCCAACAAGGAACTTGTCCGGAGTTTCACGAGAACAGTGTTCGTTGATCATCGCCCAGACCGGGCTGTGGAATTCTTCGATCCGAAAGGAAAATGGCACGGAGGAAATTTCGGTACCGTTGAAGGAGCACAAAACATTGCAGGACTACTTACAGCGGTTGTGGGCGGTTTGCCTGACATAAGAGCGACGGAACAGGACATCATTACCAAAGATGACACTGTCGTAGTTCGCTTGGTGGTCGAGGGCACCCACAAGGGAAATCTCTTGGGTTTCCCCGCAACCAACCGCCGCGTCCGCTGGGACGCGATCGACATGTACAAGATAAAGAACGGCAAGATCATGGATGACTGGGCCAGCGAAGATGGAGTCAAGATTCTCGCAGATATCGGAGCCTACACTCCACCCTGGATGAAGAGCGGAAACTAAAGTTAGCGTACTGCCCCCGATTCGTGAACTAAGGACGCTCCAAATGACCAGTCTCCCATAAGAGACCAGGTAAACGACCATCTTCCGACATCAAAGAATGCAGCGATGATCTTCATCGATTATCAGCCATCTCAGATCTCCGCTGTCTCGTCTATGGATCTCTAGCTTCTGATAGACAACGTCGTCGTGTTACCAAACTTGGGAAGCATTCAATCTTCCAATAGTCTTGTCCACGGTTAATGTGAAGGGTGGTCAGAAACCGACCGTTCCTCCATTGAGGCGAATCGAATGCGAATCACTGCAAAGAATACGTACCGTGTAAATACAGCCTACTCCATGCCCAGAAGCGGTAGCACAAGAAATGAGCCAGCTCTCGAACAGTCCTAGCTCAGTACAACATGTACGGTTGATCTTCTTCCTAGTGATCATCGCGTATTTCATGGACATTATCGACGCTTCAATAGTCACGGTTGCTCTGCCCTCCATCCGACTCGAGTTCGGCGCTTCAATTGCCAACAGCCAGTGGATCTACGGGGCATACGCGATTACCCTCGCAGGCTTCCTGTTGTTAATGGGACGAGCAGGCGACATTTACGGGCAGAAGAAGATTTTCGTCGGCGGACTGGTCATATTCACCATCGCATCGTTCACAGGCGGAATCGCCCCCTCCCTCCTCTCCCTGATCATCTCGAGATCCGTCCAAGGGATCGGGGCGGCAATGACAACAGTAACCGCCTTCGCAATTTTCATCAGAATCTTTCCAGAAGGTCCAGAACGGAACAAAGCGCTCGGATACATCGTTGCTGTCCTTGCCGGAGGATTTGCAGCAGGCGCTGTCGTCGGCGGAGTCTTGACAACGTTCCTGGGGTGGAGATGGGTCATGTTCATCAACGTCCCGATAGGAATCGGCGCCACGATACTCTGTCAGAGATACTTTCCGATTGGGGGCGGCTCGGTGCAGAACCAGCACTTGGACATTCCAGGCGCCTTAACCGTAACTTCAGGGACAATGCTACTGGTCTTCGGGCTGACCAATGCAGCTGGCCTCGGCTTCACATCCGTCTTGACTTACACCCCTCTCATCACATCAGTCTTGGTATTGGGTCTCTTTCTATTGATCGAGTCTCGGTCCGTGTCTCCGCTGGTGCCGCTTTCTTTCATCCGACGAGGATCAGTGCTCACAGCAAACATCTTGGCATTGGTCCTCACCTCGGTCGTTGGCGGGGTGGGTTTCATCATCCCCGTGTACTTCCAGAATATTCTCGGCTACTCTGCCCTCGACTCTGGTCTCCTGACCCTGCCGCCCGCACTGATCTTTTTCATCGTCGGAGGATTCGTCGCATCTCGTCTTGTCAACAAGTTCGGCGCCAAGAAGATCCTACTAGTATCAAGCGGGCTTGTCGCGATAGGAACCCTCCTCCTGACCCCGATGTCGCCCAACGGCAACCCCTTCATCCTGATGCCCGGACTGCTTATCTGGGCTCTCGGGGCGAGCATTGGTTTCCCAGCGATCAACATAGCCGCGGTTGCAGGGACAAAGCCGGGCGAAGAGGGATTGGCGTCGGGTGTAGTCAGTACTTCTTCAAGAATGGGATTCCCGATCGGACTCGCAATACTTCTCACCGTGGCGGGAGCCTTCGATCCTCCTTCATCAGCAGCTGGGATCGTTGCTGGGTTTCAGGTAGCCGTCGTAGCAGCGTCACTCATCGGAGTCTTGGGTTTCCTGATAGCTCTACGCCTCAAAGACGTGAAACCAGCATGGGCGTCCGGGAACTGGAAGCCCAACGAGGTAGCCGCGGTATAGGAGAATGCTAACCGTGCCAATCAAGACCCGAAGATCCCACACGCCTGGGAAAACATGAACCCCGGAGCAGAGACAGGCTACTTGAGCATGGCGAATAGGATTGGTGAATAATTAGTGCAAGCTGCTGTTCTCACGACCTACGGCCCTCCAAGCGTTCTCGAATGGACGCAAGTTCCCACGCCGGAGCCGTCTGAGAGACAGATCCGTATCAAAGTCCGTGTGTCAGGCGTAAGCCCGTCGGACTTGAAAATCCGGCGAGGCGACCTCAAGGCGGTCTTCCCTCTCACCCAGCCCGCGATCCTCGGGTTCGAGACTGCTGGGACTGTTGACGCCATCGGTAGTAAAGTCAGCAACGTCGTGGTCGGAGATGACGTTGTTGCTTTGCTGCCATCACTCGGCGGATACGGCGAGTACGTCCTCGCCGCTAGCTGGACTCCCAAACCACCTCAGGTGAGCTGGAACGACGCCGGCGCGCTGCCTACGTCGGTTGAGGCTGCTGTCGGAGTGCTACGCCAGCTCAAGGCAGCAAAGGGCGAGACTCTCCTGATTTTAGGCGCGGGTGGATCGGTAGGGATCATTGCTACGCAGCTTGCGGTTCGACAGGGGCTCAAAGTAATCGGAGCTATTGGAACGCAAGACGAAGAACTAATCCGAGAGCTCGGGGCCACACCAGTCCCTTACGGTAGTAACCTGCTCTCCAACGTGCGCAGAATAACCAATCGAGTCGATGCGACCTTCGATGCAGCGGGCAAAGGTGGACTTCAAGACGCGATCACGCTTACTGGCGGTACCGATCGTGTGATCACGCTTGCTGACGAGCACGCAGCTCAGCTTGGCGTCCGGTTCTCGGTCGGGACACCCGACCGGGCCCCTGACGCTGTGGAGATTGGCATGAAGCTTCTAACCTCCGGTCAACTACGCCTGCGATCGCACCAGTCCTTGCTACTCTCAGCGGCAGCAGAAGCCCATCGGCTCCTTGAGGAAGGAAAAGTTCACCACAAGCTGCTACTCACGACTGGGCTCACCACTCGTTGAGGAGGATCATGGTATGTCCGAGGCGGTTCAGTCAGTCCAGTCAGGTGATTACAGCTACCTGATGTTAAACCGGCGGGGGGGTCTTACCAGGACTGACTCCTAGATTGTCAAGCTCAGAACTCCATCTCTGAGCGTGGTATAAGGAATATGAGCTAGTGGAATGTTTTCAATCACAGAATGTCCCTACTCGAGTCTAGGGTAGTCAAACCGGACAAAACTGTAAACCGATCCTTTAGGATAAGCGAAAAGGCGTACAAAGCGCTAGAAGAAGGCGCAGCCAAAGGAAAAATCAGTCTGAACACCTTCGTAAACCAGCTTTTCCTAAATTATGCCGAATTCGATCGGTATGCCAGTAAGGTTCAACCCCTCGACCTACCTAGCCCTCTGCTCAGGCTGATTCTTGATGCCGTCCCAGAAGAGAAGATCATGACCGTTGCGAAGGCATGGGCAAATAACGTCCTAACCAAGCAGCAAGTTCTTGAGATGTCCGGCTCATTTTCTCGCGAAGGAGTGATTCAAACGATGAAGAAGGTTGCAAACCATGCCAGGTTTGAGTACAGCGACGTAGTCGACCACAAGGGGAAGAGAACCTTTACGATCATTCACCCCCTCGGTCGCAACTGGTCACTATTCTCTGCTATCTTCATGAAAACAGTCATGGAACCATTAGGATCAGGCCCAATCAATCACCTAGTAAGCGATGAATCGGTCATGCTCGATTTGCCAAATTAAGTCCTCTGTTGAGTAACGGGCTTCTCGGTAATACCTCATTTTGCATATGACTTTACTTCTCTACGTATACTTTCGAAACTGATCTTTTCTGGATCGTACTCGACGTAAAACATGTGCGTCACATGATTGGTTTCGACCTTTAACACTCCATCCAGCTTGGCAATTGCGGCCCTTGCTTCTTCCATGCGACGCCACCCCTCCCGAAATTGATTTCCGTTCCCAAATCGAACAGTACCGCTTGCCACCTTCTCCTCCATCGTCTTCTTTCCGCCACAACTCGGTGGAGTTCGTACTATATCACTGGCCGGTATTTTTTGCAGTCAACAGCAATACCTCACTGTCTCAGTTTCATCCTTTCCTGATTACACTTCACTGCAGATTGATGCAAGAAACACGTCCTCACTAAATACTCGTGACTCTCATATGGACGGCTATGAGCAAAACGAGAACAAGAATAATGCCTCTAGCATTCTCATCAGCTACACTCCTCATAGCGGCATCTCTACTCTTTACTGCGATTCCATTGGCGAACGCATCAACATCTACGACCGTGAATGGCAGCTTATCTCAGGGTTCTCTTCAGATTCTAAACACACGCGTCGAAAACAGCGGCAACACAATCATACAGGTAAACCGGACCGACATACTAACAGGCGGCATAGTCGGAACCTGCGTAGACATCATACCCACCACAGTAATAATCCACGCGGATGGCTCGGGGAATATCCACGGGAAGTGTCAGGGCAGAGCCACGCTTCTTGGCAGAACAGGAACCTATGTCGAGGCCTTTTCAGCGACCTTCCAAGCTAACGGGGTAGTGGTAGGCCACGCCTCTCTTGGCGACGGAACCGGCGGCCTGATCGGTATGCATGGTGTGCAGAGCAACTCTAGTAGTCCAGATGGCAAAGCAACATTCTACTCAGCGCAAGTTCACTTCGAGGAATCATAGAACGAGCGGAAGAAGACAATGAGCACAACTGAAACTATCAGATTGCCTGACTACGCACCCATCCCGCAATCGGCGATCGGCCCCACACTCAACAAGTACGGCTACTACGTCGGCCGCGTCGAACGGAACCTCTACTACATCACCGACGGCGTATACCAGTCAGCGTTCCTGACAACATCAGACGGAGTCGTCCTTTTCGACGCACCGCCCACGATCGGCCACAACATCCAGCGGGCCGTCGACGAAATCGCAGCGGCGAACCACGTGAGCAATAAGGTCAGCTACCTCATCTACTCGCACCACCACGCGGACCACGCAGGGGCTTCGTCCCTCTTCGACAAGAGCGTGACACGCATCGGCAATGAAGAAACGCGGCGGCTATTACTACGCGATAATGATCCTGCGCGGCCTCCGAACGAGGAAACGTTTCAGGACAAACGTACGCTCAAGATCGGGGGCGAACGTATCGACCTTGCATGGGACGGCGCCAACCACACCCCAGACAACACCTTCATCCACCTGCCCGATCACAACACGCTGATGCTCATCGATATCGTGAATCCGGGCTGGGCGCCAATCTACCTCTCCAACCTAACCGAAGACATCCCTGGCTACCTTGAGGCGCCTGCGAAAGCGCTGACATACTCGTGGAAGCACTACATCGGCGGTCACAATGGCCGGATTGGCACGCGAGACGACGTAACGCTTCATCAACAGTACATGGCCGACATAGTTGAGAGCTCCCGGAAGGCGATCCTCAGCGTCGATGCGACACCCTACTTCGTAAAGTACGGCCAAAACTCATGGGCGGGACTCAAAGGTCTCTTAGACGAGATAGCGCGGACCGCAGCGAAGCCTGTGATCGAAAAGTACACCGGCAAGCTCGCCGCCGCAGACGTCTTCACGGAGAGCACCACTTTCCAGGTGATGCAGTCGATCCGTCTCGATCTCGGACACGGCTCGTATGTGCACCCATGAATACGACCTGCTCTCCCACCTTTTTTTTCGCACCGCAGGAATGAAGCTGCAAAGGTGCGTCGCTCCGAGAATAACGAATTGTGCGGTCCTGAAGGCCCCGAAAGGATCAAGGCCTCTGGTTACATCGCCGGGGTCCTGACAAGTTGAGAGAAGAGATATCGAAAATTTTTGTAGTGATTGGCGACGCTCTGGCTATTTTCGAACACTCCGCTGGAAAGTGGCATGTCGCAGAGGAGCTGCAAGGCAAAGACCCCCAAGTTGTTGCACTAGACCCATCTAGACCTACCAGAATGTACTGTGGAACGTTTGGGAAGGGCCTCTGGGTCTCAGACGATCTCGGAGAGAACTGGAAGAATAACAAGAATTTCGCGCCGACACCCTCAGCAGGTATCACCTCTCTCGGAGCGAGTCCCAAGAGCATCTATGTCGGAACTGAGCCCAGTAAGATCTACAGGTCGAACGACGGTGGCGAAACCTGGAATCACATGTCTGAGCTTGAGCATCTGCCATCGTCGAACAGTTGGAGCTTTCCTCCTAGACCAGACACGAGTCACGTCCGGACGATTTTGTGCGATCCGGTGAAGGAGGAGAGGGTCTACGCGGCAATAGAGGCCGGGGCTCTAGTCCGCAGCTTCGACGGCGGTGCCCACTGGAAAGACAGAGTAGAGGGAGGACCGTTCGACACGCACAATTTGGCAGCGAGTCGCAGTGGACCCGGCAAACTTTACTCCTCAGCAGGTGATGGGTATTTCGAGAGTAGCGATTACGGGGAGACCTGGCGGAGGAAAATGCGCGGGTTGGTTCAACGCTACATGTACGGCGTCGCAGTTCATCCCAATGACCCTGACACTGTGCTGGTCTCCTGTTCACCCGCTCCATGGAACGCTTACAATTCGGCCAATGCGGAATCGCACATTTATCGAAAATCGAAAGGAGAGGAGAGCTGGGTGGAGATTACAGATGGACTGCCAAATCCGCAGGGGACCACAGCCAGCTTCCTTATTCCCAGCGAGGACTCCCTCGGGGAGTTCTACGCCTGCAATAACAGAGGGGTCTTCATCTCTCAAGATTCGGGACGATCATGGAGAAACCTCGAAGTTCCTTGGAAACAGTCATTCAAGTCGCAGCCCGTAAGACATGCTGCATTGAGCCCGTCCTAACCTATCGCGGCGAATAGGCAAGGGATCCTGGATGGGGAGCGAAGTCTTTGAAATGAAAGTGGTCGAGTCGCGCCAGATCACCCCTTCGATTCACAAGATACTTCTGAAAAAACCTGACACTTTCAAATTCCTTCCCGTCCAATTCACGTTTCTTTCACTGCTAACTGAGGAAGGAATGATGGACACCCGGCCGATGTCGATTGCGACTTCGCCCACCCGGCCGAATCTCGAATACGCCGTAAGGCTGTCGGACTCTTTCTACAAGAAGGCATTTGCCTCACTCAAACCTGGAGACAACGTGACGGTGCAGGGGCCATACGGAGATTTCATCCTGGATCAAAAACGCCCAGCTGTACTCGTCGCAGGAGGAATCGGAATTACTCCCCTGAAAGGAATGGCAGAGTATGCGGCAGACAGAAAGTTGCAGATCCCAATGCGTTTGCTGTACAGCAACCGCGCACCAGACGAAATCGCCTACAGACCTGAGCTGGAGGAACTCGCGCAGCACAATCCAAAATTCACTGTGTTTCACACCCTAACAGGCGAGAACGTTTCAAAGGATTGGGAGGGATTACGGGGAAGAATCGACAGAGAATATCTTCTCAAAGCAAGCGAGGGACTCGAAAGACCCAACTACTATCTTTGCGGCACCCCCGGAATGGTCTCAGCTTGCTTTGACCTACTTCGTCGTATGGATGTGTCAGAGGAAGACATGAACTATGAGATCTTCCGTGGCTATTGAAGCTAGATCTGATATTCCTGGCTCAAAAAAATTCGTGATGAGCTACGGACGACCTGGTCTCTCGTGATTTCTTGAATTTCTCGTGTCTTGATTCAGAGATAGGCGATTTTTACTAAGACAACCGGGTTTCTTGGCTACACTTCACTTCAGATTGATGCAAAAAACACGTCTTCTGTAAATACTGGTGGTTCTCATTAGCGAGTCCACTAAGGTCGAATAAAATTTGTCCGTTCCCTCTATATCCGCCAGAAGTCTCAGTATCTCCTACCGCAAATTTGGTGCGATTCTGCTCGGAATCGGTCTCCTGTGCGCTCTCTTTGGCTACTCACTTGCGAGCATCTTAGTCCAGCCTCAGAACACGGCATCCCTAAGCAACAATGCGTGGACACCGGCAGCTCCTATGAATGTGGCTAGATCTTTCTCCGCTTTTGCGACGCTTCCTAATGGCAGTCTGCTCGTCGCCGGAGCATTCGCCGGTGCTGTTGCCAACTCCTCACTTTCATCGGCCGAACTCTACAACCCGAATACCAACAAGTGGACAATGATAGCACCCATGCACGTGGGACGGGCTGGAGCGCTGGCCGTTACTCTCAACAACGGAAAGGTTCTCGTTACAGGCGGGCTTGGAAACAGGGGAGTTCTTACAAGCTGTGAACTCTACGATCCCGTTACAAACACTTGGGCGATGACCGGCAACATGAGTCAGCCCCGGTTCGACCACCAGATCGTACTACTCAATGATGGAAGAGTCTTCGTTGTAGGGGGAGATTTTGGAGGGACTGAGAACAATGTTACAGAGACATATAATCCATCAAGCGGAGTCTGGACGACGGATGCTCCTCAGTCTCTAGCGAGGGCTGACATGATTGCGGTGAAGCTTCCCAACGGCAACGTTCTGGTAGCCGGTGGGCATACTTCCAAGGTAGAAACCCTGCTCTCTGAAATCTACAATCCCATTGCGAACAACTGGACGCAGACAGGGCCATTGAACACGCCACACGGTGACGCTGGCGGTGTAATGTTGAAGAACAATAACGTGCTCATCGCGGGGGGCTATACAACCTACAACGACGCGGATAACACGATACAGTATCTGTACACATCGGAACTATTCAACACTACAAGCGGCTCCTGGAAGATGACAGGAGACATGAACCTTCCGAGAGGAGAAATCGGTCTGAACATCGTTCTTCTCAACAATGGCCAAGTACTGGTTCCAGGAGGGAACTACCAGCCGGAAAAGGGGCAGTCTTCTTCAGAACTCTACAACCCGGCGTCGGGGACCTGGTCTCTAGCCGGGAACATGTCTGTGCCCCACGGTGAAGGAGCCATGTCGGTTCTGCTTGGCACCGGGAAAGCACTAGCATTCGGGGGCCTACTACCTCACACCTGCACTTATTGCGGCAGCGGCGTAACCGGACAGGATCTCGCAACGACCGTCGCCGACCTCTACACTCCGACCTCTACAACAGGAACCTCGTCCACCGGTTCAGGGGCCTCGGGGGTCCAAGTCATAATGCCAGCCGGGGTAGGTACGAATCACGCATTGAACTTCCAACCTGTTCACATCAGGGTAGTAATTGGATTGAACAATACGGTTTCCTGGATTAACGATGACACCGCCCCTCACACAGTTACTTCAACGACCGTGCCCTCTGGGGCAGCGAGCTTTGACTCAGGAAACATGAACGCCGGGGCCAAATTCAGTCATACGTTCACCGTGGCAGGGACCTACACGTACTACTGCCAGTACCACTCTTGGATGCAAGGAACCGTCATCGTCGAGGCATCGTAGACAGCGGCCGAGTCCTAGACCTGCCGAAGCCGACTAGAACCCTAAGCCAGTGTTTTCGCCCAGCCGTCACTTTCTGAGAACCAAGAGGACAAGGAGATTACAGTCTGTTAATTCCCTCGAATAGTCGGAGTTCTGTGTCGCGAGACTCATACGCATACCCAATTTTTCCAGAGCGTCGTTAGCTCAGCAGATCTTAGCACAGATCGCTCAACCAGTCCGTATAACCGATCGCTAGTCTCTCGCAGACCTTTACATCGTCATGGACCCTCAGCCGTTCCCAAGGCGTTTCCAAGGGGACAATCAGGTCGATGACCCCGGCTATCCGCAATCATGGGGAGACAAGATTGAAACCAGCGACCCTCCTTCACGAAAATCTTCCCAAACGCGAGTCTTGTGCCGCGAGCAGCAACTACTTTTCACATTTCTCGACGGTAGCGGGCTTGGTAACCGTGAATGGTAACAATCAGGCTGACAAAGGCGAGAACACAAAGAGAAGAACACGGCCCAACCCTACGGTCGGGATGGAAACTACACCACGACACAGGCAAACAAAACCATCAAACCCTCTACAACAACCCGAGGGAGACCACGCAAGAACAGCCGGATACTGCGAACCCATCACCATGATCCTCGACCACCTCGCATTCTCTCCCAGACTCGCCGCAAGAGCCGTCGCAGCGTTGGGAGGACCTTCGAAGGCGTCCTCCGACGGTCTTTCTATGTGAATGTCACACAGTACGAGGTGCACTTGGCCACAAGAATAGAGCGTTACTTGCCCTTTGCTGACGCGAGGGAGGAGTCTTGTTGGAACCAATATTTCATGGGCCTTTTCTTCGGCTAGCGTGATTCATCTCTTGACGAAAATGCATCTGAACAACGATAGAGTTCTCCAATGGGTCAGAGCCCGTTACGGATGGGTCGTCAGTCAGATGCGCGGTTTGGACCGCAGTGAGCTAGCGCTCTTCGTGCTTTGGTTCATTGGTGACCGCTTTGGACGGGGATTGAAACCAACCTACGCTTATGAGATCGCATGGGTCTTCCAGCGAGACAAAAGTACGATCGCAAAGGTTCTCAGGGGTATCGAGCATCGCGGAGACATCGAGCGAGTCAGCCACAATCCTAAACTGAGGCTCACTTTCTACCTCCCAAAGTGGGGGTATGTCAAGTACCTCCCCAAGTACGCGGAGTCCGAACAAGGACCAGACGGGTTTCAAATATTCTTTGATAAGCACTGTCCGCGAAGAACCGTACTTGCGCTTGTACCCTCACGAAAGTAATATTAGGCACACCAGTGTAAGTACACTGGTGTGTAACATGGTGACGAGCACACATGCGTAGGAGTCTCACAATCACCGACTCGAACGAGAAGAAAATCCAACAGTTCAGGTCGCTCATGCTCGGCGGAGAACAACCCGTGGACATGGATTTCACTAGTGTCACGAACCTGTTCATTGAACTCGGTCATACGGTATGGTCCGCCATGAAGAACACTCAAGGACCTGTCAGCGTTCCTAGGGAGGCAGTTGCCGACGTCTTCTTGAGACACCTGCAAGATACAAGCTTGAAGGATCAAGGAGTCGAGGACATCTTTACCGACTGGCTTTATCGCAAGATGTGGGAGAGTCAGGTAAAGCAGACGATGCCCGCGACGAAGTGAGATCGTGCCGAAGCGATACCCGGCGGCAGTTTTCTTGTTGGTCTTATTCGCGGCGTTCATGGGCTTGGGCCTGTATCTGCTTTTCCAAGGGTTAGACGAATTGAATCAAGCGGGCCAACTCACTCAACAGGCTACGGTCGGTGGAGGAGCGCGGATCACGGTTGGTGGAGGTTTCTGTGTTCTCGGTATTCTCTGTCTCGTAGTGAGTCTGGGAATGTTCCTCTCCAGGAGTGACAGGGAAGCTTCTAGGCACCTACGTTGGCTGGGCAGATGGAGACCAAGATGGTAGGCTGGGAACTTCAAATGGGCGACCTAGGCAATCTTGGAGTCGCTTTCTGGATATCGACAGGTCTCGCGATATTTTTCGGACTTATTGCAATAGTATTGCCAATGTACTTCTATGGCAAAAGCAGGCGAATCAAGCAACTCGCATATACAGTCGCCACAGCGAACCTGATTCAAGATTCTGACAAAATATCTGGCCTCAAGATCGAGTACAAGGGAAAAAATCCGTCCAATATTTCTGTCAGCAAGGTTGCTCTCTGGAACGATGGGACGGATCCGATTCATAGCGATGACATAGCACCATCAGATCCACTCCGCCTTGTCGTAACCGGGGGAGAACTATTGGATGCCAATTTAGTACTTGCGATATGGAAGGCCAATCAATTCAGAACAGCTATTGTAGGCGGTGAACTGCAAGTCTCGTTTGATTTCCTAGATAAGAACCAAGGTGGGATAATTCAGATCATGCATACCGCCAAACTGAGTGATAATATTGAACTAAAAGGAACGGTAATAGGTGCCCAGCCGGTATCCAGAAGAACCTTTGGACTGACGAAGGCCGGGAACATGATTCAATCCATACTGCTTGTATCCACTGTTGGTCTGCTCATCATCATAGACGGAAGCCTAACTGTGCTCTTGCCAATGACTTACGGAGGCTTTCTTCCGCTTGCCTTAACACTCATTGCTGTTTATCTGTGGTGGCGATTTGCGACGCGTACCTTTCCAAGGATGGTTCGGAGCGTTCCCTTTGCATTCGAGCCGGCTAGTCAGGTCGTTTGACTACGGGCGCGGAGATGTTCGGGGCAAACACAGGGGCTAGAGTATTTCCGCAACTTCATTCAACCAACGAGCTCGAGCTAAAGGTCGAGAAAAGGGCGCGCGTCTAGGTAGTTTCGCTCTCGTGTCCGAGCAATAGCCGAATGATTGCTCAACCTCACGGATGTCGAGTCAGCGGAGCGACTGCCGTGAACGACTACGCGCCAACCCCTCACGCATGGAACAAGAACTAGCCGTATGTGAACAGGCGTGTTAAACGTGGTTCAGACGATTCTCATCGCATGTTCGTAGGATTGGATCTGCACAAGAACTATCTCCAGACTGCTGGTGATGGATGAACAAGGTAGACTCCTAAGCCAGGAGAGAATACAGAACAGAGACGAGAATATC
>WNGM01006674.1_pt1 | contig 14255 bp, 10 predicted proteins | sample 5400571 | NCBI WGS metagenome assembly WNGM01 (sample SAMN13153378, study PRJNA577476) | soil metagenome | isolation source: 100 cm soil or saprolite under Garry oak tree replicate 2 | place: USA:California | collected 2016-06-15
GGAGAAGAGGCTAGCGCCGGCTCCCCGAAAGTGGGATTGTCAGTCCCATCTTCGAACATCATCCCCGTCTAAGGGCAAACACCAAGGCCTAGTATTTATAGCAACGGAGCGGAGGAGACTGCGGTTCCGTCCCGAGCTTCTATCTTAACTCCAATGCCGGCTGATTCGTTCGGCCTTGGGTCGCCCAGGACGGCATGCAAGCCGCCCATCGAACCAAGAGACTTCGCTTTCGTTTTTTTGGTATGTAGAATGCTTACCTACGTCTAAGAAGGACGTCTACATACCAACAAAATGTCGCAACTTAAAGATCGCTACCAAAATCGCACGGAGATCCTCCAAGGCACTCTGGACATGCTCATTCTGCAGACCTTGCAGTGGGCGCCCCGCCATGGATACGCCCTGAGCAAGGCCATCCGCACAAACTCTGGTGAAATTCTGAAGGTGGACACCGGTTCCTTATATCCGGCGCTCCACCGGCTTGCGCGCAAAGGCTGGATCGCCGCGGAATGGAAGGCGTCGGAGCTTGGCCCGCGGCTGCGTGTCTATCACCTGACCAAAGCGGGAAAGCGGCAATTGATGTCGGAGCGTTCTCGGTGGCAGCGGCTCACGGCAGCTATTGCGGGAATCCTGGATCCTGCCCAAAAGGAGGACGCACCATGAAATGGACCCTCCGGCGGAGGAAGCAGCGCAATGCGGAATTGCGGCAAGAGATTCAGGCGCATTTGCTTCTTGCCGAACGCGAAGGCATCGAGTCCGGGCAAACTGAAAAAGAAGCTCGACATTCCGCTCGCCGTGAATTCGGGAACGTGGCCATCGCCGAGGAAGTCACGCGCGACATGTGGGGATGGCGCTGGGCTGCGGACTTCCTTCAGGACCTCCGTTACGCGATTCGCAGTTTTCGGCAATACCCCGGGTTTGTTGCGGTCGCGCTCCTGGCGCTGGCGCTTGGCACGGGAGCAACCACCCTGATGTTTAGCCTGGTCAGCGGCGTGTTGCTCAAGCCTCTTCCTTATCCGCAACCTGACCGGCTGGTCGCGGTGAACGGTCACACCGAAGGGTGGAACGCAAAAATCTACGGAGAGCAGAAGCTCGCCTACCTGGATTTTCTTGATTGCCAGCGTGACAGCCACTCACTCGACATGGCCGCGCTGGTCTATAACTCAGGCACGCTCAGCGCGCCCGGTGATCCTCAGTACGTCGACTACTTCGAAATCTCACCCGAATTGTTTTCCGTTTTGCGCGTACCGCTGGCGCTCGGCCGCGCCTTTTTGCCCGAGGAGGACAAGATTGGAGCGGCACCCGTGGCAATTCTCGGCTACAGCTTCTGGCAGCGCCGCTTCGACGCAAGCGCCAAGGTGCTGGGAAGCTCGATCGTTCTCGAACAAAAGCGCTACACCATCGTCGGCGTTGCGCCCGCAGGACTCCGACTATACGGGAACGAACCGGAAGTGTACACGCCCTTGGGGCAGGACCCGGCAGGGTACTTGCACAGTCGTGCGGCGCAGCCGGTCCACGTGGTGGGACGCTTGCGGCCCGGTGCCAGGGTCGAGCAGGCTCAGGCGGAAGTAGCGCTGACGGGGAGTCGCTTGGCGGCGGCCTTCGCTGACACAAACAAAGGTCGTTCCTTGGAAGTCAAGCGGCTTCGGCCCCCCGTAGACGATGTTGTGGGGTCAACCCTTTGGCTACTTTTGGGCGCTGTCGGGCTCGTATTGTCGATCGCGTGCGCCAACGTAGCGAGCCTGATGCTGGCGCGCGCGATTTCCCGCGAGCGGGAGTTGGCGATGCGGGTGGCCCTCGGAGCGAGCCGCGGACGGCTTGTGCGGCAATGTTTGACCGAGAGCGCGTTGCTCAGCCTCGTCGGTGGCATTCTCGGTGTGCTGCTTGCAAATGGGGGCCTTCATCCCTTTTTGGCTTTTTGGCCGGGTGATTTGCCCCGTGCCGAAGAAGTGCAACTTGATTGGCGTGTGCTGCTTTTTGCAATCGCTGTGAGCCTCCTGACCAGTGTTTTTTTCGGGCTGGCCCCAGCATGGCGCGCTCCGGTACGCGAAGTGGAACAGATTCTGCGCGTCGGAGCACGGACGGTGACCGCCGGCGCGCGGCGCTTGCACTCCGCATTCGTCGTCTCGGAGATGGCGTTGGCGATTGTCCTGCTGGTTGCTGCCGGCATGCTCGGGCGCACGCTATTGCATGCTTCCTCGCTCGATCCGGGACTGGACATCCGCAATCTCCTGGTCATGCGCGTGGGCCTTTCTCCGGCTACGCTCGCCGATCCCGCGAAGATTCCCGCGGCCTGGGAAGATGTAATCGCTCGCGCGAAGCGCGTCCCCGGGGTCGAGTCCGCTACCGCCGTGGATATCGTTCCCATGCGGGAAGGCAACAACCAACTCGGCTATTGGACGAGCGCCGACGTTCCGCCCCAGAATAGGCAGCCAGTGGTGCTGGCTAGCAGCGCGACTCCTGAATATCTCAAGGTGATGGGCATGCCGCTGCTAGAGGGGCGATTTTTCGACGACCACGACCGAATGAGAAGCGAGCCGGTGATCGTGGTCGACGATGTCCTGGCGAAAAGCGCGTTTCCTGGACAGGATGCGCTCGGAAAGAACCTGTGGATTCCCGATATGCCCTGCGTTCAAGCAACCCAAACTTTTGTGGAGTGCTCCACGCCGTACAAAATCGTGGGCGTCGTCGGCCACGTGCGCTACTGGGGCCTCGCCGGCGACGATCAAGCCCAGGTGCGAGCGCAGTTATACTATCCATTTGCGCAGGTGGCTCCGCCGTTTCTGACGCGCTGGTCGCAGCTCATGTCTATTGCGGTGCGCACCAGCGTTCCGCCATTGACCGTCGTCTGGCCGCTGCGGCGCGCCTTGCGCGGTGCTGCCGGCGACCAAGTGCTGTATCAGGTGCACACCATGGAGCAGCTTGCTCATGACTCCCTGGCGTTAGAGCGCTTTCTGTTGCTTTTGTTTGGGATTTTTGCGGCTCTCGCTTTGCTGCTTGCGTGCATCGGCATTTATGGTGTGTTGGCGTATTTGACAGGCCGGCGTGTTCCGGAAATCGGCCTGCGCATGGCCATCGGCGCAAGCCCTTCCGACGTTACGCGGTTGGTCCTCCGGCAAAGCCTGGGAATGATTTTCCTGGGCCTAGGTATCGGCACAGCTGCCGCCGTGGCAGCCGGACGCATTTTGGAACGCCTGGTAGAAGGAATGCAGCCGATCGCATTGTCGACCTTTATGATTATGATTCCGTTCTTGGTCCTGGCTGCGATGCTCGCGAGCCTCGTACCGGCGCGCCGGGCCAGCCGTGTTGATCCCATGAATGCGCTGCGCCAGGAGTAGCCGAGCGGCAAAGAAACTGGATGATACCTTCATCATTCGGAACCCCGGCATAACTATCCATTCCCCGGAATCAGGTCTTCTGTGCATCCCATTGGATAATCTTCATTTTTCATCGTCCCGCGCTGTTATTTGTAAGGGAGCTTGTGTTCCTCGCAGCCAGCTGCGCGCGATGTCAGCCGGCGCCGCGTCCCGGACCTGCTACCAACTTTGTTCGGAGGCCGAGCCGTCAAATCGCACTCCGATTCCGTGGCCAGAACATTCAGCTTGCAGGCAATTTTCGCGGACTTCGTTCTGAGCTAGTGGCGATGGCCTGGTTAAGAGCGCGGGGATAAGATGGACGACGTCTACAATTCGTCCTTTCGTTTGCGGCATGGAGCGTGACGTTATGGCTACTCCTGCACCACTTGGTTCAGCGAAGTCTTCGGAATCGCAACAACCGTTGTCCAAGGAAGAGCTCCGCAAGATGCACGCCTACTGGCGTGCCGCCAATTACCTCTCCGTCGGGCAGATCTATCTGTACGAAAACCCACTCCTGCGTGAAGCTCTGAAAATCGGACACATCAAGCCGCGCCTGCTGGGCCATTGGGGCACAACTCCGGGGCTGAATTTCATCTATGTTCACTTCAATCGGCTGATAAAGAAGCACGCTCTGAACGTCATCTACATCACAGGTCCGGGCCACGGTGGACCGGGCTTGGTCGCGAACACCTATCTGGAGGGCACCTATAGCGTGTTCTATCCTCACATTCCCATGAGTGCAGATGGTATGAAGAGGCTGTTCAAGCAGTTCTCCTTTCCCGGAGGCATTCCCAGCCATGTGGCTCCTGAAACACCCGGATCAATTCATGAAGGTGGAGAGCTCGGATATTCCATTGCGCACGCCTACGGCGCAGCTTTCGACAATCCGGACCTTCTGGTTTGTTGTGTAGTCGGCGACGGTGAATCCGAAACGGGCCCGCTTGCTGCGAGCTGGCATTCGAACAAGTTTCTGAATCCCGCGCGCGACGGCGCTGTTCTACCTATTCTGCATCTGAACGGTTACAAGATCGCGAATCCGACCGTACTTGGCCGTCTTAGCGACACAGAGCTCACGCAGCTTTTCACCGGGTATGGCTACAAGCCCTATTTTGTGGAAGGTCACGAGCCAGAAGCCATGCACCAAATCATGGCAGGCACGCTCGATCGAGTTACAGATGAAATCCAGGCGATTCAGAACGACGCGCGTGCGGGGCGCCCGAGAGGCCTCCCGGTTTGGCCGATGATCATCCTGCGGACACCGAAGGGCTGGACAGGTCCGAAGGTGGTGGACGGGAAACCGGTCGAGGATACCTGGCGCGCCCACCAGGTTCCGGTCACCGACCTGGCGTCTCGACCTGACCATCTGAAAATACTGGAAGAGTGGATGAAGAGCTATCGGCCAGAGGAGCTATTCGATGGGAGCGGCAAGTTGATCGCTGAGCTCGCGGAACTAGCGCCAAGCGGCAACCGCAGGATGGGCGCCAATCCGCACGCAAATGGCGGGTTGCTTCTGAAGGATCTGGTGATGCCCGAGTTCCGCGATTATGCCGTTCCTGTAGCGAGACCCGGCACCGAGGTTGCCGAAGGAACGCGGGTCTTAGGGAATTTCCTGCGGGACGTGATGAAACTCAACGCTGACTCCAAAAACTTCCGTGTATTCGGTCCGGACGAGACGGCCTCGAATCGACTCGATGCGCTGTATGAAGTCACCGACAAAGTCACGATGGAACCGATTCTGCCTACCGACGAGCATCTCTCGTCGAACGGTCGCGTCATGGAGGTTTTGAGCGAGCACATGTGCCAGGGATGGCTCGAAGGCTATCTGCTAACTGGCCGGCACGGCTTCTTCTCTTGCTACGAAGCCTTCATCCACATTGTGGACTCCATGTTCAATCAGCATGCCAAGTGGCTCAAGGTCACGAGGAATATCCCGTGGCGCCGGCCGATTGCCTCCTTGAACTACCTTCTGACCTCCCACGTCTGGCGCCAGGATCACAACGGATTCACCCATCAGGACCCCGGCTTCATCGATCACGTTGTGAACAAGAAAGCCGACATCGTGCGCGTCTACCTGCCACCGGACACCAACACGTTGCTTTCGGTGACCGACCACTGCCTTCGGAGCCGGAACTATGTAAACGTGATCGTTGCCGGAAAGCAACCTGCCTTGCAGTGGCTCGATATGGAATCTGCCATTGCGCATTGCACGAATGGAATCGGAATTTGGCAGTGGGCCTCGACTGACAAGGGCAGTGAGCCGGACGCCGTCATGGCCTGCGCCGGAGACATCCCAACCCTGGAAACTCTGGCGGCAGTGGACCTGTTGCGGCAGCATTTCCCGGATATCAAAATCCGCGTCGTCAATGTGGTCGATTTGATGACGATCCAACCCTCAACTGAACATCCCCACGGACTCTCTGATCGTGAATTTGACTCGATATTCACAACGGATAAACCAGTCATCTTTGCCTACCATGGCTATCCTTGGCTGATTCACCGCCTCACCTACCGCCGCACCAATCATGACAACTTCCACGTCAGGGGATACAAGGAGGAAGGAACAACGACGACGCCCTTCGATATGACCGTCTTGAACGATTTAGACCGCTTTCACCTCGCGGGCGACGTGGTTGACCGCGTGCCCCCCTTGCAACGCGTTGGCGCCCATTTCAAACAATTCTTGCGCAACAAGCTCGTAGAACACAGGCACTACATTTGCGAGCGCGGAGACGATCTGCCTGAAATTCGCGACTGGAAGTGGTCCTATTGAATGAAAATTCTCGTTCTCAATTCCGGATCGAGTAGCCAAAAAGCCAGCCTGTATGACTTCACCGACCCGTTGCCTCCATCTCCCACGGCAGCTCTATGGGACGGGCAAGTTGAATGGCAAGGCGACCGGGTCGTTCTCCAAACGCGCAATTCGACAGGAGCAATCCTCAACCAGGCGACCACCCTTGGCCCGCGTCCGGAAGCCACGGTTCGGTTGCTCGATGCTCTAACCCGGGGCCAAGCTCGCGTTCTTAGCAGTCTTTCCGAACTCGACGTTGTCGGGCATCGCATCGTGAACGGGGGACAGGAACTTACCCAGCCGACAGCAATCACCCGAGAGGTAAAGACCGCGATTCGAAGCATGTCCCCGCTGGCGCCGCTTCACAACCGTGCTGAGCTGGACGGGATTGAAATCATCGAGAAACGTATGGGTGACGTTCTCCAAGTGGCAGTCTTCGACACCGGCTTTCACAGTGGCCTGCCAGAGGCAGCGGCTGTGTATCCTGGTCCTTACGAATGGCTCAGGCAGGGGATTCGTCGTTATGGGTTTCATGGGATCAACCATCAGTATTGCGCCGAGCGCGCAGCCCAACTGCTTGCGAAGGATCCTGCTGCCCTGAAGCTCGTAACCTGCCATCTCGGGAATGGATGTTCGCTTGCGGCGATCCAAGGCGGTCGCAGTGTCGACACCACAATGGGCTTTACGCCGCTCGAGGGATTAATGATGGGAACCCGTTCGGGGTCCGTAGATCCAGGCATCCTGACGTATTTGCTGCGCCAGGGTCACACCGGACAAGACCTCGACGAGATATTGAATGCCAAGTCTGGATTGCTGGGAATTTCGGGCCTCTCAGCCGACATGCGCATGGTCGTCTCTGCGATGCAAGAAGGAAACGCTCGAGCGAAGCTCGCGTTCGAGGTTTTCATCCATCGCCTGCGGTCTGGCATTGCCGCGATGGCTGCAACTCTAAGCGGGATGGACGCGTTAGTTTTTACGGCAGGAATTGGAGAGAACTCCGCCGAAGTGCGAGCTGCAGCCTGCAGCAATTTCGCGTTTCTTGGTCTTGCCATTGATCCGGCAAAGAATCTTACTTCCGGCTCGGATCGCGATATCGCCACAACGCACTCGGCGATACGCGTTCTGGTTATCCATGCACAGGAAGATTGGGCGATTGCCCGGGAGTGTTGGAAGCTGTCTTTAGCAGCAAAGGCAGCGACGCAAAAGCACTATAATGAACCTTAAGAAAACGGTTCTCTCGAGCCCCGCTCTCGTGTCCGGGTCCGATGAGTTCCGCAAACCGCCCAACCCGCTCATAGTGCCAGCTTCGGCGATTTCCCCGCCCACCGACCTTTAGCCATGTCGCTCTGAAACTTCTCTTGGGCACCTACGGCAGGAAAGTGCCTCGGCTACTTGAAATGCTCGTGGCTTGCGACGTGTTGCGCACCGCGCATTAGAACAAACCGGACATCCTGTCTGCAGTCTCTGCACGGAGGAAACCGGTCGCTGTACACGCATGTAACTTCGTGTGGTTTGGCATGTTGATTCGCGTGAATGACCTGATAGATTCCGGAACGACTCACTTCGTCGCCTGGCTTGAAAATATCCAGTACCGTCCGCGGAACTCCTTGCCTCAGCATGAGCCACCTTTCCAAGTTCCCTATGCGGATCGAGAGGAATGACGTAGCCTTGTTATCAACATCCCCAGACGTGGACGGTCTCCTTCAGGCATTGCTGTGAATTTCAGCCCCAACCCATTGGCCGTTTCCATATGGCGCACAACAGCTTCGGCCCTGATCTGCCCCTCCTGCACAAGAAAATCAATCGTGGCCGCTGCTCCCACAGGCCGTGGCGCGCGCGTCTTGATAAACAGACCTCCGAAGCTGAGGTCCCCAACAGTCGAAACATCGTCTCGATCATTACAGCGCCAATAAACCGACACGCTCTCGACGGTATCGACGCGCGATGTCTTTCTTCTCGAAAAGGAAGGTCGTCTTAGGAATGGATCCATACAACACCAGAGGGCCTGCCGGGACGTTAATGGAGGGGACTATTATCCGGCAGATACTCACACCGCGCGCCACTGTACGCCAAAGCTCTGCCGAAAACAAGTGAGAAAATAGGACCCTGGCTGTTTGAAACGACTTGGGCTGGGGGCTGGTCGCCGGAAGGGGAGCGGGTGATGTTCGAATTGTCTCTAGAGGCCAACCATTTCGGGGTTTGCAGTATCCTAAGCTTAGGTTTGACGCTATCTCAGGTCTGCAGTAAGCAATCTATCTGTCGGCTTTTGATGACTATACGTGGGGATAGTACCCTTAAAGGGCAAAGAGATATTCAACCGCGAGTTGCTGCGGCCAGCTCCGATTTGAGCTACGAGTCGTACGTCCCGTCATGAGCAATTGTCTCCAGTGGCCGGCCCTCCTTATTACTCTCTAAGTTCGAACACCAAATGCCCGCGGTTCGAAGCGTATTCCAACCAGACCACCCGTGTCTCACGCGGCTCACATCGTTCCGGTGGCGTCGCTCTGGTCGTTCGTCAGGCAGTTGCTACTCAAAATTTCTCAAAGCTTCCCGCTCCTCGGGCGAAAGGCGGCTGTAGCGACCGGTCTCGATTGCCCTCTCGCGTGCAAACGGTGGCATCTCGCGCAAAGCCCGCATCGCCTTCTGCACTTCAGGGCGGAGCTTCGGATTCCGCTCGGCAACGGCGGTGTCCGCGACCCGGTGGCTGTTCGTCGTGGCGTCTATCTTGTCAACCGACACAATCGGAGCACGCGACGCCACCGCGGTGACATTGCGAATCGGATAGTTCGTGCTCGGCGTTCTTGCCGACGGTCGGCCACCCAAAGCCAAATCCAAAACTCCATCCCCAGCCCCAACCGTAGCGCGGATAGCCCCAATATCTGCCTCCCCATCCGTAACCGCCCTGCCAGCCGTAACCACCGTGCCAGCCATAGCCGCCGTAGTAGCCACCGCCATGGTAGCCGCCAAAGGAATGCCCACCGCTGAAACCAAAGTGCCCCGCGCCACCATGGAAACCTCTACCGCCGTGAAAGCCACCTCCTCCGCCGTGCCCACCACGCTGGGCAAAGGCAGGCTGCGGCGAGCGGGCGAGCGCGACGCATGTCACGATGACGCAAACAAGTTTTAGCAAGGCGGGCTTCTTCATTGCAGTTTCCCCCTAAGACTCCGTAAATACACCCTGGGGTAAGCAACCGCAAGTGCAACCGCCGCGGGTTCGTGCCGTGAGCACGCACTCAAGGATGTGCTTCGAGAGCGTCAGGCGCTAGCTTTTTCATCCGCGCGTGCGTGCTCATTTTCGCTAGCTCTATTGACAGTATCCGCGGGGCAGACACACAACAAACGCGTCCCTGGAAGACAATGGTTGGGGAAGGCCCTAGCCAGCGGTGGATGCTAGAATTTTCGCAAGTCACGCTCTGCCCTTCTTCCTCCCGAGTTCCCGGCAGAATTAGCCGCCGCGATCTCTCCTTTAACTTGTCTGTCTCTTTCACGGGAAGATGAAGGAGGCGTCGATTTCAGGGTGTCCAATTCCTTAATGAGCTTATGCCAAGCCTTCGAGTTCTGCTTGTTGGCAAAGGGCTTTTCGAGATCGGCGTAATAGGAAAGAAGGTCTCGGCGCAGAGCTTCCGGGACAGGTTTGCCGCTCGTTTTGTCGAGCAACTCGGCGTAAGTTTGATCAGTGAGTCTATAAGCCGCTGCTCCGGTGACTGCTCCGGTGTCAAGGTTGTCGTTGGGCAATTGAAGGCGGTCTTCTTGTAGCGCAAGGAGTAGCGCTCGATAGTGGTCTAAGGTTTCGTTGAAGCTGCTCATATACAACTGTTCGACGGCCGGTGTGGGTGGATGAAACGCGAGGCCGCTGAACGGGCCGATTTTGGGCACCACACGCAAGAAAAATGCCTTGAGGCGAGCGAAACCCCCCGGCTTTTCATAGATGTGGCCCCACTCCTTGCGGTACCCCGAATTTGAGATGTTGTACATGAATTCCTGCCTGGTCTCGCTAGGGTGGCTGTTCTGAATCTCATCTTTCTTGAGATGCCATGCCACTTTGGTCATGCGTGGAATCACGGTTGAAACAGCGTGGCGATAGCTCCCGATGGACAGATCCACACTGAAAAAGACGCTCGACATATCGAGCGAATAAGTTCTTGCGAACGCTCTTTCGAGGAGCGGTTTTGAAACCTCAAAGCCAATAAAGTCGTGATAGGCTTTGGGTGCGTAGTTTCCTTCGGCGACTTGGTCCACATCGAAACCGTATTCCACCTTCAGGTGCGCGGACGGTTTTTCCTGATAGGTAACGACAGGACCGTATTTCTTTGCCAGACCGGGATACATGATTGCAACCGCTCGGTTGGTGGCGAGCTGGTGACCCGAGGTATCGGCAGCGTAGTGCGAGAGAGCGCCCAGTGCGAATGCGTAGTCGTTTAGATTCTTTGATTCCTCGATCAAGGCAAGTACAAAATCACCGCTTCGCACATAGTGCGTAAGGTCACTGAAGAATCGACTGCCGAACGGGTAGTAACCAATATCCTGGATAATTGCGCCGCCGTAGGCATAGGCGTGTGCCTGGAGCAGTTCCTCCGGAGTAGCGGAGGGGAATCGGGTCAAGAGTAGACGCTCAATGCCGTCCTTCCATGAAGCATCGATAATAGCTTCATGCGAAAGGACGGAGTATCCCGCACATTCGGGGGCACAGGACACTCCTAAGAGAAGGGCGAGAATCAGACGTCCGGACAGTGAGAACAGCGCGGATCGACTTTGCGCTGATGGCGTGTCTGTTGAGACTCCTCCCCGTTGAAGCTCCTTCCGGGGCGAAACCCTTTCTTGAAGCAGGGCGAGTGTGCTGGGTTGTGACAAAGCACACCATGGCCGCAAAGGGCGAGTAATGCCACTGTAAAAATTGCCAGTTTGCGACACCCCACCAGCGCAACGCAGCTATCTGATGTCGCGCGTACCAATTACGTCAAGGTTGATGGAAGGTGCTTTTTGACCCAGATAGTTCACCTGGAACAATAGGGTCGCTATTCCTATCCGCGTACCTTAGCTTGCCGGAAGAGGACACATTGGCGCGAGCATGTTTCCAAGCATTGAGAAGCGTTCGTAGGCAGGCCTTGCCTTGGTGTTGTCTGGCGACGGACGCGTCAAGTCACAAGAGAGAGATCTCACGAATCGGTTCGACTCCCACGCGCTTCCGCCATATCCTTCTGATCTGACGGAAGCTGCAGAAAAACGGGGCGGCAATGAGGCAATCCGGCTCATATTTCCAGTGCTTGGTGAGCGCGAGTGACAGCCGAATTGGCTGTGATGATCTCACAAACTGCGTGTAGGAAACTCATTCCAGGTTGTCATCGCCCCTGACGACGCATCTATTCGAGAACAACCATGTAGGGGAATAACCGCCGTTGGCATCTTTACGTTTTTTCGGCGCCGCATTGGTATCTCATGGCCGAATGATTTTAGATTCCTGGACAAGTCTGTGAATTTGTCGACCGGCTTCGATTCCTGCAGATGCCGAGCCGTGGTAGGTGTTACGTTCATCCCTTGCACATGCCGGTTTGTCCGGGCGCTCCCCGGTTAATCCCATTTCACTGATGAAGATGCGGTCGAGGCCAGCGAATAGAGATAGTGGAGCATGCCAATGGCAATGAGAAGGACGCCAACACCTACAAATAAGATAAATCCGATCGGACTGCCACTCAGTAGGCAAAGGCCTTCGACAACGAGGCCGATGATGAGGATCATTCCAGAAATTTGCAGCTTTCGGTCAAATGCATTCGTACTCAGCATCAGCTACCGCCTTTCCAGAATTTGGCATTTTTTAAGTCCTTCACATCGTGGACGACTTCATGGCAGCCGCTTGATATGCACGACACCTTATTCGTTCTTAGCGCAGGTAGTAGTTCCGGGTCTGCCGTGTGGACGGCTCCTTCTTCGAATGAACGCGCACCCGCATGGCAATGCAAGCACTCGCGATTGTTGTATGGCTCATAGAGCTTGATGTTTTCAGGCGAAGGAGGTGTCCCCAGGTAATAGACATAGATGTGCTTCAGGCCCCCTATCTTGGCCTTAATGCCACCGAACATTGCGTAATTCGTGTGGCATGAGTAGCAAGCATCGTCCGTAGGCACACGACGGTTTTGAAAATGTGCTGCTGCCAAATGGGTCGGGTCATCCACGCGAAGACTCTGGCCGTACGGTTTCATGATGTGACACGAAAGACAGAACTTTGTACTTTTGGCGTGCAAGAGTTCGCTCGACGCACCCATTCCCGCGCAAAGGACGGGCAGGGCAAATAAGGCCAGAAATGCTGCGATTTTCCCCGCCTGGGTCTGCGTGATTTGCGGGCGAAAGACGAATACGGCGATCAGAGCAATGGTCATTCCGATCAGAACAAGTAGCAAAAGAGTAGGCATTGTCATCTCACAGGTCCTGACTGCGACAGGAATCGTGCGATCCTCTCGCCGCGAGGGCCTTTCGGTAGGGTCACTTTGCCAAGCTGCGAATGTAGGCCACCATGTCCTTGATCGCGTCCGGCTTCATGCTCTTGCTATAGCCGGGCATCTTCCCTTTGCCCTTTTCGATGATCCCGGCGAAATCGTCGTCGCTCGCCTTGACTACCTCCGGGTCCGCGAAACTACGCGTTTTGGTACTCTTGCCGGCAGGCGTATCGCCTTTCCCGTCAGCGCCGTGGCATGACGCGCATTTCGCTTTGTAAGTTGCAGCGCTCTTGTCGTCCGCCCCGGTCCTGGCGAAGAGCAGAACCGGAACGTCAACAATAGTTGCGAGTGCGAGACAAATTATTTTCGACATCGATTTGGTTTTCATAGTGCAGGTTCCTCCCAAATTAGAATCGAGGGTTCTTCAGAACGCATACCTAAGAGAAAGGGTGACCAAATTTGCATGAAAGTTGCGTGGAACGAAAATGTCTTGAGGCGATTGGGCAGTCTCATCTTCGTGATAGCCGTGATAACCCCAATAGGCCTTTCCGGTCCATCCTTTTGCAAACCTATATTCGAAGCCCGCGACAGGCTGAGCCCAAAATGAATTGAGCGGCCCCGACGGTGCGGTAGGACTGAGAATCAACACTGAGCCATTCGTGCCGGTAAGGTTCGCGCCTAGGTGCAGCGTAAGGCGCTTCCCAGGCGACCAGTTCGCGAGGAAGTAGCCATAATGCGACGTATTGGTATAAGTCGAGAGCTGCTGCACCAGTGACGAGCCGGGGCATTGACTTAATCCGGGGGGCGGAACACTGGTGACGTAACAGATCAGAATTTGGGAGAAGACGTCATTGTAGTCGTAGCCGAGCTCCAGCCCAAGAGATTCTCTCGGTTGCAACGATGCCGAGAAACCATAGAAACGATTGTGTTGAAGGTTGTCAATCTCCGGTACGTTGTTGCGGGCTTCCCAGATGGTGATGGATCCGCTCAGATTCAGCCAGGGGGCAGGCTTGTATGTCGAACGAACACGATATTCCTGCGACTGTCGCGGACTAATGCGGGTGAACGAGTTGTCCGCGCTCATCAATTCGGTATCGAAGCTAATCCTCCAGGCAGGCAAAGGCTTGACCCAAATGCCGAAGACGCCTGAGTATTCGTTAATGAAAGTTTCGCCGGTATCGAGTTCGATGGGTTGTGGAGTTCTGAATGTGAATGAGCCGTCGCCGTTGGGCGTGCAGCCCACGGGAAGCACCCCGTTCTCGAGAGCGCAGTCCCCACGATTGGCATTGTCCGGAAAAAAGACTTCGGAGACCGCTTCGAAGTCCTTGTCGTTGATCGATCGGTGGCGGTAGCGAAATCCCAGCCGAGCTCCGAGCCGCGGCGAAAATTGGTACTCGAGTTCTGCAAGATTGGTTTTTTCATCCTGTTTCAGGAAGAGGCTGGACTCGGCGATTGAAAGGTCGGGACCGGATTTTGAGGTGTGGGCGGGAGTGCCGGCAACAGCGCCCGAGGGCACCGTGCAAGTAAGCGGAAAGGCCACCGCGGGCGAAAAAACGGTCGGGGACGTAAGGAGATTCGGGGCGAAAAAGGAACACGCGGAGGGGTCAAACGCGACGGGATTGTGGAAATTCGAATAATGGAACGAATCGATGAAGCTCAATTCGCTGGATAGGTGCCAGGTCG
>WNGM01002704.1_pt1 | contig 14234 bp, 12 predicted proteins | sample 5400571 | NCBI WGS metagenome assembly WNGM01 (sample SAMN13153378, study PRJNA577476) | soil metagenome | isolation source: 100 cm soil or saprolite under Garry oak tree replicate 2 | place: USA:California | collected 2016-06-15
TTAGCGCAGGCGGACCTGCATGTATGCAGCGGCAGAAAACACAGAAAGTTATAGGGGGAGATATGATACGTATAGACATTCCCCAGAGGGGGACAATCGAGCTTGAGCATGCCGTCTTTGATGTCAACGGCACTCTTGCTGTAGACGGCGTGCCCATCCCAGGGGTGGTGGATCGTTTGCAGGCGCTGGCTGGCCTTCTTTCCCTGCATGCACTGACAGCGGGTACGCACGGCAACATAGCAGAGCTTGAACACGAGTTGGGTCTTCCTCTCCGCATCATCAAGAGTGGAGAGGAGAAGGCCGAGTACGTGCGGCAGCTTGGCCCAACCAGTGTGGTCGCCTTTGGCAACGGCGTGAATGACGTCGGCATGCTGCGCCTGGCAGCTCTCGGTATCGCGGTGCTGGCTGGAGAGGGCATGGCAATCAGTGCAGTGCAAGCCGCCGATGTGCTGGCCCTTGGCCCGCTTGATGCCATTGAACTGGTGCTCAATCCTAAACGATTAGTGGCGACTTTACGAGGATGAAGAACCGACATCTGATCAGCAAGGGATGTGTATTTCCAGACGACCCGGCACAGAGGGCATCCCTCTCATTGCATACATTCCTGTAAAGTCGCCTGTTGGTACTCATCGGGCGGCATCGTTACTCTCCTGAAAATAACAGCATTCGGGGGACACCGGCATGATCAACATCTGCATGTTGAGTCCTTTCTTACAGCGTACGCGGGAGGTACTCGTGTTCTTGCGAAACGCGTAGCATAAAATACTCCTCGAAAGGCCCGTATGGTGAGCTGAGTCGGTAGTCGTACACGATATGCAACTCTTGCGTGGAATCAGGCAAGAGGAAGATGGCAAAGATCACGACGCTATCTTCCTGCCCGCGAGGAGAGACATACACCGAGAAAGTGTCAGCAGGCCAGTAGAGCACGAGGGTGGGCCAGTAGCATACGAGATACTCTTCGTAGAGGTGCTCTTCATAGGGTCTGATGCTTCCCCCTTTTTCAATGAGCAGTTCTTTTGCCTCCGGCTCCACTATTTGCACGACCCGGCGCATGCGCTGTTCGATGAACTGTACTGTGGTCTCTCTCTTTCCCATCGGTCTACCCCTCTCTGCTCGCGTGACTCTCGGTTGAGGGAATACCTGGACAAACGTTGCTGGGTTCTGTGAAGCCTGCCACTATCGGTGTGGACCCATCTTTTTCAGTCCCTCTCCATGTGACGCCGCTTCACAGGTGAATGTGCCGGCGGAATTTCTGCCACCACGTTTTGGCAGCAGGACGCGTGGGTGCAGGGGTAAAGCCGGTTGGCGGTCGAAGGATGCGTTCTTCGCCCTTCACGATACGCAGCATTTTTCGCGTCTCGGGCCAGTAGCCGGGGATGAGTTCGAGCGGCGGACGGGGGAACCAGTGCGGGCAGGACTGACACGGGAGGGTGTCACGCGGTTGATCCTGACCATACAGAGTGTAGAACCAGCGGCACGGGAAATACGCATCTACTGGCGCGCTGCCGTGAGCTGTCTGCACTTGTGAGTGGGCCATGGGCAGGCTACGCTTATCACCTGAAAATGGGCGCACCGGAACCAGGTTCAGGCACGATCGTCTGCCCTCCAGAGCATCGGGAATAGGGCAGGCATTGCAGGTGGCGATCATGGAGGAAATATCTTCCCCGACCACTCCTAACACATACCCATGCTCAGGCCCTCCGCTCGCCCCGCAGATAAACTCGACGCGTTCTCTTCCATCTGCAGCTACTGTACGTCGCTCCAGGCGCAGTTCACATGCGCGCACAGCTGTTCCCTGAATGATCGTACTATTTTTCGCCGTAGCGCTTCTCTGATCCATTACTCTCACCTGCTTTCGCCTCTGTGAGATCATGCACGAGCAGAAAAAAACTTCTACTCGGACATGAACCTGTTCACGGTCCCTCTCGTCAGAGTAGAAGCTATCAGCCGGGTCTTTCGGCGTATCAAGCGAGCTTCATCGCAGTATAAGCATCATTTTATGCAGTAAACATACCACGCGGTGATGGCAGCGTCAAGAGAGCGTGTTCAGAATATCCTATGATACAAATCTTCGCCATAGCTAGTTTCCAGTGGTTCTCCTTCAAGTAATTTAAAAGTTCGTTTTCCATCGGTTTGCCTATCAGCCCGCAGGAAAAGGGCGTTGTCCATTTTTTTGCTATAAAAACCATGCGCAAATTCATATAAATGTGTAACGAAGAAGACCTCGATGCGTTTTTCCAATAATGCACAAATGATCTGCTGTGCAATCTCGGAGCCTTCTCTTTCGTTTGTCGCGGCAAATGATTCATTCAACAGCAACATGGAATTTGACGTTATATTGTCTACGATATCGCTCATTCTGCTGAGTTCTTCGTCAAGCTTGCCGCTTTTCATGCTAGCGTCTTCTTTCCGTTTGTAGTGCGTGAAAAGGTTCTCGCAGACATTGGCAGAGAAAGACTCAGCCGGTACAAACATGCCGCATTGCATCATCAATTGAGCCAAACCTATGCTTCGCAAAAAAGTCGATTTGCCACCCTGATTGGCGCCTGTGATGATCACGAGGTCCTTCCTATCAGCATGCACATCGTTGCCCACAATTCTTTGTTTCATGGTTAAAGCCAGACTGACATCGTATAATCCTTGAAAGGTATGCCTGCGTTCGCCGGGAGCCAAAGGCCTCGGGAAGCATATCGGCTCCCCCAGTTGGGCGAGGTGCGCGTGAAGATTCAAACACCCCAGGTAAAAGGCCAATTCGGTGCGCAGCATGGTAAAAAAACTGAGGACATGATCGGTGGACTGACCAAGCGCATTGGCGACCAGATTGATCCCCCGGTCTTTTAAGTCCGACAAGGCCTGGGCGCCGCTTTCATCACGGTCATCGATCGTAAAGCCGAACGTGGACGGTTTTTCGGCCAAGATTCGCTCGATCCAGTTCTGTCTCTTGCCCGGTGGTTGACGAAGGACGTATTTGGTCCCTTTATTGCCCTGCCCCAGTCCGGCGCTGATCAGCACGCCGTGGGGGAATTTCAGCGCCCGGAGATGCTGCTGGACGCGGGCGAAATAGTCCTCGTCCAGTTCTCTATTGAGCATGGCGAAAAACGCGGTAAAACCCTCTGACTCAAATGCATCGGCATGGTCTTCGGCCAGCTGCTTGAGTTTTTTCAGGAGGCCCACAAACATCTGCAGCACTTCAATCGACCGACTCAGTACCCAGGAGGGATATCTGCTCAACATGCCAAGATAATTCTTTTTCTCGCCTTCTATGGCGTCTACGGCGATCGTGTAGATCTCCCTGACAATGGAAGCGTTTTTCAGACAATCCCGAAGAATATGTTGGCGATAGCGGATCGTATCCAGGTCGGTGGCGCTGGATAGCACCGCTTTCTGTGCCACTTCAAGTAGAAATTTGTCGCCGAGGGCCATGGCGTTGAGCAGCGTACTTAATTCCAGGTCTTGCGTGAGCGCCGGGGCGTTCGGCGGCAATCGCCGCTGCAGGTCAAAATCTCGATCCCGATACAGGAGGAAAGCCTTCATGAGTGGATGCGCTCCTTGACACTCTCGTAGGTCAGTCGGTACTTTTCGGCAATGGCTAACGCGTATGCCAGTCCTTCGGCCGGCGATCTCGCGATTTTAAAGGTGCGCTCCGCCGGATTGTCGGGAACGACCGTGCTGACCATGCTGACGGTTTTCTCGCTGAACGACGCCAGTTCATCGATGAAGGTGACCCACACGCACAGCAGATCGAGTTGGAGTATTCGTTCCATGATCTTTTTGCTCAAAAAGAAGGCGTCATCTACTGTGGTGGAGGTGAACATTTCATTCAGGATGACAATGCTGTTGGGGGTGGCCTGGTTAAGAATATGGTGAATCCTGACCAGGTCGTCCTGCAGTTTACCGCGGAGATCGGTGATGGTTTCTTCCTTTTCAAAATGCGTAAAGAGCCGGTCGAACAGAAAGAGTTGTGCCTCCCTGCCCGGGACGAGACAGCCCAGGCTCGCCAGATACTGCACCTGTCCGAAGGTGCGGGCGAAAGTGGTCTTTCCGCCCTGGTTGGGGCCGGTGACGACGACGATGCGCTCCGCTCCTTTCAGGGAAAAATCATTGCAGACCACGGGCGCGTGTTCGGCCACGAGCTTAGCGGCCAGGGCCAGATCAAACCCCTCATCATCGAACACATACTTGGATGTCTCGGACAGGTGCGGATAACAGAAGGGCAGGCCCGCGCGCTTGAGTGCCGCGATATACTCCAGGTAGGCGATATAAAACTGGATTTCCCGGTCAAAGATGGCTATCGTTTCATCCAGATACTTCCCGTTCTGCGCGCAGTAGTCGTCAAGGTGCCCAAAGATATCGGGGTACAATCGGGCGACCAATCCCAGAATCTGCGCCTCAACGTGGTCCATCTCCGAAAAGACTCGAAATTTCACGCGGTAATCTTTGACCGCCCCCTGCTTGAATTTCGCGAAGGTTTCCTCAACCTCCGCGCTGTAATCACTTTCCGATTCATATGTGCGAACCTTGACGCTGTTACCCTTTATGAGCAGGCAATAATGTACTCTGGACAAATCGGCTTTCAGGTTTTGCGTTTCCGCCAGAAGCGCGGTAAAACGGCCGGAATTGGCATAGTCCGTCACATATTCGCGGAAGGCCACAAAGCCGTGCGAGTGTAGATCGACTAGGGAGACATCTCGTGCCAGGCCAGTCACGGCGTCGCAATACATTCCCAGCGCGTGCAAAAACCAGCGTTCTTTCTGGTAATTGTAGTACAGCTTGTCTGCCTGGGCGAGAGATTCGCGCATGGTGCGCATTTTTTGCGCAAATGATTGGATATGCTCAAACAGATTTTTATTTTCAAGATCCCGCATTATTTCGTGACGGTACTTGATCGCGTCGATATCGTTCAAGGAAGTGTAAAAAAACGGTTTTAAATTATATTCCTGCCTACCGGCCGTGATGGCGTCTCTAATCTGATCAAGATTTAAATCAACAAAAAAGTCGGGCGCTTCAAGTGGTTCTTTTTTGATGCTGTCTTCAGTTCTTTCAAAGAGTATGCTGTGGAAAGTCATGAGAACAACACCTCGTTTGCTGTCAAACCGGCAAGTGCTGCTACGGCAAAACTCACTGACATAAAAAATCTCCCCTCTGCAAGCGATGCGCATAAAAAAGCTGACAGCCTCTACGTTTTTCTCGTAGAAGCCATCAGCGGTCATCAGCGGTTCGGATTTTTCCAAAGGGGAGCTTCATCCCTTTAAAATAGGATAACACTTTTTTATGTAGCCTGCAATAAGTAACTGTGCTTGACGCTCTCGTCACCGAGTGGTATGTTTACTACAGTACATCCTGTACAGACAGCGATGAAGCTCGCTTGAGATGCCGAAGTGTATGGTGACCCATATGTTCCATCAAGGTTTCTGGGCAACGCAAGATGATAGTATAGTGCCAAGCTAGGCTTTCGCATAAAGTGCAGGCACGTTGTAGAATGCACTGAACCCGGCGTAACGTGCTGTTTTTTCACCAAGCTCCTCCTCGATCACGAGCAAGCGATTGTACTTGGCAACGCGCTCACTGCGTGCAGGTGCCCCGGTTTTGATTTGTCCTCCATTCGTAGCAACCACGAGATCAGCAATGGTGGTATCCTCGGTTTCTCCTGAACGATGGGAAACAACCGTCGTAAAGGCTGCACGCTTGGCCATCTCAATGACTTCCAGGGTCTCCGTTAATGTGCCGATCTGATTGAGTTTGACTAAAATGGAGTTCGCCGAGTGTTCCTCAATACCCCGCTTGAGTCGGCTCTGATTGGTGACGAAGATGTCATCCCCCACAATCTGTATGCGATGGCCTAATCGTTTATTGAGCAATGCCCACCCTTCCCAGTCATCTTCTGCCAGGCCATCCTCAAGGTTAATGATGGGATACTCGTCAATCCATTGTTCGTAAAGATCTACCATCTCGCTGGAGGAAAGTGTGCGGCCCTCACGTGCCAGCACATACTTCCCGTTCTCGTAAAATTCGCTAGCCGCAGGATCCATTCCCATGAAAATATCAACTCCAGGCCTGTAGCCCGCCGCCTCGATGGCTGCAACAATGACCTCAAGTGCCTCGCGATTGGAACCGAGCGATGGGGCGAAGCCGCCCTCATCACCAACATTGGTGTTAAGCTTTTTACCGTGCAGTACCTTCTTCAAACTCTGGTACACTTCTGCGCCCATGCGCAGCGCCTCGTGAAAGGTTTGAGCGCCGACAGGCAGGACCATGTATTCTTGCATGTCGGTTGAGTTGTCCGCATGTTTGCCCCCGTTCAAAATGTTCATCATGGGAACGGGAAGCGTTCGTGCTGAGACACCACCTACATAACGATAGAACGGCTGTTGTTGAGCATTGGCGGCAGCCCTTGCGACGGCAAGTGAGACACCCAGAATGGCATTTGCTCCCAGTGCTTCCTTGTTGGGCGTCCCATCCAGCTCGATCATAACTTCATCCAGTGTCACCTGCTCGGTTGCATCAAGCCCTACAAACGCTTCGCGGATGGTCTCAGTGACGTTCCTTATAGCCGTGAGGACGCCTTTGCCACCATAGCGGCTCTTGTCACCATCACGTAATTCTACTGCTTCGTGCGTACCCGTTGAGGCACCAGAGGGAACAGCTGCAATGCCATGCTCACCCCCGATGAGCGATACCTCAACTTCAATGGTGGGATTACCGCGTGAGTCCAGGATCTCTCGTGCGACCACGTCTTCTATCGTGGTAATCCTGTTGACGTTGTTGAACATAACTTACCTCCTTTTAGACACCCGGGGTCATCGGACGGAACTGCCGTCTCACAAGGATAAACAGCGGGATGGCGGCGAGTTCGACGACCAGGGAGAACACTATCAGCGCCGGCAGTGACACGCCGTACAGAATGCCGAGAGCCGCACTGCCCAGGAACCAGAACACGCCATATCCTGCGGTGAAGAGGCCATAGGCCGAAGCACGAAGCTCTCGCGGCACCATCTGGGCCACAGCCCCCAGAGCGCCACTCCGACGAGCGCCACCCAGAAGCCGCCCAGGAATGCCAGTGGCGCAAACAGGGCCGAGAGGAGCGTCAAAGGGATCAGGACGACGATGCCGACCCGATCGAAGAGGCGCCCAAAGACGAGCGAGCCCATGCCGCTCACGCCCATCGCCACGGCGTAGAAGACCGGGATCCAGGTGCTCGGCACACTTGACGCCTGCACGAAGTGGTAGGCGATGAGCGGGAAGTCGGCGAACCCGGCAGCGACCAGCACCGCGCCCGCGAGATAGATCCAGAACACACGCGGCAGCCCCGTCGTCCTCACGTCTGGCGGATTCGCTTCCATCTCTTCAGGCCGTGGATAGGTCAGGCGTGCAACGAGCAGGATACTGAGCGTCACGAGGGCAGGCACCAGCAGCACGGCAAAGGCGATCCGGTACTGGCCGCGAAGTGCCAGCACGGCGGCGACGGCCAGGGGGCCGAGCAGGGCCCCGGATTGGTCCAGGGCTTCGTGTACTCCGAAGGCCCAACCGTATCCCATCTCCCTGGCGGCGTGCGAGAGCATCACATCACGGGGAGGATTGCGGATCGCCTTGCCGACGCGCTCCAGGATAATCAACAAGGCGGCAACCGGCCAGTTCCCGGCCAACGCGAGCAGGGGCACCGCCGACATCTGGACGATATAGCCGAAGATCGTGATCGGCCAGTACTTGCCGGTCCGGTCGGCTCCCCGTCCCGAAACCAGGCGCAGGCCGTACCCAAGCAGTTCGCCCAGGCCGGTGACGATCCCAACAGCCGCTGCACTCGCCCCGAGGAGGGCCAGGTAGGGGCCAATGATACTGCGCGAGCCCTCATAGGTGAAGTCCGCGAACAGACTCATGACGCCGATCAGCAGAACGAACTTGAGCGCTGTGGCCTTTGCTTGTGATGGCTGCCTGGCTTCTTCCTTTGAAGTATCTGTTTCCATACATATCGTCCTGATGGTAGTATTCCCTTTGTCTTGCAAGCACCCTACATGAATGAGAGGACCACGGCGCTGATGTTGTCCTCGCCTCCGGCTTCATTCGCCAGTCGGATCAACTCGGCACATGCCACTTGCGCAGTTGCGCGGCTCACCACCTGGGCGATTTGTTCCTCGGCGAGCATACTCCAGAGGCCGTCACAGCAGAGAAGGACGGCGTCTCCGGCCTGCACAACACAGGTTGTGATATCCGGGCCGGGGCTACCCTGATCCTTTCCCCCCAATGCCCGCAGAATGATATGGCGAGAGGGTGAGCTGTGCATCTGTTCGGGGGAGATGATGCCGGCCCGCGCGAGTTCTGTCACCATCGAGTGGTCCGTTGTCAGGCGGGTAATCGAGGGCATGGACGCAGGCGAGGGGCGAATCAGGTAGGCGCGACTATCACCGACATGGGCGATCAGGAGGTGGGCACCCTTGATCACCGCAGCGATGCAAGTGGTGATCATACCCGCATATTCCTGTTTGAGGCGAGCCGCCTCGCGAATGCGCGTATGGGCGGCAAAAAATGCCCGCTGGAGCTGCTCGATAGGAGTTTCAAGATCACGAAGAGGGCCTTGCAAGTGATTGACCTTCCCTTGAGAGTGAGGCGCGTTCTCAGTGGCATGACGAGAGGTCTGCTGAGCATAGTAGGCGGCGATCGTTTCGACTGCCAGGCGGCTGGCAACCTCTCCAGCAGCATGACCTCCCGCACCATCAGCGAGCAGGTAGAGCCACCCGAACCGCGCGGACACCGCCTGATCCAGTGGCTCATATGTGAGGATGGCATCTTCATTGTGCGTACGTACGCGTCCAGTATCTGAACAACTGGCTGCGTTGATGCGCAGCTCGGCTCCTCCGGACGCAGAATTCTGTTGCTGCATGGCGTTCCCTCTCAGCAGACCAGCCTTCCACGAGTTCATACAACATACCCCTCCCGCAGAAAGAACTCTATCGGCTGGGGCGCTCTTGCTCGAACGTACACACGAAAGGCGAGCTGACGAGGTTCAGAAAACAAAAACGCTTCTAACAGCCGACGATCTATCATGTCGGTCGCTAGAAGCTATCAGCACAAGGCGTTAGGCGAGCTTCATCGCCAGGAAATTCCTTCTCCTCAATTATAGACATTTGTGGCAGCAATTACAAGCGTTGTAAAACGCACTTTCGGTCCTAAAAGGCCTATAATGATTGCGCCTCTTCAACCACGTACCCGGCTGCACGCAGGCGTTCTAGCAATTGCTCGCACTGTGCCCGGTCACGAGTTTCCAGGGTTAGTGTTTCTTCACGTTGCATAATAGGCAAACGGCTGGAAATGCGTTGATGGCGCACATCGATGACGTTAATACGCATCTCAGCAATGATGGTCAAAAGGCGCTTCAACTCACCAGGGCGATCAATCAAGCGCGTGTGGATAACAAAGTAGCGGCCTGCGGCTGCAAGACCATGCTCAATAAAGCGTCCCACAAGGTTGATGTCGATGTTACCGCCAGTCAAAGGTACAAGTACCTTCTTGCCTTTAAGCTTGATAACCCCGCTCAACAGAGCGGCTACGCCCGCTGCACCTGCACCTTCAACGAGCAATTTGTTGCGCTCCATCAGGAGCAAAACCGCACTAATGATCTCCTCATCATCTACTAGAACGACATCATCGACGAGACGTTGAATAATTGAGAAAGTCAGTGCACCAGGACGCTTCACAGCGATACCATCAGCAATGGTTGCGATAGATTGCAGAGTGTGCAGCTCGCCAGTGTCGAGGGAAGTACGGCAGCTCGAAGCACCTGCGGCCTGCACGCCGATGATAGTAATGTTGGGTCTGAGGGCACGCGCCGCAATAGCAATACCTGCAATCAGGCCTCCGCCACCAATGGGAACGACAAGAGCATCAGCATCAGGTAAGTCGCTCAACATCTCCAAGCCCAGGGTGCCCTGCCCGGCGATTACATCTGGATCGTCAAATGCGTGGATAAAGTGTGCGCCCGACTCTTCCTGCAGCTCGAGGCAGCGCTCATAAGCATCATCGTAGTTAAAGCCATGCAGAACAACAGTGGCTCCATACCCTTGAGTAGCCATAACTTTGACAAGTGGAGCGGTCTCCGGCATGACAATCGTGCAGGGAGCCTTGTGCTGGGCGGCAGCAATGGCAACACCCTGTGCGTGATTGCCAGCAGAAGCTGCTATTACGCCACTACGATACTCGTGCTCACTGAGGCGGGAGAGTTTAAAGCTAGCCCCTCGCACCTTGAAGGAACCAGAACGCTGCATGTTCTCGGCTTTCAAGTAGATCTCTGCGCCAGTGATGTCATACAGGCTGCGTGAAGCCGTGAGAGGGGTGTGATGAAGATACGGCTTGAGGAGCTTGTGGGCCTCCCAGATGTCGGCGATGGTGACCGCTTTCGGCTCTTTTTGCCCGCTCCCAAATTGCGGTTCCTGGAGGGTTTCAGGAGTGGTGCTATTTTCAACGAAACGCATGACGTGGTATGCTTCCTTTCGGCCCAACATTGAGCTATACCACAATCATTGTGGTGATGTGAATGTATGGAGCAATTATAACTCAGGTGGCGGAGGGACACAATACTTGACAAACTAGCGGTGAGTAGTGTATCCTCTAAGGAAGCAAAGATAACGTTTTAGAGCGTTCCAGCAAGGTTGCTGTCGTACGCCCTGAAGTAATGGCTTAGCTAAATATTTTTATACACTAATTGGAGTAGAACTATGTCAACCACGCGGAGCGCATCAGCACAGCCAGCAATGTTCGCTGGTCAGGGCTGCGTGGAACGTATGCCTTCTTCGATGCCGTGTATGACTACTCCCGCAAGCACCAGCATTATCGGAACCGGCGTTACTACGTCGGTTTCTTTATTGTCACTGGTACGCGTCTTCTTTCTCCTTGTGGTACTTCTTAGCCTTAGCGGCCTTACTGGACTACTTAGTCTGGTAGGGCTTACGACAGGATTAGCCTTGAGCGCAACACAGGGAGATTAAAGGAAGCAACGAAGCAACCAATCCAAAGCAGGTAACCTAACGAGGACCTCCCGGTACGGACGGTCCTCGTTTTTTATTACCTTTTTATTGTCCATCAAGAGGAGGAATTATGCAGATAACTGCAACGATCACTCAAAAGCCAGAGACAGGCCAGACACCATTCACGCACGGCATCAAAGAGATGGGTGCGCAGAATATGGAAGTACGCGAACTCGCAGGTAGTCATATTCTTTGTGAGGCATTAGTGCGTGAAGGAGTCGAACTGCTCTACGGTTACCCCGGCGGCGCAATCATGCCGTTTTATGATGCGCTCACTTCTTATCCCACTCTTCATCATGTACTGGTACGACATGAGCAGGCTGCTGCACATGCTGCCGATGGCTACGCTCGTGCAACTGGCAAAATTGGTGTATGTGTAGCTACCAGTGGCCCCGGAGCCACGAACCTTGTCACGGGACTTACTACGGCATACATGGACTCAACGCCAATTCTGGCAATCACCGGACAGGTGGGGCGCCCCTTTATTGGCCGCGATGCTTTTCAGGAGACCGATGTCATCGGGGTGACGCAGCCGATCACCAAGCATAGTTTTCTGGTACAGAATGTAGAAGACCTGGCGGAGATTGTTCACGAGGCTTTCCGGCTTGCTCTTAGTGGTCGTCCTGGTCCGGTGCTGATTGATATTCCCAAAGATGTACAGCTAACCAGGACACTCTACCGTCCGTCGACTTCGATCAGTTCCATTGAGTACTTGCGTGCCGCACGAGTTCCAGAGCCATCGGCAGCGGCTCTCACTCAGGCCGCAAAATTGATGAGAGAAGCGCAACGTCCTCTTATTATGGCCGGTCATGGAATCATCCTATCGAATGCCTATCAAGAGTTGTTTGTCTTTGCTGAGAAAACAAATATTCCTGTCATCACTACCCTGCTTGGCCTGAGTTCTTTCCCTGAGACACACCCGCTGGCCATTGGCATGCCAGGTATGCATGGCCCGGCATATGTCAACCATGCCATCTCCGCAGCGGACTTGATTATCGGTGTGGGCCTGCGTTTCGATGATCGAGTCAGTGGCAAGGTCAGCGAGTTTGCTCCCCATGCGCGCCTTATCCATATCGATATCGATCCCTCTGAGATGCACAAGGTCAAAGTAGCTGCCGTACCCATCGTGGCTGATGCCAAAGCCGCCTTAGCTGCATTGATTGAAGCGGTCGACCCCGGAGATCACAACAGTTGGATCAATGAAGTGCGCAGCTGGCAAGCTCAAGATATCGAGCGTGGTTCGGGCATCAAACGTGACCAGGAGTATCCCGATCCAACCAGCATCCTTGATGCGATCCACGCGGAAACAAATGGAGAAGCCGTTATCGTCACCGATGTGGGGCAGAACCAGATGTGGACAGCACGCCATTACACCTGGACACGCCCCAATAGCCACATTACCTCTGGTGGACTTGGTACCATGGGCTTTGCCCTCCCCGCTGCCATGGGCGTCAAGATGGGCATGCCGGATGCTCCTGTCTGGGTAGTGGCAGGTGATGGTGGAATCCAGATGAACATCCAGGAACTGGCAACCTTGCATCAGGAAGGCATTGCTGTCAAAGTGGCAATCATGAACAATGGCTACCTGGGTATGGTGCGCCAATGGCAGCAATTCTTCCACGCGGGCAACTATTCCGAAACGCCTATCACAGGGCCCGACTATGTTCAGTTAGCTTCTGCCTACGGATTGACCGGAATATGTGTCAGGAGACGCGAAGATGTGGCAGCCGCTGTGCACCAGGCGATGGAAAAGGAGGGAACGGTAATTATTGATTTCGTCATTGAGTCGCAGTCGAATGTGTATCCAATGGTTATTCCCGGCACAGCCATTACCAACATGATCGAAGAAACGGTGGAGGAGAACGCGGGTGATGACTGATACTGAACGGGCAGGCCAGTCCAATGCTCCAGAAGGCTCTGGGCGTTTACATACATTGGTCGTGCTCGTGAATGACCGGCATGGAGCGCTTGACCGCATCATAAATGTGCTCCGTCGTCGTCGCGCCAAAATGCAGACGTTCACTATTGGACGCAGCGAACTGCCAGATATCATGCGCCTCACGGTCGTTATAAATGACTCTGAAGTGGGAGTTGAGCATCTAGTAGAGCAGCTTCGTAAAGTCTTTGATGTTCGAGATATTGTCAATCTGTTATCTGAACAAACGATTTCACGGGAGTTGGCTCTCATAAAGGTGAACAGCAACGAAGCACATCGGGGTGAAGTCATCGAACTGAGTCATCTTTTCGGAGCACATGTAGTTGATGTAACCTCGGAGACAGTCACATTAGAAGTAACCGGAAATGAAGAGAAAGTAGAAAAGCTCGTGAGCCTGCTACAAAGCTACGGCATCCGTGAAGTCGCACGCACCGGTTTTGTGGCAATGACACGTGGAGCCGGAAACATGTAGGGGCGCGATAAATCGGGCCCGGTATCAATTCTTTCGTATCTAATAACACAATAAGGAGTAGTACTCATGGCAAACATTTATTACGACGCGGACGCCCATCTGGAACTTATCCAGTCAAAACGGGTGGCGGTGATTGGCTATGGAAGCCAGGGCCATGCTCATGCACTCAATATGCATGACAATGGCTGCAATGTAGTGGTAGGTCTACCTGCTGGTAGTAAGAGTCGCGAGAAAGCAGAGGCGGAAGGCTTATCGGTCGTAACGCCAGCCGTTGCAGCAGAGCAGGCCGATGTCATCATGATCCTGATCCCAGACCAGAATCACCGCGAGGTGTTTGAGCGCGACATTCGACCCGGTCTCGCTCCTGGCAAAATGCTCATGACGGCACATGGCTTTAGCTTGCACTTTTCACAGATTGTACCCCCGGCCGATATCGATGTCGCGATGGTCGCGCCTAAAAGCCCTGGCCATATGATGCGCCGCCTTTTCACCGAAGGTGTAGGCGTTCCCGCTTTGTGGGCAGTCCACCAGGACGCGACAGGCAAGGCTGAAGCGATGACTCTGGCATATGCTCGAGCCATTGGCAGTACACGTGCAGGGGTGCTGCGTACAACTATTGCTGAGGAGACCGAAACCGATCTCTTTGGCGAGCAAGCAGTCCTTTGTGGTGGAATTACAGCGTTGATCCGTGCAGGGTTCGAGACGCTCGTAGAGGCCGGCTATCAGCCGGAGGTGGCCTACTTTGAGTGTATGCACGAGATGAAGCTGATCGTGGACTTGATGTACCAGGGTGGGATGAGCTACATGCGTT
>WNGM01002706.1_pt1 | contig 14232 bp, 14 predicted proteins | sample 5400571 | NCBI WGS metagenome assembly WNGM01 (sample SAMN13153378, study PRJNA577476) | soil metagenome | isolation source: 100 cm soil or saprolite under Garry oak tree replicate 2 | place: USA:California | collected 2016-06-15
CCGCTGACGCGACCCAAGATGCGTCCGACCGATGGAGCGACATCCAGGGCCGGTGGAGGGACCACGTGAGCGCCATGCGCGCTCAGGTCCAGGACAAGCAGGCCGAGCGCGACGCCAAGCGCGCCGAGCGGCGCGCGGAGGACGCCGAGGACGACGCCGTCTATGCAATCTCCTTCGCCATCGCCGCCGTGGAAGAAGCCGAATACGCCGTCCTGGACGCCACCTTGGCTCGCGCCGACGCCGACGCCGCAACCGCCGGCGCTTGACCCCACCCCAAGGCCGGAACGCCGAGCGGGTCGGGCAGCCGCTGTACGGTGGTCAGCATGTCCGGCATGCTGGCAAAGGCGGGGATCACGGCCAGCATCAGCAGGCGCGTCCAGCCTGGCACGAAGCGCCCGTCCGGAAAGACAGACAGCAGCAAGATGCCGACCACCAGCGTGGCGACCGACACGAACCCGATCAGCGGGCGCGCGCCGGGGTGGGCAGCGTGCAGGGCGTACAGGGCGCGCGACTCGAACGAACCGAACAACACCAGGAAGAGCCCGAACAGCAGGGCCATCCAGTCGTCGAAGCGGCGCCAAAACAACACCGCGGCGGTCACGGCCGACACGACCGTGGGGACAAGCAGCCCGATCGCGATCGTGAGCCGCAGCGGCACGCCCGCGCTCACGAGCACCGTCCGGATGGTCGGCTGGCTGATCAGCTCCGGGTCCCGGAACCCGGCGGCAAATCCAGCGGCAACCAGCCCCAGCGTCAGGACGGCGACACCGAGGCAGGCGGCCCGGGCGGCTTCAAGCCGCCAGCCCCGCAGCATCGTGGCTGCTGCCCGCTGACTGCCCACTACCATCTCGCGTCCCCGAAGGCCGATGGTCGCTCCCGCTCGCGCAGGCCACGATCATGCCAGCCCAGCGTCCCGGGATCGTTACGGCTGGCCGCGTGTTCCTGGAATCGCTGATATCTCCCAGCCAGACGGTGCCGGGTGCCTCACCACTTTGGGAGATCCGCAGCGCTGAGGTGACCTGCGCTGATCGTCCCGTCGGCGGCTGGTGAGCGGCCACGCGCATGAGCAACGCTCGGTCGGAGGGACCGGGCGACGCTGCGAGCCGCCCGAACGTGGTCGCCGTGTCGAGCCCTTCCTGCTCCATCAGTGGACCGAGCGGAATCCTCAGTTATCCTTCGGCTCGTCAGGTGCAGGGGAACTGCGCGGTGATCCCGCTTGGGAAGTCGGTCCTGAAGACGTTGCGGGCAAAGCAGTTCCCGGTCCCGGAGCCGTCGTAGAGGATGTCGGCGGCATTGCCGGCGGTGCGCAGCGGGTCGGGGTGCAGGCCGTTGCGGAGGATCACGTTGTCGACCACGCGGGTGCGGTCGGGGTTGGGCTCCACGCGCGGGTCCAGGCCGGCGAACGGCGTGGCGAGGACGGCGATGCCGACGCTGTCGTTGCCCACCACGACGTTGCGGCGGAAGGTCACGTCGTCACCGGCGATGTCGAGGATCCCCGAGCCGGTCGGCACCAGGCCAAGGTCCTCGCCGCTGTCGGGTGGGACCGGGTTGGGCCGGTTGTTGCGCGTCACCACGTTGCCCTCGACCAGCACGTGGTCGGTGGTGGTACGAGGCAGGCCCGGCAGTACGAACACCAAGATCCCGGCGGTGTTGCCGCTCGACCGGTTGCCGCGCACCACCACGTGACTGGAGTTCTCCACCTCAAAGCCGCTGGTGTTGCCCACCGCGCGGTTGCCGCTCACCGTCACCTCGGTGTCGTTGCCGACATAGATGCCGGTGTCGTTGGCGCCCTCCGCGAGGTTGCCCTGGAGCGCGCCGTGGGTCGAGCAGCGCGGGAAGACCCCATACTCGTGGTTGTCCAGGTAGCGGCCGCCACGCACCTGGAAGCCGTCGACGCCGATCAGGAAGATGCCGTTGTCTTCGGCGTTGCGGACGGTGAGGCCCTCGACGGTGACATTGCGCAGCGCCAGCGGTGGGCAGACCGGGAAGCCGTCTGGACCGGGCGTCTCCTGGCCGGTGCCGACGCTGATGCCGTTGGTGAAGCCGTGCGCGTCGATCTCCGCGCCGCGGCTGCCGCGCAGGGTGAGGTCGCTCTTGTCGATCAGCACGCTCTCGCGGTAGGTGCCCGGCGGGACCAGGACCGTGTCACCGGGCCCGGCGGCGTCCACGGCCGCCTGGATCGTGGTCACCACCCGAATGACGCGTTGGCCATGTGCCAGCGCGGGAGCCGGCAGCGCGACCATCGCCACAACGAGCAGCCCGATTGTTGGCAGCGCCCGCCGGAACCGTGCCTGTATGCCCACGTTGGCCTCCCCCGTGTCTGCGGTGAATCACGCGAGTGCCCAGAACCAACCGAAATGTTGCTCCCACACCGACCCGCCGTCCAGCCCACCCGCGCGTGGATCGCGCATGAGCGGGTCGAACCCGCGCCGGCGCCGCCGGCTGGTAGCCCTCGCAGGGCAATGCCGCGCGACCAGATGGGCCAGGTCATCGACGTGTTCGTCTCCCACGCCGCAACGTCCGAGGCGGCCCGTCCCTGCCGGCGTGCCATCGGTATTCGTTGGCGGGTCTGTGACCGCGCGGCGACCTACCCGATCGTGCTCGAGGGCCAAGCCGTCATGCCTCGGCCGGTTGCTGTAGGACCGCCTCCACCTCGATGAAGAGCTGGATCGTGTCGCCGATCACCACACCGCCGCCGTCCATGGGGACGTTGGTGGTGATGTCGAATTCCTTCCGGTCGATCTCGCCGGTAGCCGAGAACCCAGCCCGGGTGTTGCCGTACGGGTCCTTGCTGAACCCGTTCACGTCCAGGGCGAGCGTCACCGGCCGGGTCACCCCGTGGATGGTCAGCTCACCGTCGAGGTCGAACCCGTCCTCGGAGCGGCGGACGCCGGTCGAGCGGTAGTTGATCGTCGGGTACTTGTCGACCTCGAAGAAGTTGGACGAGCGGAGGTCGTCGTCGCGCGTGGGGTTGTTGGTGTCGATCGAGTTGGGGTCGATCGTAGCGGTGGCAGAGGAGTCCAGCGGGTTGGGGGCGAGCACGATGTCGGCCTCGACCTTGGTGAAGTGGCCGCGGACCTTGCTGACCATCATGTGGCGGACGGTGAAGGCGACGTCGGAGTGGCCGGGGTCGAGTTTGTAGGTGCCGGGGATGTAGCCGTGGATCTGGATGGCGGTTTCGGCCATGCAGGGGCTCCTTCCTATGTTGGTCCCGACCTTGGTTCTGTCTTGTAACCCTAGACATGATGGAGCAGTCACGCACAGTGGCCCAGCCAGCCGCAGCGCAACCTTCTGGTACCCGTTGCGTGGCGGAGTAGAGGGCGGCCGGAGGGCCGATCACCGGATGCAGCGGCGCTCGGCCGGCGCCCTCACCGGATGGCGGCCGCACGCCGGGTCACGTCCTGGCGGGCCTGCTCGTGCAGGCGCTCGGCCTGCTCGCTGAACGCCACCCGTACGGGCCGCGGCTCGTGGATCGCGCGGGCCTGATCGGGCGACCGCCTTTACAGGCGGATCTGAGAACGTTATCATACGGCGGCCATCGCCAGGTGCCGACGGGCGGAGGAGCACGAGAGAGGCCCCTGTAGAAGGCGCGAGTGGGCCATGCCCCTGCCATCCGTTCATGCGGGCTAAAGGAGGCTCGCATGGTTCGGCGACGGTCACTTGGTATTGATCGCCATCCTCGCGGTTGTGACGGCAGCCTGCGGCGGAGGCGGCGGCAGCAGCGGTGGGAAGGAGGCCAAGGGCCCTGTCACCCTGTAGCTCTGGGCCTATGAAGGATATCAGGACTACCTGCCGGTCCTGGAGAAGGCCTTCGAGCAGAAGTACCCCAACATCAACCTCGAGATCACCAACATCCCCGAGGAGCAGTACACCACCAAGGTCGACACCGCCCTGGCCGCCGGAGATCCCCCGGACCTCGGCTTCGTCTACGACCGCAAGTGGTTGAAGGGCTCGAAGTTCCTGCCCCTGGACGAAATGGTGAAGGAGCAAGGCATCGACCTGTCGACCTGGGCTCCCGGCATTGTTGGAAAAGCGGTCGGCAATTCCGAATACCCACCTGGGCGGTGCCGGCCGTGGTGCTCGTCGGGCTCTGGGGAGTCGGTGGTGGCGCGATCATCTACCTCGCCGGCCTCCAGAACATCCCGGCGCAGCTCTACGAGGCGGCCCGCCTGGACGGTGCGGGCTCGTGGCAGCGGTTCCGCTACGTGACCTGGCCGATGCTCACGCCCACCATGCTGTTCGTGCTGCTGACCAGCCTGATCAACGCCTTCCAGGCGTTCGACGTGGTGTACGTGCTGAGCGGTACGCAGGGAGGGCAGGGAGCGCTCGGCGACTCCCTGCGGTTCTACCTGCTCAACCTCTGGCAGGAGGGCTTCAAGGATGGGCGGATGGGATACGCGTCGGCGCTCGCGTGGGTGCTGACCCTCGTGGCCGGGCTCGTCATTCTCGCGATCTTCAGGACCTCGGGACGCTGGGTGTACTACGAGTACGAGCCTGACAAGATCTGAGAGGGCACATGGACACGATCGAGGCAGTCCGCTCCGAAACGGAACCGGCCGCACCGCCCAGGGCGGAGCGGGGCCGCCGAATCCGCCTGCGGCCTCTGTTGTTCCGGCTGTTCGTGTACGGCGTGCTCCTGGTCCTGAGCGCTTTCATCCTGCTGCCGGTGGGCTGGATGCTGGCCGCGGCCCTGAAGCCGGACCTGGCCCCTGTCTTCACCTTTTTGGCGAGGGTGAGCCGGGAGACCAAGGCCATGATCGCCCAGAAGGTGGAGCTCTCCGTGGACACCAGGCATCTCTACTTCTTCGACGCGGAGACCGGCGAGGTCATCTACGGGAACGGCGAAGAGGCGGCGGTCCTGTCGGCATCGAGCCCCGATTCGTCGAAATCGCTGAACCTTCAGCGATGACCGGGGCGTAAGCGATGGTCGCCAATGCCGAGCGGGACCTCATCGAGAAGACGATCGCGGACTGTGACGGTATTCTCCGCCTGGAGCCGGCCTGGGTGGCCAGGGACCTGGTGGGCCCGGGCGGGCGCCTCGGGCTGCCGGAGGACGCGTGTCACGCGGGTGACCGGGGCTTCATCTGCGAGCGGTGGCTGGCGTCCACGACCACGGCGGACAACCGAACCGGGCCGCTCGACGAAGGGCTGAGCTATGTGGCGCTGGACGGCCCGGTACGGCTGACTCTCAAAGAGGTCGTCGAATCGGCTCCGGTCAGCGTGATGGGGGAGGAGTACGCCGCCACCCACGCTGGCCTCGGACGACTGGCCAAGATCTTCGACTACGGCGCCCGCCTGCCCTTCCACCTGCACCAGCGCGCCGAGCATGCGGCGCTCGTCGGGAGGGGCCCGAAGGACGAGGCCTACTACTTCCCACCGGGCGTGGACATGGGACCGCATCCCGAGAGCTTCCTCGGGGTCCACCCGTCGATCGCCGAGCGGCGTCAGTACGACGTGCTGCTCCCGTACCTGGTCGCATGGGACAGCGACCTCATCCTCAGGCACAGCCGCGCCTACCTCCTGGTTCCCGAAGAAGGCTTCCACATCCCCTCGGGCATCCTGCACGCTCCCGGGACGGCGCTGACCATCGAACTGCAGGAGGACTCGGACGTCTTCGCCATGCTGCAGGCGCTCAACGACGGAAAGATCATCTCCAAGGAGCTCCTGTGGAAGGACGTCCGCCCCGAGGACCGTGAACGCCACGGCGAGCGGTTCATCCTCGAGCTCATCGACTGGGAAGCGAACGGGGATCCGTACTTCTACGAGAACCATCACCTCTCGCCGCAGGCCATCGACTCCAGCCGCCAGCCGGGGGGCGAGGAGCACTGGATCTTCCAGGGTTCGACCAAGTTCAGCGGGAAGAAGCTGGTCGTCAGGCCAGGCTGCTCGTACCGATCGGTCGACCAGGGCGTCCACAGCATCCTCGTGTGGCAGGGGGAGGGCGTGTACGCGGGCGCGCCGGTGCGAGGCCGGAGGCCAGGGCTGGACGAGCTCCTCATCACGCATGAGCGAGCCACCGCAGGCGTTCTGGCCGAGAACACCGGCAGCGACGACCTCATCGTGATCAAGTTCTTCGGCCCGGACATCAACCCGGACGTGCCGATGATGTGATATCGTTCTCACACTTTGAAGCGCGGTCGCTCGGCGTGGTGTCCGGTTGGGACGAGGAAAGGACGTGATGCATGGAGCGGGGGGTCTACTTCGACGCCTGGTTCCCACGGCAGCACTGCACCTGGGTGGAGGAAGCATCCTGGAGGTCGGCTGTTACACGACGTCGATGGCACGCCTGATCGCGGGGATCGCGCGAGGGAACGATAGGGCGGAGCCGATCGACGTCCAGGGCTCGGCGTATATCGGGAGAGGACCCGTGTGGACCAGAATGCCGCCGCCTCGCTCAGCTTCCCCGGGGGCGTCGTCGCCAGGCTGGCCTGCGCGGCCCGAGTGAACCTCGGAGGTGTGGTCCGCGTGTTCGGTTCCGACGGCACGATCACGCTTCCCTCACCCTGGTTGCCCGGGCGCACCGGTCCGCCCGTCCTGGTCGTCGAGGACCGTCCTCCCCAGCGCCGGGAGCTGGCGGTCGACGCCCCGCGGGACCTGTACGCCATCGAGGCCGACACCGTCGCGGCGTTCCTGCGCGACCGGCAAGCACCCCAGGTCACCTGGGAGGACACCCTCGGGAACATGAGGACGCTCGACCGGTGGCGCGAGTCGGTCGGCCTCGCCTACGACACGGAGTAGCGGTGCCCACGATCGCGGATGTGGCGAAACAGGCCGGGGTGTCGGTCGCGACAGCTGGTCGTGTCCTGTCCGGCCAGGGCTATGCCGGGAAGCTGGCCCGCCAGCGGGTGCTCGAGGCCGCCGAGGAGCTCGGGTACGTCCCGAACCGTATCGCCCGCAGCCTCAGGCTCCGCCGCACGAAGATGCTCGGGCTGCTCATCGCCGACGTGGAGAACTCCTTCTACTCGGCGATCGCCAGGAACGTCGAGTCCATTGCCAAGGAGGGCGGGTACCAGGTCGTGCTCTGTAATTCGAGCGACGACCCCAACGAAGAGCGGGAGTACCTCAAGCTGCTCGAGGAGATCCGCGTCGACGGCGTCATCATCACGCCGACCCCGCGGAACCGCCGCTGGCTGGAACGACTCAAGGAGCAGGACATCGTCATCGTCCAGATCGACCGCAAGGTCGACCGGCTCAACGCGGACGCGATCCTGGTCGACAACGAGCGGGACGCAGCCGGCGCCGTCTCCCACCTGATCGCCGCCGGGCACACCCGGATCGGGATCGTGACGGGCCCGCTCGACGTGACCACGGCCAAGCTCCGGCTCGCCGGATACCGGCGCGCCATGAAGGAGCACGGGATCCCGGTCCGACCGGAGCTCATCCGCGCCGGGTCTTTCCGGCGCGATCACGCCATCAAGGAAGCCTACGACCTGCTCACCGTGGAACGACCTCCCACAGCGATCTTCGCCGCGAACAACATCCTGGCGGAGGCCAGCCTGATGGCACTGGCCGAGATGGGCCTGACGGTGCCGAAGGACATGTCGCTGGTTGCGTTCGACGACACCCCCTGGATGAGCATGCTGAAGCCACCCCTCACGGCCGTCCGCCAGCCTGTCGCCGACATGGCGCGGAGCGCCGCCGAGTTGTTGCTCCGGCGGCTCCGGAGCGGTCCTGGTGAGCCCACGACCGTCCTGTTCAATGCCGAGCTGGTCGTCCGCGGATCGGTCGCCTCGCTTCCACGGCGGAAGAGGACTCCCTCATGACGGTTGCGGTCGGGGTCGACGTCGGCACAACCGGCGCCCGCGGCGTGGCGGTGGACGAAGCGGGGGAGGTGGTCGCCACCGCGACCAGCAACTACGAGCTTCGAACGCCGCGACCGCTGTGGACGGAGCAGGACCCTCAGGATTGGTGGAGGGGCGTGGAGGTCGTCCTCGGTCGCCTCGCCGGCGAGCTGGATTCCAGGATCGTCGGGCTCGGCCTCACCGGCCAGATGCACGGGTCCGTCTTCCTGGACAGCGCCGGAGAGGTGATCCGACCGGCGCTGCTCTGGAACGACCAGCGGACCGGGAAGCAGTGCTCGGAGATCTCGGACCGCGTCGGTGCCGAGCGTCTCGCGAGGTGGCCTCCGCGCTGGGGCTGCGACCGGGGATCCCGGTGGCGGCGGGAGGCGGCGACAATGCCGCGGCTGCCATCGGGACCGCCATCGTCCACGACGGCGTCCTGAGCAGCTCGATCGGCACCAGCGGCGTGCTCTTCGCCCACACCGAGACCGCCGCCCCGGACCCTTCGGGTCGCATCCACCTACGCTGGTGACCAGCCGGTCGAGGTGATGGGCACCGTCTCGCACGGCGAGGTCGTCTCGCATCGGTTCGAGATCCAGTTGTGAGCCCGCCCGGGGAGGGAGCTGGCAGGCGTGAAATCGCCACCGATCACCGCCGCGCTGACGCTCAGCCTGACCGGGCGATACGAGCGTCAGGGGACCGAAGCCGCTGAGGCGATTCGGCTGTGGGCGGAGGCGGCCGGCGTCCGCTTGCTGCTTGTCGACGACCAGGGCTCCACGGAGGTCGCGCTCGGGGCGTACCGGGGATGGATCGACACCGTGGACTTGCTGATCGGTCCGTATGCGAGCGGGCTGGTGCGGGCGATAACTCCGCTGGTGCGCGATGCGGGGCGCGTGCTCTGGAACCACGGTGGCTCGGCTGATGACCTCGCGCAGCCTGGGATCGCGTCCCTTCCTGCTCCCGCTTCGTCGTATTTCGACGGCGTCGTCGACGAGGCGGCCCACCGCAAGGTCAGCCGGCTCGTGGTCGTCCAGGCCCCGGGCCCGTTCGCGCGCGCTGTCGCTGACGGTGCCAGGGCACGGGCGTCGGAACGGGGGATCGACAGTCGGGCGGTCGAGGCCTCGGCGGTCGAGGCTGTGGACGTCGCCGAAGCGGCCCTTCTGGTTGCTGGTCCGTTCGAGCATGACGCCGCGGTGGTGCGCGGCCTCCGTCATCGAGGCCAATCGCCGGCGCTCTTGGCCGCCGTGGCTGCCGGAATCTCAGCGTTCGGGCGCGAACTTGGGGAGGCGGCCGAAGGCGTGCTCGGGCCCGTCCAGTGGTGGCCGAGCGGCGAGACGCCGAAGATTGGCCCTTCGGGGACCGACTTCGTCACGCAGTACCGGCGCCGGACGGGCCAGGAGGCCTCGTATCCCGCCGCCCAGGCGGCCGCCGCCGGCTATCTCGCCCATGCCGCGCACGGCCAGAGGCTGGAGGCAGAGGATGTCCTGCAATGGACGACTTCAACGCTGCTCGGGGACTTCGCTCTCGATACTGCTTGGCACCAAGCGGGTCACCATGTGACGACCGTCCGCTGGCACGGCAGGCGGATGGCGCCGATCGGGAATTGAGCCATTGGCCGGCGCGGGCAACACGATCCCGACGACGGATGGGGCTACGGCCTCCCGGACGCGCGACCGCGAGACACCAGCGGTTTGATGTCTCACCATCACTGGCGCGCCCGCTACGTCTGGTAGGTGAGAATTGGGCTGAACCGCTTTCGCGTGATGGTGTCCTGCCATGCCTCCGGCAAGTTGCGCATGCGCTCGTGCAAGCCCGTCAGCTCGTGGGGCCGCTCTGCGCGACCTTCTGCTGCGGGATGGGGGCCAGCGTCAGGACCAGCAGCGCCACCAAGGGGAGCCCAAGCGTGAGCGTGCTTGGGATCACGAAGGCCGCCACCATCAGGACCCAGCCGAGGACACGCAGGCCAAGTGCCTGGCCTCCTCGCCATGCCAGGAGCCCGGCGGCATACACGATGCTTCCCAGGCTCACCGCCGCGCCGATCGTCCAGCCCAGCACAAGCGCGTGGTCGTCACCCCCAAGCTGCAGGCCGAGCACGGCGATCCCGATCGCGCCCACCGCGGTGTCCAGCATGCCGGCGGCCAGCCGCACCCGCTGCTGGCCCGGCTCACGGAGCCGGAGGATCCACGGCCCACCTCGACGGCCCAGCGCCCAGGCAATCACCCCGGCCAGGAAGACGTACGCCAACAGCACCACGACCGCTCCTTCCATCGGGTGCGGCGCAACCTTGGTGCCAGTGTAGGGCGAGACAGCTACACGGTCGGGCGGTGTGCCTGCCGGTGCTCGCCCGCGGCCTTGTACGAGCTGCCCCCGCCGCGCACCGGCCGGCCGCCAGGTGCTGCTCGTCGTCCTCGATATGCTCTGCATGACGGCACGCTGACCAGGTGAGCAACCGATGGGCGGAATCGTGGTCGGAGTTGACGCGGCTGTTGCTGGTGGGGGTGCGCTGGGGAGCCAAGGTCAGCGGTTACTTGCAGCTTGCAACCTACCTGTATAGTCGCCCCCAGGGTCTGCCGGGACCCAGTAGTCAAAGGAGGATGGGCCATGGTCGCCCCCGTCCCGCACCCGACCATCGCCCGGGACTACTGTCTTGCGCCCGCGCGCAGCATCGATGCGCCCCAGCAGGGGACCAGCAGCAAGTACGGGCGCCTGTTCCCAGGGGTGGCACCGTTCACAGCCGACGAGGAGTTTCTGATCCACCTCGGCGGAAGCGAGGGCCCCTGCGACGGCGGCCTGTTCGCCGACGACGGCGGCGACGATGGTCGCGTCGCCGCCGGGTGGCCACTGTTCGGCCAGTTCGTCGCCCACGACATCACCGCCGACCGCTCGCTGCTGCTGGAGCATGCTGAGGCCGACCACATCGCCAACTTCCGTACGCCGCGTGCCAACCTGGAGTGCCTGTACGGCGACGGCCCGGTCGGCAACCCCTTCCTGTACGACCGTGGCGATCCCGCGAAGCTGCTGATCGGCAGCAACGACCAGGGAGCCCCCGGCGACCTGCCGCGCAATGCCCAGGGGATAGCGCTCATCGGCGACCCGCGAAACGATGTGCACCTTTTCGTCTCGCAGCTGCATCTGGCCATGCTCAAGGTGCACAACCTGCTGGTCGACCGGCTGCGGGAGGACGGCGAGCCTGAGGTGTTCGATGCCGCCCGACGCGCGATCACCTGGCACTACCAGTGGATCATCGTGAACGACTTCCTGCCGAAGCTGGTCGGCCAGACGCTGATGGACGAGCTGCTCGCGGAGGGACCGCGCTACTACGATCCGGAGGGACCGTCCTACATCCCGTTGGAGTTCGCCGACGCCGCCTACCGCTACGGTCACAGCCAGATCCGCCGCAGCTACCGTCTCCAGGCTGATGGCCCGGAACTGCCGCTGTTCCCCGACCTGCTCGGCTTCCAGCCGGTGCCCGCCAACCGCCGGGTCGACTGGTCGCAGCTGTTCGCATTCCCCGGCCGGCCCGCCCCACAGCCGAGCAAGAAGATCGACGGGCGCCTGGCGCGCTCCCTGATCGAGCTTCCGATGGCGATCACCGGCACGGTCGAGGTCGAGGCCTACCACTCCTTGGCAGTGCGCGACCTGCAACGCGGCCAGGCCTACGGGCTGCCGTCCGGGGAGGCGCTCTCACACGGGCTGGGCATCGAGCCGCTCGGCGCTGACGACATCGGACTCCGAGACTGGGGCTGGAGAGGTGAGACGCCGCTCTGGTACTACCTGCTCAAGGAGGCGGAGGTTCGTAGCGGCGGCGACCAACTCGGTCCGCTCGGCGGCCGCATCGTCGCCGAAGTCCTGCTCGGCATCATCGACCGCGACCCCGAGTCCTATCGGGCCGTCCAGCCGGACTGGCGACCGACCCTGCCCGCCACCCGGCCCGGCTCGTTCGACATGGCCGACCTGCTGACCGCGGCGGAGTCCAATGAGGGTGTCCGTGATGCCTGTTCAGGTAGGTAGCCGGTGGAAGTCCGGGTCTTGGCCAGCCCCGAAGCCAGTGGTCGACCAGGGTGACAACCTCGGTGCGTCCAGCACCCCCCAGATCTCCGAGAGCGTGAGCAGTTCGTGCTCGTGGCAGCTCCCGGGCCAGCCACCGTCGCACCACAGCAGGTCGCCGTCGACGGTGGCCACCGCCGGGCCCTGGGCGGTGGGGTGTGACGCTTGGCGTCGTAGAACACTTTCTGGCTGGGCCAGGATCAGAGCCGTTGCAATGAGGCAGCTCGTCCGGCTCACAGGTCCCAGATGTAGACGGGCGGCCCGCGGTCGACATCCCGTCCGGCGGCGGCAAGGTGGCGCTCGTCGATGAAGACAACCGCCAGCATCGACTCCTGCCTGCCTCGTAGTTGGAGGCGACGCTGGCCCGATTCGACGTCCCAGACATGGATGTCACCGCCGGCATGGGCGGACGCAAGCAGAGCGCCGCTCGGAGAGAACGCAAGGTCACAGACGTCGTCCAGCTGCTGGTCCCCCGCGCCAGGCAGCCGTAGTGGTCGGCGTCCCTCGCCCGCGCCCTGCCATCGCCAGACGCTGACGCGTTCACCGACGGACCCTCATTGCCGATCGCGACCGTCCGCGCGTCCGGGGACCAGGCCAAGTGCTGACACATGCTGGGCGGAGAGCGGCGGAGCAGCCGCCGCCGGACCGACCCGTCAGCCGGATCGACCAGCATCACGCCGGCACCCGCAAGCGCGAGCAGCTGGCCATCCGGTGAGAAGCGCAGGCACCTGGCCAGGGATGCCAGACGCCACCGCTCCTGGCCGGTGCGCGTCTCGACCGCGCTGACGGTGCCGCCCCAACCACCGGCGACGACGGTGGTCCCGTCGGGAGAGATGCCAAGGCCGCAGACCTTCGCCGCAAGGCGGGTGAGCCCTGTGTGCTCCCCACCGGCGAGGTCGATGCGAACGGTGGGCGACAGCCTGGACCTGCTGCTTGCCGAGTTGGCCGCCATCGCGTACTGCCAGCCCGACGGGACGTTCATCTCCACCCTTGAGGAGCTACGCCAGTGGCTGGTGGAGATGGCTCAGGCCGGCGAGGCGGTGTGCGTCGACGGGCTCGCCACCCGGGTCCAACGACCCCGGTCATGGGCCAACCAGAAGGTCCTGTACGACGCCAAGCGGCACACTCACACCGCCCAGGGTCTTGCCATCTCGACCGTCCACGGCGACCTTTTGTGGCTGGACGGTGGCTGGCCGGGAAGCTGCCACGAGCACGAGCTCATCGAACTGGCAGGGCTGGGTGGGGTGCTCGACGAGGTCGAGGTCGCCAGTCTGCTGGATCGGGGGTTCCGCGGGCTGGCAAAGGCGCGCCAGCACTGGCATGCCCCGATTGGGGACCGCCGCACCAAGGACCGTCTCACCGACGCCCAGCGGGCGTTCAACCGCCTGCAGGCGGGGCTGCGCGCGCTGGTGGAGCAGGCGATCGCCCATCTGGCCAACGCGTGGTCGTTGCGCCGCTGGCGGGGGCTGCTGTACCGGGTCCGCGACGTCTACCGGGCCGCCGGCGCGCTGGTCTGCCTCGGCCGCTGGCTCCACCGGGTCCCCACGTGAAATCACGGAACCCTCCGTGGTGCGCGAGTTCACTGTGGGATGGTGATCGGGCAGCAAAGCCCGCGGGCGACCGCGGATGGCAGCTTGGAAGCGCACCCGTCGATCGGTCACGTCCTGTCGGCCGCCATCGAGGGGGTTGGTGCGGTGGCGGGTGCAGGGTGCTCGGATCGGTGTCTGACCGCGCCTGGGGAGACACCGATGACCCGCTTGAACGCATGGCTGAAGGCCGCCTCCGAGCCGTAGCCGAACTGCGCGGCAAGCTCGCGGATGGTTGTCGGGCCCTGCTGCAGGCGTGCCAACGCGACCTGCATGCGCCAGCGGGTGACGTACTGCACGGCCGGCTCACCGACCAATTGGGTAAACCGAGCCGCGAAGGCTGAGCGTGACATCGCCGCCTGGTTCGCCAGCGACGCGACCGTCCACGGATGCCCAGGGTGACGGTGCACGGCCACGATCGCCTGGCCGATCTGTTCGTCTCGAAGCGCGCCGAGCCAGCCGGTCCGCGCGGCCGGGTCGGCTTCGATCCAGGCGCGGATCGCCTGGATGACCAGGATGTCCGCCAAGCGGGTGATGACCGCTTCACCGCCGGGGCGCAGCTGGCGCACCTCGGCGGCCATCAGGCCCAGGGTGTCGCCGATCCAGGTCCTGGACGGCGCGGTGGCGCCATCGGTGTGGATCACCGGCGGCAGGAGTCTGACCAGCTGCTGCGCGGCGGGGTCGTGGAAGGAGACGATGCCGCACACCAGCGTGGACGGCGCCCCACCACCGCCGTGGCGCAGGATCGAGTAGTGCTCGCTGATTAGCTGCTGGGGGAGCTGGTCGACGCGTCCCGCGGGCGTGACCCCCGGCTGGCT
>WNGM01002707.1_pt1 | contig 14231 bp, 11 predicted proteins | sample 5400571 | NCBI WGS metagenome assembly WNGM01 (sample SAMN13153378, study PRJNA577476) | soil metagenome | isolation source: 100 cm soil or saprolite under Garry oak tree replicate 2 | place: USA:California | collected 2016-06-15
TCGCCGGCCTGGGAGGCCGGAGAATCGGGCGCGCGGGGGCGCATTGGGTCACGATCATCGGAGTGGCGATCTCCTTCGCGGCCTCCTGCCTGATCTTTCTCGACGTGCTGGATGGCGCCGTGTTCAACGGACCGGTCTATACCTGGCTCGTGTCGGACGGGACTCCGTTCGAGATCGGCTTCCTGATCGACCGGCTCTCCGCCCTCATGATGGTGGTGGTGACCTTCGTGTCGCTGATGGTCCACGTCTACACCGTCGGGTACATGGCCGACGATCCGGGTTACCAGCGTTTCTTCGCCTACATCGCGCTCTTTACCTTCTCGATGCTGATGCTGGTGATGGCGAACAACTTCCTGCAGCTTTTCTTCGGGTGGGAAGCGGTGGGCCTGGTTTCGTATCTTCTCATCGGCTTCTGGTATACGCGACCGAGCGCGATCTACGCGAACCTGAAGGCCTTCCTCGTCAACCGGGTCGGCGATTTCGGCTTCCTTCTCGCCATAGCGCTCGTGCTCGCGCATTTCGGCACGCTCGACTACGCGGCGGTTTTCTCCCGGGCCCCGGCCATGGCCGGAGTCGCGATCGAGATCTTTCCCGGGGCGCCGTGGCTCCTCGTCTCGGTGATCTGCATCGGTCTATTCGTCGGCGCGATGGGCAAGTCGGCGCAATTTCCCCTCCACGTGTGGCTGCCCGACTCGATGGAAGGCCCCACGCCGATCTCCGCCCTGATCCACGCCGCCACCATGGTGACGGCGGGCATCTTCATGGTGGCGCGGATGTCGCCGCTGTTCGAGCTCTCGCAGACCGCGCTCTCGTTCGTGCTGGTGATCGGCGGGATCACGGCCTTTTTCATGGCCTTGATCGCGGTCGTCCAGTACGACATCAAGCGCGTCGTGGCGTATTCGACCCTGTCCCAGCTCGGCTACATGACCGTGGCGCTCGGCGCCTCGGCGTATTCCACGGCGATCTTCCACCTCATGACCCACGCGTTCTTCAAGGCCCTTCTTTTCCTCGGTGCGGGCTCGGTCATCATCGCCCTGCACCACGAGCAGGACATGCGCAAGATGGGCGGACTGCGCAAGTACATGCCCTGGACCTACGCCACCGTCCTGATCGGCGCGATCGCGAGCGCGGGCGTGCCGGGGTTCGCCGGATTTTTTTCCAAGGACGCGATCATCGAGGCGGTGCACCTGTCCAAGACTCCCGGTGCCGGCTTCGCGTGGCTTGCGGTGACGGCGTGCGTGTTCGTGACCGCCTTCTACACATTTCGCCTCGTGTTCTACGCGTTTCACGGCAAAGGGCGCTTCGAGACGCACGATCATGCACCGCACGAGTCGCCCGCGGTGGTCACCCTGCCGCTCTTGCTCCTTGCCATTCCCTCGATCTGCGCGGGCTGGGTCATCGGGCCGGTGCTGTACGGCGGCTATTTCGGAAACTCGATTTCGATTGCGCCTTCGCACCCTGGCCTGCGCGAAATGGCAGAGGAATTCCACGGCGTGCTGCCGATGATGGCTCACGCGGTCAAGACGATCCCGTTCTGGCTGACCGTGGCGGGGATCGCCGCGGCCTGGTACCTCTACATTCTCAGGCCCGGGCTGCACGTGAAGCTGCGCCAAAAAGCCGGCGTCCTCGTCACCATCCTCGAGGAGAAATACGGCTTCGACCGCTTCAACGACTGGTTTTTCGCAGGCGGCGCCAGGAAATTCGGCAGCGCCCTGTGGCGCTTCGGCGACGTGACCGTGATCGACGGTCTGATGGTGAACGGGTCGGCGAGGCTCGTCGGGTGGTTCGCCGGAGTGGTGCGCCTGGTCCAGTCCGGATTCATCTACCACTACGCATTTTTCATGATCATCGGCGTTTCCGTATTGCTCACGTATTTCGTCTTTTTCAGAGGGACCCTCGTCCCTTAAAAAGAGTGCATCCTCACTGGCTCAGCCTCGCCGTCTGGGTCCCGATCGTCGCGGGGCTCATCGTCCTCGCCGTCGGCGACAGGAACCTGCGCGAAGCAAGGGGGATCGCGCTTTTCGGCGCTAGCGTCGGTTTTCTCGTGACGATTCCGCTCGTCACCGGTTTCCAGACGGGCACGAGCGCAATGCAGTTCGTCGAGATGAATCCCTGGATTCCCCGCTTCAACGTCAACTATCACCTCGGCGTCGACGGCATTTCGGTTCTGTTCATCCTGCTGAACAGCTTCATCACCGTGCTGGTGGTGATCGCCGGCTGGGAGGTGATCCGCAGCAGAGTCGCCCAGTACATGGCGGCGTTTCTGGTCATGTCGGGGCTTTTGAACGGCACCTTCGCGGCGCTCGATGCGGTGCTCTTCTACGTCTTCTTCGAAGCGACCCTGATCCCGATGTATCTGGTCATCGGGGTCTGGGGCGGGCCGAACCGGGTCTACGCGGCGGTCAAATTCTTCCTGTACACCCTGCTCGGATCGCTCCTGATGCTGATCGCCTTTCTCTACCTCTACCAGAAATCGGGGGGCAGCTTTTCGGTCCTCGATTACCACAAGCTGCCGCTGCCCTTGAACGCGCAGATCCTCCTGTTCTTCGCTTTCCTTATGGCGTTCGCCGTCAAAGTCCCGATGTGGCCCGTGCACACCTGGCTCCCGGACGCGCACGTCGAGGCGCCGACCGGAGGCTCGGCGGTGCTGGCGGCGATCCTGCTGAAGCTCGGTGCCTACGGTTTCATCCGTTTTTCGCTCCCTATCCTGCCGGACGCGAGCCACTACCTCGCCGGCTTCATGATCACGCTGTCCTTGATCGCCATCGTGTACATCGGCCTGGTGGCGCTCGTGCAGACCGACATGAAGAAGCTGATCGCGTACTCGTCCATCTCGCACATGGGCTTCGTGACGCTGGGCTTTTTCATCTTCAACGCCTATGGCATGGAAGGGGGCCTGGTGCAGATGATCTCGCACGGATTCGTCTCCGCGGCGTTGTTCCTCTGCGTGGGCGTGATGTACGATCGCATGCACTCGCGCAACATCGCCGACTACGGCGGCGTCGTCAACACCATGCCGAAGTTCGCTGCGCTGATGATGCTCTTCGCGATGGCGAACTGCGGGCTGCCCGCAACGAGCGGGTTCGTCGGCGAGTTCATGGTGATCGTGGGCGCGATGAAGTTCAATTTCTGGATCGCGTTCCTTGCAGGAACGACGCTCGTCTTCGGCGCCGCCTACACGCTGTGGATGTACAAGCGCGTGATCTTCGGCGAGGTCGGCAACCGGCACGTGGCGGAGCTTTCGGACGCCAATACGCGCGAGCTCCTGGTCCTCGGGCTCCTCGCTATCGCCGTGCTGTGGCTGGGCCTGCATCCCGCTCCCTTCACCGAGATCATGCACGCCTCGGTGAACGAGCTGCTCAAGCACCTCGCCGTGAGTAAGCTGTAAAAGGCGCTGCAAAATGCTGACCCGCCTCCCCATCATGCTGCTCGCGTATCCGGAGATCTTCCTGCTCGCGGCCGGGTGCGCGATCCTCGTGATCGACCCTTTTCTGAAGGACGCAAGGCGCTGGGTCACCTATGCGCTGTCGCTCGCCGCGCTGCTCGGATGCGCGGTGCTCACGACGATCGTGACCGGCATGACCGGCGGGCAGCTCGCCACCACCTTCAACGGCATGTTCGTCTCGGACATGATGGCGAGCACGCTCAAGATGTTCACCTACATCGCGGTGGCGCTGTGCCTGGTGTATTCGCGCGTCTACATGGCCGAGCGCGGCCTTTACCGCGGCGAGTACTTCGCGCTGGCGCTGTTCGCGACGCTGGGGATGATGGTCATGATCTCCGCCAGCCATTTCCTCACGCTCTACCTGGGCCTTGAGCTCATGTCGCTGTGCCTGTATTCCCTGGTGGCGCTCAACCGCGATTCCGCGGTCGCTAGCGAAGCGGCGATGAAGTACTTCGTGCTGGGCGCGATCGCGTCGGGCCTGCTGCTGTACGGAATGTCGATGATCTACGGCGCCACGGGCACGCTCGCGATGACCGAGGTTGCCAGGGGCACGGCCCGCATCCTGCAGGGCGACCAGCCCTCCAAGACCGTGCTCGCTTTCGGGCTGGTGTTCGTCGTCTCGGGACTCGCGTTCAAGGTAGGCGTGGTGCCCTTCCACATGTGGATCCCCGACGTGTACCACGGCGCGCCGTCGGCCGTGACGCTCTTCATCAGCACAGGACCCAAGCTCGCGGCGTTCGCGATGGCGATCCGGCTGCTGGTCAACGCCCTGCATCCGCTTTCGGGCGACACGCCGCAGTTCCAGAGCGGATGGCAGGACATGCTCGTGGTCCTGTCGGTGCTCTCCATGGCGATCGGCAACCTCGCCGCGATCGCGCAGTCGAATATCAAGCGCATGCTCGCTTATTCGACCATCTCGCACATGGGCTTCATGCTGCTGGGGCTCCTCTCCGGGATCGTCGGCGGGAATGCGCTTTCGGCGGCGGAGGCCTGGAGCTCGGCCATGTTCTACGCCGTCGTGTACGTGCTGATGAGCCTGGGGTCGTTCGGCATGGTGGTGTTCCTCTCGCGCGCCGGCTTCGAGGCCGAGCGAATCGAGGATTTCAGGGGGCTGAACGCGCGCAGCCCCTGGTTCGCATTCATCATGCTGCTCCTGATGTTCTCCCTCGCGGGCATCCCGCCCACCGTCGGTTTCTACGCAAAGCTTGCGGTGCTCCAGGCGGTGCTCGCAGCCGGGCACGTGTGGCTCGCGCTGGTCGCCGTGCTGTTTGCGCTGGTGGGGACGTTCTACTACATTCGCATCGTCAAGCTCATGTACTTCGACGAGCCGCAGGATGCGGGACGGATCGATGCCAAGCTCGACGTGAGCGTCCTCCTGTCGGCGAACGGGCTGGCGGTGCTCGTGCTGGGCATCCTGCCTCAGCCGCTCATGCAGCTGTGCTTGTACGCGATCAAGGGCCTGTGAGCGGAGCCTCCGGGACGTGAAGGATCTCAGCGAGCGCCGGGTCTCGAGCAAGCTCGTCTACGACGGCAAGCTGCTCAAGGTGCGCAGCGACACGGTACGGCTGCCCGATGGGGGTACCGCCGAGCGCGAATTCATCGAGCACCCGGGGGCCGTTGCGGTGATCGCGCTCACCGACGCGGGCGAGCTCGTGATGGAGCGCCAGTACCGCTATCCGCTCGGGCGCGACATGATCGAAATCCCCGCGGGAAAGATCGACCCCGGCGAGGACGCGCTCGCGACCGCCCGGCGCGAGCTGAAGGAGGAGACCGGCTACACCGCCGCCGAGTGGCGCCACATGGCGACGATCCACATCGCGATCGGGTATTCGAACGAGCGGATCGAAATCTACCTCGCGAAAGAGCTCAGGCACGAGGGCGCGAAGCTCGACGAAGAAGAATTCCTCGAGGTGTTCACGCTTCCGCTCGCCACGGCGCTCGCCTGGGTGCGCGAGGGGAAGATCACCGACTCCAAGACCGTCGCGGGATTGTTCTGGGCCGAAAAGGTGCTCGGCGGAGAGTGGGGTGCGCCCTAAAACCGGTATCTGAATTCGATCCCGCCTTCGCGGGTCCAGTTTGCGGGCTCGAGTCCGGCCCGGCCCAGCCCGATCGGCTGCACGTCGGAATCCTTGATGTTCCAGTAATGCCACCAGGCGCCGAACGCGAGGTGATCCCTTTCGAGCATCAGCGAAAAGCGGTGCCCTCTGCCATGATTCTGCGTGTTGGTCACGTCGTTGAAGCCGAGGTTCGCGTCGCTGAGCTGGGATTTCTGCTTCCCGATTATGAAAATGTCCGCCTCGAAGGTAGGAGCAAGGACCCAACGGTTAACGATGTGAAAGCGACTCGTCAGACCGACGGGCGCATAAAGGTAGTTGGAGTAACGCTGGTAACCCGCCGCGTTGGTCGATGTGTAGCCCCTCGAGTCGTTGTAGAGATAGCGGTAACCGACGCCGAGGTAGGGCGAGAAGGCGACACTGCTCCCGGCAAAAAAATCCAAGCCGGCGACGCCTCGCGTCTCGATGATCAGGTCGGGCACGGAATCCTGGGTGCCCGAGCCCTGGTACTTGAGCGCGCCGTAGGACCCGCGGCCATCGACCCTGAAAAACACGCGATTCCAGCGCCGCGGGAACGTGTAGGCGCCGACAACGCCACCTCGGTTGCCGATGAATTTCGCGAAGTCCGGTTCTTCGTAGTGATAGTGTGCGATCTGACCGCCAACCTCGAACCCGCGCCGGGTGGCGAGGGGATTGGACTCCGCCGCCAGTGCGATTGCCGCGCAGGAAATTGCAAGGAGAAGCGCTGCGCCTGCGAGGATCGGTTTCAAGATGTTGGGTCTGCGCGCGTTCATCTTTGCGGCTTGACCAGCCTTCGATACTGCGCCATGTGCCGGATGGCGTGCCTCGGCTTGCCGAGAGTCTTGCACAGGAGCGCGAGATTGTAGTGACAATCGGCGAGGCGCGGATCGCGGTGCAGCGCCCTTTCGTAGGCTTCCATCGCCTCGTTCCTGCGGCCCAGGTCCTCCAGCAGAACGCCGAGGTTGTAGAGCAGCAGCGGATCGCTGCCGCAGGCCGAGATCGCCTCGCGATAGACGCGCTCCGCATCGGCGAGGCGGCCGGCTTCGTGCAGGAGCCTTCCCAGGTTGATGCGGGCGGCGAGGTGCGTCGGGTCCGCGCCGAGTGCGCGACCGTAGGCTTCCCGCGCGGCCCCGGAATCGCGGCCCTCGAGCGTGCATCCGCGCTCGAACCAGTCTTCCGCGCTCGCCACGGCGCCGGCGTCGTTCCGCTCGACCACGCTCAGGGAGCCGTCGGCCGGATCGCCGTCGAAGGCGAGCAGATACTGCCCCGATTCCGCCTGCCAGCGGCTCGCGCCTTCGGAGACGACCACGCGGTCGCCGACTGCGCCGATCGAGAGGCCCGAGAGCGGCATGGCGTCGGGGAGGTGGCGGCGAAGCTCTCTCAGGGACTTCGTGATTCGCCTGGGCGGGACCTTCGCCGCAGCGAGCGCCTGCGCGGTTCGCAGCACGATCAGGTCCTGGAACGAGAACAGGTACGACTTGCGCGGGCCGCGCGCGGGCGAAACGAAACCCGCGTTGACCAGGCTCCGGATCGTGCTGCGGGGCAGCCGAAGCAGCCGCTCGACGTCGTGCACGCCGTACTGGTGCATTGCGGCGGATCGGCGGCGAGTATTATTTCTTCGCGGCCTTCCGGGCGGCGGGTTCCGGCTGCTGGGCCCGCTTGGGCGCCTTGCGCGCTTCCGCGTCGGGCGCCTTCGCGAGTGCCGGGGCCTTTTTCTTGTCGAGACTCGCACGCAGCGCTTCCATGAGGTCGATGACCTCCGCGCCCCCTTGGGGCTCCTCGGCCATCGTGATCTCCTGGCCTTCGACCTTCTTTTGCACCGCGGTCTCGATCCGTGCCCGCACTTCGTCGGTATAAGCGGCTGGATCGAACTTGTCCGAGGCCTGCTGCTCGATCAACTGCTGCGCGAGCTTGAGTTCCGCATCCTTCACTTCCGTTTTCGGGATCTCGATCTCCTTGATCGAGCGCACCTCTCCGGCGTAGAGCAGTTGCTGCATGACGAGTCCGTCATCGACCGGCCGGATCATCACGATGTACTGCTTGCCGCGCGCGGCCCAGCGCCCCAGCGCGCAGCGGCGGGATTCGCGCAGCGCCCGCGCGAGCAGCGCGTAGGGCTTCGCGCCGCCCTTGTCCGGGGCGAGGTAGTAGGCCTTGTCGAAGTACACCGGGTCGATCGATTCGACCGGCACGAATTCCGCGATGTCCGCCGTGTGCGTGCCCGCTTCCTCGAGCGCCTTCAGCTCCTCGGGCGAGAACATCACGTACTGGTCCTTTTCGAACTCGTAGCCCTTCGCCATGTCCTCGCGGGCGACCGGGACCTCTTCCTTCACGCAGATGTACTGCTGCTTGAGCCGCGATCCGCAAGCCTTATGCAGCAGGTTGAAGGAAATGGCGCGGCTCGCCTCGGTGGCGGAGAAGAGCTTCACCGGAATCGAGACCATTCCGAACGAAACCGTCAGCGTAGCGATCGATCGTGCAGCCATGGCGTTCTCTCCCAGAAGGGGAGGATATTATAGTGAATAGTCAGCTTCGTTGCGCAAGGTGCGGTTCGTAGAGGATTTTTTCACCTCTACGCCTTCGCGCGCTCCAGCGCACGCTCCAGGCTTTGCTTGCGCGTGAGCGCGTCCCGCCAGCGGTCCCCGGTCTGGGCGAGCCGCTCGGGCGCGTTGGTGATCCTGAAGTCGAGCGGGTGCGCGCCGGCGAGCTCCTCCCAGGTGAGCGGTATCGACACCGGCGCGCCCGCCGCGCCTCGCGGCGAATAGGCGACGTTCAGCGTCTTGCCGCGCACGTTCATGTTGTAGTCCATGAATATCTTGCCGGTGCGCTTGGGGATGCTCCACTCCACCGTGACGTCCTTGGGGCGGAGGCGGACGAGGTGACGTCCGACCATCTCGCTCACCTTGCGCGCCGCGTCGAAATCGAGCGTGCGCTCGACCGGCACGAAGACGTGCAGGCCGGTCTTGCCGGAGGTCTTCACCACCGCTTCCAGACTCATGCTCGCGAGCAGCTCGCGCAAGGCGAACGCGACCTCCTTGCCCTTCTCGAAGGCGACGGTGTTGAGCTCGGGCTCGTCGCCCGGCGCCTCCTTGCCCGAGTAGATGTAGGGATCGATGTCGAAGACGACGTAGTCGGGATAGTTGAGGATCGAGCCCTCGAGCGCGGCGAGCGAGGAGGAAGAGTCGGTGCTCTGCGTCGCCGCGTCGGGCCCGGGCCTCGCGCGCGAGTGCCACACGTGGAATTCGAGCGTCCCCGACTGCGCGAGCCAGAGGAGCGTCGCGAGGTTGTCGCACAGGAGGTAGTCGTGCCGCTCGTCCTTGTGCTCGGAGAAGATGGTGATCTTCCTTGCGAAGGGAGGCAGCTCCGGGTCCCAGTGCTTCTGGTAGAAGCGCTCCCCTGCGATGCCCTCGGGCATGCGGATCATCGTGAGCGGCCGGTCGGCGAGGTGCGTGAGCATGAAGGGGGAGACCTGCGCGAAGTAGCGCAACAGGTCGCGCTTGGTGATCGCCGGCTGCTTGAGCGCCGCGTCGGCGGGCCAGTAGACGCGGTCGAGATGCGTGAGCTTGAGCGCGTGCCGGCCGACCGCGATCGTGAGCGCGGGCTTTTTGTTGTCGAGCTGCCGCAGCACGGCGTCGATTTCGCTGTCGCCGGATGAGGGGACTGCCTCGGCGACCGGGCGCGCCGCGGTCCGGGGTTCGGTGCGGCGCACCGCTTTCGGATCGACGTCGTCGCGTAGCCGGAGGAATACCGGAGCGCGCAGCATCCCGTCGGGGGTCCATTGCTGGAATTCCACCTCGGCGACCAGCTCGGGCCTCACCCAGTCCGTGGGACTGTGCAGCTCGGGCTCCTCGGAGAAGGGACGGGTCTTGGTGGCGAGTTTCCCGACCCGCGCCTTCACCTGCGCGAGCGTGCGGTCGTCGAACCCCGAGCCGACGTGCCCGCAGTAGACGAGCTTTCCGTCGTCCCAGTAACCGAGGAGCAGGGCGCCGAGCGGCGCGCGCGAGCCCTTGCCCCTGGTGATTCCGCCGACGACGAACTCGCCGCTCTTCGTCGGCTTGATCTTGAGCCAGGACTGCGAGCGCTTGCCGGCTTCGTATTTGCTGTCCTTGCGCTTGGCGATGACGCCTTCGAACCCGCTCGCGAGTGCCGCCTTGTAGAGCTCTTCCCCGTCTTCCTCAGCATGCACCAGCTGGACATGGGTGGAGGGCAGCAGGCACTGCTCGAGCCAGCGCCTGCGGTCCGCGTAGGGCGCTCCGCGCGTGTCGAGGCCGGCGAAATGCAACAGGTCGAAGCAGAAGAAGACGACCGGCGTCGCCCGGTCGGCGGCCGCGAACTCGCGCTCGGTCTTCAGCTGCACGCGCTCCTGTAGCGCGGCGAAGGACGGGCGACCGTCGGCGCCGAAGGCCGTGATTTCGCCGTCGAGCACCATTCCCTTCACCCCCTGCTGCATGAGCTCGGCGGCGAGCTTCGGGAACGAGGCGGTCAGGTCGAGGCCGCGCCGCGAGCGCAGCTTCACCTCCTTGTCGTCGATGAAGGCGAGCACACGATAGCCGTCGAGCTTGGGCTCCCACATCCAGCCTGCGCCCACGAACGGCGCGTCGCGCAACTCGGCGAGCATGGGGAGGAGCTTTACCGGCAGCGCTTCCATCTTTCCGGAAGGGACGAGCTGCGAAGCGGGCATGCGGCGCACCGGCAGCGCCTTGAGGTCCCCGACCGCGAGGCCGGAGAGGACCGAGTGATCCTTCCCGGTGACGTCGGTTTCGGCGACAAAGCGGTCCTTGTGCTTGATGAGCAGCCAGTCCTTCGGGTTCCTGGCCGTGCGGACCAGCGCGAAGGAGCCTTTGAGTTTGGCGCCGCGAAGGGTGACGCTCAGCTTGCCCGCGGCGATGCCCTCCCTGACGAGGCGCTCGGCGTGCGCGCGGTCGTGGTACCAATGTCCCTTCCGATCCTCGTCCGGTGTATACGGGCCGCAGTCCCAGACGATCACTTCGCCCGCGCCGTACTGCTTGGGGGGAATCACGCCCTCGAACGAGGCGTAGTCGTAGGGGTGGTCCTCGGTCATGACCGCGAGGCGCTTATCCGCGGGATTGAGCGACGGGCCCCGGGGAACGGCCCAGGACTTGAGCACGCTGTCGCACTCCAGCCTGAAGTCGTAGTGCAGCTGGCGCGCCGAGTGCTTCTGGACCACGAAAAGGAGCGGTCCCTCGCCCGGAGCGGGCGCGGGCGCGGGTTCGGGCGTCGCGTCGAAGGCGCGCTTCTTGGAATATTCGTCCAGCAGTGCTGCCGCCGCCGACGGGTCGGCCAGCACGGCGCGCTTGGCTTTCGGCATGCGGGAGATTCTAGCTTGCCGGATCGCGCACGGGTGCTGGACAATCCGTCCATGACACAGCTCCTCGCCGGAACGAGCGGCTTCTCTTACAAGGAGTGGCTCGGCAAGTTCTACCCTGAAAAGCACCCTGCGGACGGGATGCTGCGCTACTATTCCGGGCATTTCGCGACCGTCGAGATCAACAACACTTTCTACCGCATGCCCGCCGAGACGATGCTCGCGCGCTGGGCCGAAGAGGTGCCGGAAAGTTTCTCCTTCACGCTCAAGGCGCCGCGCCGCATCACCCACGAGTTGCGCTTGAAAGAGTGCGAGACCCATGTCGCCGAATTCGCGAGACGCGCCCAGACGCTGGGCGGCAGGCTTGGGCCCTTGCTGTTCCAGCTGCCGCCTTACCTGAAGAAGGACCTGCCCCGGCTGCGCGATTTCCTCGCGCTGCTTCCCGCGGGCCGGCCTGCCGCCTTCGAGTTCCGCAACGAGTCCTGGCAGGACGGGGAGGTCTACGAGGCGCTGCGCGCGAAGGGCGCGATGCTCTGCTATACCGACACCGAGGAAGGCGATTCGCCGCCTATCGTCGCGACCGCCGGCAGCGGCTACCTGCGCCTGCGGCGCACCCATTACGAAGAGTCGGATCTCGGCGACTGGGCCGAGCGCATCGCGGCGCTGCGCCTGGAGCGCGCTTACGTCTATTTCATGCACGAGGACGACGCGCTGGGCACGGTGTTCGCCCGCAAGCTGATGGAACAGTGGAAGCAGCGGAACCCAAAATGACCGAAGCGGCACCCGCGGTCGGTGCGATCGGCCGCCTCAAGCTCTACTACGAGAGGAACGAGCAGAGGATCGCCGTCCTTTCCTTCATCTGCGGCTTCCTCTTCGACATCGTCACCGTCGAGCGCGCCGACTCCTGGTACGCAATCGGCCAGCAGGTCCTCTATCTTGCCGTGATCCTCGCTGCGCTGACACAGATGTTCTTCGAGGAAGGCAAACCGCTCGAAACCGAGACACTGTTCGTGGTCAAGCGCTGGTATTACCAGTATCGATCAGCGATCATTCACTTTTTCCTGGGGACCCTGCTCAACGTCTACACGATCTTCTTCTTCAAGAGCTCCTCGCTGCTCGTTTCGTTCTCCTTTTTGGTCTTCCTCGTGTTTCTGCTGTGGGCCAACGAATCCGAGCGCTTCAAGTCGCTGGGGCTGTCTTTCAAGTTCACCCTCCTGAGCCTTTGCACCTTGTGTTTTTCGGCCAACGTGGTCCCGATTTTCGTCGGCTCGATCGGCCTCGTGGTCTTTCTGCTGTCGATGTTCGCGGGCTGCCTGCCGCTGTTCGGAGTAGTCTGGTGGATCCGGAAGCACTCGCCCGGTCTCTTTCCGCGGGCGAGGAGGCAGATGCTCGTGCCCCTGGGCGCGGTGTTGACCGGGTTCCTCGTTTTCTACTTCTTCAGGTTGATTCCGCCGGTGCCGCTCTCGATCCCGTTCATAGGGGTCTATCACGCGGTCGAGAAGACGCAGGACGCCTACCGCTTGAGCCACGAGCGGCCGGCGTGGCGCATCTGGCACCACGGGGACCAGGAGTTCCTCGCCCAGCCCGGGGACAAGGTGTACGTGTTCTTCCGCATTTTCTCGCCGACTCGTTTCTCCGACCAGGTGCAGCTGCGCTGGTATTTAAAGGAGGAAGCCCGCGGCTGGACGCTGCAGGACACGATTCCAATCAAGATCCTCGGCGGGCGCGCGGAAGGCTTCCGCGGCTACGGCTTCAAGTCGAATTACCAGGCGGGCGACTGGAAAGTGCAGGTCGAGACCACCGACGGACGCGAAATCGGCCGCGTGTATCTCTCCCTCGAAACACGTCCCGAATGGCCGCGGAATTTCGAAATCGACCTCGAGTAGCGGCCGCGCGAGGCGCGGACGCTCAATCGGCGGCCGCCAGACGCGCGAACAACCGCTTGAGCGCGTTGACCTGCGCGAGGTAGCCGGCGAGGTCGTGGGCGCCGCAGCGCTGCCCCGCTGACTGGAAGCCGCGGCGCGCATAGGCGCCGCCCCGCGCGGGGCCGCAGAGGTGGATGACGGCGGCGAGATCCTGCTTCTGCTCGAGCGTCGCCGCGCTGCGCGCGAGCATGTTCGCGACCCTGCGGTCCAGCAGCGCGGACGTCATCTCGATCGCATGGCTGGGCACGACGCGGGTGTAGAGGCCGTTGAACCAGCACGAGCTCGGGTCGTACCAGGGACCGTCTTCGACTACCGCGTGGTCGTGGACGCAGTAGCGCTTCGCGTCCCGGAACGCCGCGTCCGTGATCTGGAACATTCCCACTGCGCTCGACGACGGACGGTACAGCTCGAAGGGATTCCAGCTCGGGCGCCAGCTCCAGCGCGGCCGCGCGACGGGGTTGCCGGCGCCTTCGATCTGGGCGAGCGCGGCGAGCAGCTCGGGCGCGATCACGGCGGTGGAATGCTCGCGAAAGAGCGATCCGTATCGACGCCAGGTCTCCAGCGGCGTCTTCACGAGCGCGCCACCCACCGGGAAAAACATCTCGGAGGGCTTGCGGACCGTCTGGACTATCCAGTTTGCCGCGCCCCAGAGCGTCAGCACGACGATCGCGACCGCGAGGACGCGGATGGCGGGCGGCGCGGCCCACAGCGTGCGAAACGCGCGCCGGACAGGGCCTGCGAACCGCGCGAAGGCTGTCCCGAGCGCGCCCACGCGCGTTCTCGGCGAAGGGGCCTTGGCGTTGTGCGAACGTGACATGGGGAGATATCGTATCCGGTAAAATCCCCGGCAAAGGGGCCACTTATGCACGAAAACGACGTCACCGCGGAAAAACTCGCCGCCGATCTCAGGCTCGTCATCTCCGACGCCGAGGCGCTGTTGCGCGCGACCGTGGGGCAGGCGGGGGAAACAGCCGCCGCAGCGCGCGCGAAGATGCAGGAGAGCCTCGAATCGGCCAAGCTCAAGCTCGGGCCGCTCGGTGAAGAAGTGGCGGAAAAGGCGCGCGCCGCCGACGACTACGTGCGCGCAAATCCCTGGCAGGCGGTCGGGATCGCAGCGCTGGTAGGAATCGCGCTCGGGCTCCTCGTCAGCCGCCGCTAGCGCCTTGCCATGACCGAAGAAGCCGGGCGCTCCGAGGGTCTGCTCGATTCGCTGCGAAATCTCGCGAGGACCTTTATCGCGATCGTGCAGACCCGCATCGAGAGCGTCGCGAGCGAGATCGACGAGGAAAGGACGCGGCTGGCGAGAATCGCGGTGCTCGCCGCGGTCGCTGCGCTGTGCATCGCTCTTGCCGTCGTCCTGCTCGTGTTCTTCCTCGTGGTGCTGTTCTGGGACACGAATCGTCTCCTTGCGATCGGCGTGTTGGCAGGGGTCTTTGCCATCTGCGGAACCGCCGCCTGCCTCG
>WNGM01002708.1_pt1 | contig 14229 bp, 17 predicted proteins | sample 5400571 | NCBI WGS metagenome assembly WNGM01 (sample SAMN13153378, study PRJNA577476) | soil metagenome | isolation source: 100 cm soil or saprolite under Garry oak tree replicate 2 | place: USA:California | collected 2016-06-15
AAATAGAAGTCACTTCGGGGCGGGGTCATCGTTCCAGATGTCGACGACACACTTCCATGCATCGTTCTCCATTCGCCAGATCGTGACGGCTTTGCCTCGCAGTGTGACGCGATTGCCGTTCTCGTCGTTGAATGAGACTTGGTTTGTCCCAACACCGTAGGCTAGGTCACAATCTCTGGCGATTGTAAACTGATTTGTTTTCCATTGGATGCTGAACCCTGGGATCCTCAAGCTGGCTGTCACGTAGTTACGAATTGCATTCTTGCCGATAATAGGCAACTGTCCTGGCGGAATAACGATCGCATCGTCGGCCCAAAACGAAACAATTTGCTCCGCATCGCGTGAAGCTGAGGCCGCTGCGGACCATGCCGCATCGACTCGCTCAAGTTCGGCCCTCGCCCTATTCATATTTCGTTTGTCCTTCAATCCTATCCTTCTATTCTTGGCCATAGAGGCCTCTGATAAGTATGGAGTCGATCATCTCTTCACAAACAATTCGGACTGGCAAAATAGCTCAAGGCTCGACTACATTATTTCGTCCGGCATGATTTCTCGATAACATTCGGGTCCACTGTGGACTTGGGTTTCCGCTCAGAATTATTAGCGCCTGACCCACGTTACTGCTACTGAGAAAAAATGAACAATACTTGTTTGGGACCCTGCGCCCATAACGAGGGATGCAAGAGGGCTGGACCAACATCCAGCCGACTCGACGCTTCCGCCACCAAGCTCTTGGACAAATTGCGACCGATACCCAATGATCCGAAAGCCAGCACGCGAATGGGATTCTATCAGGGAGGAACTCCAACTAGCGCCTTCCGTGAGTTCCATAATTCACGTGTGATGAAGAAAATGCAGCCGCGAATAGAGTATTGGAAATACTCCGCCCAGCGGTACGCGTCGAGAAATTCGATTCGATAGGAAAAGCGGTCTTGAGCTACGAGTAGCAAGAGTGGCGCAGCATGGCCTGTCATGCCTGGGACCTATCAGGTTGGCGATCCGAATGGTCCCGTCGCGGTTTGTGCGCTCACCTCTGAACGTTTGATCGGTCCCCTTGTGGCTCTTCCAGGAGTGGCCATTGCCGGCATGGTCTACACGGCCAATCTTGGCATTAGCAGGATTATTGTCAACATCACGTCGAATCCTGCGATACGTTTCCTGCTCATATGCGGCAAAGACTCTGCACTATTCAAGCCGGGACAATCTCTCGTCGCTCTCTCTGAGAAAGGCGTTGATGACAAGCGACGGATCATCGACGCGGCTGGTTATGATCCAGTCTTACCATCAGTTGATCCCCAGCAGGTAATACAATTCCGGAAACAGGTTGAGGTGCTTGACTGGACCGGCGAAGAAGATCTACAGGTCCTACAAGACCAAGTGAAGAGTCTCTCTGATCGTAATCCCGGTGTTTTTGTGACGGGACAAAAGGAAACCGGGGTGACTAGAAGGCAGGAGGAGTTTGTGGCTACTCGGCCGGGTGGGCAGCGTGAGCCGTTGTTGTATGATCCGAAGGGATACTTCGTCATCACGATCGAGCCTGAGCAGAAGGAGATTCTGCTACAGCACTATTTGCCTGATCATACGTCGGCTCATGAGATGCGGGGGCGCGGAGCGACTTCGATGTTACTGGGTCTGTTGCGTGATGGTTTTGTCACACAGCTGAGTCATGCAGGCTATTTGGGCGAGGAACTGGCTAAGGCGCAGACTGCATTGCAGTTCGGGTTGCGATACGATCAGGATCGACCTCTGAGGCCGCGCGAGACTCCGGCTCAACCTGTAGCAGAAGGAGCCAAAACTGAGACGCCAGGGCCTCCGAAGATACCCCCAGTCCCAGTGCTCACTGTGAAACAACTAGGGGAAATTGTTCCGGGAACGTTGGTGGACCTGTTTTTCTCGGTGACAGATTTGCCGAGGGAACAGGTTTTGGGAGGCGTGTTCCTACTGCCTGATGAAACGGGGACCAATCAGGCATTCCCTCGAACATCTCAGCGACTCGAGGTTGAATGGGGTCCCACGAGCAAGTTGATCATGGGCGGAGCAGATGATCTAGTTGTGGGTGCTCTCCTGAGGGTTTACGGTAATTATGATCAGAACAATCTGGTTCATGGGACGCACCTTGTGGTCTTGACTCGTGTGGCTAAGATCCTGGATGGATGAATGGATGAGAGAGGTGATAGCGTGAGTATGTCTGATGTTGTGATAAGGTCAACGGAGAACGGGCCAAACCCGGTATAGTCAACGAGAAGGTTGTTCAGGGCTGGTGCCGGTGCAGCGGATCCACGCTCTGGCCCTTCTGTGACGGCATACACAAGAAAACGGATTCACGGTAAAAACACACAAGTCAAAGTTCACTAGAGAATCAAACTCAAAAGATCTATTTCAACGGCTCGAAAACTTCGGACGGTATGCGGGAAGAGTCTCCCTAAGTTCTCTTATAGTGCTGGTACCGATGGGAAGCTCCGTCAAAGCTTGCCTCCTCGAGAAGTCAGAATGGAAATACTTCTTCCCAGTCCGGACTCGCAAGCTAGTCTCAGAGACATAATTGAAACGGTGCAAGGCGAATATAGGGAAACCAAATTCACGATTGAAGTGAAGTCAAAGAAGCTAGCGCCAGTCGACATCCTGATTGACTTGACAATCCAAGTTAGTGCACTTTTGCTTTACGACGTTATCAAGCGAATAACCACAGACATGACTGACAGGAAGATTACTCCTAGACTCGATGCCTCTTCAAGGCATATACTAGCTGAGTCAATTGTTACGAGAAACGGCGCAACGAAATTCAAGCTAGTGCGGAAGTCTGACGGGAGTGACAAGAGCACTTACTTGTTCCTAGACAATCGCGGGAACAAACACCGAATAGTTGTACGAGTAGATGCAACGTCAGATTATCGGTTTGAGGAGAAAAAATGAGCATTCTGTCCGATGAACAGATTCTCTCTCTGCTCGATTCCGGTGCATTAATTCTCCACCCTTTGTTGGAAAGAGGGCAAGTTAAGGGAGCTAAGGTGGACCTTCGACTTGACAATGTATTCTCTCTAATAAAGCGAATAGACGTTGCCTCGTATGATGCAATGGAACTTCGGGCGGCGTCCTCACGACCAATTGACTACCTAGAACGACACGTCGTTTCCTACAAGAATGCTTTCATTCTCCATCCAGGTGAATTCGCTTTAGCTCCTACTTTCGAGTCTGTGCGAATTCCAAACAATACGATAGGGCTTCTCGACGGTAGAAGCTCGCTGGGTAGACTCGGGATCATAGTGCACGTTACGTCTGGGTCGGTCGATCCCGGGTTCAGCGGACCATTGGTTCTTGAACTAGCAAACCTGGGTCGCATTCCCGTAAAACTCTACCCCTTGATGCGCATTGCATCGATGAAGTTCGTTGAGATAACGGGACATGTCAAACATGTCTACAAGGAGAAGTATATCGGAATGAAAAACCTCCTGCATCCCCTCTCTCGACTTCATGAAGACGAGGATCTCAGACTCATATCCAGAATGCATGAGTTCCTATGAAACGAGAGTTTCTTGACTTTCCCGTCTTATTTGTGCCCAAATCTCTGAGAGTCGCCACTTCTTCAGAGACTCTCCCACGTACTCGTACTCAGGGTCTGTCTTAGACATGACCAGAGCGTTGAAGAGTACCCTCGGGTTTACAGCAGCTGGAATACCTAAGGCAAGATATGAAGCGACTCTTTCGAAATCCTTCCCCAATGATTCGCCACCTAGTTTCGAATATTCTTCAAAGGTCTTGAGTCCTTTGCTCTTGTGAAATTCCGCGGCTGGGCCGCGAACCCTTTCGTAAACTTCCTTCACTCTATCCTGAACGTCTCTCTCTTCCTTCCTGTAATGGGACCAAATATCGTTGACAGTCTTGAAGGAATCCTCTATGATCTTTCGAACTGTTTCCGGAAAGTCTCGCTTCTTCTCAGTCATATCACCAAGTAGCTGTAGAAGACCATAAAGACGAGGACCTTGGCTTGGATGAGAGAGAAGTCCCCCTCTTACTGGAAATCTGCCGTGATATTTAGCAAGGGATACAGCGTAAACGGGGCCGAAGAACATTGCTGCATACAAATCTATTACGACTTCAGGAATCCAACTCTCAGTGAAAGGCAGCTTGAGAATACTTGCGATGTTGTCTTTCTGATAGATATCGTGAAACACCTCATGAAGCAAGAGGGGCCACGTTAGCGGAGAATCAAACATCACGCTATCATAGTAGATCTTCGTATAATTGTCATTGTCAATTTTCTTAAGGAATGTCTCAGCTTGAGTGCCGTGAGGTCTGGGGGCATTCAATCTCTCCAACTCTCGCGAAATTTCACCGAATACCGTATCCGATTCGAATTCTGCCCCTTCCGCTAGAACAAAATTGCTATCGCACTTGAATTCTTGGTAGAAGTATTGTACCAGGAAGTATACTTCAATCGGAACGCTTGCCTTTACCACCTCGAAAAAGCTACCCTCCACACCAGTGCCCAAACTAGAGAGGAAGCGAGCGACCGGATAGAGTGCGCGAGTCAAGTTCGCCTTCTCGAATCCTCTTCTGTATTCTTCGTAAACGTCTATCCAATCAAGGTAGAGACCTCTCACTTCGTCCAAACGCGTTCTTATTGCTGGATAGACTCGCTGCGTGTCGGACAATTCGTAGCTCTTTATGTGTCCGCGAATCTTCTCAAATGTCTTCGAAATTTCTTGGAAAGGATAGGGGTCAGTAGACATCAGTCAAATGAACTTGGATTGGAGCGACTGCTCGTTGTCTCATATACTTTGTTGAGCAGTGTCTCAAGTTGATCGTAAACGCTTCCAATTTCGGTCTTGCTTGCATTTGTCTCGTCACGTATTTCGCGAACGCGTTCCGCCACCCTTACTAATTCCTCGCGAAGTTGAGGATTGTATGTTACGATTGTCCCTTCAACTTCAGGGAGTAGCTTGTGAACACCCCTGGAGGAGAGATCGTGTGATTCAAAGAGAGAAAAGAATGAGTGGAGGTAGTCATCTGACTCATTCACATCATCTTGAAGCAACTTATCGAGGCCGATGAGACCATAGGTGATTCTTCCAATTATGTTTCGAATAGAGTGAATTGAGCGACCGTAATCCATAGTTGACACTGTCATTTTTGATTCATCTTAAAGGGGGGAGAGCACTCTGTATTTAGTCTCAATGTAAAACATGTCTCTATGTAAAACATAAATGTTAAACACATGTATGAAGTGGTCTCGAAGGTACTGAATGATTACATGGAGAAAGCTACGTTTCCTCAGCGGGACCCACTAAACAATGTACTCCCCTACTCTGAGATCAAGGGTTTTGCACCAAGACAGCGCGACACATACATTCAGAATGTAATTCTGCGGATTCTCGAACTAAAACCGAGAGGGGTCACAATTTCCGATGTTGCAAAGTTAACCGGCTATTCAAGGCCGACTGTCTCTAAACATCTTGACGTCCTCGTCGCCATCGGAGAGTCGTACAAGGTGCCGAAAGGGAACCTGTCGATCTTCTACAAGAATGGGAAGATTGTTGACGAAGTAGATTCTCACAGTATTTCTACTCCTGAAAAGACCTACACGTTCTACGTTCTCCAAAACGATGACGGAAAATTTCTTTACATCCAGGAGAAGGAACTTGACGAATTCAGATCTGTAAAAGTTCGGGGGGGAGTCACGATCAATATGAAAGATTTGCCAATGGTCTTGAAGAAGATCGACGAGTTAGGGAAACCAGGAGTGAGAAGTTGAGTTCGGATAGAGAATTTTTGGTCACAGAACTCGACAGAGACAGAAGCTCTCGGGTTGCGCAAGTACGTTTCGGGACAAAATCAATTGTAACACCAAATTTCGCTCCTCTTGTCCACAACGCCTCAGATTTGGACGCATTAATGCAAGCGCATTTTATGCGAGAATTGCCTCACCTTCGAAGCTTCTTTGTTAGGATATTTGATTCAGAGGGCACCCTACCTATAGTGAACAGGTCTCGCCAAATGGACATGCTGGGCCGTGTGGTTACCGACAGGGTCTCCCTCTTTTTGGAGAAAACGGTGTATGCAATAGACCCAGCTACAGAATACCTCTACTATGACTCTAGGATGCCAAGACTTCTCGACTCCTCAGGCGTCCCCGACGCCATGCGCGATTATGTCAGGGACCTTCTATCGAAAAAAGGCCAGATAAGCAGTCGCAATTACAATACCCTGAAGACGAAGCTGCATCGGGACTTTTGGGATCGGACTGTAAACGAACATTCTCTGAGAAATACACTAGTTAGGAAGATCTTTCAACATGCGACACGACTTGGCGCAGATTTTCTGATCCCACCTGTACCTCTAATGGTGGATGACGGATTCTTCGACACCACTACTAAGATCAATGAATTAAGCAGCGAGGTCGCCTTGGCACTAGGACGAAAGGATTGCGCTAACTATTTCCTGCTGACCACACACGCACTTCGAAATCCACAACTCTTACGAAAGATCAAAGAATACATAATGTTCAGCTCAGTCCACCTGAACATAATCAAGTTCAAACACCTTGATCTAACGCATCCCGAAATGGTTGAAGAACGAGAGAATTACAAGGATCTCCTTTTGGACCTCGCGTATTTTTCGAAGAACTTCAAGAACAGATGCTTTGTTGTTTTGGAGAACTACTACCAATCGTTTCCATCAGCAGTCGCGGGATTCGATATCGTTTCCGGCTCGATAACTGGATACGACAAAGACGGTGGCAGGTCGAAAACACCGTCATACGGTAAATGGATCGATCCGAAACTGATGATACCCTTGGAGTTTGACGGAGTACGAAGGATGTTCCGTAACAATGGGGGAAGGCTTCCTTGCCATCACGATGTCTGCAGGACAATCACGAACATAAACGAAGTCCCTCAAGCACGTTGGAATGCTCTTAGAAGGCAGCACTGTTCGTTATACTACAATGATCTAATGGTACAGATTGCTAGAGCTGTAAATGAAAGGAATGTCGAATTCGCTAGGGAGAAACTATCGAATTCTCAATTATCAACTCTGAGGACCCTTGTTCCGACTCCAAGTCAAATGTGATAGAGCTTAGGAACGTTTTCAAATAGGCCGAGAGTCAAAGAGGCAGGGCCGTTATACGTCGTGCGCCAGCAGTAGTTCCAGATATGAATGTGTTAGGATTTTTGTGACGCTTACGAGGTCGTTTATTCGTACGTGTTCGTCGATCCCGTGAATATTGCTTTCCTGTCGCGTTGCACCCAACACGGCCACGGGTATGCCTAGTTGGCTGACGACTGCCATATCAGTCGACCCTTGACTTCCTGCGGGTGGTGTGTCTCGTCCGAGAACTTTTCTCGCTTGTTTCCTGACAACTCTGACAAGCTTGTGGTTGGGCGGGGTGATCATCGGGTCGTATCCGAGAATCTTCTTCATTGAGATTTTTGCTGGGCTTTCTTTTGCGAACTCTCTCACGACCCTGTTGATCTCTTTCTCGACTATTGCGGCTTTCTCTTCTGGTATGAATCGTCTGTCGACTAGTATCTCGCATGTGTCGGGTATGATGTTGCCTTTCAGGCCGCCTTTGATCATGTTCACGTAGAGGCCTGGCCTCATCTTCTTGGTCCCGTACATCGGCTCCGCCGGAATCTTCGATCTTCTCCTTCCGATCTCCCCACCAAGAACCTTCAGCCTCTCGATGAGTCCAGCCGCCTCCTCAATCGCATTAATCCCAGTCCATCCCCGGCCCGAGTGCGCCGCCTCGCCCTTGACGGTGATGACAAACTCGGAATCACCAAGACTCGCGACATGCAGCACTTCTATTCCACTATCAGTAGATATGCAATAGTCGATATCTTTCGTAATCACATGCTTATCCACAAGATAGTTGACACCGGTGTACCCGCCCACCTCCTCGTCCGTGGTGAAAGTCGGAATAATCGATCCAGCAAACTTTGCACCAGTCTCCACTAACGCCTTCAAGGAATAGATCGTGCACGCGTCCGACCCTTTCATATCCGCCGCGCCCCGCCCATAGATCTGGCCATTCTTTATCGTGGGCTTGAATGGGTCGTTGGTCCATCCTGATGGGTCCGCTGGGACAACATCCACATGCCCGTTGAGAAGTATCTTCGGACCGTCACCTTCGCCTTTGAGAGTCGCATAGGTATTCGGCCGGGGACCCTTCAGCCCGACCTCAGGGCTAACCCTCCTTTTGATCGTGGCCTCGGGAATATGGCTCACAGAAGGCGTAATACCCAGCTCTTTGAGCTCGCCGGCAAGAACCTGCGAGATCTTCGGATAGTTCAGACCCGGAGGAACAGTAGTATCAATACTGACGAGGCGGCAGGTAAGATCAACTAGGTCCTTCTTGTGAGCATTAATCCAACGGTCAACTTGTCGGAGAACAGCTTGTGAAGCCAAGATGAGTCTGGGAGAGACTGCACTAACGTGTTAATTGTTCTTTCGGAAGACTAGACTTTACCCTTGCACCTATGACAGCTACTGCCACACCTACTATTCCCACGACCGCCCCTATCTCTATCAGTGAATAAGCAAGACTACGGATTCCCCCTATCGAGCCTTGACCGTAAAACGGATCGATGGTGCAAATATTCTGACCGCAGAACCCATCTCCTGATCTCACGAAGCAAGCTCGACTGCCACTCGTACAATCATTTAGAGCTAGGATCTCATTTGAGCCCAGAATGATTGGCATTGAACCGATCACGAGAAGGGCGATGCCCAAGACGACTAAGGGTAGCTTCATCGCTTTGAAAAGCGAAGCATCATTCGATATAAGTAGAGTGCAGGAAATATTCGTGCTTTCGGAGCCTCGGCGGCAGTACGCTTAATTCTTGGCCCTGCTGTTCTCTATAGAGCAGGGGCGAAATATGGGCTCCTTGGAAATCGCTCTCGACGGCGTGGCTATTCTAATCCTAGTTGGTTGCATCGGCTGGATCGTGAGATTCAACATTTCCCAGCAGAAAGGAGAGAGATTGACCCTCAAATGGAAGGACATGGGCCCGCTCAGAAAGACCGTGGCAGGCCTCATATTTGCCTGGATTTGCCTCAACCTATACCTAACGGTCGGAGACCTGCTCGCCTTTCTCAATGTCGTTGCTCTCCCGCTCGGCTCTGCGTATTCCATCTACAGACCTATTCTCATCTGGGCATCAGCCTCAACTATTGTCGGGTTGGCTTTCGTACTTTCAATTAGGTTTCCCAGACGCTCGGTTGTTGCTTGACTTCTCTTTCGCTCTAATGGGCATCCTAATTTTACCGCCAGTCACAATTCGATCACTCGCTCTCTGGGTTCAGAGAGGTCGGATGCGTACCGGACGTCGACTCGGTCGTTAAGTATCGCGACTCGCCCTAGGTCAACCGTTCTCCAGAGCGGGTCGATGCCATGGTCGAGATATCCATACAGAACCTGACCAAACATTACGCTACGCTCGTGGCCCTTGACAACATCAGTCTCAAGATAGATTCAGGCGAAGTCTTCGGGCTCCTCGGACCCAACGGAGCGGGCAAGAGTACTCTTCTGAAAATCCTCGTGGGGATTCTCAGACCAACAAGTGGGACAATTCGACTGGGCGAGTACGATATTGTGGCGGACCCGGAGAAGGCGAAGAAACTGATCGGGTACTTGCCGGAGAATCCCAGCCTCTACACGGGGCTAACAACCTTAGAGTTTCTCCAGTTTGTCGGGAAGATCCGAGGGGTTCAGGATGATCTTCTTGACCATGAGATTTCCGGGTCTCTCAAGAGCTTCGGGTTGGATGAGAAGCGTAACAGTCTGGTTGGCAGCTTGTCGAAGGGTATGAAGCAGAAGGTAGCATTGATCGCTACGAGTCTGCACAGTCCCGAGGTTCTTGTCTTGGATGAGCCGTTGACAGCGTTGGATCCGAAGACTCGGGTCTCGGTGAAGGACTGGATTGGCGGCCAGACGAAGAGAGGTGTTACAACGATTCTGTCGACTCACGACTTGGACGTGGCCCAGACACACGCGGGGAGGATTGCGATCATCGATCACGGGAAGATTGTGGCCGTGGGAGATGTTGAGAGTCTTCGGAGATTGGCCAATACGGCGAGTGATGCGAGATTGGAGGACGTGTTTCTGCGATTGACCGAGGAAAAGGGCGAGGAGCCGGCCCGACACTGAGCGTCCCTGGACCACTTGGGACCATTGGCACCCTGATGCGCTATTGGGTTAAGGGGCGGTTCACAAAAGGGGCGATTCTGGGTCTCGTCATTGGAGAAGCCTTCTCGGTAGTCTTCATCCTCTTCGGCAGTTCCACGTATCTCTCTTTCTCGAACAGGGTTGGCTTATCGACCGGTCTCTCGGAGGTGGCTCTCACCATCCTGCTCGCCCTGTTTCTTGTCGGTTTGATCCAGAGCGGTTTCAACGGGAGCGGACTGCCAGTCAGCTCAAGCGATGTTGACTACGTGTTCACTTCTCCAGTTCCCCCGCGTGAGGTCTTCGCGGCCAAGCTCCTGTTGAACTCGCTCACGACCGTTCTCTTCGGTTTTCCACCGATCTTCGTGCTCTACTTGAGATTCTCCGCGTATTACCACACTTCCTGGTCCTCTGCAGTTCTGGCCGGGCTGGCGACACTAGTCTTTCTCGTGATCGGGCTTCTACTGAGCGCGGACATCACACTCTCACTTGGACATGGGCTTGGAGAGAGGAAGAAGCTGTGGAGAAACATCTTCATCATTCTAGTCATAGCTGTCAGCCTCCTCCCCATCACCCTGCTCATTCCCGGAATACCAGTGGAGGTAGCCGAGGTCACTCGAGTCCTCCCGAACGGCCTCGCAGCGGCAGTGAGCGTCGGTCTTGTCAGCGGGACCCCCGTAGGCCTGGCATATCTTGCCGACCTTCTGTTGTTGTTTGCCTGGCTGGGAGGGGTCCTGGTTTTGGGTGTGAGAATGTCGCGCGGACACTTCTACGACCTCCTCGAAGTGCCATCTGCCAGCGGGGAAAAATTTGATCAGCCCAATCAGGTCTCTCGGTTGAACCCGAAGGGAAAGTCGATCTGGTCGATCGTGAGACTCAAGGAAAAGATCATGATCAGCCGGACCCGGGAGGCGAGGGCGCAGTTCATCAGCGCCGTCTTCCTCTCAGCCTTCATGATCATCTACGCCCTTTCAGGATCTTTCCAATCCTCACCGACCTCATTCCTCTTCATCCTCTTCATAATCGGATCTTTCGGGTCCGGGACAGCATCTAGATGGATAGAGAAAGAACGGCTCTGGATCCTGAAGTCGTCACCTCTCAGCATGCGGAGATACGTGAAGGAAGTCTATCGAGCACGAGTCGCGCCCTTACTGCTCTATCTGTCACCTGTGACGGTAGCCGTCGGCGTTCCATTGATCCTCGGAGGCTTGTCCCAACCATCGTTCTTGCTAGGCGTAATTCTAGCACTTCCAGGCGCACTTGAGATCACCAGTATCACCATGGCAGGGGGGATGTATTTTGCGTCGAAGTATGGACAGAGCTCAGCTGACGACATCCTGTCGTCTCAGCAACAGGAGTTGGCGGACATTCGAAGATTCCTCTTCCAGACAATCATCAACCTCGTAATGGTCTCGCCCCTAATCCTACTAGTCTTTGTCTCTGAAACGCTCGTCACCATACTCGGACCAGGCTATCTTCCAATCCTTGCAGTTGGAATGGTGTCGGTCTCAATCCTTTTCACGAGTTTGTCGATCAACTTTCTCCTGAACAAAGCAGGAGACGCGGTCAGCAAGAGAGAAGACGTGTAGCCGTTTCCAAATCATGAACCGCTACCTTGTGCTAATCTATCTGTTGGGAGTGCCAATCGTTGCGCTAACTATTCTGTATGAGCTTGGCTCTGCGCATTTGTGGTTAGGCTATCCCTTTGTCTGGGTAAATTGTCTGATAATCTTGAGTATAGGCCCGGCTTACGGTCAGTGCGGTTACTATTTCGATTGGTTCGCTCTTTTGCTGGACGCGCTGTTCTACACGGGTGGGGGATACGCGCTACTTGGTTGTTACAAACTTCTCCGAAGTGCCAAGCATGGCGCCATCAAGCCCTTGAACGGGTCCTATCCTGTTCCGTCCGAGGGATCAAGTTACCTCACGCAGTTTAGCCAGATGCGGAGATTGCGTCAACTACTATTGCCGTCGCATCGGTACCATTGCAGTCAAACTCAACGTAGCTTGGCGCGTTGGTTATCGTATAGTCAACCTCGAAGTTACCGTTCGGAGCTGATACTCTAGTAAACCCTGGTGGAGGTTGATATCCTGCTGGCGAATATGAGTATCCTCCACACGATGGGGCATCGTTGATCTGTGTGACTGCGATCACGAAGGCGGCGCCAGATGTCTGCACAGAAGTGGAACATGTGCCCGGGTTAGTGTTGGCGTCAGCATAACAATCGCCACAGGCGTCACTAGGGCAGGACACGGTTGCAGGGACAGACGGGTCCGGGTCGTAGATAGTCGATGTGTCAGCGCCAGAGACAGCGAGAACCTGCATTCCTCGAATTATGTAGCAGCACTGATCTGGAACCACCGTGATATTATCAGAATCCAAGGGTGAACTGGCCACAGCATAGTATTCCCAGATCATCCCACCATGAGATGACTCGGAAGCGTAGGAAAGCTGCTGAGTGAAGTCTAGACCGCTACTGTCACTTACCGTAAGCGTTGTGGTATTGCTGCTTGTCTGAACGAACAGGAGAATTACATCATCCGTCTGACCGGTAGTAAGTTGTTGTGCAACACAGGCGCTAGCTTGACAGTCGATACCAGATCCTGTACCATCTAGTGCGAGCGAGGAGTCCGCCTTCACGGATCTCGTTTCTACGCCTACTAAGACAATTGATGAAATCAGCAAGGGAATGAGGGATCGATAAACCCACTTCCGTGAGGTCACAAGAACAGCTCCCGGTTGTTAGTTAGTAAGGCTGCTGGAATATTTCAACGGTCCGTGTACAAGCGACTACAATTGAGAAACCGCAAACCTTCATGTCCTCTGTCCCTCAACTTTATGTCTCGATTCTTGGCTCTGTCGTTCGACATTGTCGGACGTATCCTATCGGAAGGCGACAGTAGAAGATTTCCCGGGAATCCTCAGTCTCATCAGAAACTCGTTTGACGGTGTCTTGCGAGAGCACGGATTCTTCGACTCGTCGCCGTTCGCCTCTCCTAAACTGCCAGCGGTTCCTCAGCAAGGATTTCCCTGGTTCGAAATGGCCATGAAGGAGGACAGCGACGGATTCTGGGTCGCAGAAGTCGGAGGGAAGTTGGCGGGAATCACGTTGAGTTGGGTTCGAGGATCGCTATGGTATCTCGCCCACTTGTTCGTCTCCCCAGCACATCAAGGTCTCAACATCGGACAGAACCTCATGGAGAGAGCAATGAAACACCACAAGGGCCATGCCATCACCAACCGGGCCCTGGTGACCTTTGCCTACAACCCCGTTTCAATCTCACTCTACGCCCGTCACGGAATTTATCCCCGCGAACCGCTCTACTGGATGGAAGGCCCAAGCCAGCAGGTGAAGACTGAAGCCTCAAGTACAAAACTGCGAGACGAGAAGATTGAAGACTTTGAGAAAGCCAGAGGCATTCTCAATCGCGTCGACGAGCTAACCCTCGGCTATCCCCGCGAGAAGAACCACGAATTTCTCTTCCGAACTCCAACCGCTCGATGCTACCTGTTTTCAACTGGAAAAGAACCTATTGGGTACGCATACGTCTGGCAGAGTGGAAGAGTCGGCCCACTAGCGACCGTATCGCATGAAACATTTCGCGATGTCTTGCGATCCGCTTTCAGCCTGGCCGCAACGGAAGGAGCTGCGAATGTGGGTATTGCTGCGACAGGCTCGAACGAGCAGCTGATGCAAGTTGCACTCGAACAGAGAATGAGAATACTAGACACCTATCTTTTCATGTCCTCGAAGCCCTTCCCTAACTTCTCAAACTACGTGTTATACCCAACAGGCGCAATGCTCTAGCCTCCCAGGCGTTTCAGCTTGAGATGAGCGTGTCTCGAAATTCTGTTTCGACCTGGGCAAGCTGTTCTAGCGAGTCTGCGACCTTAGTCCACTTCTTCTGAACTGCGAAGGTTTGCAAAGCACCGAAGATCTCTGCCTGTTTCTCCTTCAAGCGCGCTAATTCTGGATTCTTGGATCCGAAGAAGCTAGCAAAGTCTAGGGCTCTCCGAGCTCCCAGTTTGAGCGAGAAGAACACCATGAAGCCTCGTTCAGCCGGTG
>WNGM01002710.1_pt1 | contig 14222 bp, 15 predicted proteins | sample 5400571 | NCBI WGS metagenome assembly WNGM01 (sample SAMN13153378, study PRJNA577476) | soil metagenome | isolation source: 100 cm soil or saprolite under Garry oak tree replicate 2 | place: USA:California | collected 2016-06-15
CGTTCGTCAGCGACATGAGCGGCGTGTAGAGGAGCCGCGAGACGCGGCGGATCACGCCCAGTCCGATGAACGTGGCCAGCACGAACACGAACAGCATGGACCAGTAATCGACCGGCGGCTGCGGGGCCGCCGCGGCCTGGGCCGCCATCAAGGTCCCGATCATGGCTTGCGCACCTCCCCGGCGTGGGTCACGCACGTGTCGCGCGTGATTTCGTCCTCGAAATCGAGCCGCAACACGCCGTCTTGGACGACGTGCAGCAAGAAGCTCGAGATGTTGCGCGCGTACATCTGGCTCGCGTGGTATGGCAGCGTGCTCGGCAGATTGAGCGGTCCGAGAATGGTGACGCCGTGCCGGACGACGTCGGTCCCGGCCTCCGTCAGTTCGCAGTTCCCGCCCGTCTCGACCGCCAGGTCCACGATCACCGAGCCCGGCTTCATCCCCCGTACGGCGTCGGCGCTGACCAGGATCGGTGCCCGCTTCCCGGGGATCGCCGCGGTCGTGATCACGATGTCGGCGTCCTGCACCTGCTGGGCGAGGAACGCGAGCTCCCGCCGGTGGGTCTCCTCGGAGAGCTGCTTCGCGTACCCGCCTACCGCCTCGGCCTGCTCGCCGACCTCGAGCTCCAGGAACCTCGCGCCGAGGCTTTCCACGTGCTCCTTCACCGCCGGGCGCACGTCGAAGGCCGACACGACGGCGCCAAGGCGGCGGGCCGTGGCGATCGCCTGGAGCCCCGCCACCCCAGCCCCCAGTATCAGCACCCGGGCCGGCGGCAACGTCCCGGCCGCGGTCACGAGCATCGGGAAGAAGCGACCCGTCGCGGCGGCGGCGAGCAGGACCGCCTTGTACCCCGCGACGGTCGCTTGAGAAGACAGCACGTCCATGGGCTGCGCGCGGGTGATGCGGGGTAGCAACGCGAGACTGAAGCCCGTCAGCTTACGAGCCGCGAGCTCGGACACGGCCTCCCGCTCCGCCGACGGCTGGAAGACCGCGACGAGCGCGGTCCCCTCACGACATAACCGTATCTCCGCGATCGAGGGCGGCTGCACTTTGAGAACGACATCGCTCTGCCCGAAGACTTCCGGCGCCGTCGCCACGACCGTGGTCCCCGCCGCCTGGTAGGCCTCATTGCCGAACGACGCCGCCTCGCCCGCGCCGCGCTCGACGAGCACAGCCAAGCCGGCCTTCACAAGCCGACCAGCGATGTCCGGTGTCAACGCGACACGACGCTCGCTGACCGCGGTCTCTTTGGGGACCCCGACCTGCATGCGATCCTCACGATGGTATGGGTAAACGAAAGCGTCATCCGTCATCCGTCATCCGGTATCCGTGGGCCGCCGGTCACCGACGGACGACGGATGACGGATGACGGATGACGGATAACGTTCTAGCCTTTCGGAAGCGTTCCCCGTTCCCGCGACTGCGCCAACAGCCGCTCGGCGAAGTCGAGCCGTTCGGCCAGCTCGCTGACCTGGGACTCGAGCGATAGCAGCCGGTCTTCCACGTCCGCAACGCGCCGCTCGGATGCCGGCGACGCGGTGAGTCCGGCGCCGCCCCCGCCCCCGCCCCCCACCTCCCAGCGCGAGACCCGGCGCCCGTCGCCGTCTTGGAAGTCGCCGGCCGCGATCACGACGACGTCGTACAGGTACCAGATCCCCAGACCGCCGAGCGTGAGACACATCCACACGCCGCTGTGCACCCGGCCGGTATAGAAGCGGTGCAGCCCGAACACGCCGCCGATCACGGCGAGCGCCAGCGCCACGCCGCGTGACCGCTCGGAAGCGTCACCCCCACCGGCCGGGGCGTCGGGCGCCTCGGCCGGCTCGTAGAACGACGCGGGGTCCGACGTCATCTCACGCGGGCCCGGACGTTCCCACGAGCGCGTCGAGCTCGCGGCGCGGGATCACGCCGGTGCGCCGGGCGGCCTCGCGCCCCTGGCGGAACACGATGAGCGTGGGGATGGCGCGGATGTCGAAGCGCTGCGCCGTCGCCTGGTTGCGATCGGTGTCGAGCTTGGTGACGAGCACTTCGCCTTGGCGGTCGTGGGCGAATTCGTCGAGGATCGGAGCCATGATCTTGCAGGGCCCGCACCACTCGGCGTAGCAGTCCATCACCACCGGCACGTCGGTGCCTCCGAGCACGGCGTCCACGGTCGCATCGGTCACGGCCACGGGTCGGTCCAGGAGGATCGGCCGCCCGCACTTGCCGCACTTGGGGCGATCCGCCAGCCGGCCGAGCTCCACGCGATTGAGCGTGGCGCAGAACGGGCATGCGACCGTCGTTTTCTTGCCGACTTCAGTCACGGACATCGTGGCGCGCCTGTTGGTCTGCCGTGGGAATATACCGCGACGATGAGGGATCGGTCACCAGTCGTCAGCGTGTTTCTGATACCGACGACTGATGACCGACGACTGGCCTGGTCAGTACGTCGTGGCCGGAGGCTCCTCTCCCACGAACCCGCCGTTGCGCCACGTATGCACGCACAACGGGTGGGTGAACACGGACGGCCCGTCCACCACCGAGTAGCTGATGTCATCGACCGTCATGCCGCCCGGGGGATTCATCCCAGCCTCGTCGCGCACGCGCTTCGCGATCTCGTGGTCGGTACAGGCGGTGTCGCCGCTGATGCCGAGACCGCCGACGACGCGGCCGCCTGAGTAGAGCGGTACACCGCCGCCGAAGGTGATGATGCCGCCCGCAATCGCTGCTCTGCCCCCACCAGCGCCGCTGGGGGGCGCCAGGAATGCGGGGTTGAAGAGGTTCGACTCGTTCAGGCCCCACAGGGAGTGTCCGGGCTGCGTGAACGTGTACAGCATCGCGGTCGAGAGGGCGAGCCCGTCGAGGCTGAACGCGTTCGCGGTGTAGGCTTTCGCCTTTGCGATCGCTTGACTGCCCGGCCACACCTGGGTGGCGTCCGCCGTCGACGTCGCGAATGCGCACAACTCGCCGTCGCGGTTCACCACCACCGCCCACATTCTCGTGCCGTGAAATAAGCCGCCGGCATCACCGCCATGGGACGGCGCGGCGGCGAGGAACTGCTTGAGCTGCTCGGCCGACGGCAGGGCCGAGCAGTTCGCTTCTCTGCCTTGAGCGGATGCGCCTGCCGTCGCGAGAACAAGGAGGAGAGCCGGGGTTGCGAGGAACGGCCGCTTGGGGTTCATAACCCCTCCCGCGTTGAAAGACACCGGCGAGCGATGGGCGGGGGCGGATGTGCGCCCCCTGCTAACGCTGAACCGCGCGTCCGGTCGCGTCAAACGCGCCCCGCAGAGCGCGGGCTCGCAACAGCAGGTTGACAGCCCCTTTTTTTCGGGGCACTATCGGGACGGCGGCAGCGGCGACGGCGCGCATGCGCTTGCGCGGTAATAGCATAGCCAACCCGCTGCGGGCTGGCCCGTGCGGGCAGGGGGATGGTCGAGTCATGTCGAGACCGAACACCGGCAGGTTCATCGAGGTCGCGCTCGGCTCCGCGGGCGTCCGGCGGGAGCGCGGGCGGTGATGGCCCGTCTCGGCGTGGAGCTCGGGGCCCGCACGATCCGCGCCGTCCGGGTGGAGGGATGGCCCAACCCCCGGACGCGCGCGGTGGAGGTCGAGTGGGACCCGGATAACCCCGAGGAGGCGGTGCAGGCGCTGCGGCACCATCTCGGCGCCACGCGCCGCATCGCGGTGGCTGTGGACCTGCCGTTGCTGTGTACGAAGCGCTTGAAGCTGCCGGCCCTGCCCGCAGCGGAGCGGCGGAACATCCTGCGCCTCGAGCCCGAGCGCTTCTTCGCCGTGCGGGCGGAGGAGATGGTGCCCGCCGTGCGCGCCGACGACGACCTGGTGTTCGCCGCGAAGGAAGCGCCCCTCGGGAGCTGGGTGGCCGCGCTCGAAGCGATCGCGCCGGTGGACCTGGTGGAGCCCGCTCCGGTCGCCCTGTCGCGGGCGCTGGCCCGCGCTCCGCTCGCCGACGCGGTGGCGCTGTTCGACGACCGGGGGGACGGCATCGGCCTGGTGGAGATCCGGGGTGGCCGGGTCACGCGCGCGCGGCGCCTGTTCGGCGACGTCGAGGCTGCCGCGGCCGCGCTCGCGACCGACGGCGGTTCGAGCACGATCTACGTGAGCCCCTGGAATGAGGAACGCGTGCGCACCCTCATGGCGCTGCTGCCGGCCGTCACGTTTCAGCCGCTCCCCGCCGTGTCCGACGTGGCTGGGCCGTTCCTGCCCGCCTACGGCGCCGCGCTCGCCATCGGCACCGAGCCCGACTTCGCCGGTACGCTCGTGTCTCCCGAGCTCGGCCGGGTCATCCGCGCGCGGCACCGCCGCGAGCTCGGCTTGGCGGTGGCGGCCTGCGCCGCCGCGCTCGTGTTCGCGCTCACGTCGGTCGACGCCTGGCGGGGGCGGGCGACACGCGAGCTCGACGCGGGGCTCGTAGGGCTGCGCGAGCGCGCCGCGCCGGCGCTCGCGCTGCAGACGCAGCTCGAGACCGTGGCCCGGCAGACGCAGGCGATCCGCCAGATCGAGGCCGAGCGCCCCGATCCGCTCCGCGTGCTGCTCGAGCTGTCCCGTCAGCTCCCTTCCGGCGCGTGGGTGCGGGGCATCCGCTCCTCCGGCGCGGAGTGGCAGGTGGACGGCTATGCGCCAAACGCGGCGCGCCTGCTCGCCGGGCTCGCCGCCGCCCCGGGATTCAAGGAAGTGCACTTTCTCTCGGCCACGAACCGCGCCCAGGTCGGGGATCGGACCTATGAGAGCTTTGCCCTCGCCTTCCGATACGCTGCGGCGCCTTAACCCGCGCGAGCGGCGCGTCGTGCTGGGCGGGGCGATCGTAAGCGCGATCGCCCTCGTGGTCGTGCTCGTGGTGCTCCCGTTCGCGCATCGCTGGGGGGCGCGCGAGGCGGCGTACGGGGCGAGCCGCGAACAATGGGTGCGCCTGGCGACGCTCGCCGCGAGCACCGACCGGCTGCGGCGCGCGCTCGACGAACAGAAGCTCGCACATGCCGCGGACGAGGCCCGGCTCGTGACCGGGGCGACGCCTGCGCTCGCCGCGTCGGTGATCCAGGGGCTGCTGCAGCGCTACGCCGACGAGAGCAGCGTCCAGCTCGACCGGGTGGACGTCGCGGGACAGCCACGCCCCGACAAGCCCGGCTTGCTCGCCATCCCCGTGCAGCTGCAGGGTCAGGGCGACGTTTACGGGTTGGTCGATTTCCTGTATCGCCTGCAGCACGGCGAGAAACTCCTCGTGCTGGACGAGCTGTCGCTGAACGCCGGCTTCATCAGCAGCTTCCAGGGCGGCTCCGGGCGCCAGTACCTCTCATGGTCGCTGCGCCTGCACGGGCTGTACGCGGCCGCGGCGGCAGGAAGCGGCTCGTGATCCCCCTGCGCTCGCTGTACGTCACCGCGGTGTCGCTGGTGCTCCTGGGTTTCTGGCTGCGCGTCGCACGCTCGCCCCTCCCCCAGGCGGAGGCCGCGCAGCTGTCGCTCCCGGCCGCGAGCCGACCGGCCACCGCCGCGGCGGGTGCGCTCGCTCCGTCGGGCTACGCGGTCATCGTCGCCACGAACGTCTTCTCCCAGATGCGCGCGCCGCCGTCGGTGCGGTTCTCGCCGGCCGGCGTCGCGGGCAGGGCCGCTGTCGCACCCGCGAAACCCCGCGGACCGACGCTGCGGCTGTACGGGGTCACCGTCGGCCCACAGGGCGCCGTCGCCCTCATCGACGCCGACCCGAAGATCCCGGGCGCGGAGATCTACCGGGTCGGCGACGTAGTGGCGGGCGCGTCGCTGGTCGCGATCACGGACTCCACGGTGACGCTCGCGGAGCCGTCCGGACCTCTGATCCTCCGGTTGCAGCCCGCCCAGCGGAGGAAGCCGTGAGGGCGCCTCGGCTCGTCCTGCGTCTCGCCCTGCTGCTCGCGCTCGTCGTGGGGAGGAGGGCCCCGGCCCAGCAGCCGCAGACGGTCCGCATCAATTACGTCAACGCGGATGTGGGCGATGTGATCCGCTCGCTCGCCGCGGTCCTGATGGTGAACGTCGTGTTGACCGACGTACCGAGCCGGCGCATCACGTTCCAGACCCCGGAGCCCGTGCCGGCGCCACAGGTGGGCGCCGTGCTCGAGGCGATCCTGGAGAGCCAGGGCCTCGTCATCGTGCAGACCGGGCCCGTCGCGCAGGTCATGCCGGAGGAGAAGCGCCCCTCCACCGGTCCGTTACGGGTCGGCAAGGACTTCCCCTCTCCACCCCCGCTCGGCCTCGTCACGCAGATCGTGCCCCTCGATTTCATCCGCGCCGAGGAGGGCGTGACCCTGCTCAAGCAGGTGGCGAGCAAGACCGCCCGGGTCGAAGTCGTCCCGCGCTCCAACTCCGTGCTCGTCACCGACCGCGGCGTCAATATCGCGCGCTACCTCGACCTGCTGCGACAGCTGGACGTGAAGACGGGCGGCGAAGCGGGGCTCCGGACGTACGTCTACCCACTCAAGCACGCGAGCGCCGCCGAGCTCGCCACCACGCTCGGCCAGGTGTTCGGTGCCGCGGTCGCGGCGCCCGTGGAGCGCGCCCGCGTCCAGGCGCTGGAGGACCGCAGCCTCTCGGGCGAGCTCCGCTCGCTGCGGCAGCGCGAGGTCCAGTCCCTGCAGCAGCGGATGCAGACCCCCGTCCTCGCCCTGCCGTCCGGGCCGACGGCCGGCGCGCCCGGCGCGACGCCCGAGAGCGCCCAGGCGGGAGCGGCCGGGGGAGGGGGGCCGGGGGCCGGCCTCGTGGGCCGCACGACCATCGTCCCCGATCCGGCGACCAACTCGCTGGTGATCCGCACGGCGCCGCCCAACTTCTCGGTGCTCCAGGAGACGATCGAGCAGCTCGACGTCCGGCCTGCGCAGGTCCTGCTCGAGGTGCTGATCGCCGAGGTCACCCTCGACAAGGCGACCCAGTACGGCATCAACTGGCAGCTCTTCACCCAGCGCGGCATCGCGGGCGACTCGACGCGCGGGCTCGGCATCGGCGTCGGTCCGCAGACCTTCAGCGACACGCTACTCCAGGGAGCCCAGGGACTCGGCATGCGGCTCGTGCGGCTGGCGAGCCTCGACGTGCGGGCGATCCTGCAGGCGCTCGCCTCGCGGACCAACGTGCGCGTGCTCTCCACGCCGCGGGTCCTCGCCCTGAACAACGAGGAAGCGCGCATCCTGGTGGGGAGCGAGGTGCCGTTCGTGCAGTCCACGCTTTCGAGCTTCAACTCCGTGCTGAACCAGGTGGTCCAGTTCCGCAATGTGGGAACGCAGCTCACGGTGATCCCCACCGTGAACAACGACGGCTATGTGACCTTCCGCGTGCTGCAGGAGGTGAGCGCCCTCTCGCAGCAGACGATCCAGGCGGCGCAGAACGCTCCGGTGATCACCACGCGCGAGGCGGAGACGAGCGCCATCGTGAGGAACGGGCACACCATCGTCATCGGCGGGCTCATCGGAGAGACCACCCAGCAGATCGAGTCGGGCGTCCCGATTCTCAAGGACGTGCCGATCCTCGGCTTCCTCTTCAAGAGCCGCAGCACGAGCCGGCAGCGGACCGAGCTCGCGATCTTCCTGACGCCCTACGTCGTGGCCACGGACGAGCAGGCCGACTCGCTGCTGCAGCAGCAGCGGGACCGGATGCCGGGCCTGAAGCAGGGAATCGACAGCATGCTGCCTCCTCCGGCGCCGCCGCCGCCCTCCCACCCCTCGCTCCCCAAACCGTGACGCGCGTGCGCCGGGAGGGCGGCTCCCCTGCTGATCCGCTGCCGACGCCCCCCGCTCCGCCCCCCGAGCCGCCGCCGGGCCCGCGTGGGCCGACGCCCGCAGGGGGGGCGGGGGCGCTCGAGCCGGCCCCCCCCCGCACCGCCGCCGATCTGCGCGCCGCCGCCGCGGGACCGCTCGCCCAGCGGCTCTCGCCCAAGTACCTCGAGGAGCACTGCTTGCTGCCGCTCGCCGTGGCCGCAGGCGGCGAGCTCGTGGTCGCGGCCGGCATGCCGCTGGACCCGAGCGTGATCGACGAGCTGTGCTGGACGTTCGAGCGCCGGGTGACGCTTGTCGAGGCGCCGGCGGCCGAGATCCACGCCGCGATTTTCTCGGCGCAGTCGGAGGCCACGCCCGAGGTCCAGGCCACCGATCTGCGCGGCGGCGATCTGGTCGTGCTCGCCGACGAAGAGGAGACGATCGACGACCTGCGCGCCCTCGCCAACCAGGCGCCGGTGATCAAGCTCGTCAACGTCCTGATCCTCGAGGCGCTGCGGGCGCGGGCCAGCGACATCCATCTCGAGGCCGGCGCGGATGGCCTGCGCGTCCGCTACCGGATCGACGGCGTGTTGCAGGACGTCTCGCACCCGCCGCGCCAGTATCAGGCGGCGGTGATCAGCCGGGTGAAGATCATGGCGGGGTTGAACATCGCGGAGCGGCGGCTCGCCCAGGACGGCCGCATCCGTCTGCGCCTCTCCGACCGCGAGCTCGACATGCGGGTGTCGATCACCCCGACCCTGCACGGCGAGGGGGTCGTCCTGCGGATCCTCGACCGCGGCGCCGGCGTCCGCGACCTCGCGGAGCTCGGGATGCCGGGCCCGTTGCTCGATCACTTCGAGCATCTGATCCGGCAGCCCCACGGGATCATCCTCGTCACAGGACCGACGGGCTCCGGGAAGACGACCACGCTGTACGGCGCGCTCGACCGGTTGAACCAGACCAGCGTGAAGATTCTGACCGTCGAAGACCCGGTCGAGTACCAGGTGGCGGGCGTCACGCAGATCCCCGTCAATCCCAAGGTCGGTCTCACGTTCGCCGCCGCGCTGCGGTCCATCCTGCGGCACGACCCGGACATCATCATGGTGGGCGAGATGCGCGACCGGGAGACGGCGGAGATCGCGATCCAGGCCGCCCTGACGGGCCATCTCGTGTTCTCCACGCTGCACACCAACGACGCCCCGAGCGGTGTCACCCGCATGGTCGACATGGGGATCGAGTCCTACCTGGTGGCCGCGACGGTGCTCGGGATCCTGGGCCAGCGGTTGGTGCGCGTGGTGTGCGACTCGTGCGCCGAGGATTTCCGGCCGCCGGCCGACGTCGTGGCGCAGGCCGCGGCCGGGCAACCGGACATTCCCAAGCCGCGCTTCCGCCGCGGCCGGGGGTGCGACGCCTGCGCCGGCACCGGCTACCGCAAGCGCACCGGCCTGTACGAGCTGATGCGCATGAGCGAGGAGCTGCGCGCCCAGGTCGTGAAGAACGCGCCGCTCGCCGAGATCCGGACGCTCGCGCAGGCGCAGGGCATGGCGCCGCTGCGCGCCGCCGGCTGGGCGAAGGCGTGCGCGGGCGTCACCACGTTGGAGGAAGTGCTGCGCGTGACGCGCGACGAGGTGGTGGGATGACCCTGCGGTTCCGCTACCGGGCCGCGACACCGGACGGGCACGTCGTCGAGGGCGTGGTGCAGGCCCCGTCGCGCCAGTCGGTCCTTGAGGAGCTGCGCCGCCAGCACCTCTACGCCGTCACGGTGGACGAGACGGAGGGGGGCGCCGCTGCCCGCGCCGGCCGCCGGCTCGGCCGCCGCGCAGCCGTGGCGCTCTGGACGCGCAACGCCGCGACGCTGCTCGGCGCCGGTGTGCCGCTCGACCGCGCGCTCGCGTTCACGGCCCAGCACGCGAGTCACGACGGGCTGGCCGAGGCGGTCCGCCAGGCGCGCCGCGCGGTACAGGGCGGCGCGAGCCTCGCCGACGCCCTCGCGCAACAGCCGCGCTACTTCGACCCGCTATTCGTCGCGATGGTCTCGGCCGGAGAATCGAGCGGCGCGCTCGAGATCGTGTTCGAGCGCCTGTCGGAACACCTGGAGGAGGGCGCCGAGCTGCGCTCGCAGGTCCGGTCCGCCCTGCTCTACCCTGCCCTCATGGCCGTCGTCGCGTCCATCGGGGTGGTCGTGCTGCTCGGCTTCGTGATCCCACGCTTCGCCGCGATCCTCGCGGACGTGGGCGGCACTCTGCCGCTCAGCACCCGCCTGCTGCTCGGCGCGAGCGGCGTGCTCACCAAGGGCTGGTGGGCCTGGCTACTCGTCGCCGCGGCGCTGGCGTACGCCATCCCGAACGCCCTCGCCCGCCCCGAGACGCGCCGCCGCTGGCACCAGGCGCGGCTCGGCTGGCCCTGGGTCGGCGACATCGAGCTCAAGTATGCGACGGCACGCTTCGCCCGTACGCTCGGCCTGCTGCTCAAGAGCGGGGTGCCCGCGCTCCCGGCCCTCAAGATCGCGCGTGCCTCGGTGACGAACCTCGTCGTGCAGGAGGGGGTGGATCGCGCGTCGGCGGCCCTCACCGAAGGAAGCGCGCTCGCACCGGCGCTCGCGGGGACGCTGCCCCCGCTCGCGCTCCAGATGATCGCCGTGGGCGAGGAGAGCGGCCGGCTGGAAGAGCTCTGTCTCCGCATCGCCGACACGTACGACGGCGAGGTGCGGCGCGCGCTGCGCACCGCGGTCACGCTGCTCGAACCGGCGCTGATCCTGATCTTCGGTGCCCTGGTCGGGTTCGTCGCCCTCGCCATGCTGCAGGCGATCTACGGGATCAATCTCAAGGCGTTCTAGAGATCGCGCTGCCAGCTCGCCTCCAGCACCAGCCGCTCTCCCACGATCGCGAAGACGGCCTGGATCTCGTGCGTGAGCGGCTGCCCGTCCTGCCAGCCGCGACTGATCACCATCAGCCGGGTGGGCACGGCCGACACGGGCGGACCGGGCTGAACCATGACGACCCCGGCCGCGCGCGGCGGGCGCGCGGCGTCGAGCGATGTGAAGACCTCGCCGCCGGCGCGGCGCCGCACGACGCTGCGCGCCGCGGCGCTCCCGATTCCCGGCAGCGCGGCGAGCACCGGCTCGGGCGCGGAGTTGACGTTCACGACCCCATCGCCCCACACCGTGACGTAGGGGGCCACCGCCAGAGCGAGGGAGTCGTCCACGCCGGGGATCTGCAGCAGCTCCCCGAGGCGCTCCACGGGAGGGCCTCGCTTCAGGGCGGCCGCGATGGCGCCGGCTCGGCTCTCGCTGGTGAACTGGCCGAACAGTCCCCGCAGCGCAGCCTCGTCGGCGCGGTTGAGATCGATCCGGGAGTTGAGGTCGACCACGGCGATCCCGAAGCGGGCCCTGCCGAGATCGACCTCCCGCAGCGCCGCGAGCCGTTCGTCGAGTCCCCGGAACGCGGCGATGCGCTCGGTCGCGCCCTGCGTCGAGTCGAGGAGCGCCTCGATCCGGACCGTCGCCGCCAGGACTCCGCTCTCCGCGGCATTGCGGGCGACCGTGCGGGACCGGAGGGTCGAGAGGATCGCCGCTTCCGACCGCGCCCGCGAGGCGACATCGGCGATGATCGCGCCGAGCAGCACCAGCAGCCACAGGACGAAGATCAGCGCGACGCCGCGCTCATCCGTGCGTTTCACCATGGCGCGCTCGGCGGCACCGCCCGCGACACGGCCCCCGGCCGCACGGCCGGCCCGACGCGCGCCAGACGATCGAGATCGAAGCGGCCGCCTCCGGGGAGAAAGACCGTCACGGTCACGAGCGTCAGTCCAGGCTGCCACGGGTGGCTCGTGATCTGCCGGCGGAACCCGCCCGGCAGCGATTCGGCCGCGGCACTGCGCAGACTCAGACTGTCGAGCCTGGTGCGCTCGATGGCGTCCTGGGCGTACGCGACCGCGTCCGACCATTCGCGGGAGCTGGCGACGAGCCGGTGGCTCCCGTGGAAGAGCTGTAGGTAGCCGAGGGCGACGAGGCCCAGGATGACGAGCGCCACCAGCACCTCGAGCAGCGTCAGCCCCCGCGCGGCGGCCGTGCTCACGTCACGGCTCCTCTTCCTCCGAGAAGAGCGCGTTGCCCGGCGACAGCACGACATGCAGCGGCAGTCCCACCGCCTCGGAGCCGTGCCAGAACGTGATCGCCACCGCGCGGGGCATAACCGTCGCGGAGCGCCACGTTTGCAACCACTGCGAGCCACCCAGAGCGACGACCCGCACGTCCCACCGGGTCACGCCCGGCACGTGGAACGCGACCTGCGCGGGGGGTGCACGACCGACGGGCGTCCCCACTACGTCGAGCCCGTCGGAGCTCGGCCCGATCGTGATCAGCCAGTCATACTCCGGATCGAACGGCGGCCCGCTGCCCGTGGCGACGAACGACAGCCGGTCGCCTTGCAGCGCGAACCCCTGGTCCCCCGGACGCAACGGTAGGTGCGCGTTGCGCAACGCGTCCTGGAGCACCTCGCGCACGGCGCGCCCCTCCTGCAACGCCCGGAGATCCGCGCTCAGGCGGGCGCGCGCGTCGAAGCTCACCTGCGCCGCGCCGTACGCCAGCAGCACGACGAGGCCCGTGAGCACAATGGCGAGCATGACCTCGAGCAGGGTGAACGCCCGCTCGGCCCCGGCGCCGCAGCGCTTCACGGCTGCGTGTACCGCCCGCGGACGTTGGGCACGTGCTCCGCGATCCATTGCTCGATGAGATCCGCGATCTGCTCGTTGTTGCGCTCCAGCATCATCGTGTGGCCATTGCCGTGCAGACCGACGTTCGGGAGCCAGACGGTCGCGGCGTCGTCCCCCAGGGCTTTCAGCTGATCCGTGAACGCCCGGGAAGCGGCCGGCGAGGTGTTGTCGCCGACGAAGACGACCACCGGCACCTGCGCGAGCGCGTTGACGTCGACGCCCCCAGACGGCGGCGCACCCTCGATCCCGATGACGGCCCTGACGAGGTTGGTCCGCTGCGCCGCCGCGTTCATGACGTTGCTCGTGCCCGTGGACCACCCGAGGAGAATACAGGGTCCGAGCTTGTCGATCAACGCGACGAGGTCGGCGACGATCTTGGGGTTCTGGGTCGCGTCGCGGTACGACGGCACGCTCTCGGGCAGGTAATCCTTCAGATGGTCGACCGGAAACTGCTGCCCGTCGTATTGCTCACCGTAGGTCGGCCCCCACCGGAACGCCACCCAGGCGGCCTGCGCGGAGTAGATGTTTCCGACCTCGAGCGTGGCCGGGGCGGCGAGTCCGAGATAGACCTTGTAGCGCTGGGTCGGGTCGTAGCCCGATCGCCCGCGATTGGGCGCATCGACTGCGTAAGGTGAAAATCCCCGTCGCATGAAGCTCGTGTACCAGCCCTCGCGTCCATCGGGAGTCGTCTCATACACCTTCGCGCTGTGACCCCCGCCGTGCATCAGGACGATGGGATAGCGGTACTGCTGGTCTACCGGAATCTGATACTCGACATACATGTGGTCCACCGAGATATCGCCCGGAACGAACCGCGCGTCGTTCACCGTGGTGGAGTTGGGATCGCGGAACTGGATGGCGCCCCCGACGAAAAAGCTGCCCTGCTCGAGGAGGGTGAAGGGCTTCCGCGGCTTCGGCGGCTTCGTCCCCTGCGCCTGCGCGTAGCCGGCCGGGGCGATGAGCAGCAGGGCGACGGTGGCCCTCGCGATCCGCATGTGGGTCGTGCATCGATGCATTGGAGAGCCTCCTTAGGGGAGCGCGTGGAGCCTCTTGGTGAAGCCATGGCACGACATGCTACCCGTGCGCTTGCGCGTATCAGGTTTGCCGCGGGTAGAGATGCGTGTGCCCATGGTAATCCTCCTTCCGCGTGATCCTGTGCTCCGGCAACAGCTAGTGCTGCCGGAAGATCTCGTAGATCGCTCCGTTCGAGAGCGAGACCACGAACAGGTTGCCGTTCGGCCCCGTCTGGATATCGGTGGCGATGCCGAAGTCGCGGCCGAACAGCAGCGTCTCGCTCTCCGTGAGGTCGAACTTGCAGGTGTTGTCGGCCACCCGATCCTCGAGCCGCGGATCGTCGACCCCGATCTTCCTCCGGTTACCGGTCAGGTTGAAGCGGAACAGATGGCCGCCTGCGAGGAACGTCCGGGCGCCCCCCATGAAGAGGTCGTTCTCGTACTGGGGCCCGAGCGCCCGGCCTCTCAGGAACCCGATGGCGGCCGGGGCCACCTCGAACTTCCAGCTGAACTCCGGGTCCTTGCGGTGGGCGCCGGGCAGCATGAACAGGCGGGACAGCGCTTCCTCAGGCGTGTCGGCGATGTTGGTGGGCGGCCAGCGGATCTGCTGCAGCCCGGAGTACGTTCCGCCGATGCACGGATCCGTGCCGGGACTGGTCTCGATCGCCTTGTATTCCGCGATGCGCGAGACCGGCCCCCGGATCTGGACCCAGCCGCTGTTCAAGCCGGGTGTGACCCGACTCAGCTGCGTGAACGAGTCGTCGCCGTTCTCCTCGAGCCAGAGGTCGC
>WNGM01007062.1_pt1 | contig 14218 bp, 11 predicted proteins | sample 5400571 | NCBI WGS metagenome assembly WNGM01 (sample SAMN13153378, study PRJNA577476) | soil metagenome | isolation source: 100 cm soil or saprolite under Garry oak tree replicate 2 | place: USA:California | collected 2016-06-15
ACCCGTTCCAACGCGGTTAGGCGGCAGGCTCGGCAGCGGCGTGTATGGTTGAGCATGTGTGGCACATGCATAAAGCATGGAGGGAGTACTATCTGCGACAACCAGCGAGGTCAACGTGAACCCCTTGAGCACCGGTACCCACTTGCCCGCAAGCGGATTTTTCGAGGGGCCCTGGCTTTGGCGATGAGCGCTCAATTGCGCGAAAACGACCGCACTGGCACCAACCAGAAGCAGCACCACCAGCACGGCCCACACACGCGTCAACAAGGAAAGCCACGATCCCTTCTTTTTCTGAGCAGGCCCTTGCGGGTCAACCGGCTCAAATTTCACGTCTCGCGTCTTCATCTCTATACTCCTTCAGGTGCAATCATATACCGTTATGTTCCTTCACAGGTAGAGACGGTATTGATTACGTAGAAGTTCCCTGAAGTGATAATGGGAAGATGATCCTTAGCTTACCACCTTAAAAACATCCTCAGACCCAAAAACCCTGCAAGACCCAGGGAAGCAATTGCCAGGATTCGATCGTGATCGAAAAGGAAGAAGGCTGCAACCCCTAGACATGCCACAAACATCAAAGCTAAAGCAAGGGGGAATGCGTTGCCAGAACTTTCACGTCTTCGAAAGGCAGTTGCCCCGATGCCGATATCTCCACCAAGATTAATCACGAACTGCCCTGCCTCTAGCTTGGTGAGGATTCGCTCTATCGAGCGCGGCAATCTCAAAAGCGTGTTAATTGCCTGTAACAACTGGCTTAGTAGCTGCTGAGTTGACTGTCTAATATTCTCCGTATTAAGCCCCAGGAATTTGCGGGCGTAGGGTTTAGCGCATTCAATGAAGTCAAAATTGGGCGCAAGTCCTGTCGAAACGCCCACCAGGGTGCTTATAGCCCGGCCTGTGAATGCAAACTGTGCAGGAATCTGGAATGGTTCACCATACAAAAGTTTCCCTATATCATCGGCCACTTCGGGGATATCCAAATCACGGGCCTCACCTAGCGTCATGCCGTAAAACTGCTCGAGCAAGATTTCCAGGCCACGCTCAATAGCACCAATATTTGCTCCTTCGCCGATAAAACCTAAACGAGACAATGCCTGTACCATCGTCTCCGAATCGCGTGTCACAAAACTCAGAAACAGTTCTTTCATCGATTGTTTCATGCTGCTTGTGATGGAGCCAACCATACCAAAATCGACAAATTCGATGATCGGACCATTGTCCGGCGTTCCTTGTTTAACAAAGATGTTTCCTGGATGTGGATCTGCGTGGAAGAAGCCCTCTTCAAAGAACTGGCGAAAGTAAGCTTGAACAGTGCGATTTGCTACTTCAAGGCGGTCAATTCCTACGGCCTCAAGCTCAGCATAGTCGTTGATTTTGATGCCATTGATCCACTCTAGTACCAGTAGACGACGTGTTGTATATTCTTCATACACACCTGGAATGTAGATGTTTGGGTCATCCTTGAACATCTCTTTGAAGCGTTTGCAGTTAGCTGCTTCAGTAATGAAGTCGATCTCTTCATACACGGTGCGTTTAAATTCACGATAAACGCCTAGCAGATCAATGAAGTTACCTGTGTTAACAAAGCGCATAATCACCCAGATCACGAACTTCAGCGAGCTTAGATCCATACGCACAAGTTGATCGATATTTGGCCGTTGAACTTTGACAGCTACCTCCTCTCCAGTAGAGGCGAGCACGCCCTTATGTACCTGTCCAAGCGAAGCGGCAGCAGTAGCTTTGGGTTCCAATGAACTGAAAATTAGCTCGACCGGTTTCCCTAGTTCCGCTTCGATGACGAATACTACATGACTGAATGGCTCCGCAGGTACCTCATCCTGGAGAGAGACGAGTACTGCCAGTGCCTCCTCTGGTAAAAGGTCGGCACGTGAACTGAGGAACTGCCCAAGCTTAATCAACAAGCCACCAAGCTTGAGCGCTGTTTGACGAAAAGCAACCAATACTTCGATCAATACTTCGATGTTTGGCTGGACGTCGTTTTTGCCTTTCTGATGTGCACGCATGACACGGCGGCGTTCACGGTAAACAATCCAGATCGTCCAGAGCAATAAGCGCGAAACACGCAGAGAACGCACAACTTGTGAGAATCTATTTATTTTTGGCGTTTTTCTACTCACTAAAAAAATCCTTCCATTTCATTTTTAACTAGCATAGCATGTACGCAAACAATTGGATAGAGGTTGGTAAAGAAGACCCAGGGCGATTCGATAGCCACATAATTCCGCAAACATAAGATACCGCACAAACATCACAACTCATTCACCTGAAATCACAATAGCTTCACAAAAAGATCACATTATACTTTTAAGGGCCGCAGGACGTCGATGTATTCTCTTTTCTCTCCTAAAAGCATTGACACAAAGCACGCGCGGGAATAATATTAACACTGTGTCTAAAAAGCGTAAACGCCATTGAGAGACACCCTATGCGAAACGCCACCTTGTATAGTAGGGGCGACCCTTGCGGTCGCCCTTGGTGGGGCGGTCTGGCTGGGCCGGTCGCCCTAAGGATCAAATAGTATGTCACATAAACAAACGGATAACTCTGCCGACTCTGATAACAGTCATTCCGAAGAAATAGAACGACTGCTTACAGAGGGAGTTAGTCTCGACCAGCCAGCAGTTTCACCTGCTTCGCCACCCGCAGAGGCTTCCTACCCAGCCAATCAAACGGGCGGCGATCTACAGGGCGCGATAGGCTTATTCGCGGAGGCCGCACAGGACATGGCGACCGCGGCATTGGAACTCAGCCTGGGAAGACATTTTGCCTGCGCAGACTTTTGCAATCAGGCAGCAGAGAAGGCCGCACAATCGGTCAGTCTACTCCGTTTTGGCCGCAGGTCCATGTACGATCATGATCTGCGGACACTTGGCGCAACGGTGGGTGCACCAGAGGATATTCAGAACGAGATGGCCATACTATCGCCATTTCACCCTGAAGCCTTTTATGTCAATACACCACCAGAAGAGGCCGATGAAGTGATCAATGCAGATCAGGCCGATAGTTATGTAAAAAGTGCTCGTCAAGTATTACGTTGGGCTAGAGGCATTGTCCTAAGCCCATAATTATGTAGCAGCATGTTTGGGAGGATATTTTGACACAACAGATTACACACACAGCTTTAGAAGACGCGGTCAAACAGTCACCGCGCAAATGGATCTATCTCTTTAGCGAAGGCAACGCTAACATGCGCGAGCTGCTTGGCGGCAAAGGCGCTGGCGTGGCCGAAATGACCAACGCGGGACTACCAGTCCCTCCTGGCTTTACCATTACCACTGAAGCCTGTAACGCCTACTATGATTCCGGTAAGCATTTCCCACAGGGGATGTGGGAGCAGGTGCTGGCTGCACTGAAGATCATTGAGCAACAGACGGGCAAAGGCTTCGGCAACAAAGAGAATCCCCTGCTCGTCTCCGTGCGCTCAGGCGCCAAATTCTCTATGCCCGGTATGATGGATACCGTGCTCAACCTCGGTATCAACGATGAGACCGTCCAGGGCCTGGTAAAACTGACCGGAGACGAGCGTTTCGCCTACGACAACTATCGCCGCTTCATCCAGATGTTCAGCAAAATCGTCCTGAACACCGACCCCAGCGACTTTGAACGTATCCTGGATCAATACAAAGAGCGCGCCGGCGTCAAAACCGATGCCGAAATTCCCGCCGCCGAACTCAAAAAGCTGGTCGTCGAGTTCAAACAGGTGGCCGAACGCCAGTCCGGCGAACCTTTCCCCACCGATGTCTACCAGCAGCTGCAAAAAGCCATTGAGGCTGTCTTCTCCTCGTGGAATAACAAGCGTGCCATCGACTACCGCAATTTCAATAAGATCCCGCACAACCTCGGTACCGCCGTCAACGTTCAGAGTATGGTCTTCGGCAACATGGGCAGCGATAGCGGCACCGGCGTCGCCTTCACCCGCGATCCCGGCACAGGTGAGAAGCAACTCTACGGTGAATACCTGCTCAATGCCCAGGGTGAGGACGTCGTAGCCGGCATTCGCACGCCCTCGAAAATCAGCCGCCTGCACGAAGACCTCCCCGAGGTCTACAAACAGTTCCAGGAGATCGCTCACCGCCTGGAGCAGCACTACCACGACATGCAAGACCTGGAATTTACGGTGGAAAAGGGTCACCTTTACATGCTCCAGACCCGCTCGGGTAAGCGCAGCGCCCAGGCCGGTGTAAAAATCCTGGTTGATATGGTCGAAGAAGGTGTGATTACCGCACAGGAGGCCGTCAAACGCGCCGACACCACCCAGGTCTATCAATTGCTGCTGCCACGCTTTGACGAAAACGAGAAGAGGAAAGCCGCAGAGGAGGGACGTCTGCTGGCGAAGGGCTTGAACGCCTCACCTGGAGCAGCCAGCGGTAAGGCTGTCTTCGACGCGGACCGCGCCGAAGCAATGGGAAAAGCCAGAGTGCCCGTCGTGCTGGTCCGCCCGGAGACAAGTCCCGATGATGTCCACGGCATGCTGGTCGCCAAAGGTATTCTCACGGCACGTGGCGGCGCCACCAGTCACGCCGCGGTGGTTGCGCGCGGACTCGGCTTACCCTGCGTTGCAGGCTGCGAGGGTATCCGCGTCAACGAGGCGGAGCATCTCTTCCACGTCGTTGGCTCAGATTTCGTCCTGCGTGAAGGCGACGACATTTCTATCGACGGTGCCACCGGCGAAGTCTTCGCGGGCATCATCAAGACTGTCGAAGCCGACTACGCCAAAGAGACCGATCTGCAAAAACTGCTCGGATGGGCCGACCAGTACCGCCGCCTCGGTGTCTGGTCCAACGCCGACTATCCCCGCGATGCCAGGCGCGCGGTCACCTTCGGCGCACAGGGCATCGGCCTCTGCCGCACCGAGCATATGTTCATGGAGCAGGAACGCCTGCCCATCGTGCAAAAGATGATCCTCGCCGAGAGCAAAGAAGAGCGACAGGAAGCCCTTGATCAGCTGCTCCCCTTCCAGCGCAGCGACTTCAAAGGCATCTTCGAGGCCATGGTCGATCCCAAAACGGGTGAGGGCTACCCCGTAGTCATCCGTCTCATCGACCCACCTCTGCACGAGTTCCTCCCCTCGTACGAAGAACTGCTGGTTGAGGTGACCCGACTGGAGACCAATGGAGAAAATCCCAAGGAACTCGAAGAGAAACGCAAGATGCTCGAAGCAGTCGCCTCCATGCGCGAAATGAACCCCATGCTCGGCCTGCGTGGCTGCCGCCTGGGACTGCTCTTCCCCGAGATCAACATCATGCAAACGCGTGCGATCCTCGAAGCTGCCCTCGAAGTGGCCAGAGAGGGCAAGACAATCCATCCCAAGATCATGATTCCCCTGGTTGGACATGTCAACGAGTTGAAAGAGGTTCGCCGCCAGCTAGAGGCAGAAGCCAAAAAAATTGCTGGCGAGGCCGGCGAGGGCGTCGCCTACAAATTCGGCACCATGATCGAACTGCCGCGCGCAGCTCTGACCGCCGGGCCGATCGCCGAGGTGGCCGAGTTCTTCAGCTTCGGCACCAACGACCTGACGCAAACCACCTTTGGTTTCAGCCGTGACGACGCCGAGGGCAAGTTCCTGCTTAAATACGTCGATGGCCTTGTGGAGCCAGGCGCAGATGGGAAAGTCAAGATACTTCCCGTCAACCCCTTCCAGACGATCGACCGCGACGGCGTCGGCCAACTCGTTCACATGGCGGTAGTGAACGGCCGGAAAGCCAACCCCACCCTGGAAGTGGGCGTCTGCGGTGAGCACGGTGGCGACCCCGACAGCATCGAGTTCTTCCACATGGTCGGCCTCGATTATGTCAGCTGCTCGCCCTATCGCGTTCCAGTTGCCCGGCTGGCCGCCGCCCAGGCCGCCCTCACCATCGGCGAACGCGACAAGTAACTATTAAAAGAGAAGCTCAAGTGTTTGCGGCGGAGTCGCAAACACTTGAGCTTCTCTCTGATTCTCCTGGTGCTATTGGCGCGTCAACTCACCATATCCTCGGTGGCGTAGACCGTACCACCTGGTGAGACATAGACACCCACTCCGACACTGTGGAGCGTTTGTGAGGTGAGGTGAATACGATGCCAGCTACTCGGACTGTCTGGCTCGTTCACCATGCCTTCTTGAATCGACCCGATACCCGCTTCTTCGCTCGCGAGTGTCCCATTACTTCCTGTGGAGGAGATAGCCTCGCCACAATCGTTGTTGAGAGGGAATTCGTACGTGATACGCATGCATCCAAAGCTGTTATCCCCATCCGGGCAGGAGTGACTGAACCCACAATGGGACATATTCCAACTATGGAGACGCGCACCATTCGCCAGTGTGGGGTTCCAGCTATAGAGATACAAACCACGGATCGCACGATCATGATTGATCTGGTTAAATAAGTACCGCTCGGTGGCGGTCGAACTGGTCGTAATCGGCGGTGGACCCCAGGGAGCCAGCAATGGAACCGATCCTGTGTTGTGCGTGCTATGATCGCCTGTGCAGCAATATCCCCACCAGCCGTGTGACGTCCATTGTTGTGTCACCACAGTGGACACCACATTATTGGACACCACATTATTGGACACCACACGACTTGCTCCTACGAGAGATCGTTCTCCGTGGGCTGGTACAAAGATTACAAGGCCCGCACCTCGGTCCGTTGAGGCTGCGCTCGCAGCCCAGGCTACGAACGACGACATTGTACCGCCAGCTACCACACATAACGCTAACGCGGCTAACCAACGAATAGCTGTTTTCCGGAACACTGGTAGTCCTTTCTAATACGTCCACGCTGTTGCTTCTCTCGTTGTAGTATAGGATACCGCTATTACGGTATAGCGCTTGTTATGATACAGGATGAAACGTGCTGACAAGCGCAAAGAGGGGGTTTCTAAGGTTCAGTCATTTCTTACCTATTGGTACTTCTGGGCCAGGGGTATGAGTGACTTTCTTAACCAGGAAAATGGCCTCAAGTGCGGTATACTGTCATGGGTATTAAAGAAAGATAGCTCAAAGGAGCCGAATGATGACACAAGCCGAATTTCCCACGGAAGGGGTTGTCCTCACCCACCTGCTGGTGGTCAGTGACATGGACCGCTCGCGGCAGTTCTATCGAGATGTGTTGGGAGCCACGGTCTACCGCGAGTATGGTGGCACCTCGTGCGTCCTCACTTTTCAGGGGAGCTGGCTGCTCCTGGTGACTGGCGGAGGGCCTACCAAAGATAAGCCCACGGTCACATTTGCGCCACCGCAGGACCCCGATACTGTCAGCCACGAGTTGACACTTCGGGTGCCGGACTGCCGTGCTGCCTATGAGACGCTCAAGGCGCGAGGGGCCGTCTTCTTGACGCCGCCAGTCGACTGGGGTGGAGAGATCCGCTGCTTCTTCCGCGATCCAGACGGCAACCTCCTGGAGATCAGCCAGGTTACATAATCGGCCCCGTCACCGGGCGACCACAAGGCATCGCCCCTACCATGCTACGGCTTCCCAAGCCGGGGCATGCATCGTGGCATAGTCACCGGGCGACCACAAGGGATCGCCCCTACTATGCTACGGCTTCCCAAGCCGGGGCATGCATCGTGGCAAAGGAACGTTTCTTCACCCGGAAATTTCACTCTCTGTGTCATTCGCCAACAAAGTCTTCAATGGATAGAACTTCTCAAATGAATGTGATGATTTAACATAGCCGCTGTCCTTCTCGCTTGACAGTAGACAGGCGCAGTAGTAAGCTGTCCCCGAAGAAAGAAAAGCCCCTGCTGAACGCAGTGTTGGAAGGGTCAGAAGAAAAAAGCTCATGAATAACTTCAGCGAAAAGGTCAACTTTATCTGGAGCGTCGCAGACCTTATTCGAGATACGTTTAAGCGCAGCAAATACCAGGACGTTATTCTCCCGCTCACAGTACTTCGCCGCATCGACTGCGTATTACAGCCTACCAAAGAACGCGTTCTCGAAGTCAACACCAGGCTGAAAGGCAAACTCGAAAACCTGGCTCCCCAACTGTGCAAAGCTTCAGGCTTCTCCTTCTACAACACCTCGCAGTATGACTTCGACCGACTACTGAGTGATGCGCCACACCTCGCCGCCAACCTGAAGGCCTATATCAACGGCTTCAGCGACAACATGCGCGAAGTGCTTGAAAAATTCGAATTCAATAACACTATCACCAAACTTGATGAAGCAGGCCTTCTCTTTCTGGTGCTGGAAAAATTTAAGAACATTGACCTCCATCCCGACATAGTCCCGAACCTTGAAATGGGCTATATCTTCGAAGAGCTCATCCGTAAATTTAACGAGGCCCTGAACGAAACCCCTGGTGAGCACTTTACGCCGCGTGAGGTGATTCGCCTGATGGTCAACCTCCTGCTGGCACAGGATCAGGACGCTTTAAAACAGAACCACATCGTACGTACCGTTTACGACCCGTGTTGCGGATCGGGCGGCATGCTCACTATCGCGAAGGAGCGTATTCTCGAAATTAACCCGTTAGCAGAGGTTCACCTCTTCGGCCAGGAAGGCTGCACGTTCTTCATGGGCTGCTGAGAAATAGTGTTGATTAACTCGCGGGCAGCACGCGAAATTGATCCGACGCGGCGGTAGACGAGGGCGAAAATGAACTCTTCTGGTAAGTCGGTAATTGGCAGGAGCATCAGGTCATCGCCAACCTGGGATGGCCGTATCAAGGCGGGAAGTGTCAGGGTGACGCCAATGCCCTGCCTGACCTGAGCCAGCGGATGCTGTGTTGAAACGAGCAGGTGGAGAGGCTGGCGAAATAACTCCTTGACAATCAGCAGCTCCGATTGCAGCTGTGGATCGAGAATCAAGCCAAGCTCTATCTCTCCCTGCTCTACCAGGGTGATCAACTCATCTGTATGGTTTACGCGCACTTTCAGCCGCACCTGCGGGTAGTGTTGATGAAACGAGGCAAAGAGTGCTGGTAAAAAAGCGGTTGCCAGCGATTCGATACAGCCAATTCGAATCGTGCCGCGCTGACCGGCTTGTAACTTGGTGAGCCATTGCTGACCTTCCTGTAACTGTTCCATCGCATTTCTGACGTAGAGCGCAAACTCCTGGCCCTCTGGAGTCAAAACGACGCGTTTCTTGTTGCGCGTGAAGAGTGCGACCTCTAACTCGTCCTCTAGTGCCGCGATCTGGCGGCTCAACGCGGATTGCGCAACGAGGCACAGTTCAGCGGCTTTCCGAAAGTTCTGCGTTTGCGCCGCCGCCAGGAAATAGGTGAGTTGGTGGAACTCCATATGGCTCCTCTTCGCTAGTTGATCTCGTTTTGAGATCACTATTATATCAAATAGGTGTTGGACACATCAACTGATCTCCCTTATACTATGCGTGTGATCATTCTAGCGCTAGATTGGACAAGTGAAACCCCAGGAGAGAGAGCAACGAGAAGAAAATCGAGAGTGCATATGAAGAACTTCTGGACAGAAGAGAAAAGAGGAGATATGACCCAGGTTGAACAACTGGCCGCTTTCGTCGTGCGTACGAGGTATGAAGACCTCTCAGAGGAAGCACGCCAGCAACTCAAGATCCGCATCATCGATGCTCTTGGCTGTGCTATTGGAGCACTTGAAGGTCCACCGCTCAACATGCTGCGCGTCCAACTCGAAGACTTTGGCGGCAAACCCCTGGTCACACTGATTGGCGGAGGCAAAACCGCCCCTGACCGCGCGGCTCTCTACAACTCAGCCCTGGTCCGATACCTGGACTACAATGATAGCTACATTGCCAAAAACGAGACCTGCCATCCCAGCGACAACTTCGGCTCGGTACTCGCCTCCAGCGAGTATGCACAGAAAAGTGGCAAGGAGTTTCTGACTGCCCTAGCGCTGGCTTACCAGGTCCAATGCCGGCTCTCAGACGTGGCCCCTGTGCGAGCCAAGGGCTTCGATCACACCACACAGGGAGCCTATGCGGTGGCTGCTGGAGTAGCCAGGGCGCTAGGCCTTGATCAGAAGGGAGTCGCGAACGCTGTTGCAATGAGCGGCACCGCCTACAACGCCTTGCGCGTCACACGCACGGGGAGTCTCTCCAACTGGAAAGGGCTGGCTTATCCCAACACTGCCTTTGGCGCTACTCATGCTGCATTCCTCGCCATGCGCGGCATGACCGGTCCGCCGGAAGTGTTTGAAGGCAACAAAGGCCTGATGGATGCCATTTCCGGACCCTTTGAGCTGGATTGGGCGCAGGAGAACCTTGAGGCAGTCCGGCGCACCAGTGTCAAGAAGTACAATGCTGAGTTTCATGCGCAATCCGCGCTTGAGGGTATTCTGGAACTACGCATGGCCCAGCAGGTGCGCCCGGAAGAGATTGAACGCGTCAGGATCGAGATTTTTGATGTCGCGTATCACATTATCGGCGGAGGGGAAGAGGGAGACAAGCAGCAGGTGCGTAGCAAGGAAGAGGCCGATCACAGTTTGCCCTACATGGTGGCCGTCGCGCTCCTGGATGGCGACGTTTCCCCAGCGCAGTATGCGCCAGAACGGATTGTGCGGGAGGATGTGCAGAGCCTGCTCCGCAGGGTCACCATCCAACCCGATGAGACGTTGAGCAAACATTTTCCCGCCGAGATGCCCTGCCGCATCCAGATCATCCTCAAAGATGGTCGACAGTTTCGCAACGAGAAGCAGGACTACGAGGGATTTTACACGCGGCCACTGTCATGGGAGAAAGCCGTCGCCAAGTTTGAGCGTCTCGTTGCCCCCTCTACTGATGTTGCGCAGCGTGCGGCCATCGCAGAGACCGTGGCTCACCTGGAAACGAAAGAAGTGGCGCAGTTGACCGAGTTATTACGCGTATCTTTTACGCCTACCCGTTAAGGAAAGAGAGGCAACTCCTATGAGCGAGCGAGCATTTCCCTTTATTCGGATGAACGAACGCGAGGGCAAACCCCGCACGTACGGCATCACCGAGATTCGCGGTCCCTACTATACGCCTATGGGCAAGCGCTACCTGGAAGATGTGCTGGAGACAATGGGTGAATATGTCGATTCGCTGAAATTTGCGGGCAGCTCCTTCACCCTGATGCCAGTGAAGCAACTCAAGGAAATCATTGATCTGGCCCATCGCTACAACGTACTGGTTTCCACCGGCGGCTTCATCGAGCATGTACTCACGCAGGGGTCTGAGGCGGTGAATCGCTACATTGAGGAGTGTCGTAATGTAGGCTTTGATATTCTCGAAATATCCAGTGGTTTTATCACGATCCCGGTTGATGACTGGCTGCGCCTGATCGAAAAGGTGCAGCGTGCGGGGCTCAAAGCCAAGCCGGAGGTGGGTATCCAGTTTGGCGCGGGAGGAGCCAGTGCCGCTGAGGAGCTTGAATCAGAAGGCACGCGCGATGTCGATTGGGCCATTGGGCAGGCCAGAAAATTTCTGGATGCCGGGGCTGACATGATCATGATTGAATCCGAAGGCATCACTGAAAATGTGAAAACGTGGCGCACCGATGCTGCCGCCAAAATCATTGGCGCGTTAGGGTTGGAGAAGGTGATGTTTGAGGCCGCTGACCCGGAGGTCTTTGCCTGGTATATCAAGAATTATGGTCCCGAAGTCAATGTCTTTGTGGATCACAGCCAGATTGTCCAACTGGAATGCCTGCGTGCGGGTATATGGGGAACCAAGAGCCTGTGGGGCCGTATCCTGACCTACAAAGGGTAGAACCGAAAGGATAAAGAGGGAGAAAAGGACAAAATCGCCTGTCCTTTTCTCTCAAATCAACAAAGTGTGGGTAGTGGTTAAATGGTAAGTGATGGATGCGAGTGGTACGAAACAAGAAGCTGCATGGGAACTTGAAAGGAACCAGAAGCTCATTATCTCTTATCACTTACTATTTAACCACTACCGAGCAGGTCGGCCATGGGAACATCGAACTCGTTTACCGGCGTTCATGGGAACGAGATAAGATGCCAGCGCGAAAGTTCACGCTGCACGTCTATACTTATACATAACATCCTGGCAACGCGGGTGCAGTAGCCAGACCGCACTCGCATATCAGTAGCACATCACTGCACCTGCACCACTCGTACTGTCCAGAAATCACTGGCAAGGCTGCGACTGGTCAGGTAGGCATAAGGTAAGGCGAAGTACCCTTGCATACCCCAAATCGTTCCCCAGGAATTTCGTACAATGAACCATTGATTGGCATCATCATAGCCAACCGCGAGTACGGCATGGCCACCCAGCAATTGCTCTCCAGGTTTTGGCATTGGCGCATGTCCGTCTTTAGCCACTTGCTCACTTTCAAAGCTCTCATAGACAGAAAACCCAAAAATGAACGGGTAGCCGGAAGCTAAGCACCCTTTCATCTGGTTGAGATTCCTGATTACTCTCTGGAAGAGAATTGTCTTGTGCTGGAGAGCAGTTTGATAGCAGGCATCCGTCGGCTTCACTGCAAAATTCTCAATGTTGTATGGCCACATGTCTTCAGGGCAATCCCCCTGCTTTCCCACGCTTTTCATACCATCTCGAATCATTGCGCCGCTATCTGAGTCGACGGTTCCCTCCATTACACGCTCATTGTAGTAAATGAAGAGCCGGGACGGTACGAAAACCGGGGACAGGTGTTGTTTCATTTGATCGAACTCGATTGCACCGGCGATGGCATTGGCTGTGCAACTTCCCAAATGGCCCTGGTCATAGACCGGAGGACAGGCTGAAGTAAGATCGACGCTGGCTGGCAGTGCTCCTATCACTTCTATAGGGGCAGCATATTGATAATCCCGCTGGTCGGGTAGATCAGGTATCCAACCGTAGTGTGCGATCCGAGGCATATTTTAATCTCCTACTTTCTCGTCACTAGACTCCTAGTGCGCTAAAAAAACGATTCCAAACGCTTGTTAGTTTGCTTGATACTCGGCTGGCACCTACTTTCCAGTGTTGTCATAGATGTGGTTGAATGATTTTAATATCACTAGTTAGACGCACATTGTCTTGCTTTTTAAGGCATCACTTTACTCGGTTTCCAAAAGCAATGCCCCAGAGCAAAACGTGTCCTCGTTGGAGTATAATTCTTTCGGCTAGTTGATTAGTACCCTCCGAGGTGAAAGCACATGCTACAATTCGACGAACGCTCCAATGGGAGCAAAGTTGAACTGAATGCCGGGGAGAAGTTCGAGATTATCCTCCGCGAAAACCCCACAACGGGATTCCGCTGGAATCCGGTATCCAGCGGCGAGCCAGCATGCAAACTACTCGACAATTTTTTTGAGCTCGTTGGCGGCTCTCCTGGTACTGGTGGAAGCCATTCCTGGCACTTCCAGGCCATGCAGGAGGGCCTTGGAAAGATCGAATTTGCTTATCGACGGTCGTGGGAGCAAGCTAAGCCACCTGCGCAAAGCTTCTCGCTGAGCGTCTACGTCCGAACATAACATGCAAGAAATGCAAGCAGGGCTCACTCGTCAGGAACGGCGGGAGACGTAGGCTCATGCAAGCGCGTGGGCTAGGAAAAACTGGTACATGGCCAGGCTCGCGCTGGGTCCCAACGGATCCATGAAGGGGCGACTGGGACTGCCGCCGGACCAGGCATGGCCCATCCCATCGACTTTCCAATAGGAGAGCACGTCGCCGCCATGAGCATCCTTCCAGGTGGACACGCTATAGCTGCGTCCACCCGGCACCTGTCCTGAGGTGGCACTGCTGGGATGCTTAAAGGCCGCCGTAAAGGTCCCGCCAGAGGCCAAGTGATTCGTGCGGAGCCACTGCTGGACAACCTGGTCGCCATTGATGGGGTTCACGAACTGGTCATCAGTCCCATGAAACACAATGGTCGGCACCACTCGTGCGAAGGAACCCATCGCTTCATGGGCTTTCTTCCCTTGGATGATGGGATCGGGTCCGGGGGGGAGCACCGAAAGGAACCCCTCGTGAAAGAAGACATCCGCGTCGCTGGGGGGCGCCACAGCGACTGGCCCTGGCGCCTCACCAGCTGCGGCAGCAGGCTGGCTCAGGGGAAGTGGAGATGGCCATTGTGCCCATTGATACTCACAGCCGGAGTGCACCCCGATGGCGGTAAACAGATCCGGGTAGGTGGCCCCCAGAATCACCGCCATTGCCCCTCCAGATGATATCCCGGTTACATAGATGCGCTGGCGATCAATCGTCCAGTGGGAGGTGTTGTTGACCACGCTCTGCACAATACCAGCCAGACTGGCCGGTTCCCCACTGCCACGACGTTGATTGTCCGTGTAAAAAAAGTTCCAACAGAGCATGGGATTCA
>WNGM01003414.1_pt1 | contig 14209 bp, 15 predicted proteins | sample 5400571 | NCBI WGS metagenome assembly WNGM01 (sample SAMN13153378, study PRJNA577476) | soil metagenome | isolation source: 100 cm soil or saprolite under Garry oak tree replicate 2 | place: USA:California | collected 2016-06-15
GCCCTAGGTTGAACTCATTGAGAGCTGCCGAGCATCTTGAGTGGGCCCACGATCTAGGCATAGTGTAAATAGACCTATTATATCGATGGACCCACATGGGCCCATCAAGCAACAGTGGGCAAATATCATGAGTGGGCCCCTGGATAGAACTGCCAAGATAAATGAATGGGCCAATTGGCACTGCTGGGAAGAGTTGTCAATAGTTTACAGTGGGCCCATGGTTGAACTCATCGAGAGCTGCCGAACACCTTGAGTGGGCCCACGATCAAGGCATAGGGAATAGACCTATTACATTGATGAACCCACATGGCCCCATCAAGTAACAGTTGGCATATATATATATCATGAGTGGGCCCATGGATAGAATTGCTGAGATAAATGGATGGGCCATGGACACTGATTGGCAAATGGATGGGCCAATTGGCACAGCTAGGAAGAGTTCTCAATAGTTTAGGGTGGGCCCTTGGTTGAACTCATTTAGAACTGCTGAATATCTTGAGTGGGCCCACAATCAAGGCATAGCGTAAATAGACCTATTACATCGGTGAATCCACATGGGCCCTTCAAGTAACAGTGGGCATATATCATGAGTGGGCCCATTGATAGAACTGCCCAGATAAATGGATGGGCCATGGACACTGATTGAAAAACCTGCCAAGATAAATGAATGGGCCAATTGGCATAGCTAGGAAATGTTGCCAATAATTTACAGTGGGCCCATGGTTGAACTTATTGAGAGCTGCCAAACATCTTGAGTGGGCCTACGATCAAGGCATAGTGTAAATGGACCTATTACATCGGTGAAACCCACGTGGGCCCATGGATAGAACTGCCGAGATAAATGGATGGGCCATGGACGCTAATTGGCAAAACTGCCAAGATAAATGGATGGGCCAATTGGCGCAGCCAGGACAAGTTGTCAATAGTTTACAGTGGGCCCATTGTTGAACTCATTGAGAGCTGCCGAACATCTTGAGTGGGCCCATGATCAAGGTATAGCGTAAATAGACCTATCACATCGGCGAACCCCACGTGGGCCCATCAAGCAACAGTGGGAAAATATCATGAGTGGGCCCATGAATAGAACTGCCGAATGGCTCAGATGGGCCATGGACACTGATTGGAATAACTGCCAAGATAGATGGATGGGCCAATTGGCGCAGCTAGAAAGAGTTGTCAATAGTTTACAGTGGGCCCATGGTTGAACTCACCCAGAGCTGCCAAACATCTTGAGTGGGCCCATGATCAAGGTGTAGTGTAAAAAAACCTATTACATCAGTGAAACCCATGTGGGCCCATCAAGTAACAGTCGGCATATATCACGACTGGGCCCATGGATAGAAGTGCCGAATAGCTCAGATAGGCCATGGACACTGGTTGGCATACCTGCCAAGATAAATGGATGGGCAAATTGGCGCAGCTAGGAAAAGTTGTCAATAGTTTACAGTGGGCCCGTGGTTGAACTCATCAAGAGCTGCCGAACATCTTGAGTAGGCCCACGATCTAGGCATAGCGTAAATAGACCTATTACATCGGTGAACCCACATGGGCCCATCAAGCAACAGTGTGCAAATATTATGAGCGGCCCATGGATAGAACTGCCAAGATAAATGGATGGGCCAATTGGCACAGCTAGGAAGAGTTTTCAATAGTTTACGGTGGGCCCGTTGTTGAATTCATCGAGAGCTGCCGATCATCTTGAGTAGGCCCACGATCAAGGTATAGCATAATAGACCTATCACATCGGCGAAACCCATGTAAGCCCATCAAGAAACAGTGGGCAAATATCATGAGTGGACCCATGGATAGAACTGCCGAATAGCTCAGATGCGGCCATGGACACTGATTGGAAAAACTACTGAGATAAATGGATGGGCCAATGGCCACTGTTGGGAATTGCTGTTGACGGTTTACAGTTGGCCCAGAATTGAACTCACAGAGAGCTACCGACCATCCTCACTGGGACTACTTAGGCCCTACAATGCTCCTAAAAATAATACCAACTGTCCCGAATGGCCTCTACGTCACCCCCATAGCAGCCCTACTGAATATCTCACATGGTGCTGGCGTTCTCCTCGGAGATGCTGACTTCAACATTCAAGTTGAATTGTATCTGAACTAAAGCTGTTAGATGTGCACTATGTAAAAGTTTGACATCGCTATATAGTGTTCTGTACCTCAAAATTGTCCAATTCATCCACCATAGCATCTACCACTTCGCTTAAGGCGATTTCCCTCTCATAAATCTGCCGAGCTTGGACGTGGATCCGGCGAAGTCTTACAGCTTCAGCACGTAAGATGGACACCCTTGTTCCAAGGTCAAACTCTTCTTGCTAGAAAGAAACGATGGTCAGTTTTCACTACGCTAGGTTGAAAATGTGGCGTACTGGCTCTGAAGGTGCTTCCTCCTGAGCGACCACACCTTCCTGCATCTCAGAGTTGCTGGGAGATGGGGCGCGGTCACCCCAATTCCAAGCTGTGCACACAGAGTTAGAGGCGTATATAATCAGCAGAAACGAGACTTACTGCGAGCTGCCGAATGGCTGCCGAAGGCCTCTCTGGCCTCGGCAGGTAGTGAGACATCTGCCCTAAATCTCTCCTCCTGTGCTGGCGCAGGGTAAATGCTGGGCTGTTGAGCCCCTAGAACCAGCGGGGCTTCCATCCTCGGCACAGGGTCAGTCCCCTGATCTTGGATGTCATGCGAGGTCGGCATATCCATGCCGACGTTGTCTTGAGATTCTGGCGAAGGCGACCTGTCCACGCCAAAGCTGCGTTGGCCATGCAGGGAGGGCGACCCATCCCTGCCGAGATTGTGTTGGCGTTGGGGGGATGGTAACCCAACGATGCCGAAAGGGTGTTGGAGTTCAGGGGAGGGTAACCCACCCATACCGAAGCTGCGTTGGCGTTGAGGGGATGGTGACATATCCATGCCAAAACTATGTTGAGGAGAGGATGACCCATCCATGTCGAAACTGTGTTGGTGTTGAGGGGATGGCGACCCACCCATACCGAAGCTGCGTTGACTTTGAGGGGAGGGTGACCCACCCATACCGAAGCTGTGTTGACTTTGAGGGGAGGGTGACCCATCCATGCCAAAGCTGTGTTGGCTTTGCGGGGAGGGTGACCCATCCATGCCAAAATCTTCTTGACCTTCGGCAGATAATGGCGCATCTCTTCCAGTCTCAAGCTGCCGAGTGTCGACCGATAGTGCAAGAAAAGGGCGAGACATAACTAGCGAAGAAGTGGGACAGTTCGATGAAGCTGTGATAAGGGAGACCCAATGTGGAATGAGCCTATATATCTAGATTGCTTATTACGCAAGAGATGCTCAAGATTCATTACTGCTTCGTGCTGAGTCAGGTTCCAGATAAGTATTTTCGGCAGCTCGGCAGCATGCCACTTGTTGCTACCCCGCTTCAATGTGGCAACGTAAACTGCCGACACACTTTTTTCTTATCCATCAACCCCATGCATTCCCTCCTCCATATTGCCGCTAGGATTGAAGCCGCCGTCGCGAGCTATGTCAGCGTTCGCCATGTTGCCGACAGGGCTGAATGGGAACGCCGCTTTGAGGCAGAGAAGGTACGTATTTAATTAAATTGCAGTTTTCATCTAATCCCTATTTGAACTAGGCCCTCACGACGCGAGAGTTCAGGAGGGTCTGGCGAGATTCGGGGGACTCGCCGGCGCTACACCCGACACTAGCGGCCCTGTATTTCGTCCTCGATACCAAGGGCGACTTGTCAGAAATCGGCAGGGGGCACCCCAAAATTAACAAGCACAAATTTTACCAGCCTGGTGCCGAATTCCCCGCCGACATCTCACACCTATTGCCTCCAAGTGAGCGCCGCTGGTGGGAGCACCTTGGTAAGTCGCTGTTCACCTTTTCCTCAAACGCGGTCTAAACCTCCACAGCTGCCGAGTGTGGGGATGGGGGAGTGCCCCCCGGAACTGCGGCACCAAATCCTACGCCGCCGCCACCGCCACCACCACCTTCGCCACCACCACCTTCGCCTCCTCGTTGGCACCTGCCGAAGGTGATGCTCATTATGGGCCCACCTCCATCTTCACCTCCACCTCCACCTCCTGAAGATTGGGAAGATGATATGGAGGTAGACGAGTTGGAGGAGGTGAGTAATAAGTATTTCCTCATTTTCTTTTCTTTTCTGATTAACTTCACAAGTCCCCCAAGCCTCCCCCAAGCCGCAAGAAGGGCAAGAAGGCAGCTGGTTCGGCAGCTACCTTGAGGAAACGCAAGCTCCCTTCGCTGCCGACGCGCAGTTACAAGAAGCGGAATCTGCCATCTTTCCAACTCCCTCCAGAAGTGATAGAGGACGAGTTGGAGAGTGAGGAGGAGGAGGAGGAGTTCGAATTTTCGGTGCGTAGTTATATATTTTCATTAACTTTCAGCTGAAAGAACTTGGCGATAGTGCGACAAATGCATCAAGGCCAATGTGCGCTGCGAGCCGCAGCCAACAGCTCCCTGCTTGCGCTGCCAAAGCAGCAAGGTGGGGTGCAGCTTGATGCCGCCAAATTCGAAGACAGGCAAGACTGACCGGCGCCACCTGGATCCGGAAGCGGTGCTCAGGTACCGCATCGCTCAGCACAAGGCGCGGAAAGGAAAGCAGCCTGCAAGTGCATACAGGAAGACGTCAGAGGCGTCGGACTCGGCAGGGTCAGCCTCAAGGTTGGTTGAGGGGCTGGCGCTGTACAGTACGTCGTCCAACGCAGCTTCCCAAGCTTCGCTAGCCCCCACGGCAGCTGGCTCTCCCATCTCTCCCGACCCTTCTGCCTCCGATGCCGCTGCCGCAACCGCCCCCACCACAGCTGCCGGTCCCTCCGCTCCCGCTGCAGCTGCCGATGCTGCCGATGCCACCCCTGCGATCACTCCCTCCCTCCGTCGGCGCTTGCCACCTGCACAACGCCTTGTGCCAGTTGTGGAGGTGCCATTGCCCTCACACTTGGCCTCATCATCTTCTCGGCAGCGTTCTGAGGCTTCGGCAGCTCAAGCACCTCAGGCAGTTCCTGACCGCAACACCGCCGAAAGGATCCGACACCTGGAGATGAGGATGGCGGATGTCGAGGAGAAATTGGAGTTGTGGGTAAAAGGCGGTGGGGCGCGAAAGGCTGATTAGGCCCTTGCCATTGTTTTTACATTCATTTTTTTTGTGTGACGCATTTGTATATCGACTACGGAGAATGGACAATATATACTACGACATGAACTTGTGATACGATGAATTAGAGAGTCCTGGATGGAGAAAGACGATACGAAGATTGCTAGCGACGCGCTCTCGTCCTAGAATACATATTGCTACCCCTATTGGGAACATTCAGGTTCTAGATGCAACAAAGAAGTCATTGCTTACTGCGTTTGCTTGACCCGCTCTGTAGGCCGTGTTGCACGCCCTGAGCGCCGAGTCTCAGGCTGTGCATTTATGGTGGAGTCGCCCACTTTCTGACGCTTGGGTGGACGAGTATCAGCAGCCGTGTTGTGAACTGATTTATGGTGCCTATGACTGGTAGACGCCTCGGCAGCTTGATCCGCCCTTGAGCTGCCTGTTGCAGAGCGGCGCTGTGTGATAATGCGAGGGCGAGGGCGAGGGCGAGTGTGAAGGGGAAGAGCATTGGGTGGGTGTAGAGATAGATCTTGATCTCCCTGTTCCGGCAGCTCCTCACGCACCTCGGCACCATTTCCATGCCTTTGGCTGCTGGCGCTGTGGTGAGGGCGAGGCTGCGGAGGCTGAAGGCGTGGAAACAGATGGTAAGCATATGCCGTCAGCACAAGGAGCTTAATTACACCGCTTGGACCCCCAGCGCCATCTTCTTGGCTATTCCCGTCAGCCCCCTCTTTGGTTAGAGCGTTGCCATCTCCAGGGGTTTCTTCATCATTTTCTTGTGCCTGACCCTCGCGGACATCTCTCATCTTGAAGCGGAATGGGATCTCGCCAGCAGCTTGCCTTTGCGTCCAGTGTTTGAGCAAGGCGTTGACATCCTCTTGGCGAATGTGATGGTACTGAGTGAGCGTAACACTGGCCGGTAGGTACTTGGAAAGGATGAAGTCACCTGGGGCCTCTTTCAGTCTGGCCCATGGGATTCTGCCCTTGCCCCCGCCCACAGAAATCTCTGATAAGTTCATAAGCGATAGGTTTACTGCAAGCTGCAGCTCACTCACTGTACATCTCACCCATGAACCTGCCGACGAGGTACTTCCTGTACATGAGCCCCTCACGCTCGATGGCTTCCCAACTCGGCAGCATGGGATACCCGTTCTCGTCTATCACCAGCTTGATAATTGGCGTTTTGTCCTTCCTTTTTCCTTCCTCTTCGCTATCATCGCTAGCATGGACTCCTATAAAAGTGCCGCATTAGCACACTTCCTTGAAGCAAAATAGACTCCCACCAAAGGACTCGGCAGCCCATCTCGAGAAGTCCTCAACCATCGGGTCCCTCTGCCAGTCTTTGCGTCGTGATTTGAAGGACGTTCCTCCCAATTCATTATTGATGTCATGGCTAGGTAATAGGTCGTTAGATTGTAAGTAGATAGACTTTGATACGTACAACATGATCGCAGGTTCGCCATCAGTGTCGCAGTAGCCTGCTAATATGGCAACCCGCACACCATATTGGCGGTACATGGACTCAGAAAAGTCCCGCATGGTGTTGATACCATGCTTCTCAAACATCCTTGGTAGGACTTAGTTACTTCCCATACGACACAGTGATTGGCATGCTCATACCGCTGCTGCTGCCGAGGGGGTGCCTGTTGCTCAGTCCATTTCTTGGCCTCCGCTCTGTACTTCACTCGTGTATCTTCATCTAATCTGCGACTGATCGCCTTGATGGACTTTTTGTAGCAGCCGAGGTAGGCTGCCGATCCCCGCTTTGACCCAGACATCTCGAGAGCCATCTTGTCAAGCTCCTCTCGGTGAACATCAACCAAAATGTCGTGATATGTCCATTTTCTGTGACAAAACTGGCGTCGTCTTCGCTCCCGTCGGCACCTGTTATAAAGGAATCGGCGTACAAACTACAAAATATGAGAGCGGCACAACATTGTTGAGGCTAAAGGAAAAGTACCATTTCCACGCCGTCTCTATTGAAGCCTACACCTTGTCGCCAACATTTCTTGAGGTTGTCAACGGAAACTTGGATGATTTTGGACCGAGACTCTGGGTCGGCAGCTCGGAATGCAGCAACGTGCCTCAGCAATATTTCGGTTTGTTCATCTGTTAGTTCAATACCCTGGCTTGAATGTGAAGCAATGTCAATGGAGGGCGTCGGTGTAAACGACGAGCGTACACACCTCGCTTCACCCGTACTATCTCCTTCGTCATCGTCGGCAGCTATACCCTCTTGAGCGACTATGTCTAGATCGCCGGGCGTGATTAAATCCCTGTCTAAGGTTGAATTTTAGCAGTCAGATCTTAGACCAGAATACGCACCTCTCATCATCTGTAGCACCTCCCTCCTCATCATCGGTAGGAACACCATTTTGAGCGACCACATGTAAATCACCAGAAATGATCGACAACCTGTCGAAAGATGAACCCGAGCAGTCAGACTGCAGACCAAATTCATAGTCGCTGTCATCGGAGTCTTCAGAGTCAGAGCCTGGCCCTTTGTGCTCGACATCCTTTTTGGTAGGCTTGGCAGCATTTTTGGTTTGTTTACTGGTGTTCGGCATCGGGAAGGCAGGTTTTTCAAGAGGGATAGACTTAAGGTCTGAAGGTTCGGCAGCTTTAAGGTATTATGTCACGTGCCAACTTGTGCTCGGCAGCGTGGGATTGTTTATCGGGAGCTCAACTCCCACAGAATCCGCGTGTATCGGCAGCTAATCATTTTCGTTCAAGTCCCTTGATACTAAGGAAATGCAGGCTTTCCAGCTCCCTCAGACTCGCACGCTCACTCCCCTGAGTCTTTCCCATCTCTGTGCCAAATACCTCCAAGCTCAGTTCCAATACAAGTTAAACCAGCGCTCCTCTCAGCCGATCAGCGTTGCTAAGGCACCACAAGCTCCCTTGATGCTGCCGGTGACTCTCACTTCAGAGCTGGATCGAATTGCACTCACTCTGGTGGATGCGTTCATGAACCGTGGTTAGTGACGCAGACTGGGCACTCAGACATATATCCTGAGATAATCCGAGCAGTGCAGATAAACTGGGATATTACACGTTACGCAGATAAGCTCCCGATGAAGCCAAGAAATCCAGGAACCCAGGCGTCCAAGCAGAAAGAGGCCAGTCTAAAAAGCCATTACCCTCCGCTGGAGGGTACGGCAGCTGCCCTTACCATTTCAAGGCCCTGCATTATTGTTGACAAACAAGGAATGATATTGGCATGGCATCTTCCCGGAATCTTGAATGATTCTCGGCAGGTAAGCTTACTCACCTTGTCCGATCACCGCATCAAATATAATGTATTTTAGGGTGAAATGATGGCAGCAACAGAGAAGCTACATCCATCGTTGAGCAAGCGTCAAAGTAGCACCTCTTGGCGTGTTGATCCAGAAATATTTCCCTCAGGGCTAGAGGGCCTTCAGGGGACAATCAACATATCACCCGCATGGTTCCAACAAGGACATGAGGTGAATTTTCTCTACCGGTAATATTTTATCATTCGGCAGCTAATTTCAATTGAGACGGTACAACCACACCCTCAGGTTGGCGCATCTTTGAAAAAGCCAGACGTCTTGGACTGGCTAGATTGCATCACTCAATCCAATTCAATATTGAGTGCGATCCTGGCTGTCATTCATCCGGAGCTTTATAATGCCGGTCAGGATACCTTCAACCGGCTAAGAGAATGTGCCGAGATCCAGCCGCAGGATGTCCTCCGTCGATGGACATCCGTTTTCAACGGTGTCTCTGTCATTTGTAATCGCCTCACGCCGCCACATCGGGACGGAAATTCCAGGAAACAATGGTATGATTTACTGGCGTCTGTTGGGCGCTATCGAAATTGCAATTTGAGGCTGCCAGGAATTGGACTTTCACTGGAGTATGGTCCTGGTTCGGTAGTTGGCCTGTTAGGGGGGACGCTGGAGCATGAAGTGCACCATTTTGAAGGAGAAAGAGTATGCTACGCATACTTTATGAGGGATAGCGTGCATGAGTGGGCAGGGGTTCCAGGGAATTCTTGGATGAACATAGCCCACTATCAGTAACATAGCGACTATCAAAGCTTTCTCCTATTATATCTTTCCTTAACTTAGCAAGGCCAGACTTTGATACCACTGGCAATAGGAATCAGTGTAATGGGGCATGGCTATTATGGTATATCTATGATTTCGGCAGCTCACCGTTGGTGCAATGTTTCGCAAATACAAAGAAATATTGTTATTTTTGTGGCAGCTCATCAAATGTCTTGAACACGCACAGAAATGGTGATCCATAGTGAATTACAATCCCTCTCTATGAACGCTTCCTCTTCTGAGCTACCGGACAACACTCTATTTGGGGCGATGCCAATGACATCTCATTCATCGGCTAACATCAGACCTGGGCGATGTTATGATATAGGGAAAATGTAGTTTTTGGGTCTTCCTCCTTAACAGATCCCCTTTACGCTGCAGGGTCTGAGCTCTACACCGCTAGAAAACTACATCGGCATATTGGGGCACGCCCCCCATGGCAGATCCATGGTTTCGGCAGCTCATTTGTTAGTACGATGTTTTACAGATACGACATTATATTGTTTTTTGGTAGATCAGCTAATGTCTCCGGGGTGATGATTCCTGGCAATTGTCCCTCAGCCAAGTCAACAGTTTGCTATCTTAATGGGGCGTGCTCATGTCACACTCCTAGAGACCATACTATCAAGCTTTATGTCTCAACTACCTGCACATGAGAAACATCTTGTTTTTTGTCAAGACAGACGGTATCTGTGTTATCTCTGTAGTTATCTTGCCGAGGCTGCCGAGATGGTAATATGGTCTAGTACACTTTCGATAGCTACCAATCAACCAGACGGTAGAAACCCTAAAATAATGACAGACACTGCTGCCGGGTACCTTGAAAAGGGACGCTTTTGCACATATAGAACTGTTGACCCTGATTTTGTGCTTCACAGTTGAGGATGAACAAAGCAACATACTATCAAAGGTGTGTGATCACTATGGCGTTCTTTTCATGGCCTTCAATACAGGCAGCTGGATATCTCATGCACCGAATTCCTAGGAACAAGGAGAAACTCCGGGCTTACCAGCGGGAGTATGCTCGGCAGAAGCGAGCTCCCGGGCATCGAAAGGTCAGCAGAGCAGAGCGTGCACTGTTGGAGGAAAAGCATGTGCAAAGGCACAACCTGCTCACGGCAGCGGAGGACCTACTACCATGCTCAAAGGCTGCTATTGGCCTGTGCGTTTGTCCCTCCTTCTGTCATTTAGTTCTCACACAGACCTCAAGTGGTTACAAATGTCCGCTCATTGTCCGCTCACGAGCAGCAGATCCCCGACGCACTCCAGACATGATAGAAGAGGAAGGAAAAGCTCAGGACTACTTTGAGGAGTTGAAAGACACCCTTCAACTTTTCTGCCTTTGCGGGTGGATAGACCAATTCCAGAAACACATCGAGGACTTCATTCAAGAGCAGCTTGCCAAGGCAGCAAGTATTATGGCAGTACTGGGCACAGAAGAGGAAGACTTCACCCGCCTTCATGGATTACGACGCTTGGTAGCTGGCGCCGTTCAAGAAGGGGAGCTGGTACGGCAGCCTGAATATGCTGCTACATGCGCCAAGCTGGACGGTGCAATTGTATGGCATGGTCGAGGGTATGTGATCAAAACTCATTTCTGCCTCCTTTCCTCACCCATCTTCCTAGAGTTAACTTGAGGAAGTTTCGGCAGTGTTATGGCTGGTAATGCCATCTGCCCAGCACCAGTTCGAGCTACATCCGCGTCATTGTCTCATGTCAAATACAGTAGATAAAATATGTGCTACGTTTAAGAAATGCCCATCTTTGAGGCACCTTCGCAAATCAGTGACAAATGTCCGAGAATAGTCTAAATGCGCGACATCTCCAACGGACATTGGACCAGTTAAACAGCCCGAAGTAGTTTGAGTGGTTGCCGACAGTGATGTAAGTGACCGCAGGTCCAGTCCAGACCAGTTTAGCAGCCCAAAGTGGTTTGATTGGCTGCCGAACCCGGTTTATCTAAGCTGCCAACAGTAGTGTGAGTGACCGCAGGTCCAGTCTGGACTGCTAAATCCACCGACGCAATACCCGGCCAGCCAAAGCTGCCGACAGGTTGATTGGAGGCGCCGCTTCTTCAGGGACATACACCACAACACACAACACATCTATTCTGAGTTTCCCATGGCACGCAAGGGTGTGAAGGCATCAAAATTCCTCCACAGAAAGTCTAAGGCTAAGGTGATTGAGTGGACGACCCGAGAGGGCCCTCGAGGAGCCAGAAATATCCCCGTAGAAGTAGGCACCTCGACAAATCTGCCAACACCAAGACAAGATGCTGGAAGAATGGAGATAGACAACCATGGGGCAATATTGGATGAAACCAACCCCCCGTCCATGGATGTTGACGAGACAATCTGGATAGAAGGGCCAGCTATACCTGAACAGACGAGAGTGAGTTTGCATACATGCCCTTCTCCAATAGTATTTTACATGTTCTCTCAGTCCCAGCACATATACATGGAAGAGTTTATTCCTAGGATTGGCCCCTACTTGCGTTGCCTCCTCAACTCTGAGGGTGTCCCAGCTATGACAATGTGCCAGAGCTGCATGTCTGCCCCATTTGAGTGGAGATGTACCGACTGCTTCCCTGCTCTGGTGCTCTGCAAGGAGTGCTGCCGAAAATCACACAACCGGCTTCCATTCCACAGGGTTCAGAAGTGGACAGGGAAATACTTCATGCCGTCGTGGTTGCGGGAGGTTGGGATACGCTTGCATCTTGGGCACTCTGGGGATTTGTGCCCGATTAAAAGTGTGCGTTGCCAACCCTTTTATTTTTTAAATCCCATTCCAAAAAATACAGTCACAGAGGTGCTATGATGCCGATGAAGACTGCCAGGTCGGTAGCCACAGAGAGTACGACGCAGCTGCCAACCTTGGCTTCGACGGCTCAAAACCTGGGTGTCATGAAAAAGAGGGAAATCAAATAATCACTGTCGTCGATAAGTCTGGTGTCCACGAGATTGGCATTAGCTGGTGCTCCTGCCCTGAGGCTCCCGAGCGCGACATGCAGTTGATGATGGCTGGGCTCTTTCCAGCCACATTTCGCAACCCAAAGACAGCATTTACCTTCCAGGTGCTAGAAGAATTCCATTTGGACAATCTTGAATGCAAGACGACTCCAAGCCAGTTTTTCAGTCGCCTAAGGAGAATCACAAATGATGAGTTTCCAAATTCAGTGCCGGTAAGAGAACTTAGCACATCTGCCGATGGCAGACTAATCGGCAGATTTAGGACCGATATCGGGAGCTGCTGAGGGTCTCCCGGCAGTGGAGAGCACTCATTTCCCGGAAGCGATTTGGTTTTGGGTATGGGGAGAACGAAGAACAGAAGCCGGGATCAATGGCTATATTCTGTGCTTTGTGCGCGCAACCTGGAATCAACCTCCCAGAGGATTGGAGAGAGTTTGAAAATAGGTGTGTCAATAGTCTTCGGTACCTGGTAACTGCTGGCATATTACTTTAGCAAAACCCTTTTCATGCGGGGCTTCATGATGGATGGGAACTTTCCGAAGGTACAGGATTCATGGTCAGTCAAAAGCCATATGAATTGCACCTGAAATCGGCAGTTGAGAGGCGGCAGGTAAGCACTATATCTGGTATTTCGGCAGGGGAGAGTTGACGCTTGAGCAGAGATCGACATGCCATGACCACCGTGCAGTAAATAATGTAAACAAACATGGTGGACACCTCGAATCGACTGGAATTGGTGCTACCGCGTGCATTCATGGGGCTTTTGTGCCTGATTCTGTTGTTGACTTTCAAAAGGGAGAAGCGTGAGTTCTTATATCTATCTGCATACAGCGAGTGAAAATCAACCCCCCAAAAGCCAGAAGAATATGGACTATTCCATATTCAAGGCCCTGAACTTCAATATGGAGGGGATAGAGGCTGCCCTCATCTGCTACGATGTCATGTGTCAATGGAGCGTTCATATGAAGGAGAGGGTTATCGGCAGCAACTATCTCAAACTTCCCGACGGCCTGGAGCTCAGGTTGGGCATTGGCCTTTTTCATATCCACGGGCATCAAGATACCTGCCTAGCTAGGTATTCACCCAGCTTCATCAAAGGAGGCCGACAAATAGATGGCGAGACAATTGAAACACTTTGGGCTCCACTCAATGAGATCTCCAGAAGCACAAGGGGGATGTCAACATCGCATCGCAGGGAGGTCATAGATGACCATATGAATGACTCGAATTGGAAGAAGCTTATTGACCTAGGCAAGTTCCCTCCTCCCTCCTACGGATACCGCGTCAGTGCTTATGTGGGTTGGGTAGTCAATGCTGTGTCTAGACGCTACCGAAAGGCACTTTCGGGAGCCACGATCAGCACGGCAGCATTTGAGTCTATAAATGTATCGGCAAGTCCAGAGAGTGTTGAGGCTTGGAGTGCCGAAGAGGAGTATGCACAAAGGGAGCGAGGTCGTGATGTCAAAGTCATGGACATCTATGACATCAAGAGGAAACAATGTGGGTACAATTACTCTATGATATGTTTGCCTGACATCAGGTTTCAGTCCCATCGCGTGCAGAGATACTTCTTGAATTGACACGGAAGGAGACAGAGGGCTCTGGCCATAAGGGACATGCCATATGGCTTAGCAGTGGATTGAAGATTCAGGAGTCACAGTAGGATTCTCGGCACCTTCCCCAGTGAGACATCTGATTGTGATTTCACAAAAAACATAGGTTATCCCTTCAAGCACTGGTGAGGAAGATTGGGTCCCATCCAACACCCGATCAACAGAGGGATATTACCCTGAAGCGGGACCCCCATGACAGCGGAGACGACTCCTGGGACAATGCACCAAGAAGAGAAACCTATATTGGTGTAGAATTCGATGGCATTGGTGAAGGAGAAGACGATGATGATCGCACTTCATCTGCCGAAGAACACAACCAAATGCAGTTGCCAGGAAATTGCTCTACCGATGGCAGTGCGGATGCAGAGTATATCTCATTGCACCTTCCCTCACATCTTGGACGTGACTGGTGTGATGGAAATGCTGCCGAAGCC
>WNGM01002718.1_pt1 | contig 14207 bp, 10 predicted proteins | sample 5400571 | NCBI WGS metagenome assembly WNGM01 (sample SAMN13153378, study PRJNA577476) | soil metagenome | isolation source: 100 cm soil or saprolite under Garry oak tree replicate 2 | place: USA:California | collected 2016-06-15
GCTCGGCTCGCACGACCCTGATCCCAGACTCGCCTCGCGGCGCGCGTCGCCGAGCCTCCGCGGCCGCCGCTCGGCTCGCACGACCCTGATCCCGACGCGCCCGAGTGGACGTCGACCTCCCGCGACTCTATCCTTATAATCGCGGGGATGGACGGGAGGGGGTCGCCGGGGCTGGGCGGAGTCCGCTGTACGACGTCGGAGGATCTGGGAGGCCGATGACGATGAGTCACGCGCTCGACGGGCTCATGATGGACTACCCGCTCACGCTGACGCACTTTTTCGAGCGGAGCCGTCGGCTCTTCGCGAAGAAGACGATCGCCACACGCATCCCCGGCCGTCCGCTCTTCCGCCATACGTACGCGGACTTTGCCGAGCGGACGACCCGCCTCGCCGGCGCCCTCCGGACCCTCGGCCTCCGGAAGGGCGACCGCGTGGCGACCTTCGCCTGGAACAGCCACCGCCACCTCGAGATCTACTGGGCGGCGCCGCTCAGCGGCTGCGTCCTCCACACGCTGAACTTCCGGCTCTCGGCCCAGGACCTCGTCTACATCGTCAACCACGCCGAGGACTCGGTGATCTTCGCCGACGCGAGCGTGTGGCCCGTGCTGGAGGCGATCCGCGACAAGATCCCGAGCGTGCGCCGGATCGTGATCATGCGCGACACGCCCGACGCGACGGTGCCGGCCGGTCTCGACGAGTACGAAGCGCTGCTCGCCGCCGCCACGCCCGTCACGAGCTGGCCCCGGCTCGAGGAGACCGACGCGGCCGGCATGTGCTACACCTCGGGCACCACGGGGAGCCCGAAGGGCGTCGTGTACACGCACCGGGCGATGTTCCTGCACTGCCTCGGGGAGGCGTTGACGGACTCGTTCGGGATCTCGGAGGACGACACGATCCTGCACATCGTCCCCATGTTCCACGCCAACGCCTGGTGCCTGCCGTTCACGGGCGTGATGGTGGGATCGACCCAGATTTTCGCGGGGCCGAATCCTCAGCCGCGCGACGTCTGCGAGCTGGTCCAGAACGAGAAGGTCACGTTCACCGGCGCGGTGCCGACGATCTGGATCGCCGTGAAAGACCTCTGCGAGAAGGAGGGCTGGAACATCGCCTCGCTCCGCACGATCGCGATCGGTGGCTCGGCGGCGCCCAAGCACCTCCAGCTCGCCTTCAAGGATCAATTCGGTGTGGTCATGTCTCACGCCTGGGGCATGACGGAGATGACGCCCCTCGGCACGATCGCGCGGCTCAAGAGTTACATGAAGGGCTGGTCCGAGGACGCTCAGTACGACGTGCGCGCGCGCGTCGGGTACCCGTCGGTCGGCGTGGACGTCCGCATCGTGGACGACGCCGGCGCGGAGCTGCCGTGGGATCGGACGAGCATGGGCGAGCTCCAGGTGCGGGGCCCGTGGGTCGTCGGCGCCTACTACAACAACCCGGACTCGGTCTCCCGGTTCACCGAGGACGGCTGGTTCAGGACCGGGGATGTCGCGACGATCGACGCCGAGGGCTATGTGCAGATCACCGACCGCACGAAGGACCTGATCAAGTCCGGCGGCGAATGGATCTCGAGCGTCGACCTCGAGAACATGATCATGTCGCACCCCAAGGTCCTCGAGGCGGCCGTCATCGCCGTGCCGCACCCGAAGTGGGTCGAGCGACCGCTGGCGTGCGTCGTGCCGAAGCCCGGAACGCGGCTCGACCGAGCGGAGATCATAGACCACCTCCGGCCCCAGGTCGCCAAGTGGGCGCTGCCGGACGACGTCGAGATCATCGACGCGGTGCCCAAGACGAGCGTCGGTAAGTTCGACAAGAAAGTGCTGCGCGAGCGCTACAAGGGCTGGAAGCCGAGGGACGCCTGATGCGTTGGACCGGCGCGCTGCTCCCGGGCGGGCTCCTGTTCCTCCAGACGGGCGGCGGGACCGGGCTCGGCCACGCGGTGGACGGGATCACCCGGTCGAGCACCGCACCCGTGCCCACGGTGACGCCGCTGCCGGCGCCGCGGCCCGACAGCGTCTGGGTGCCGGACCGATATCTCCCCGCTCCGCACACCGGGGGAACCGTTCGCGTCCCGGGCCACTGGGAGCGTCGCGTCTCCGACCACGAGTCCTACGTCCCGCCGCTCACCACGCTCAACCCCGCCGACGGGCGCCTCCAGACGTTTCCGGCCGGCGTGAGGCCGCGAGCCGAAGAGCGCACGGCCCCGTGACGGCCTTCTTCCGCCGGCACCGCGTGTTCGTCGTCCTCCTCGCCCTCGGTACCCTCGTGACGACCCTCGTCGCGTACCGGATCCGGAAGCAGCAGGCGGCCGCCGTGCCCCGGCGTCAGCTCGAGATCGTCGTGGCCGTGGTCAAGCCGACCCGGAAGGACCTCGACGTCAAGCTCGCCTACACCGCGGACGTGCTCCCGAACCAGCAAGTCGCGATCTTCTCCAAGGTGAGCGGGTACATCAAGCGGCTCGGCGCCGACCTCGGTGACTTCGTCAGCGAGGGCCAGCTCCTGGTCGAGGTGGAGGCGCCGGAGCTCGCCGCCGGCGTCGAGCAGGCCCGCGCCGCCGTGGCGACGGCGGCGGCCAACCTGAAGGTCGCCGAGTCGAATCTGGAATCCGCGAAGGCCAACGCCGTCAACCAGGAAGCGAACCTCGTCAAGGCCCGCACCGTCGCGACCAACGACGCGCGGAACGCCGCGCGGCTCACGGACCTCCACGGCCGAGGGCTCATCGCGGCGATGGACCTGGACAACGCGAAGACGAACGCGGAGTCCTCGCAGGCGTCGCTCGCCGCCGCCGAGGCGCAGCTCGCCGCGGCACGCAGCCAGATCGACACCCAGCGGAGCCAGGTCGCGCTCGCGCAATCCAACGTCGACGGCGCCCGCGCGTTCCTCAAGATCGCCCAGACCAACCTCGACAACGCCCGCATCCTCGCGCCGTTCGCCGGCTACATCTCGGCGCGGAACCTCTACCCGGGCGCCGCGGTCAACTCCCAGCAGGCGGGCACGTCGACCCAGGCGGTGGGCATCCTGGTCCTCCAGGACATCGCGACCGTCAAGGTGCAGCTCGAGGTCCAGGAACGGCACATCACCCTCGTCCGTCTCGGCTCGGTCGCGCGCGTCCTCGTCGACGCCTACCCCGAGCGCATGTTCGAGGCGCGGGCGACGCGCATCGTCCACGCCCTCGATCCGAGGACGCGCACGCTGGGCGTCGAGATGATGATCACGAATCCCGACGCGCTCCTCAAGCCCGGCATGTACGCGCGCGTCGAGCTGGTCATCGCGCATCATCCCGGTGCGATCCTGGTCCAGGGCGAGGCGATCTCGAATGAGGGCGACACGCCGGTCGTGTTCGTCGTCAACGACGGTGTCGTCGGCAAGCGGACGATCGCCACCGGCGTCGGGGAGGGCACGCTCGTCGAGGTCACCAAGGGGCTCGACGGAGACGAGCTCGTCATCGTCGAGGGAAAGGAGCTGGTCCGCGACGGCCAGCGAGTCCGCGCGGAGGCGAGGAAGTAGCATGTGGATGACGCTGCTCGCCCTGCGCAACTCGATCGCCATCCTGATGGCCGCGCTGGCCGTGGCCATCCTCGGCTTCGTCGCCCTCGGGCGACTCCCCATCGATCTCTTCCCCAACATCAACCTGCCGATCATCAACATCGGGACTGTCTATACGGGCGCCGGCGTCCTCGACATCGAGAAGACGGTGACCTATCCGATCGAGAAGGCCGTCAGCGCCGTCAGCGACGTGAAGTTCGTCGACTCGAAGTCACGGCAGGGGCTCTCCACGGTGCGGCTCTGGATGAACTGGGGCGCCGACGTCAACAACGGCCAGACGGAGGTCATCCAGCGGATCCAGCAGATCCTCAGCTCGCTCCCCACGGGGATCAGGCAGCCGTTCGTCTTGAGGTTTGACCTCTCGAACATCCCGGTGTGCCTCGTCACCGCGTCGGGGGGCGGGCTCGACGAGAAGCAGCTGTATGACCTCGCCTACAACACGATCGAGCCTCAGCTCGAGCGGTTGGGCGGGGTCGCCTCGGCGTCGGTGGACGGCGGCAAAGTGCGACAGATCACGGTCAACCTGAACCGCGACCAGCTCTTCGCCAAGGGGCTGTCGGTGCTCGACGTCGTCCGCGCCGTCAACGACTCGAACTTCCTCCTGCCCGCCGGCGACATCAAAGTCGGGCGACTCGACTACAACATCTACACCAACAACCAGTTCCGGCTCGTCCAGCCGATGGAGGACATCGTCGTCCGCAAGTCGGGCGGGAGCGGTGTGCCGATCCACATCAAGGATCTCGGGTACGTCGTGGACTCGCACGAGACGCAGACCGCCGTCGTGCGGATCGACGGTGCGCGCGGCGTCTTCATGCGCGTCAACAAGCAGCCGGGCGCGAACACCGTCACGGTGGTCGACCAGGTCCGGGAACTCATCCCGAAGGTCATCGGCGTGCCGCCGGGCGTGAAGGTCGGAATCACGTTCGACCAGTCGATCTACATCCGCCAGGCCATCGAGAGCCTTTGGCACGAGGCCATGCAGGGCTCGGCGTTGGCCTTCATCGTCATCCTGATCTTCCTACGCTCGCTCACCTCGACCCTCATCATCTCGGTCGCCATCCCGCTCTCGATCCTGCTCTCGTTCATCGTCATGTACTTCCTGGGGCAGACGCTCAACGTGTTCACGCTCGGCGGGCTCGCCCTGGCCGTGGGTCGTCTGGTCGACGACTCGATCGTCGAGCTGGAAAACATCAACCGGCACCTGGCGATGCCGGGCAAGGAGCGCCGGCGGGCGGTGCTGGACGCCGCCCGCGAAGTCGCGATGCCGATCTTCTCGGCGACCATTACGACGATCATCGTCTTCGTGCCCACCGTCTTCCTCGAGGGTCAGATCAAGCTCCTCTTCATCCCGCTGACGTTCACGATCTCGATCTCGCTCTTCGCCTCCTTCCTGGTGTCGCGGACCGTCACCCCCCTCCTCGCCCTGAAAGTCCTTCGGCCGGAGAGGTCGATCGACCCGGCCTCCCGATCGCTCCGCGATCGGGTCTTCCGATTCTCACGGAGCTTCTTCGAACGCACGGAGGAGGTGTACCAGCACATCGTCGTCTGGGCGCTGGGCCATCGTCGGCTCGTCATCGGCTCGATCGCCGTCACCTTCGTGGCGAGCCTCTTCCTGGTCTTGGCACCCCGCGTCGGTCTCAAGCCGCTCATCGGGACGGAGTTTTTCCCCCCCTCGGACGAGGCGCAGTTCCGAATCAACGTCAAGGCGCCGATCGGCACGCGGATCGAGGAGACCGAGCGAATCGTCAAGGGGATGGAGTCCATCGTCCGGGCGGCCGTCCGCCCCGAAGAGCTGAAGACGCTCGTCACCAACGTCGGCATCCCGCAGGGTCGGTCAGCCGTCTTCACCGGCAACACGGGCCCGCACAGCGCGACGGTTCAGGTCTACCTGACGACGGCGGACAAGCGGCAGCGGAGCGACCGCGAGATCGTGAACGCGATCCGACCGGCGTTCGTCGGGCAGTTTCCCGGCACGCGCTACCAGTTCGTCGCCGGCGGCCTCGTCTCTCGCGTCGTCAACTTCGGTTCGGAGACGGCGATCGAGGTGGAGATCCTCGGGTACGACCTCGCGACCGCCGAGGCCCTCTCGCGTGAGGTCGCACGGATCATGCAGTCGACGGAGGGCGTGGCCGACGTCAACGTCAGCCGCGACGCGAACTATCCACAGTTCGATGTCAGGGTCGACCGGGAGAAGGCGGCGTCCGCCGGGCTCTCGCAGCGTGACATCGCGCAGGCCGCGCTCTTCTCCCTGAACTCGAACTCCAGCGTCAACCCCTCGATCTTCACCGACCCGCGGACGGGCAACCAGTACAACCTCGTCGTCCAGCTCGACGAGTCGTACCGGCAGACGCCCGACGATCTCCGCCGGCTCTTCGTCACCGCCAACGACCGCCCCGTGCTGCTCTCCACGATCGCCGAGATCACCCAGTCGACGGGGCCGGTCGAGATCGAGCGGAAGTACCAGCAGCGCCTCGTCCGCGTCGCCGCCAACGCCGTCGGCCGCGACCTCGGGTCGGTGTCCGAGGAGCTCGAAGGGAAGTTCCGTCGCCTTCCGCTGCCCGCCGGGTTCACCATCCGCCTGGGCGGGCAGACCGAGCAGCAACGCGAGGCCTTCGGGAGTCTGTCCTTCACGTCCCTGCTCGCCGTCATCCTCGTCTACATGGTGCTGGCGTCGCAGTTCCGATCGCTGAAGGACCCGTTCACGATCATGTTCTCGGTGCCGATGGGGCTCATCGGTGTCTTCTGGGCCCTCTATCTGACCAAGACCACGCTCTCGAGCACCTCCTTCATGGGGATCATCATGATGGTCGGCATCGTGGTCTCGAACGGCGTGCTGCTCGTCGAGTACATCAATGAGCTGCGCCGACACGGGGTGCCGCTCCTGGAGGCGGTCCCGCGCGCGGGACGGGTGCGGCTTCGGCCGATCCTCATGACCGTGTTCGCCACCGTCGTCGGCCTGCTGCCCATGGCCTTCGCGTTCGGCGTCGGAACCGAAGCCAACCAGCCGCTGGCGATCGCCGTCATCGGCGGTCTGCTCGTCTCGACCTTCTTCACCCTCGTCCTCATCCCGACCCTCTACGTCATCTTCGAGGAGCGCTTCCCCCGGGCGCCCGCGGACGATCGCTCCTGAGGTCGCGGTAGCCGGCGAGGATTTCCCGTGTGGATGACCCTCCTCGCCCTGCGGAACTCGATCGCGATTCTCATGGCCTCGCTCGGCGTCGCCATCCTCGGACTCGTCGCCCTCGGTCGGCTGCCGGTCGACCTGTTCCCCAACATCAACCTGCCCATCATCAACGTCGGCACCATCTACACCGGTGCCGGCGTCCTCGACATCGAGAAGACGGTCACCTACCCGATCGAGAAGGCCGTCAGCGCCGTGAGCGACGTCAAGTTCGTGGAGTCGAAGTCGCGGCAGGGGCTCTCCACGGTGCGGCTCTGGATGAACTGGGGCGCCGACGTCAACAACGGCCAGACCGAGGTCATCCAGCGGATCCAGCAGATCCTCAATTCCCTTCCCACGGGCATCAAGCAGCCGTTCATCGTGCGCTACGACCTCTCGAACATCCCGGTCGTGCTGGTGACGGTCTCGGGCGGCGGGCTCGACGAGCGACAGCTCTACGATCTCACCTACAACGCCATCGAGCCCCAGCTCGAGCGGCTCGGCGGCGTCGCCTCGGCGTCGATCGACGGCGGCAAGGTCCGGCAGATCACGGTGAACCTCAACCGCGACCAGCTCTACGCCAAGGGCGTGTCAATCGTCGACGTCGTGAGCGCGGTGAACAGCGCCAACTTCCTGCTCCCCGCCGGGGACATGAAGGCCGGCCGCCTGGACTACAACCTCTACACGAACAACCAGTTCGCCATCGTGCCGCCGATGGAGAACATCGTCGTCCGCACGGTCGGGCCCAACGGCGTGCCGATCCACGTCAAGGACCTCGGGTACGTCGCCGACTCCCACGAGACCCAGACTTCCATCGTGCGCATCGACGACGAGCGCGGCGTGTTCCTCAGCGTCAACAAGCAGCCGGGGGCGAACACGATCGCGGTCGTCGACCAGGTGAAGAAGCTCCTCCCGAAGCTCCTGGGTGTCCCCCCGGGCGTGAAGGTGGGCATCACCTTCGATCAGTCCATCTATATCCGGCGAGCCATCGAGAGCCTCTGGGACGAGGCGATCCAGGGCTCGGTGCTCGCGTTCGTCGTGATCCTGGTCTTCCTGCGATCGTTGACGTCGACGCTGATCATCTCGATCGCGATCCCCCTGTCGATCCTCCTGTCATTCATCTGTATGTACTTCCTGGGCCAAACGCTCAACGTCTTCACCCTGGGCGGCCTCGCCCTCGCGGTCGGCCGGCTCGTGGACGACTCGATCGTCGAGCTCGAGAACATCAATCGACACCTGAACATCCCGGGCACGCCGCGGCGTACGGCCGTCCTCGACGCCGCGCGTGAGGTGGCGATGCCGATCTTCTCCGCGACCATCACGACGATCATCGTCTTCGTGCCGACGGTGTTCCTCGAGGGTCAGATCAAACTGCTCTTCATCCCGCTCACGTTCACGATCTCGATCTCGCTCTTTGCCTCCTTCCTCGTCTCGCGCACCGTGACGCCACTCCTGGCCCTGAAGCTGATCACGCCCGAGAAGCCGGTCGGCCCCGCGTCCCGGTCGTTGCGGGACCGTCTGTTCCTCGGCTCTCGGTACTTCTTCACGTGGATCGAGGAGCGTTATGCGCGATCAATCGAGTGGGCGCTCGCGCACCCGCGCCTGGTGGTGGGCTCCACCGCGGGCGCGTTCGTGGCCAGCCTCTTCCTCGTGTCCGCGCCCTCCCTCGGTCTCGGGCCGCTCATCGGCACGGAGTTCTTCCCGGCGTCGGACGAGGCGCAGTTCCGCATCAACCTCAAGGCGCCGGTGGGCACGCGGGTCGAGGAGACGGAACGGATCGTCAAGGCGATGGAGTCGATCGTCAAGGCGGAGCTGCGCGCAGAGGAGCTGGTCTCGATCGTCTCGAACGTCGGCATCCCGCAAGGGCCGTCGGCGGTCTTCACCAGCAACACGGGCCCGCACAGCGCCAGTGTGCAGGTCGACCTTTCGACCGCGGACGAGCGCAAGCGGAGCGACCGGGAGATCATCGCCGCGCTCAGGCCCCGCTTCGCCGGGAAGTTTCCCGGCACGACGTATCGCTTCGTCCCTGGCGGCCTGGTGGCGCGGACCATCAACTTCGGGTCCGACACGGCGCTCGAGGTCGAGGTCCTCGGCTACGACCTCGGCGCGGCGGACGCCCTCTCGCGCGAGCTCGCCCGCATCATGGAGTCCACGAGCGGCGTCACCGACGTGACGATCAGCCGCGACGCGAACTACCCACAGTTCGAGATCACGGTCGATCGCGAGAAGGCGGCGGCCGCGGGCCTCTTCCAGCGAGGGATCGCGGAGGCCGTCCTCTTCTCGCTGAACTCCAACGCGAGCATCAGCCCGTCGATCTTCACCGACCCGCGGACGGGCAACCAGTACAATGTCGTCGTCCAGCTCGACGAGCCGTACCGGCGGACGCCGGAGGATCTGGGGCGGATCTTCGTGACGACGGACGACGGGCGCCCCGTCCTCCTGTCCACGATCGCGGACATCAAGCAGTCGGCGGGTCCGGTGGAGATCGAGCGGAAGTACCAGCAGCGTCTCGTCCGCATCGCGGCCAACGCCGTGGGCCGCGACCTCGGCTCGATCTCGGAGGAGCTCGAGGCGAAGTTCGGTCGGCTCCCGCTGCCGGCCGGCTTCACGGTCCGCCTCGGGGGCCAGACCGAGCAGCAGCGCGAGTCCTTCGCGAGCCTCTCCTTCACCTCCCTCCTCGCGGTCCTGCTCGTGTACATGGTGCTCGCGTCTCAGTTCCGCTCGCTCAAGGATCCGTTCACGATCATGTTCTCCGTGCCCATGGGGCTCATCGGCGTCTTCTGGGCGCTCTACCTCACGAACACGACCCTCTCCACGACGTCGTTCATGGGCATCATCATGATGGTCGGCATCGTCGTCTCCAACGGCGTGCTCCTCGTCGAGTACATCAACGAGCGGCGCCGCCACGGCGAGCCCCTGCGCGTCGCGGTCCCGCGGGCCGGGCGGATCCGCCTGCGCCCCATTCTCATGACCGTCCTCACGACCGTCGTCGGCTTGCTGCCGATGGCGCTCGCGTTCGGGGTCGGCACGGAGGCGAACCAGCCGCTGGCGATCGCGGTCATCGGCGGGCTGCTCGTCTCGACCTTCTTCACGCTGATCCTCATCCCGACGCTCTACGTGATGCTCGAGGAGCGGTTCCCCCGCACGATCCGCGAGGCGGAGGAGACGTCGTGAGCCGCGGCGCGCCTTGACACCCGGCGCGCGTTGTCTACACTCCTCTCACCGCTTCGTATCCTGCGGCCCTGCATCGCCAGAAAGGGAGGAGCCATGGAGTCGATCAGCCGCCGCCGCTTCCTGACGACAGCCGCTGGAGGCCTCGCCGGCATTCTCGCCACGCGGGTTCCGCCGGCCCGCGGCCAGCAGCGGGAGATCTCGTACCTCTGCTGGAACAACTTCGCCCCCGCCTCGGACAAGAAGCTGGCCGAGATCGGCCAGCGCTTCACCAGGGACACCGGCATCAAGCTCAAGATCGACCACGTCTCGCACATGGGCCCGCAGCAGGCCAAGTACGCGTCCGAGGTCCAGACCCAGGCCGGGCACGACCTCGTCGAGATGCGCATGCACTTCCCGTGGCTGTACGAGCCCCAGCTCGTCGACGTCTCGGATGTCGTGGGCGAGCTCGAGAAGAAGTACGGCAAGGCGATCAGCTCGGCGTACGAAGGCGCTCACGTCAACGGGGTGTGGCGCGCCGTGCCCCAGTACCACGGGATGTTCGTCGCGACCTATCGCGAGGACCTCTTCAAGAAGGCGAGCCTCAAGGTGCCCGACACCTGGGAAGACCTCTACACCGTGGGCAAGGAGCTCAAGAAGATGGGGAACCCGGTGGGCATCCCCATCAGCCAGAACTACGACTCGATCTCCACCGCCGGGCCCGTGCTGTGGTCGTTCGGCGGCATGGAGGTGGACAAGGACGGCAAGACCGTGCGCATCAACTCGCCGGCCACCGCCCAGACGATCGAGTGGTACAAGAAGATGTTCCGCGACTGCATGGAGCCCGAGGTGCTGTCGTGGTCGGACGCGAGCAACAACGAGTCGATCCAGCAGGGCAAGGCGGGCTGGATCCACAACCCCGTGAGCGCCTACATCGTGGCAAAGCAGCGGAAGCTCGTCACCGCCGATGGCATCAACCACCACCGGAGCCTCGGCGGCCCCCAGGGCCGCCACGAGACCGACACTCCGCGCCACATCGGCATCTGGAAATTCTCGAAGAACGTCGAGCCCGCCAAGGAGTGGATCCGGTACCTGCTCGGCAAGCGAGAGGTCTACGACGAGTACATCATGTCGGGCGACGCGTTCAATCTGCCAGTCTACGACAAGCTCCAAGACCATCCAGTACTGCGCACGGATCCCAAGTACGCCGCCCTCAGAGGCGAGGGGGTCCAGTACCACACCTATGGATGGCCGGCGCCGCCCTCGGACAAGGTCCAGCTCATCACCAACACCTATCTGCTGCCCAACATGCTCGCCAAGGCGGTGACGGGCACCTCGACCAAGGACGCCATCGCCTGGGCCGAGATCGAAATGAGGAAGATCCTCGCCGGCTGACATGGCCGTCAGAGCAGACGACATCCCAGTCCCGCGCGGCCGCCCGCGGCTCGCCGGGCGCGTGCGCGAGTGGCTCGACCAGGAGTCGATCCTCGGGCCGGTATTCGTCACGCCGGCCCTGCTCCTCCTCGTGCTCCTCGTCGCCTATCCCTTCCTGATGGCGCTCTACTTCGCCATGTCGAACGCGTTCATCGGCCGCCCGAGCGAATTCATCGGGATCAGGAACTTCGTGCGGCTCTGGGACAGCGACGCCTTCCGTCAGACCTTCCAGAACGCCTTCGTCTTCACCGGGATCGCGGTGGCGTTTAAGCTGGTGTTCGGAATCTGCCTGGCGCTGCTCCTCAACGAGCAGCTCTGGTTCAAGCGCTTCATCCGCGGCGCGGTGCTGCTGCCGTGGGTGATCCCCACCGCGCTTTCGACGCTCGGCTGGTGGTGGATGTTCAACTCGCTCTACAGCGTGGTGAACTGGACGGGCATCGCGGTCGGGTTCATGGATCCGCCCGGGCCAAACTGGCTCGGCCAGAAGTATTACGCGATGACGGCCGTGGTGACGGTCAACGTGTGGCGGGGGCTGCCCTTCTTCGCCATCACCATCCTCGCGGGGCTCGTCGCGATTCCGCGCGAGCTCTACGAGGCGGCGGAGGCCGACGGCGCCGGCCCCGTTGCGCGCTTCTGGCTCATCACCCTCCCGCTCCTTAAGCCGGTGCTGGCGATCGTGGTGCTCTTCTCGACGATCTTCACCTTCAGCGACTTCAACATCGTCTACGTGCTCACCCGCGGCGGGCCGATCAATTCCACCCACCTCTTCGCCACGCTGTCCCGTGTGGTGGGCATCGACACGGGGCGGATCGGCGAGGGCGCGGCCATCTCGCTCTACCTCTTCCCGCTGCTCGTCTTCGTCGTCTGGGCTCAGCTCCGCTTCGTGCGGAAGCAGGCATACTGATGGCGGTCGCGAAGCGGCCGCGGCTGCGGAAGCTGACGATGCATCTCCTGCTCGTTCCTTTCCTCGTCTTCGCGCTGTTCCCCTTCTACCACATGGCGCTCACCTCGCTGAAGCAGGATCGCGAGCTCTACGACCGGCACGCGGTGCCGCTCATCATCCGCCAGGGGCCGACGCTCGAGCACTACGGCAAGCTGCTGTGGGACACCGAGTTCCTCACCTGGACCAAGAACAGCTTGATCGTCACCGTGCTCGCCACGAGCGTGTCCGTCGTGATCGGGACCGTCGCGGCCTACGCGCTGGCGCGGCTCAGGTTCTTCGGCGTGGACACGTTCGGCACCGGCATTTTCGTGACCTACCTCGTGCCCACCTCGCTCCTGTTCCTCCCCCTCGCCCAGGTCGTGAACTGGCTGGGGCTTGGCGATTCCAAGTGGGCCCTGGTGGTGACCTACCCGACGTTCCTGGTGCCGTTCTGCACGTGGCTCCTCATGGGCTACTTCCGCACCGTGCCGAAGGAGGTCGAGGAGTGCGCGATGGTCGACGGCGCCACGCGCATCCAGGCGCTGCTGCGCATCGTGCTGCCGATCGCGATCCCCGGTCTCGTGTGTGCCGCCCTGTTCGCATTCACACTCTCGTGGAGCGAGTTCATCTACGCCCTCACGTTCACGTCGTCGTCGGACCAGATCACCGCGAGCGTCGGCGTGACGAGCGAGCTGATCCGCGGCGACATCTATTTCTGGGGCTCGCTCATGGCGGGAGCCGTCCTCGGCTCGGTCCCGATCGTGATCCTGTACGTCTTCTTTCTCGACTACTACGTCTCCGGCCTGACCGCGGGCGCGATCAAGTAGGGGCCGGGGCGGCGCGAGCAGCGCGTGGCGACGGAAGAGAAGGTCGGCACCGTCACGGACTACTACGCAAAGGTCGGCGTCGCGGCGATCACGCTCGGCGACGGCGCCCTCCAGGTCGGCGACAGGATCCGCATCCGCGGTCACACGACCGACGTCATCCAGCGGGTCGAGTCGCTCCAGGTGGACCACCGCGGGGTGCAGCGCGCCGAGCGCGGCAGCGAGGTGGCGCTGAAGGTCGGCGAGCGTGTCCGCAAGCACGACGAGGTGCTCCGCCTGCCGGGAGACTGAGGGCGCCCGAGACACGCTCAGCGGCCGTCCCGGCCGACGAACGCCTCGAGCATCCCGTCAGCGCAGATCCGCCGGGCGGTGAGCGCGCGCCGCATCGCGAGGCGGCCGCGCGCCTGCTCGGCATCCGTGGTCGCGAGCGTCGAGAGGATCCGCACCGCGCGCTCGGCATGCTCGCCCTCGACCTCGACGTGGACGTAGTAGAAATCGAGCGCCGCCCGGTCCACGCCGTAGTGCTTCTCCATCGCGTCCGCCATCCGCTGCATGTGGATCGGGTTGATCGACTCCGTCGCGATGTTCCCCCCGCAGAGGGCCTCGAGCGTGGACGAGCGCTGCAGCAGGAACAGCTCGTTCTTCTCGATGATGGTCGTGGGCAGGTACTCCGTCGAGAACAGCTCGTCCCGCGCGATGCCGAGGGCCTCGGCGAGTTTGACGAAGAGGTAGGCGTGGGCCGTCGTCTTCCCGCCCACCGTGTCCGCACCGCCCTCCTCGACGACGAGCGGGATCAGGGCGCGCTGGCGCTCGAGGTCCTCGAAGGTCGGCGTGTCGCCGCCGACGGAGATGATTTTCCACGCCGCGTGCCGGAGCGTGTCGAGGAAGAAGCACCCCTGCTGCCGGATGACGCGCTGGAGCTGGGCGCGCGGGAGCTCCCCCCGAGAGATCAGCTGGAACAGCGGGTGATGGAGCCAGGGGTGCGTCTCGCGGGCTTCCTTGAGCAGGGCCTCGGCGAAGGCGGCCGGTGGCAGGGGCATGGCGTCCTCCTTCCTGGGCGATTCTACACGACGCGCTCGCGCGCGAGGCCCCAGAGGACCAGAAGGATCGGGAGCAGGTACATGTGTCCCCCGCTCCACATGAGGCCCGCCCCGAGCAGTTGATCGTCCACCGC
>WNGM01002719.1_pt1 | contig 14205 bp, 22 predicted proteins | sample 5400571 | NCBI WGS metagenome assembly WNGM01 (sample SAMN13153378, study PRJNA577476) | soil metagenome | isolation source: 100 cm soil or saprolite under Garry oak tree replicate 2 | place: USA:California | collected 2016-06-15
TCATCGATGAGGTAAGGGCTCGTCCCGCGGGTGCGGGAGCCTCGGGTGACGTGGTTGGTCATGGATTCACCGCCTTGCGGTCGTGGTGGAGAGGTTTGCTCGACGGGGCATCAGCACCACCGGCCGCCGCGCGGCGTGATGCCGCATTCGGGGCAGTAGCGTGATGCGCCGCCCTGGTTCTTCAGGGACCGTTCGCGGGTACGGGTGCCGGTCCAGGTCCGGGCGAGGGTCCAGCCGATGCCGTGCGCGCGGGCGACGGCCAGCAGCCGGGCGCCCTGGCCCTTGGTGTGCCGGGCGAGCCGGTGCTCAAGATTGTCGGTCCAGCCGAGGTAGTGCTTGGCGTGCTGGTAGGGCCGGTCGAAGTGCAGCAGGTAGATCGTCCCGGTCGGCGCGATGCTGGTCATGGCCGCACGCTCCATTCGGTGACGCAGGCCAGCGGCCAGGCTTCGCCGCAGGCGCGGCAGAGGTACGCGGTCTCGGTCGTGCCGTCGGCCATGTCCACGTCCTCCGTGGTGATGTCGGCCGAGCCGCACTCGGGGCAGACCGGTTCGTGGTAGATGACCCGGAAGCTGTCCGGGCCGGTGCTCGCGGCGCTCACCGCGCCGCTGCCTTGCGTGGCGTGTGCTCGCGGATCAGCCGCGCGAGGTCGGCGGCGTCGCGGGCGCGGGCGGTGATCCATTCCTCGGCGCACCGCTTGTGGCAGGGAACGTCCCTGACCGGGGACCGGCAGATGGCGGGGCCGTCGCCGAACACGCACGGTTCGGGCGGGCCGGTCCGGCCTGCGGTCCAGTCGAGGACGACGCCACCGGGCGCGACGCTGGTAGCGTTGGACATGCCTGGTACTCCTGTTCTGATCACGGCGTGACGAATTGCGGGGCCTGGCTGGCCGGGCCGGGGGATGACAGTCCCCCAGGCCCGGCACTGGTGTCAGGTACTGGCCGTTGCGGCCGGGATGACGGCGAACGCCTCGACGGCGATGCCGTAGTACTCGAAGCTGGCGCTGCAGATGTTGACGGCCTTGCCGTCGTGCTGCCAGGGACGGCTCGTGAGGGTGGCTCCGAACAACCCGGCCCACTGCGCGATCGCCGCGTAGCTGGCGGGGTCGGAGTCGAAGTGCAGGTCGATATGCTGCGTGTTCGCGTAGATGGTGATGCTGCCCGGGCGGGGCAGGTCAGTGCCGTCGCGGAGGATGTCAACGACATCGGCTGCCAGGCCGCCGATCGACAGGGGGCGGTCCGGTCCGGGCAAGGTGTCAGGAAGGGTCAGGTCGGCTGGTTCAGCCATCGCGGGGTCTCCTGTTCAGATCACGGCGTAGCAGTGTCGTGCTGGTGTCATCGGGCGGCACCAAGCGGCGGTCACGGGATTCGGGTGGGCGGCGTCGCTCAGGCGGCCCGGCGGGCTGCCTGGTCGAGCGGCGTCACCTGGTCGGCGCGGAAGTTGCGCACGATCTTGTGGTCGCGGTTGACCCACGGCGCGAAGGCCAGGCCGTGGACCTGCACGAGGTCATCGAGGGTCAGCTTGGGCTCGTCTCCGGCCACTTCGACCCAGATGGTCTCGGCAGTGTTGCGGTCGGCCTCGATCGCGGTCAGCCGCACCGTCCAGACCGGGCGCCCGTCCGGCGTGCGGGCGGGCTCGCCCTTGACCTGCTTGGCCTTGGCGATGCCGGCCACGCGGAACTTGACGTCGCTCGTGTCGATCTTCAGACGCATGGTGCTATCCCTTCAGGATCTATTGCTGTCCTCATCTCTTCATGAGGAGCTTAGGACACAGTACACCACGAGGCCGACTTACGGTCAACTCCTCTTGAAGTCATAAACTGATGACGTCTAGGGAGGAGCAGACATGGCCGCGAAGTACGAGCGCATAGCCGACGACCTACGGCAGCAGATCCGCTCGCAGCAGCTTGCGCCAGGCAAGCAGGTGCCTGCGCAGACGGTCCTAGCCGAGCGATACCGGGTGAGCCTGCCTACCGTTCAGCAAGCGCTCAGCGTGCTCCAGGCCGAGGGCCTGATTGACGCCGTGCACGGCATCGGCACGTACGTCCGGGCTCCCCGGCAGCGCATCCGGCGGACAACCGACCGGTATCAGTGGGAGAAAGCCAGAGCGTTGCTGCCGCTTGACGAGCGAAGCCAGACAGGCAGCACCGAGTACGACACTGGCCTGACGATGGACGACCTAGATTTCCACACTGAGTACCGGACCTGCGATGCCAGCGCTGACCTAGCCCGCGCCTTCGGTGTAGAGCAAGGCACCAAGCTCTTGCACAGGATCTACCGCACGTTCATCCATGGCGAAGGCCCCGCTGTGAGCCTCATCGACTCCTATATCGTCTACGAGGTAGCCGCCGCGAACCCGGATCTGCTCGATGCTGGAAACGAGCCGTGGCCGGGCGGGACGAATCACCAGCTGCGCACGATCGGGATCGAGATCGATCGCATTGTCGATGAGATCACTGCTCGGCCGCCGCAAGGTGACGAGAGCGAGCTGCTCGGCTTCGGGTCAGGTGTCGCCATTCTCGTACTCCGCAAGAAGTCCATCGATACCGATGGCCACGTCGTCGAGATCTCTGATGTGATCATGCCAGGTGACCGCACCATCATGATTTACCAGACGCAGCTAGATCGGTGGCCGTCGTGAGTCGCGTCGTCTCCGTTGTCACCGCCGCCTACCAGCCTGTTCCCGAATACCTGGTCGCTGCCTACGAGTCGCTACGCGGCCAACAACTTCCCGAGGGCTGGCAATGGGAGTGGGTTGTCCAAGAGGACGGCCAGACCGGCGATGTGGCCCGGATGCTACCCGAGGACTCCCGGATCAGTCCGGGCAGCGGCCGCCGCAGCGGCGAAGCCGTCACCCGGACGATGTGCCTGTCCCGCGCGACCGGCGAGCTGGTCAAGGTGCTCGATGCTGACGACCAGCTCACGCCCGGCACGCTGGCACGCGAGATCAACGCTCTCACCAAGCATCCGGACATCGGCTGGACGACAGCACGAGTCCTCGACCTGCTCCCGGACGGATCGACCCTCGGATTCGATGCCGACCCGCCGGAAGGCCAGATCGAGCCTGGCCAGGTGCTCGAACACTGGCGATCGCACAACCATCGCGCGCAGGTCCATCCGGTCACCCTCTGCATCCGTCGCAACCTAGTGATGGCGCTCGGCGGCTGGATGGCGCTGCCAGCATCGGGAGACACCGGGCTGTTGCTCGCGGCCAACGCCATCAGCCCCGGCTATTTCATCAGTCAAGTCGGCCTGCTCTATCGCAAATGGCCCGGCCAGATGACCAGCCAAGGCAACCATACCGACGAAATCGAATGGCCCGCACGCATGGCCATCATTGAAGCCCGAGCCGACGCACTAGCGTCTCTATGGTCAGGTGCATGTCACGGCGCGCACACCTACTGACACACCCGGATATCGTTAATCCCGTGACTATCGTCACCGCCGCTCTCGTCCCTCTGGCATCGGTGCTGCTCGGTGCAGCTCTGACGTACTGGTTGAATGTACGCGGCCGAAGGCATCGCCTTGTCGAGGATCAGTTCAACGCAGCTATCTTGGCAGTGGCCGTCGCGGATGCGAGCAAGTACTATCTGTCCGGCACAGCACGGCCGCCGCACATGCAGGACGCCCAGTACGGGCAAATGCTCGCGAACATGAACCAAGCAGCTATCGAGAGCCACGCCAAGCGACTCGCTGAAGCGCGCGAGGCCATCGCCCGTCTTGTTCAATATGAGCCTCAGTTGGCGCCGTACTACAGGGATGCCGAGGCGCTCGTGAACGAGCCTGACGCGATCTTGCGCATGCTCGTCGATGCGCGCGCCCGTCATATCTGAGGGGCTGGACGCATGGAGGACGCCAGCAGCCCCTGTGACAACTTTCTCTACGGCTTCAAGGGCGCGCCGTCGGCGCGCCGAGCCGCTCGGCCGAGCCTCGCTCGGTCGCACGTGCAGTGGCATCGCCGGAATGGATCACGCAAGCATGGCGGAGGCCGACCGGCAAACACAGAGCGGAGCTGACCAGGGGAGCTACACCGCAGCGGGGCGGCAGCCTTGCCCGCTGCCTCTGCGCTGGACGGCGCCCGGCGCGGGCGGCTGCCGCGCGTGCGTTCCCCCGCATCCGCCCGCAGCCGGGCAACTCGCCGCAACGCGCCCTTCGACGACCAGGCACGGGCTAGAGCGATCGGGCGTCGGACCCGCGCCAGTCGGCCTAAAGCGGCAGAAATACCAGGGGCGCTGCCCCCGGACCCCCGGCCCTCCCTCAAGGATGAGCGATCAGGCGGTCAGGTGGTCATCCCCTCGCCCGGCCAGGCAAAGCCCTACGCCGGAACCTCGGGAACCGCAAGGGCTCGCTGCGCTCGGCCTTCGGCAAACCCTTGCGGTTCCCGAGAACCCCGGCGCAGCCCGCAGGGTGCCCGACCGAGGGGATGACCTCAGGAAGCCTCGAAGCGTGCCACACGCGTGCCACGGCAACAACCGACTAGCGCACACTCACGATCACTCGCGCATAGTCCGTATCGGCACTGACCTGGCAGTCCGCAGGTTCCCGCAAGTAGCGAGACGTCTTTGCAAGCAGGGGGTCGCGAGTTCGAGTCTCGCTAGCTCCACCAGGCCAAATGCCGTCGTGGCAAACCTGGGGCAGCATCATTGTAGCTACGTGTTGTAGCAACGGGTCAGCCTTCGCCATGATCGAGTAAGCCATGAAGCCTGGTCAGCGCCTCGCGTTTGGCCTCGTCATCGACGTTGGTATAGATCTCCAGCGTGGTGCTCATCCTGGTGTGTCCAAGGATCACCTGAGCGTCGCGAGCCGATACCTTCAGATCCTTCAGCAACGAACCGACGGTGTGCCGCAGATGATGCACCTTGATCACGCGGATCTGGTTGTCCTCGCAGATGCGGCGGAATGATCGGACGAAGTTGCGCGGCTCGATCGGCCGCCCGGTCCTGGTCGTGAACACCAGATCGATACCAGGCCAGGCCGAGCCCATGTCGGCACGATGGATGGCTTGCAGCGCAGCCTGCCCGGCGAGCGCATCACATGCAAGATCGAGAAGCGGCATATCGCGCTTGCCGGCTCGGGTCTTGACGGGGCCGAGCAGCAGCTGGCCGCGGATACGCTGTAGCTGCTGGCGAATCTGGATCGTTCCGGCCTCGAAGTCGATGTCTGTCCATGGCAGACGGAGCGCCTCGCCACGTCGCAGGCCGTAAAGAATGAGCAGCAAGAATGCCGCATAGAGCGGATCGGACCTGGCGGCCGTCAGAAAACGCTTGGCCTCGTCGACCGTCCAGGGGCGGATCGTGGTGCGATGCCATTCTGGTAGTTCCACGAGGCGAACCACATTGCGTGGGATCAGTTCCTCGCGAACGGCCCTGGTCAGCGCGGCGCTGAGCACGGTCCGCATGACCTGTACCTTGCGAACGGAATCGCCCTTCTCTATGCGCTGGTTCAGGAACATTTGCACTGCCGACACCGACAGCCGGTTCAGCTGGCACGTACCCAGGCCGGGAACCAGGTAGAGGCGGATGTTGTACTCGTAGAGCGCGTAGGTGGCGGGCCGCCGGTTGTGCTTGACCACGTGCTCGAGCCAGTAGTGCAGGTACGGGCCGAGCTTCCATGACTCGTCAGGAACGGGCACGCCGGAGCGAGCTTGCTCTTGCGCTTTGCCGAGCTTGGCCCGGGCCTCGTCGAGAGTTTTGCCGTAGACGACGACTCGTTTCCGCGCGCCTGACGTGGTGTAGGCATAGAAGGCGCCGACCCAGTAGCCGTCCTGTCGTTTGTAGACGGACCCGTCGCCGTTGAGGCGACGGCGCCTGCTGAGTTGCCGGTTTGATGGCATTTTTCTAGCTCGCTTCCTCGTATTGCTGTTCGAGTGTTCGTACGTACTGGCGAAGGGCATCGGCGGTGATGAACCGGAATTTGCCGTCCTTGATGGAGCGGATCTTGTTGGCGCGGATCAGCCCGTACAAGACGGTTTTGCTGATGCCGAGCACGGCGGCCTCGCGGGGCCGGTAGAGCAGCTTGTCCATTGGTTTCCTTCCAGGTCAGGTCATCCAGGCTTCCTCTCGTGCGATCCGGTCGTGCTCACGGGCGCGGGCGGCGGCAGCGAGCGCAAGCTGGTGCTCGCCGGTGGTAGCGTGGCCGGTTCCCGCGTATTGCCAGGCCGAGATGATCAGGACGATCCGGGCGTCCAGGCTGCGGCCCCAAGGGTCTTTCTCGCCGTCGGGGTGCCGTTCCGCGCGGCGGTGAAAGATCCGCGCTTGGCGCAACTGGGTGAAGGTGACCGAGTAGCGGCGGGACTTGGTGAGGAAGTGGCCCCGGTAGCCGAGCATGTGGGTCCAGCGGTTCAGTGCCAGCTGGCTGGCAGCGGGATCTTTGCCGAGTTCCCAGCAGGTAGTGATCAGCCGCTTGTGATGGCTGCTGGCGCGCAGCCTGCCGATGGCAGCGGGACCCGAAAGGGGCCGGTGGGGGAGTCCGGGCGCGCCGGTGGTCTTGGTGGCGTATTTGGCGATGTAGTTCGCGACCGCCTGTGCTGACAGCGCTGTCCCAGTGCCCGGCAGCCCGCCAGGGTCGTGGCGGATAGCGCGGGTATCAATTTGTGTCCCGAACCGCAGGATACGCCCGAGGCCAGGGTCAATGACAGGCAGCGAGTCGACCGGGTTGGCGCCTGCGGCCCGCCAGAGCATCCGGGCGAGCAGGACCACAGTGTCGCAGCTGATGGCTGCGGCGGTGGCCTGGATGGCGGCCGTCAGGAGCGCGGTGTCGTACCGGAGCGGGGGTGGCTGGTAGGTATCGCCGGGGGCATCGAGGCGGATGACGGCGTGGTAGTGGACGATGCCGCGGGCCTGGTATTCGGCGACCTTGACGAACCGGACGGTGACCTGGGATCGCAATGCCTTCTGGGTGATGCCGAGCAGGCGGGCCATCTGGCGCGGCAGGTAGATGGTGAACCGGCGCCACAGTTCGGGGCCGAGGGCGTTGAACAGGACGTGCCCGGTGTAGTCGTAGCAATCCGGGCACAACGCCTGGCCCAGCCTTGGGTCGCCGGGCTGGTGGTGGCGAGGGCAGGAGACATCGCTGCCGTGCGGGCAGCGCCGGTGGTGGGCATCGCGGCGGGGGCGGCATGCCAGGGTGCGGCCGTTGCGTGCGGTGCGGGTCGTGTGGACCGGGCCGAAGCCGGGCGCGGTGAGGGTGACGAACACGCACGGGTGGCCGGTGACGGTGTCTGGCATGCCCTTGCCGCCGGTCAAGCCGGTGCGGATGATCTGCCGGGCGTCGCCCTTGTAGACCTCAGAACAGCCGGGGCAGACGGCTTCGCGCCGGTTGCCGCAGCCGGTAAGCAGGACACCGCCGGGCTCGGCTGCGGTGTCGTAGATGGGCGCGGTCTGGCCGGTGGCGCGGTCGATGGCGTCGATCCGGCCGGCCAAACGGATCGGGTGGGCGCAGTGCCCGGTGCTGGCGAGTTGTTGTTCCCAGCGGTGGAAGTCGTCGCGGGAGGCGGCTTGGAGGAGGGTTCCGGCTGTGGCTCCCGCCCCCAGGCCGGGCTCGGTCCTGGGAGTGAGAGTGACGGCCGGGACCGTCATGCGCTGGTGACCTCGCGGACGAGGGTGAGCGCGCGGTGCTTGAGGGGCTCGGGTCGGATCAGGGTCCGGTTGAGCCGGGTTTCCCAGCTGCGCGCGGTGCGGACGTGGTCGAGGTATTCGCCTGCCGCCTGGACGAGCCCGTAGGCGGTGCCTGCGATCTGCTCGTTGGTGGGGGAGTCGAACAGCATCCGCAGGGCTTTGCGGGCTTCGTCGACGTTGCGGGCGACCCGGTCGGTGATGAGCCCGTCGGGGGGCAGGGGAATGAATTGGGTGATGAACAGTCATGGCCGGTCACCTCCATGCGGTGTCGTGGTCGTGGTCGTGGTCGTGTTGCTGCTGGCAAGTCGGGCACAGGCCCGTGTCGGGCGGTTCGCTGATGTAGGCGTCACCGCAGTCCTGGCACGCCCATCGGGGCATGGCGGACTCACCTTCCTTTCGGTTGAGTAGATGGCGGGGTGTCCCCGGAGCCCTGATGGCTCCGGTGGACATCCCTTGGTTGCCTGCTAGGAGGCGGCGTCCAGGTTGGTGCCTGGTTCGGCCTGGCGTGATGTGAGTGCCAGGCCGGAGACGACGACGTTGTGCGCGGCGAGGGTGTCCCTGCGCACAATGTCGACGGTGACGAGTTGCGCCCATCGCTTGGAGCGTTCGACGCGGGCTTCCCTGGCGTAGCAGGCGGCGGTGATTTCACCGGTGTGGGCTTCGAAGTCCTCGAAGCAGATCCCGGCGCGGCACCAGATCAGTGCCCGTTCGCCGACTTCGGTGGGGTGGATGCGCAGGATCAGGGACAGCCGCCCGGACCTGGTGTGCATCCTGGTTTCGAAGAACACCCTCTGCAGCCGGTGTCGTGAGGCGATGCACCAGATGCGGCGGATCAGGAACCGCCTGGAAAACGGATGGATGAGGGCGAAGGCCAGCAGCGGAATGACGGCCGAGAGGACCCCGACGAGGCTAATCGACCGGGCCAGTAGCCATCCGCCGATGCCGGCGGTCAGTACGGTGAGTGTTTCGGTACGGAACCGCCAGATGACGCCGATGGCGCTGCGGTGCATGGTGGCGAACAGGTCATCGATCATGTACGGGTTGTTGCGGTGGTTCCGGTAGCTCCTCTTGCCGCTCATCGCGAGCGCCTCGTGCTTGTCTCGGAGGAGGTGAGTGCGGCAAATCGCGGGTCGCGGTAGACCCAGGTGCCGAGTCCGTTGGCCTTGCCCGCGTACCAGCCGTTCATGGCGGCGAAGTCGTTGTCGCGGGCGAGTTGGTCGCGGTTGCGGCGGGCGTGACGGGTCAGCCAGCCGCTGATAGCGTGAAACATGCCACTGTCCTTTCTGCAATGGGAGTTGCGAGGGATTTGGTGTGGCTGGCCGGGCCGGGGGAATGTGAGTCCTCCTGGCCCGGCACTACCGTCAGGGTCCTTCGTCGTGCTGGCGCAGCCGGATGTCGATGCTGAGCGCCGACAGGGCTTCGCTAGCCAGGTCGATGCAGTCCAGCGCCTCGGCGATGACGGCCAGGACGTGAGTCATGTCCAGCCGCGAGATGGCGTTGCTGTCGCAGGGGATCCGCATCGCGGAGGCCATGTCCTGGATGTTCTTGATGAGACGTTCAGCCTCGTACAGGCCGGAGGTAGCCAAGCCGGTGGTGTAGTAGACCTGGTCCTCACGGGCGCGGATGATGCCGTGCGGACGGTATGGTCCAATACCGGTATCGGCGGTGTCGGTAGCGGTGCCGTCACTGACGGCCTTGGTGATCGTTTTGCTGCTGGTCATGGCAGCGGTTCCTTCCTGTGCTGCGGCCCGGGCATCCGGCCGCTGGCCAGCCCGTGACAGCTGGCCGAGGGCGTTCCTGGGCGATGCGTGCAGGACTGCTACGCGGCCTTGACCGCAGCAGGCTGGATGGCAGCGGCGCGGTAGGCCACACCCGACTTGCCGTTGTTGGTCCAGGCGATCGCCTCAAGATCGGCGAACGAGACAGGTTGACCCTGGCGCACTTTGGGCTCATCACCAGCCACCGTGACCCGGATCACCTCCCCGCGCTCCGCGTCCATGGCGAGCACCTCAACCACCCATTGCGGGCGGCCCGTGTCGCGGTCCATCTTCTGCTGGTCCTTGCCGTAGTCCTTGCGCGGCTCAGGAGCCTTCGTCACCGTGAAGGCGACCTTGGAGGTGTCGAGCACCAGACGCATGAAAACCACTCCTTCTGTGGCAGCCCACAATTTGGGCTACTACTGTTTTGGCTGGGATTAGCCACACCTGAGATTGGGCCCTCACCGTTCGCTCCGGCTAGTGACAGCTGCGGGGGCAAGCCCATGACAGTTGCCTGACACTGCGGTGTCACCGTGTCCTGTCACCCCGCCCGATCTGCGACACTCGAAGGGAAGCAGGACTGGTTAGGAGCAGCAGCCGATGACCGAGGACCGGCCCACGTGGGCACGCCGGATGACCAACGAGCGAGAGGCTCGCGGCTGGAGCCAGGCCGATGCGGTCAGGGCGCTGAAGGCACACGCGGCACCGGACGAGACACTCCACGCCGACGACGCGAGCCTGCTTCGGCAATGGAAGCGCTGGGAAAGCGGCGAGATCAAGCCCGGCGAGTTCTATCAGCCCATCATCGCCCGGGCGCTCGGCACTGTGACGCACGCGGTGTTCCCGGTGCCGCCCCGCCGTGATGCCAACGCCGATGTCCTTGCCATCACCGGAATGGACGCTCTTGAGCTAGTCAGCCGGTTGCAGCGTTCTGACCTCGACGAGGCCTCACTCAGCGGCCTGCGAGTCATGGCAGACAGCCTGTGCTCTGAGTACCCGTTTATGCCCGCCGACCAACTGCTCACCGAGGGACGAGCCTGGCTACGGCGCATCACGAAGCTGCAGGGCCAGCGCCTGACCTTGAGGCAGCACCGCGAGATCCTCGTGCAGGCCGGATGGGTCGCGTTGCTGCTCGCCTGTGTCGAGTACGACACCGGCAACCGGCAGGCCGCAGACACCACTCGTCAGGCCGCGCTGTCCCTGGGCATCGAAGCTGATCACAGCGAGATCTCCGCGTGGGCGCACGAGATCCGGGCCTAGATGAACCTCACCGGCGGCGACTACAACGGAGTCATCGCTGCGGCGCACGCCGGAACCGAAGCCGCTCCCGTGCACAGCGTCACCGTCCAGCTGGCCGCCCAGGAGGCCAAGGCCTGGGCGCGGATCGGCGACCGGCGCCAGACTGAAGTCACGCTGGACCGCGGGAGGCGGCTCCTTGAGGCCATGCCCTACCCGGAGAACCTTGACCATCACTTCGTCGTCGATCCAACCAAATTCGATTTCTACGCCATGGACTGCTATCGGCACCTCGGCGAGGATCGGATGGCCGAGACGCTCGCCGAAGAGGTAATCAAATCGAGCACCGACTTCGACGGCTCCGAGAGAGCGCCCATGCGTACCGCCGAAGCCCGCATCACCCTCGGTGTCGTCGCCGCCCGCCAAGGCGATGTCGATCAAGCTACTACCTATGGCGAGCAGGCTCTCACCGCCGAGCGTAAATCCGTGCCGTCGCTCGTCATGGTCAGCCGGGATCTCACTAAGATCCTCAGAACCCAATATCCCACCGAACCAAAAGCCAAGTCCTATCTCGATCACCTGCAAGCTCTCGTTCAAGGATGTAACTTAAGGCAAAGACGCTAAATACTGCAAGATCATCTTACTTATTCCTGCCCGTAAAATACATAGAAAGTGCCCGCCAATGACATCAGTATGGATCTCTGCCCAGGATGGTATACATCACTAATCCAGCTGTGATGACGAGTGCCTGAGACTGTCCGAGCCAACTGACACAATTGAGCGACGAGAGGTTCTCCTCCCACGTGATCGTCATCAGAGAGGTCAAGGCATGAGCGACAACGACAGGCTACAGACTCCCGCCGAAGAAGACGCTAAGGCTGATGGTCATCGAGAGCCAAAAGACCCTTTTCTGGCCATCCTGGTGAAGACCATTAACGAGAGTCCGGACTGGGAGATCGGTGTAACTCTGCACGTCAACGGAGTGATCATCTCGGGACTGCTGTGCTCGATGACAAGCTTCTTCGAGGAGCAAGCCGAGATGATCCGACAACTCGGCTCGGTGGAGACCACCGAAGCACGACAGGGGTTCGCCGAAGTTTTTGACTGGCTCGCTGAGCAGGCTCAGGCGCGACCAGACAGCGAGCATACCGAAGGTGACGAAGCCGCGGAGACCGAGGCAACAGAAGTGGATCTACCGGGATTCATCCACCTGCGGGCCGCCACCGTCCATGCGCCAGGCGCAGATGCAACTTTGCCAGAAACCCTCTGGCGCGGTCGTCTTGATCACGTCAGCGGCTGGTCGATTGGCAACTTCGGACCCAAGCCGCCACCCCGCATCAGAGCGACTGCCGAGTAGATATCCGCATAGCATCGTGCCCGTTACACGCCCGATAGGGCGCGGTCGATGGGAGCCCAATTCAGGACTTGACGTGCGAGTCCGCGAGAACCGTCGTTCGGCATCTGGCCGACAACACGGAATTCAGATGCCTATCACTGAAATATCGAAGTCCTTAGCAACAACGGGCGGCTGCCACTTAGTGGCTTCAAGGTACCGGAGCAACAGATAGTTATGTGGGTCACGACTGAGTACAGATCGTGCTGCTCCTTCGTTGTCTCCTGCTAGCAGAAGACCAAGAGCAAAAACTCGCAACAGTAGGGGATCAGCAGTGCGATCGACTCGTCCTCGAATCAGATTGCGACCGAGGACGGGGTTCACTGTGCAAATGCGTTGTGCTGCAATTGCGACTTGTTGGAGGCTGGCGCTGCTCTCAAGCCATCGGCGAAGTACTGACATAACTGGTGAGGGTAGGTGGGCAGTGGGGAAGGCTAGCGCAAATTGTGAAGAGACCCAGTCAAGACGTCCCCATACGGACGCTTGGTAACTGTAGAACCATTCGCCAAACGTTGGCCACAGAGATGGATCGGCTTCAGCAGCTCCACGGAGATAACGCCCGAGGTTGTCAGCGACATGAGGCAATGCCGCCGCGGCATTTCGCCACTCTTCATGGCGTGAAAATTGATTATTGTTTGTAAGGGACACGAGGATTGCTTTGGCTACGGTTCGAGCAACCTTTGTTGGATTCTCAAGAAGGTTGTTCTCAAGATTGTGCAATAGATCAAGATCAGGGATGAACTGAACGTCATCTGTGTAATCACCCGGTGTGATCGCTGTGACAGGTACACGGATTTCCTTAAGATCATCGAGTCGAAGCAAATGCGCTGTCTCCGCGACTGGCGAAAGATGCGTCTTCGAACTATTGAGTTCCAGCCCTACCTGGCGGGCACGTTCTTGGAGATCCATCAGAAGCGCAAATAGGGCCGCTGCGTCGCCTTCGGCGCTAATGTCATCCATCCACCGTCGAACAGCGATCACACCAGCGGTCAAGGCAGCGGCAAGAGCATCATCGATAGGTTGCAAGACCACATGGGCTAGAACCGCCGATGCGAAGCTGCGTTGTGGCAATCCGCTCCGGGTGGAAAGGGAGTCATGTGAACGGATCACGTCCATAATGATGTGCGCAGCGGCCACTTTCCCAAGACGTCCGTATACCAACTGCTCAAGCCGCTCCGGCCGGATGGAGGCAAAAAATGAGGTGATATCCGTAAGAAGGCCATAGTTCTGTGTATCGGCCGACGGTAGGCATGCTACATAGGCGGTCCACTCCGGACCTCCCGAGGCAACGATGTCGCCACCACGTTTACGCCAACCATAGACCCAGTCCGGTAGGGAAGAGTGGAGTTTGTCGAGTCCAGCCTGTGTGGCTGACAGATATGCCAAGCGGCTGAGCGAATCCTGTACCACGGCAGGTCGAACGCCGAGCCACGTCTTCGGAACGTCGATGAGGTGGAACGCTGGCGGGTGAACGAGGTGATATTCCCCTCTGACCGTGCGAGCTACAAATAGGTCGGTCTCTACATCCAGACTCTTGACGAAGCCGATCCCCAGTTCTGGCCAACTCCAGGGGTCACGGTACCAGTCACCGTACATCTCCGTCGCGGCAAGCGCCGCCCCGGCGGCGAGGTCCAAACCCAGGTTTCCCACGTTCACCTTCTTAATCAATCAGACGTATCAACTTTGGCGCCGTCTTGAACGGAGACCTCCTTGTGTGGCAACCGGTTGTACCCCCAAGCAAGGAAGAGAACAATTGCTACTGTTGAATAAAACGGAAGAGTACCATTTCTCATGGTTTAGTATTGCACGAGCAGGAGAAGTAGTAACAGGTTTCCACAAGGTTCGCCCAGCCGTTGCTGCTCGGAGAGACCGGTGTGGTCCGTGGCGCTCATCACGTCTTGACCCTTCCGATAGGCGCGGTCATGTGCCAACGAAGATCACAGGCCAGAGTCTCGCAGAGCACCATCCGAAGGACACGAGCGCAGCGAGCACTCTTGAATGGTGGATCTTAGGCCAGGATATGCCGCGCTGTGCCGCCGCTGACCTGTAATAACCTTCTCTACGATTTCAAGGGCGCGCGAAGCGCGCCGGGCCGGTGGCTGGTCGTCGGCACATGCGACAGCGCCGCCGCGAAGCCTCCAGCTGGCGTAGATCGGCGCAGGCGCGCCCCCGCGGCTGGTCGGCCGCAGTCGGCTTCCGCCGTGCGT
>WNGM01002722.1_pt1 | contig 14199 bp, 11 predicted proteins | sample 5400571 | NCBI WGS metagenome assembly WNGM01 (sample SAMN13153378, study PRJNA577476) | soil metagenome | isolation source: 100 cm soil or saprolite under Garry oak tree replicate 2 | place: USA:California | collected 2016-06-15
CTGGCGGCTGAGGTGCCCGGCCGACATGTGCGCGCCGCGGGCGAGCGCCTCGACGTCCAGCGGCTGCGCGTACTCCCGGTCGATCCGGTCGCGGACGCGGCGCAGCCGCGCGAGGTCGCTCAGCCGCTGCGCCGCGGCGGGTCTGCTGGTCACATGCGAGATCGTACAAAAGGTGTGCCGGAATTGCCTAGCACCGCTCGCGTCCCACCCCACTCCGCGTCCGCTCTGCCCCGGTCTGCTCCACGCCCAAGGACATCGAGTTCGTCGAGGAGGCCTACGAGCTCAAGGGTCTCGACCAGCACGAGAGCACGGCGATGCTGCTCGGGCGGGCCAGTTACGAGGCGTTCAGCAAGGTCTGGCCGGATCTGACGGAGTTCGCCGACGGCCGGGACGCGGCGCACCCCGGCTACAAGGCGATGCCGAAGTACGTCATCTCGACGACCCTGACCGACGACGACTTGCTCGACACCTGGGGCTCTGATCAGGGGGTGCCCCAGATTCAGTGGCGACGCTGAGGCTTCAGTGGCGAAGCTGAGGCCGCAGACTGCTGCTGTGCTGGATGACACGGTGGTTTCTGACTGGTGCGGGCGGTCGCTCGGGACGTGCGTGGCCCGTGTCCTGTTCCGGTCGGGTCACCTTGCTCAAGTCATCGGTGCCGAGCTGGCGGACGGCAGGTCTGTCGTGATCAAGGTCAGGCCATTCGAGCCGCGGGTCGCCGGCTGCGCCGCGGTCCAGGCCTACCTCGCCGCGGCTGGGTTCCCGTGCCCGCTGCCGCTGGCCGGTCCCGCCGCGGTGCACGGGTTCGCGGTCACGGCCGAGACGTGCGTGCCCGGCGGCGGGCAGCGACCGCCGCAACAGGGAGCAGCGCCGTTCGCGGCGCTGCTGGCCCGGCTAGTCGGCTCGGCCCCCGGTGCCGCCAGCGTTCCTTCCCTGACGCCGTCGCCGCCATGGACCGGCTGGGACCACCCCGCGGCACGGCTGTGGCCCGACCGCGACGATCAGGGACGGGATCTCAACGAATCGCCGGGTCCGGGATGGGTTGATCGCGCGGCAGGCCGGGTCCGCCAGCGCATGAGCGCCTGCCATGAGCCGCTGCGGATCGGTCACGGGGACTGGGAGTCCCAGAACATCCGCTGGGCAGGTGACCGCACGCTCGCCGTCCATGACTGGGACAGCGTCATCGCGAGGCCAGAAGTCGCGATCGCCGGGCTCGCGGCCGCGGTCTGGCCCGCAGCCGGAGAGCCTGGCCAGGCGGCGACGGTCGAGCAGAGCGCTGACTTCATCACCTGCTACCAGGCCGCAGCCGGCGCACGCTGGACCGGCCCGCAGATCGAGCACGCCTGGGCCGCCGGGCTATGGGTCCGCCTGTTCAACGCCAAGAAAGACGCCGCAAGCGGCGGCGGGCCGCAACTTGACCGGCTGGCCGGTGAGATAGACGACCGCCTGACCCTGGCCGGCCTGAACCGCGACAGGTAACCCACGTACTTACCGAGCACAGATTGAGGCCAGGACCTAGCCACCTCCCTCCGAGCCAAGGTTCACCGCGTACGCCCCTGCCGGAACCTGCTGCGTGATGCAGTGGGGCCCCCCGCCCCCGTACTCAAGGACCGCTCCCGGCACGCATACCACCTCCCGGTCCGGGAAGGCCTCGGCGATGCGAGTCCGGGCCTCCTCATCCTGCGGCACGCCCGCCGTAGGCATGATGACGGCGCCGTTGGCCAGGTAGCAGTTCAGGTACGGGATCTCGACGGCCATCCCGGCGACCTCGCTCCAGCCGGTGGCCTCGAACCGCAGTACCTCGAAGGGGCGGCCCCGGGCATCCGACGCCCGCGACAGCCGCCGGAGGTTATCCAAGGCCAGGCTGTAATTGTGGTTGGAGGGATCGGCCGGCGTCTCCAGCAGTATGGTGCCGGGACCCACGTACTGGGCGATGCCGTCGACGTGGCCGTCGGTATCGCGATCGGGATAGGCCTGGAGCCAGATGACCTTCTCCGCCCCGAGATAGTCCGCAAGTCCCCGTTCGATCTCCGTGCGCGACAAGCCGGGATTGCGGTTGGGATTCAGCAGGACGCCTTCAGTGGTAACGAGGGTGCCTTCGCCGTCGACCAGAAACGCGCCTCCCTCAAGGACGAATAGCGCCTCGTACCGGCGCACGCCGAGGTGTGCCGCGATGGCCTTCGGAGCGGCGGCGTCCCTGTCCCAGGGCCGGTACTTGCCTCCCCATGAATTGAAGCGGAAATGCACCATGGCCACCTGGCCTCGCTGATCCGAGACAAAGACCGGCCCGCTGTCGCGCATCCAGGAGTCGTCGATCGGGATCTCGACAGCCTCGACGCCGGCCCCGCAGCGATCCCGCACTTCGTTCGCCTCACCCGGATTGCACACCATGATCACCGGCTCGAACGCGGTGACGACCCGGGCTATGCGCGCATAGTCCTGTTTGGCCAGCTCGAACACCGCGCCCCAGAAGGCCTCTCGCGTCCTGGTCGGCCAGGCCATCAACGTGGCCTGGTGGGGCCCCCATTCCGGGGGCATGCGGAATCCCTCGTCACGGGGTGTCGTCATGACTCGCCTCCCGTCCCCGTAGCGAACCTGGCCGATATCGTTCGCCTCGCCCGGTGCCCACCGTACGGAGGAACCGGCCGGCACGTCGAGCCGGAATCCCCGCGCCGCTGTCAACCTGGCTGTACAGGGACATGCCTCTGACACCGCGTGCCGCCGCAAGGCCGCGCGACATCTGTCGGGCAGATGGAAGGTCTGGTCGGCAGTCAATCGGTGGTGAGGAACCCGGCCGCCTCGGCCGGGGACCCCTCTGTCACGAGCCGCCCGGCGCGGAGCACGAGGACCCGATCGGCGGCCCGCAGAACGCGGGGGTCGTGGGAGGCCAGGATCACGCCACCGCCGCGCCGGGTGACATCCCGCAACGCCTCGACCACCACGTTGGCCGCCTCGCGGTCCACCTCGGCCGTGGGTTCGTCGGCCAAGACGATCTCGGGATCAGGTGCGAGAGCACGGGCAACCGCTACCCGCTGCTGCTGTCCTAGCGAGAGCTCGTTCAAGCGATGCTCTGCTCGGTCATCGAGGCCCATCCGTCGGAGCCATCCGTCCGTCACTGCAGCCGAGGACTCCGGGTCCGTTCCCGAGATGAGGAGTGGCAGGTGGACGTTCTCTCGGGCGGTCAGAGCGGGGAAGAGACCAAGTGACTGGAACACAACGCCGAACTCGCTCGACCTCAGGCGCGCGACCTCGGTCGCGGACAGCTCGGCGAGTGGCCTGCCCCGCCAGAGCACGCGTCCGCGATCCGGTGACTCGAAACCCCCGACGAGGCCGAGCAGGGTGCTCTTGCCCGAGCCCGATGGCCCGATGACGACGACAAGCTCTCCCCGCGCTAGCTGAAGTGAGACGCCTTCAAGGGCGACTGTCCGCGTTCCCCCGCGGCCGTAGGCCCGGTAGAGTTCCTCGGCTGCAAGCAGGGGAGCCTCGACGCCGTTGGCGGCGGCGTCCGCGGGCCCGTCGGTAACCGCATATCCGCCTTCCACGGGTGTCGCTTCGGGTCGAATCGCTGTCCTCGCTCTCCTGGCCCAGCCCTTCGGCTCGATCGCATCCTGCAGGCGCCGGATCCTGACCTCCTCTCCCTCCACCTCCACATCGAGCTCCGTATCGGTCGACCCGAGCAACGATGCCGCCGCTGGCGGGAGGGTGATTCGACCCGATGAGTCGAGGCGCGCCCGACCGGCGTGGCCCCTCACCCTGCCGTCGATCAAACGGAACGTGATATCGGCCCCGGACGCCGCCAGGAGGTCGTGCGTTGCCATGACGACGGTCGAGCCCAGCTCTTCGCAGGCCGCTCGCAGCGCCTCGACCACTTGGTCCGCGCCCTCGGCGTCGATCTCCGCGGTGGGTTCATCGGCGAGCACGACGGACGGCTTGTGCGCGAGTGCCACGGCCAGGCCGGCGCGCTGCTGTTCGCCGCCGGAGAGCATCGCCGGAAAGTGGCTCGCCCTGTCCGCCAATCCCATCAGCTCGAGCAGGTGCCCGGTTCTCCGCCGTCGATCCGCGGCCGACCTCAACCCGGCGAGCAGCAGAGGAAGCTCCACGTTCTGGGCGGCGGTGAGGTATGAGACCAGGTTCTTGGTGGCCCCCTGCCATAGGAAGCCGACCATGGTCCTTCGGTAATCCGAGAGCCCGGCGGAGTCGAGGTGGGCGAGATCCATCCCAGCGACCGACACCAGGCCGGCGGTGGGTGCGTCGACGCCCCCGATCAGATTCAGGATCGTGGACTTCCCCGCTCCGCTCGGCCCCACGATCGCCGCGAACTCGCCTCTGGCGACCTCGAACGAGACGCCTCCCAGCGCCGCGACACCCACACCCCCTACCCGGTGGACCTTGTAGACGCGATCCAGCCTGATGAAGGCGGAGGTTTCCCCCTCAATCTGCATGGACATGGCGGGACCCGCTGTGCACGTTGTGACCCCGTTCCTTGATGCTCATTCGGGCTCGCCTCGAAGGATCGCGACGGGCGAGAGGCGGCGGATCCTCACCGCGGCAACGAGGAGCGTGCCGAACAGCGAAGCGGCGGCAACCACCGAAGCGACCGCGATCGCTCCCCAATCGACTACGAGACCTGCACCGGCCGGCCCACCCGCGGCCGACGTCACATAGGAGAGCGTCATAGCCAGCAGGCCGAGCCCGACCCCGACGCCGGCCGCTGCGCAGCAGAGGACCACCGCGCCGTATTCGAGCGCGAGCGTCGCCACGGCGTCCTGGGGCTTCGCGCCCAGCGCCTTCAAGGATGCCGCCTCATACTCGTAGCGGCGTCCGCCGAAGTACGCGGACAAAACCAGCGCGAGCATCGCGAGCGCTACGCCCGCGATTGCCGCCGCGAACTCGATACCGACCGCGAGGTTCTCCTGACGCGATGCAAGTTGTGCCTCGATGGTCGCCGCGTCCGAGAGGAACCCCGTGACCTTGAGCCCCGCCCGCCTCGCCGAAGCAACTGGGCTTGTTGGCCCCATCGAGAGCACCACGAAAACGCCACCGCCAGGCGGCTGAAGTATCTGCTGAAAGCGCTCGATGAGCGCCCGCACCGACACCACAGCGAAGGGAAGGCCCCGTTCTGTAGCTACAGGGAACGCGTTCATGGTTCCCACGACCCGCGCCGGAAGCACGAGCGAGCCCACCTGAATGGTTGCCTCTCTCGGAGCACTGCCTCGCTGCACGCCTCCGACCAGCATCGGGACGGGCTGAGACGCGGGAGCGACACCCCCGAGCGCACCGCCCTTAGAAATCCTCAGCTCCGCCTGAAGTCCTCCTGCCCCAAGGGGCGTGACGCTGACCGTGGCTCCTCCGGCCTCCAGGCCGCGCCAGGCCGAGAGGTCGACCCGTCGGCCGGGGCCGGCTCCCAGCAGGAGGGTGTTCTCGAAGGCAAGCCGGACGACGGGGTGGCGAAACAGGTGCGCTACGGCCTGTGGAGAGCCGCTGACCATGATGGACAGGAGGCGAGATGCGCCCTCGACGCGCGCCCCGTACGTTCTTGTTCCAGGCTGCAGCACGCCGAGCGGGCGATCGAGGAAAGTCCCGTTCGACGACGAGAGAACTGCCCGAAGCTGCAGGCCACTCCCAGACGAAGCACTCACCCGAAGCTGCAGGGTCTGCGCTCCGTTGGGTAGGGCCATCCCGACCGGCGGGTTCGAGAGCCTCGACAGGAGAGAAGGAAGAGGCAAGCTCGCGTCCTGTCTTTGCCACCACCCGCCCCTTGCGTAGGAGGTTGGATCGACCCCGATGACGGTCGCCAGCTGCAGGGCAGGAGCCGATGAGGCAGCGGCCGATCCGTAGAAGGCCAAGGTCGCTCGGGAGTCGAGCTTTCCCGCGGAGGCCACTCCCTGCGCCGGCCAACCGGCCAGTAGGCTCCAGTCGGCTCCGACCTGTGCCCGCGCGGCGTCCTGGTTGAGGGTCAGTTGCGTCGTTCGCAGAGAGGTTGCGAAGGCAAACAGGGCTGCCGACATGACCAACATCAGTGCGAGCCAGGCGGTGGACCCAGACCGCGACATACGGCGCAACGCGAGGTAGGAAGAGGGCGCACGAACCCTGTCCGCTACCCGATCGAGCCTCCGCGCGCCCATGAGCAGCAACCGCGCAGTGAGAGCGGCGACGCCGAGCAGAAGCAGGGTGGGAGCGCCTAGCGCGAGCAGGTCGAGCCCGGTTCCTGAGCCGCCGAGGTGGTGTCGGCGCAGTTCCGTCAGCGCCACAGCTCCCAGCAGGAGAGGGACGATCTCGAGCGGGAGCCGTGCCCAGATGCTCCGCTCTCCCCTGGAGAGCTGTCGACGCTCCTGAATGACCGAATTGCCAAGCCGCGGCAGCGACACGACCACCAATGCCAGGGCCCCGAGGATCACGCCGCCCAGCGCCACCTGAACTCCGCCCGAGGTGAGGCGGATGGGGAAGAGCGTTCCCGGTAGGGCTGGACCGTGAGCAGCCCGGGCAACCAGCGCCAGCCCCACGGCTGAGAGAAGCGAGATCGGAAAAGCGATCACGGCGGCGATGGCCGCCTCCCCGAGTTGCATCTCTACGAGCTGGGCCATGCGGGCCCCTCGCGTTCTCAGGACCGCGAGTTCGAACGACTGCCGCTCGAGCTTCAACGAACCGATGCCGAGCAGGACGCCGAGGCCAACGAGCGCGACCTCAGCTGAGATGACGTAAATGGGCGCCAGGCCGACAGCGGTTGCCTGCTCAGCCCCAGGTATGAGCGACGAGAGCTCGGAGGAAACGGTTGTGCCGCCGAGTGTCGCGCGAATCCTCGTGTCCGACTCTTGCTCCCGCCGTGCGAGCGTTCTCAGATCGGCAACGGCCAAGCCGCTGAATGTCGGTTCCGCGTCCCATTCCATGGCAATGTCGCTGGCCTGTCCGAACGACCGCGTGAGCGAGTCGAATCCGGCTCTCGTCGTCAGCAGGGGTGCGCTCGACTTAATGGAAAGCAGCCGATGACGGGCATACAACAGGGGGTCCTTACCCCGTGCTGTGGAGTAGATGCCCGCGACGGTCGCACGGACGGTGGCGTTATAGCTGAGGGTTATGCGAGCCCCGGGGCCGATTCCGAGTTTGCCGGCCAGCCGCTGAGGAACGAGGACCTCGTTCGGGGTGGACGGATCCCGTCCCCGAACCAGGGGCAGTTCCCGCACCAGGCCGTCGCGGTAGGCGATGGGAGCGACGATCGACCTGCGGCCGAGAGTGATCAGCGCGTTTCCGGACACCTCCTGCAGCGCCAGGTGCGAAACGCGGAGCGGAGCGAGCCCGGATCGGACGAGCTGGGTGGCGTTCGCCCGATCGAAACCAGGCCAGGTCAGCAGGCTCACGAAGGTGTCCTTGGTGAGAGCACTTGCGCTCCGCATGTACGCGAACACGATCGCTTGCTCGGCGCCTGAGGCGAAGATCGGGCCGGCGGCAAGGACTCCAACCGAGAAGGCCAGCGCACAGACGGTTGCCGCCGTCAGGAAACGCTGCGCGATCGCACGCCTGGCCGCCAACCCGAGATGGCGCATCCCGGAAGTATGGTCTGAGGCGTGCTGAGGGCGCTAGCCCGAGTTCCCGACAGCGCCGGCCAGCGCGGGTGTGTCAGGGCGGCGCGGTCCTGGTCCGTGCCAGCTGGCGCTCGATCATCGCCAGGTCGTAGTGGCCGGTCCTTCGGCCGTGATCGAGCTGCCATGCGGTCATGTCAACGCGAAAGGAGCTGCAGACTGGCTCGATCGCTGCCTCTTCAAGCTCGCTGAGCGGCCAGCCGCTGCGGGCGAGTTCGGTGCGGTAGGCGGCAGCAGTCTCGGGTGATCGCCAGGTACGCGCGATCGCCGGCTCGTAGGGCCGCGAGTCCAGGTGGGTCAGCGCGAAGTCGATGACGCCGGCAAGGCGCCCGTGCTCGTAGTGCACGTTCTGCTCGTGGAAGTCGCCGTGCACGACCGTGACAGGCAACTCGCCGGCCCCGACGGCGGCCAGAGCATCTCGCGCCTGCTGTGCCGCGGCAGCTGCCCACGCGCCGAGGCGCGTGGCGGAGGCGCTCGACGACGCGGTCCGCCGACCATGCCGCGGTGAGCGCCGTCCACGACGGCGCTCACCTGGTCGTTACGGACGTGTTCCAGACCGACATCCCCGCCGGGGGCAAGGTCTCCGGCGGAGCTTCTCGAACCGGCAGCGACATCTTAGGGCGCCAAACGGGGAGCCAACCCGATGGACCTCATCCTGGGCTATCGGACCCTGCGTCGGGCCGACTGGCTGTTCGACTTCCCCGCGAAGCGGTGGACCTGACGAACTAAGTCAGGAGACGCCGGTCATCCTGGCCAAGATCACTGTCCGGGGCGCTCGTGCCATTAACGTGCCATTGGCCCGGCCGGGCCAGGACACCAGCCGGGCCACCGTCGTCGTCATCCGGCCGATCACGCTGGTGTGGCGCGCTGCTCGGCGATCGAGTTGCCGCCGTCCACGACCAGGTATTGCCCGGTGATGTAGGACGCGCCGGGGCTGGCCAGCCAGGCAACGGCGGCGGCGACCTCGTCGGGTGAGCCGCTCCGGCCGGCCGGGGTGGCCTGCCCCTGGCCGCGCTCTTGCTGGGTCTGGGAGCCGGTCGCTATCCAGCCTGGGGCGACGGCGTTGACGGTGATTCCGTGCCCTGCGGTGTCGACGGCGGCCGCGCGGGTGAGGCCGACCATGCCCGCCTTGGCGGCGGCGTAACCGACGTCCGCGCGGATCGCCATCACCGGGCCGGTCACGCTGGCCACCATGATGATCCGCCCCCAGCCGCGGCTGGTCATGGCCGGCAGCGCCGCCTTGGTGACCAGGAAGGCGGTGGTCAGGTTGCGGGCGAGCGCGGCCTGCCAGGTCGCCAGGTCCATGGACGCCACGGTGCCGGACTCGAACACGGGGTCAGCGGCGGAGATCATGCCGGCGTTGTTGACCACGATGTCCAGCCGCCCCCATTGCTCCAGCGCAGCGGACACAAGCCCGGACGCCGCGCCAGCGTCGGTGAGATCGCCGGCGATCCCGGCAGCGTCGAAACCAGCGCTGCGCAGTTCGCCGACCCTGTCCTGGATCCGGGCCGTGGTGGCGCTGATCATCACGGCGGCACCGAGTTCGGCGAGCAGCCTGGCGGTGGCGAAACCGATGCCATCGGGACCGCCCGCCCCGGTGACCACAGCCACCCGGCCGGACAGGTCAAACGGCGCTGGGATGGGCATCGTCCGATCCTAGTAGGGCTGGATGCGGCTGAATGCCAGCTCCCAGCCCACGGGAATGCGACAGCGCGGCCGGGCGGTGGCCCGGTGCGGTGGGCCGCGAGATAACCTTCGGGCCTATGGTGAAACGCCCTGACCCTCTGGAGAGCGCGCCGCCTGCGTTCGGCGAGGAGGCATCCAGGCAGATCCTGCGGGACGGCTTCGGCGTCGAATCGTCGTCCCTCAAGTCCCTCGCGGGCGAACGGGACCAGAACTTCCGGGTGGACACGCCCGGCGGGCAGCGCTTCTTGTTCAAGATCTCTAATCCGGCGGATGACCGGCCCATCCTGGCGATGCAGGCCGCCGCTATCCGTCACATCGAGCGCGTGGATCCTGACCTGCCGGTGATGCGTGCCCTGCCGACCGCTGCGGGGGACTCCTGGGTCGAGGTGCCGGGGCCCGACGGCCGGACCTACCCTGCTCGGCTTTTCACGTTCCTGCCCGGGCAGGTGACCGCGAACACAGCGCTCACCGCTGAGGCGATCTGGTCCCATGGGCAGATCACGGCCCGTCTGGGGCGGGCGCTGCGCGGCTTTTTCCACCCCGCGGCCGACTACGAGATCTTGTGGGATATCAGCCAGTTGCCCAAGCTCCGCCCGCTGCTCACCCATGTCGCCGACGGACAGCCCCGGGCTCAGGTGGAATGGGTTCTGGACCGGTTCGAGGCCCGGGTCGCGCCGGCGCTGCCCGGGCTGCGCGCACAGGTGATCCACGGCGACATGAGCCTGGACAACGTGCTGTTCGGCGACGATCTTCGGGTCAGCGGGATCGTGGACTTCGGGGACATGACCCATGCACCGCTGGTCTGCGATCTCGCCGTCGCCGTCGCCGATGTGCTCCACGGCCGTGACGACGCCGTCGAGGCAGCCGACGCGATAATCGGCGGTTACGTCTCGGTGACGCCGCTCGAAGACGAGGAGGCCGGGCTGCTCGCTGACCTGGTGGCGGCCAGGCTTGCCGCTGAGGTCACGGTCACCGCCTGGCGGCGGGGGCTCTACCCGGGCAACGCCGCGTACGCCGCGAGCGGCGAGCCGGGGGCCCGCGCCTTCCTCGATGCTATCGAGGCGATAGGGATCGGCGCTGTCGCGCGGCGTTTCCGCGAGGCCAGCCGTCAGCTCCCCTACCGGAGGTCTTCGACCCGTGGTCTGCTGGAGCGCCGCCGTCGGGTGCTGCCCCGATCGCCGCTGTTCTACTCCAGCCCGGTGCACCTGGTCCGCGGCGAGGGTGTCTGGCTGTCCGACCCGGACGACCGGCGGTATCTCGACTGCTACAACAACGTGCCCGTGGTCGGGCACAGTCACCCGCGGGTCGTGCAGGCGGTGACGCAGCAGCAGCGGCTGCTGGCGACCCACAGCCGCTATCTGCACGAAGCGATCGTCGAGCTCGCCGAACGGCTCCAGGCCACGCTGCCGCCGGAGCTGGACGCCGTCATGGTCGTGAACTCCGGCAGCGAGGCCAACGACCTCGCCTGGCGGATCGCCCGCGCGGCCACCGGGCGGGCCGGCGCGGTCGTGACCGCCTGCGCCTACCACGGGCTGACCGAGGCGACGCACGCCCTGTCCCCTGAGGTGTGGGCCAAGGGGGAGCAGCATGCCCACGTCGCCACGATCCCCGCGCCTGACGGGTACCGCGGCCCCTACCGTCGGGGAGACGACGGGTGGGTGCAGCGGTACGCTGCCCACATCGATGACGCCGCCCGAGGGCTCGGCAACCGCGGTTTCGCCGCCATATACCTGGATCCGGCCTTCGCTGCCGACGGCATACTGTCGCCGCCCCCCGCCTACCTGCGGGAAGCAGCCCGGCGCGCCCGGGCGCTTGGTGGGCTCGTGGTGGCCGACGAAGTGCAAGCCGGTCATGGCCGGTCAGGGACGCACCTGTGGAGCTTCCAGGCCTCGGGGATCGTGCCTGACATGGTGGTGATGGGCAAGCCGATGGGCAACGGCTTCCCGGTCGCCGCCCTGGTGGTCAGGTCCCAGCTCCTCGGGGCCATCCCCGAGGAGGTTGAGCTGTTCAGCACCTTCGGCGGCAACCCGGTAGCCTGCGCGGCCGCGCTCGCGGTCCTGGCCGTCATCGAGGATGAGGGCCTGGTGGCCAACGCCGCGAAAGTCGGCTCCTACCTCCGGCAGGGCCTGCTGACACTCGCGGAACGTCACCCCCTGATCGGGGACGTCCGGGGCGAGGGCCTCCTGCTCGGCGTCGAACTGATCGATGAGGCGCGCGGGCCAGCGGCTGGGAACGCCCGCGCAGTTGCCGAGGCGATGCGCGAGCGGGGCGTACTGCTCAGCGCGACCGGCCCGGCCGGAAACGTGCTCAAGATCCGGCCGCCCCTGGTATTCCAGCACGAACACGCCGACCTCCTCCTCCAAGTCCTCGACGAGGTTCTCTCGACCGGCACACTGGGCTGATGAACGCTGACGTTGTGGTCATCGGGGCCGGTGCGCTTGGCCTGAGCACTGCCTTGCACTGTGCGCTGGCCGGCCGGTCGGTGGCAGTGGCGGAACGCCTGACGGCGGGTTCGCAGGCCTCGGGGCGCGCGGCCGGGCTGTTCAAGTCTGTCCAGGCCGACGAGCTGCGCACCCGGCTCGCCCGGCGCAGCATCGAGAAGGTGATCAGTTTCGCCGGCTGGGCGGGTGTTCCGCTGGAGGTGGCCTGCTCAGGGAGTTTCCTGATCGCCCGGACCGCCCAGCACCGCGAGTTCCTGCGCCGGGAGCTGGCCCAGTCGCTGCGCTGGGGCGTCAACGTCCGCGAGGCCGGCCGTGCCCAGCTCGCCGATCGGCTCAGCTACTACCGGGCAGCCGGGGAGCAGTTCGCCCTGTGGTGCCCTGAGGACGTCTATATCGACGAGCCGGCCAGCCTCGTGCGCGCCTACCTGGACGCCTGCCAGCTGCACGGGACGGTGGTGCTGGAGAACGAGCCGGTCACCGGAATTTCCGTAACGGATGGCAGGGTGGCCGGTGTCGAAACTGTCCGCCGGTCGATCGCGGCGCCGGTCGTGGTGGACGCTGCGGGCGGCTGGGTGCGGCAGGTCGCCGCTCTGGCCGGTGCGTGGGTGCCGGTCGCCCCAGTCCGCCACCAGCTGCTGATCACCGGGCCAGCGCCGGAGGTAGATCCGGCCGACCCGATCACGAGGGTGGTCGACGCCGCCGTGTACCTGCGCCCATCCCGTGGCGGGCTGATGTTCGGCGGGTTCGAGCCCGAACCACTGCCGGTCGACCCGCGGCACCAGCCAGCCTCTTTCACCACCGATGACTTGCCGCTTGACCTCGGCGTACTGCGGCGGCTGGCGGCCCAGCTAGCAGCGGAAATCCCCGTCGCCTCGACAGCCCCGGTCGCCGAGCACCGCGGCGGGTTGTTCACCATGAGCCCTGATGGCCGGTTCGTCGCCGGCCCTATCCCTGACCTGCTTGGCCTGTGGGTGGCCAGCGGCTGCAACGGGTCGGGGTTCTCCTCATCACCCGCGATCGGCGAGGCCCTGGCCGCCTGGATCACCAGCGGTGCCGCACCAGCGGGCATGATGGCGCTGTCGCCGGGCCGGTTCGCCTCGCTGCCCGAGGATGCGCTGGTTACCCACGGCCTCTGGCAGTACGCCCACTACTACGATCCGGTCGATAACCCTTCCGCGGCCGCCGCAGCTGGGACATGACATCTCCGGCGGGCCGGATCACGCACGTGCGGCGGGCAACCGAAACTCCGTTCAATCTCATTCTGGAGGCACGGCCATGGCAGTCGCACCCATCGCGGCCAGCTCAGACTCGCCCCGCGCTCGTTCCGCCCCGCCGATATGGACGAGTGTTCTGGCCCACTGGTAGCGGCATCCGGCGGCCGCCAGGGCGGCGGCCGCCGGGATCAGCCCGTCGCGGTCGCCGGTCAGAGCTGCTCCCGGGACGTTGTACCAGGTCCGGAAACAGCGGAGATGGCCGAGCGCGCCGTTGCACTCGCCCGCCGGATTGGCGACCCGCCGATCGAGAGCGCCGCACTTGACCTGCTCACCTCCGTCCGGCTCGCTTGGCTGGGTCAATGTCGTCGCTGGTGTAGGCCTCGGCTGTCAATACCCGTGCCTCGGCGACCGGGTCGCCAGCGGCGAGCACCCGGGCTCGGGTGAGCAGAGCAGCCGCCTCGTCGGCACGCGTCGGAGTGGCCATGAGCCCAGGCTGGCGATTGATCAATTCGGCCGCTACGGCGAGATCCCAGGCCGCGGCGGCATGATCACCCGCGCGCACAGCCGCGTCGGCCGCGGCCCGGTGCAGTACGCGCCGGGCGGCACCACCTCACCTGGGGCGTATCTTCAGCTCTTCCGCTGCCACGGATACGGATCCGATGGCGCGCCCAGCACTGGCATTTCCAGTACCTGGGTTCTGACGGCTGGCCCGTTTACAACATCAGGAACGTGCAAAGCGGCTTGTGCATAACAACTGCCCGCAATGGCATTACGCAGGATACCGCAACTCTTCATTCGCCTACTGGGAGCTGCGCAGTGAAAATCTGTGGTCAGCTGATCCGAACTTCCAATTGGCTCTATACCAATCGTCGTTTAGCGGCGCGGGAGCTATTGCATAACGGCCGGCAATAGCACGGACAGCAATCACACGCCGCTAGTGACAGCGGCCTGCCTGCGGCCCGTTCACCACCAACGGCCTTCAGATCTGGAACCTGTAGATGGATGGGCGGGTGTTCCTGGGAGGCGCCCGGCACACCCGCCGATGTCCGCCCGTGGCGTACCTGGCTGCGGAGCGGGCGATCGAGATCGAGCAACCGCGCGAGGCGATGGCTAGAGACCGCTAGGCACGCTCCCGCACCAACACATCCGGACCCGGACAAGCCTCTCAAGACGGCAGATGGGCGCGGTCCGATTCTGGCTAGTGAGTCGCTTCGTACTGGGCAGCGACGCTAGCCGGGATGCGCCCCCGCTCGCTGAGCGCGATGCCCTGGTCCTTCGCCCACG
>WNGM01004019.1_pt1 | contig 14199 bp, 14 predicted proteins | sample 5400571 | NCBI WGS metagenome assembly WNGM01 (sample SAMN13153378, study PRJNA577476) | soil metagenome | isolation source: 100 cm soil or saprolite under Garry oak tree replicate 2 | place: USA:California | collected 2016-06-15
CTCAGCGATGCCAACCTGAGCGGCGCCGACCTGACCCATGCCACCGGGACGACTCCTGAGCAATTAGCGCAAGCCCGCTCTCTGCAGGGGACAACCATGCCTGATGGGTCAAAACACTCCTAGCGAGCTACGGTCTCTTGGGCGGTTTCGGGCGAGACTTTTTTGGCCGATGAGGCCCAGGCGCACGCTGACACGGTAGACGTGGGTATCTACCGGCGTTCGCATATAATAACCACCAGAAGCGCTTGAGGGACACGATTCTCGCCATGCGAACCCTGAAGCAGGAGGTGACCCATTCCAACAGAGCGTCGAGGATAGATGGAATTCGTTAAGCATTTTTACTTCGCTCGATATTTTTGAGAGTTTTTCAGTAGAAATGCTCACTTCTTTCGCTTGACAATAATACAAGCATAGGTTATTCTTCTATGAGGGACAATAGAACAGAATCGATTTTTTTCTTAGGGCAATCTCAAGAAAGATGATCGGGAACGTGCAATACTGATCAGCATGAGACAGCTCATTTTCGTCCACCCCACAACGAGAAAGAATATCGGCTGATCGAATCAGGGCTACGTTCCTCGGATGCCTTTGTTACCCGCGATGCGCTCGGGTCTTGTTGCTTTCTTAACGTAACTTCAGAGGGACAGATCATTGAGGAGAGGCCAAATGTCCTATGCAGAGGCATTCGCAGAAGCTATGGCGGGTACAAGCAAACTGACAAGAAGGATGAAACGGCTTGTGGTGCTCATCAACGTAATGCAACTCGCTCATTGTCATTTCGTTGCGCAATCCGTGGCTCTGACACAGATTTGGTAATAAACACATCAATAGGATGACAGCCGGCGTTCATCTGTGCTCAAAAATTTGGAGTGGCGAAAAAGATAAGCGCATCCTTCACCAAATCTGTGCAAGAGCCGGGCGAGACCTGGGCGCTCTACCAGCACGTTCTTAACTGGCAAGCTCTCTGTCGCTGCAAAAGCAGGGAAGAAATGGAGACAGAAAGGAAAAAGCTATGGTTTATATGGCCTGGACGGCATCGCAAATGGTAGACAACGATTTCATCTGGTGGTCACGTTTCGTCGGCGACACCTGGTCCCCTCAGAGGCCTTTTCCAGAGGGACATAGCAGTTCCAGCCCCGCTTTAGTGAACTGGTTCGGGACACTATACATGGCCTGGAAAGGGATAGACAACGAGAAGCTCTGGTGGTCACGTTTCGACGGCAAAGCTTGGTCACCGGCAACATCTCTCCTCGATGGACAAAGTAGCACCAGCCCGGCTTTAGCGGCCAATCGGCTCGGACTATACATGGCCTGGAAAGGGCGAGACGACAATTACATGTGGTGGTCGAGTTTCGTCGGCGACACCTGGTCCTCTCCAGCGTCTCTCACCGACAGGCAAAGCAGCACCGGTCCTGCTTTAGCAGGCAGCGGTGGTCACCTTTCCATGGCCTGGAAAGGGGCAGACGACGAGAAGCTCTGGTGGTCGAGTTTCGACGGCGGCACCTGGTCCTCTCCAGCGTCTCTCACCGACAGGCAAAGCAGCACCCGTCCTGCTTTAGCAAGCAACTCTAGTGGACTGCATATGGCCTGGACGGCGCCGAAAATGGGAGATAGCAATTACATTTGGTGGTCGAGTTTCGACTGGGGGTCGAGTCTCGAAGGCGGCACCTGGTCCTCTCCAGTGTCTCTTACCGACAGACAAAGCAGCACCAGCCCTGCTTTAGCCTCTGATAATGATCAGCTTTCCATGGCCTGGAAAGGGACAGACGACGAGAAGCTCTGGTGGTCACGTTTCGACGGCAAAACCTGGTCGCCTCCAGCATCTCTCGTCGATGGACGAAGTAGCAACGGCCCTGCGTTAGGTTAATATCGGCCGGGGTGCACACAAATAGAGGTATGAATACGGAGGCTTCTTCGTTGAATCCCAAAACCGACCTGAGAATGTCGCGCATCCCTGACGGCAGAAATCATGTTAACGTTCAGTGAAAATGTCACATTGTGACTTGAGAAGGAGAACAGACCATGGCAATTCAGAGTCAGGTCACCATGCTTCTTAACCAGGGCGTGCTGGCATGGAATGACTGGAGGTTTGCGAATCCAAGTGTATTCATCGACCTGAGCGGTGCCGACCTCCACGGTGCCCACCTCACCCTAGCCGACCTGAACGGTGCCAATCTCAGTCGTGCCGACCTCCGCCGTGCTAACCTCACCAATGCCTTGCTCGGCGGTGCCACCCTTACTGGTGCCACCCTCAGCCATGCCACCATCAAAGATGCCACCCTCCCCAATGCCAATTTCAGCCGTGCTGACCTGAGCGGTGCCGACCTGAGCCGAGGCAGGCTTGAAATGGTGGACTTCAGCCATGCCACCCTCACCGATGCTACCGTTAGTGGCACCCTCATGGATGCCAATTTCAGCGGTGCCGACCTGAGCGCTGCCACCCTGGGTGGCACCCTCACCCATGCCAATCTCAGCCGTGCCATCCTCAGGGGTGCTACCCTCAGCGGTGCCGACCTGGGCGCTGCCACCCTCACTTGCGCTGACCTGACCCATGCCAATCTCAGCGATGCCAACCTGAGCGGCGCCGACCTGACCCATGCCACCGGGACGACTCCTGAGCAATTAGCGCAAGCCCGCTCTCTGCAGAACACTCCTAGCGAGCTACGGTCTCTTAGGCATTCCTGTTGGGCGGGACAAGTCCTTACTCGCCTTTTTTGGGTGGAAGCTGTTGTTTGGGGCGCACTACTGTCTTGTAGTAATCGCACAGGTCGGTGAGGGGACATTGCCAGCAGTGGGGGACGCAGATGCGCTGGCCTTGGCGCAGCAGGTCTTTGTGGAAATCGTGGATGACCTGCGCGTCGGGCCCTCCAGGTTCACCGAAACACGGTCTGCCAGTTGCATCAAACGATAGAGCTGGTCATATTCTATCCCAGGCATTACTTTGAGGTGCAGATAGCCCCGGTAGTCGTAGCGCCTGCGCACAATCTCGGCCGTGTCAATAATTTTATCCTGCGTCGTCACGCTTCCCTTGATAATGCCCGATGACAAGAACATGCCCTGCACCTGGCCTGCCCGCTGCATCGTATCCAAACCGCTCGCCAACTCGTCAGGTGTGAATGTCATGCGCTTCATCTTGCTGCGCCCTGCCCGAAAGGGGCAATAGTGACAGTTCCGCTCGCAAGCTGTTGTTAGCATAGTCTTTAAAATTGGCAGCTTCCCCGTTGGTGTGGATACATTGGTGATACACTCTCCAAGGCTGCGCGACTGGTAAGGCACGCGGCGGCGTTCGGCCTGCGGCTGGTCGCCAGCAGGCTCGTAGATTGTCGCATCACCCATCTGGGCGAATTTCGTCATCGTATCTGGGAGGATTTGCACTAACATATCTATAGTATACAGAACTTATGTTCTATCCGTGACACTCTGCTTGGGCTAAAGCCCAGCAGCTTCTCAGACTACCGTAGCGCCTGAGCTACACAACAATTGCGGAATGTACCCGCAACCTATGGGGGGTGCCATACCTCCAACTACGTGGGGGCTACCGAATTCCCCACGATACTTGTACCGGATGTTCATGGCTCCGACTGCATCGCGGTGGCCTGACCACTGGCATGTTTTGTTGGTGCAGGAAAAGACTCGGCCCCGTGGCTTGCTCTTGCGTCTGTGTCCACACACCGGGCAGCTGCGTGAGGTGTCTCGTTCCTCTTGCAGGATCACACGCATTCCCGCACGCTCGGCCTTATACGTGAGTTTGTGCCGCACGCTGCCAAAGGACCATTGGTGCAGTTTTTGATTGTTGGTCGAGCCAACATCCAGGTCTTTGCGGATGGAGCGAACATCTCCGATCACCAGCCTCTGCACCCCTTCTCTTTGCAGCGTGCCGATCAGTTTGCTGGTGAGTTTATGTTCGACTTCCTTGATCTGGTGCTTCATTTTTCTCAGTTGTTTCTGCTTGGTGCGAATGAGCTTTTTGCGTCGCCTGGAGCCTGGCTTTTTGCGGGCGATACGGCCATCTAACTCCGCTTTGAGCTTGTTTTGATATTGCCGTTTGCTCCGTAAGAGCCGTCCATTCATGATGTGGGTGTGATGCCCATCATGCGAAACGGCCGCATGTATCTCACCGAGATCAATGCCTGCGCTCTGTTCTGCTCGACGAGCTTGATAATCTGGCTCCTCCTCCTCCTCTTCTGGCATGATCGGTGCGCCGATTGCATACGTGGCAAGGGCTTCGTACTCGCTTCCCGTCCAGCGAATGACGACAGTTTGGGGCAAGTCCCAGGACCAGGGCAGCAGCAGGGGCGCGTTCCCACGGCCATTGGAAAGCCGGAGCATGCCCTCTTGGAGGGACAGAGCTGAACGCTTATACTCGATGCGAAAGTACCACCGACGGCGACGCGGCGGCTTCGCGTTCGGGTCCGTGTGGCGCAGTTCCCGCCAGGAGGCAAGGGCGGCACAGAACGCTTGCACACACGCATCAGAGGTATGCGCATGCAGTTTTGGGCTAGTGAAGAGTCGCATGAGGAGCTTGGGTGGTAACCAGAGGCCTTTGTGCCGCACGGTGCGCCAGAAGAAGACCAGTGTCTTGCTATAGAGTTCCCCACATTCGTGGGAAAGCTCTTGCAATTGCTGGCTCGTCCCAATGTGGACACGCCGGACGATGTAGGATATCTTGGGTTTGGACTGCTTTTTGCTCATACCTCTCTATTCTGGTTGCTCAATCCCAAACCGGAAGCACAGGCTAGAGCCGGGGAAAACCCGCCTCACCACGCTCTAAAGAACGTGGCTTGCGGCGGGTTCAAACGTCAATCCACACGAAAGGGATTTTCTCTTCCACTTTTTGCTACCTCCGGCAAACCCTCCACTCAAAGGCAGAATGATCTGTGTTTTAGTAACCTCTTACGCTATAGCTTCCAGGCAGGGAAGAAGAGCGGAGCAGGTCCGAATAAGCCAATCAGTCCAATGCCTTGGAGATGGCATCTAACAGCTCGTTCATGTCAAAGGGTTTTTTGAGGCCAACAATCTTACGTTGTTTCACCTCTTGTTCTGGAAAGTCGGCAGCTACCATAATGGCCGGAACATGCTTTAGCTCCTTGACCGCATGAAGCCGGTCATACAGCTCCACACCATTTATCTGTGGAAGGTGATAATTCAAAATGAACAGGTCAGGTTTGATTCTTCTGACAACCTGTAATGCCTGCAAGCTATGAGTAAGCAGGACCACTTGATAGGACGTCTTTTGCGATAAAGCTTTAAGCAGAAGTGAACCAATCTCCGCATCGGATTCTACTACGAGAATAGTAGTCGTCTTTTCTTGTTCGTTGGGTTGTGACATGGGCGCGTCCTTCCTTATCAACTTCATAAACTTCAAGAAACTCTTCCTCTTATTTCACGCTCAGTAGAATAAAAGGTTTCAGTGAAATAAGTTTATGTAAATACTTTCATTTTTTGCTTCATTAATATGAATAAATATTCATCATCTTTTACAAGCCGTGGAGCAACGGTATCACTTTGCAACGACTTCATCAGAATGAAAAAATGCTGGTGATTCCCCACAAGTCCACAGGCTACGTGAGTCAGCTCTGCTGAACGAATGCGGGCCACACATCCTTCGCTGCGCTCAGGATGGCACCACCCCGAGCTGTCATCCTGAGCGCAGCGAAGGATCTATCGTGGGCTTACGGGGAATCACCAGAAAATGGACTTGCAGCCGCCGTCCCGCTATGATATAGTAGTCTAGTATAAACACAAGCTAATGATCGTCCCTCATTTCATGTAAAATAAGGAAGGCACTCTTCATGAGCATCTCTCGTGAAAGAACCTGGCGTTTGACCAGGAGTCAGAAAAACGGCTAAGCCGCTGCTTACTGTTCCTCGCGTCGTGTGTAAGCAGCGGGACGGACGCACTTCATCCCCGGCCCCCATTTTCAGCATATATTGCCCCGGTAGCCGCTAAATTGGCGTACCCTCCTGCTCTGCTATGTCCTCCATAGTATTAGGAGTGTTATGCTATGCCTATGCCTCATCGAACTCAAATGCAAGTTATTAAACGTCGCCTGATCGGTAAAGAAGGTGCTGAACGCGTGCGTGAACTGCGCGCTATCCTGCAAGAACTTCCTGGTTATCGCAATGGCCCTTTCGCTGACATCCGTAAATGGGTACTCAGCCAGATTGAAGAGACCCATACCCGTTCACGTGTTGTCCACCGGGATACGATTGCGGTACGCCGTGAAGGCGTGGCCCAGGTAGCCCTGGTGGGAGCGCCCAATGCCGGTAAGTCCTCATTGCTCCACGCTCTATCGCATGTCCAGATTAAGATCGGCGATTATGCCTTCACCACCTTGCGCCCGGTCGCTGCACTGACGCGCATTGGCGGTGTCCTCGTCCAACTGGTAGAGATCCCGGGGTTGATCGAGGGTGCCGGTGAAGACCGGGGTGGAGGTCGTGCCCTCCTGGGCGTCCTGCGGGGAGCCGACGCCATTGTGTACTGCCAGGATGCTCGTGCACCATTTGAAGCGCTCAAAGCTGTACGTACTGAGATAGCCAATGCCGGCATCTGCCTGCCATCGCTGCTTGCTGCTACGAAGATGGATGAGGCCAACGAAGGCGACCTGGCAGCATTGCAAGCCTCCGTGCCAGAGATGCCCGTTGTGGGAGTCTCGATCATTGATGATGAAAGCCTGGCCATGTTCAAGGAGGCCGTGTGGAAGCTGACAGGCTTAATCCGCGTCTACCTGCGTCACGACAAACAGGTCGATGAGGAGCCCATGGCCTTGCAGCCAGGCGCGACGGTAGCTGATGTTGCCATGAAGATTCATAAGGAGATGGGCGCAAGCTTTCGCAATGCACGCATCTGGGGACCGTCGGCACGCTTCGATGGTCAGCAAGTTGGGCAGGATCACCCGGTGCAAGACGGTGATATCGTTGAGATTGTTATATGAACAAGACCAGGGTTGCGTGGCAACCCTGGCTTCTATATTCATGATGGTTATGCCATCCACCGTGCTTGCTGCCAGCCGAGATGGCTATGGCTATTCAGAAGACGGACAACGGGGTGCGGTTGCCTCCAATCCACGACGCTGATGGTGGCGGGGTCGAGGAAGATGCGAAAGGCGGCAGAGACGGGGACACCAAGTGCGGCGCATAGAATAGCTTTGATCGGCCCTACATGAGAAACGAGGACGACGGTTTGATCTGGATGCGCCTGTACCAGCTTTTCGACCACGGCAGATACACGTAAATGCATTGCCTCCAGGCTTTCGCCACCAGGAGGCGCGAGTGCAGTATCGCGCTCCCAGGCAAGCAGTTGCTCAGCATCTTGCTTACTACGCGCCACTACCTCGCTGCGACTCAAGCCTTCCCAGGTCCCAAAGTTAGCCTCACGTAGATCATCCAGTACCTGTATGGTCAAACCGTGGCGGCTCGCCACGGGCAACGCTGTTTGATAGGCACGCTGGCGCGGACTGCTGTAGACGGCGGCAACTGGCAGCACGGATAGCGCTCCGGCAAGTTGCACAGCCTGCACCTGCCCATGCTTGGTAAGGGCATCATCGCTGGCCCCGATGTATCGAAATTCACGATTGGCTATGGTCTCACCATGGCGTACGAGAACGAAGCGAGTAGGAAGCAGCAATTTGTTCAATTGGTAACGTTGCTCCCAGGAGCAATACAAGCGCTATCGCTTGCCGACCAGTATTCCTGCACAATAACACCATTCACATCGTCACGAATGCCCTCACAAATATCACCAATCTCGCACCAATTTATGGGGCTTGCGCTGCACTGTCCAGGTGCATCGAGCTGGTAGCCATCGCCGTTGGGATTTGTGCACGCTTCTACAAGCTCGTGCGAAAATAGAGTTGTCACGGAATCTAGTGTTCCATCGTTCATTACCCATGCGGAGAGAATATCCTCACCCGGACTAAAGTGCTCGCCAATCACATTCGACTGGTCTGAGCTAACCCCGACAGGCATAATGACACAGTACAGGAGTTGATCCACGTCGTTCGGGCCCGGCACCGTTTCCATATTGATCAAATCTTTCAGGAAATTACTCACATCATCACTTGAGAACGTCTTTGGAGGGTCGGAAGTGGTGACCAGCATCTTTCCATACAATATACCGCTCCCGACATTGCGATACTGAGCAAGCGCCGACATATAAGGACCTGCCATGATGCTTGCCACACTCCTGGTGATGTTGTCAGCCGAGGGGGTTGGGTTCTGGGCCCATGCCGATCCCCAGTAGACAAGGTAGACATTTACATGAGTAAGTACTAAACCGCCACTGTCAACGGAGCTGACACCCTCTTTGGTAGCCTGAGAAGCTAGATTGCGAGGGGGAAGCGGGACCATCACCGCGCCACCTTGCGCTTTAACGATACCGGAACCACTCCGAGGTAGAGATTGCGAGATATTATGCGAAGTGCTCTTCACTGTGTCGCCAGTATGAATTGGCTGAGACGCCGGTTTTGCGCCCTGGTTAACATCCAGCTTGTGTTCACCTGCTGACATGCGATTCCCTCCGTGTGTTTGTCCATGCTCTCCGGGGCTACTTGCTCCTACTCCGGATTGCCTCATCTGATAACCTACCAACCCTATTATACATCCAAGCATGAGTTTCCTACTATGCTTACACGTGCATTGCTTGGAGAAGCCCGTCCATAGTAGGGGCGATGGCTTGTCCTCGCCCTGCCGCCTACCATGCACGGTCTTCTCCAGCCGATAACCGTACAATCCTGGCCATTTATCCAGGATATAAACTAGTCAAATTGGCGGTGTTGAATCGCTTTCCAAAGCGTATAGTATGCATAAGGTATCTATCTCTACAGTTCAGGATGGAAAAGAAAGACTATGGAACAAACACAAACAACTACCAATACACCCTTATTACGGTTGCTCTCAAACCAGATGGCCGATGCAGTCGAACGCATTGGACCAGCACTCGCGCTCGTCTATGGGCGCCCACGCCAGCCCGCCAGTGGCGTTGTCTATGGGCAGGACCTGGTGTTGACAGCAGATCATGTGCTTGAGCGCGAAGATGATTTGACCATTCAAACGCATGATAAGCGCACACTTCCGGCACAATTTGTGGGCCGCGACCTGGCAACCGACCTGGCGGTACTGCGTGTCGCCGACCTCGGGCTTGCAGCCGCAACCGCTTCAGAAGAGACGGCGCGGGTTGGTCAAATGGTCATGGCAGTAGGCCGAACGGCGAACGATGGGCCAATGGCCAGTTCTGGCGTTATCAGTATTATCGGAGGGCCGCTGCGCACCGGCAGAGGAGTAACTCTCGAACGTTACATCCGCACCGATGCAACGCCCTACCCCGGTTTCTCGGGAGGGCCGCTCATCGATATGCAGGGGGCCGTCATCGGCATTCTGACCACTGGATTGGTCAACGGTATTGCACTGGCTATCCCCATGGACATTGCCAAAAACATCGCCGATACGCTGGTCAAGCAGGGTTACATCAAGCGCGGCTACCTGGGCATTAGCAGCCAACTGGTCCGCCTGCCGGACGCTCAACGGGCCGGGCAGACGCAGGAGCATGGCTTGCTCATCGTCAAAGTGGACGAGAATAGCCCCGCTGAAAAAGGTGGACTCATGCTCGGTGATATCCTGGTCGCACTCGATGGTCACGCGATCAACGACTCGGAGGACCTCCAGATACTCTTGACAGGAGACAGGGTGGGCAAAGCTATTCCCGTAGACGTTATCCGTGGTAACACCTTGCAAACGCTCCAGGTCACGGTTGGACAGCGTAAATAATTTCAGTACCCTCAAGCGGGTCGTGAAGGGACATTGCTCCTGCCGCCCCTGGAGGGAAAGTATACACACCACACCCGAAACGGTCAAGTGCAAATGCACTAAGGACAAAACTTACGCCCAATCGAATACACACAATAGTGACATTTTTCATAAATGACTGGCAGGTATGCTATGACACAAACAACGGAAGGTTCCCAGTCCCCGGGACAGGATAGCCTCTCTACACAATCATCGTTACCCTTACCTGGCGAGTTCTCTTCAGCACTCGTTGAGGTGTTCAATACAGTGCAACCGAGTATCGTCCAGGTAGGCATTCAAGGGCGGGGAGGTGGTACAGGCGTCATCTGGAACCCGGACGGGCGCATTATCACCAATGCCCACGTTGTGGCCAACGAACAGGCCAAAATCCACGTCCATCTCACGGATGGTCGCACTCTGGAGGCAAAGGTGCTGCACCGCGACCCCAGGCTCGACCTTGCTATGCTCAAGGTCAATGGAGACAACCTGAAAGCGCTTCCTATCGGCGATTCATCCCGGCTGCGTATTGGCGAGTGGGTCTTCGCTATAGGCCATCCCTGGGGACAACGCTGGGCCTTAACTGCGGGTATCGTCAGCAGTCTGAGCTCAGTAAAAGTGGCTGACGACCTGACGACGCGCTACATCAAGTCGGACGTTGGCCTGGCACCAGGGAATTCAGGAGGGCCACTGCTGGACGCTGAGGGCAAGGTGGTCGGGATCAATGCCATGATCTTCGGCGGTGACTTATCGGTCGCCATTCCAAGCGATATCGTCAGCATATGGCTGGCAGGACTACCTGCCTCTAAACGCCAGGTCACCCTGGGCATAGAGATACAGCAGGTGGAGCTGCCACCGAATATACGCAATGGCTCAAAGCCTCAACGCGAGACCGGGCTCTTGATCGTCGGTATAGCAGCAGATAGACAGGCAAAGTATTCCGACCTGTTGATCGGTGATATATTGCTCGATCTTGACGGGAAGCCAGTCAACAATGGGGCCACATTGCGTAAACTGCTGGCAGAGAGCGAAGGACGCAAGGCGGTTTCCATGAACATCCTGCGAGGCGGCGTGGTTGTGACGGTTGATGTAGCTACGCGAACGGTGGAGCAAGCCGCATGATCTCCGTGTTCGTGATAGCATCAACGCCTATGGTACAGGCAGGACTGCGTACGATACTCACCTCTACCGATATACAGGTAGTGGGTGAGTCGTCCGCTCCCGGTGCTTTTAGCGAAGACCTCCCGGACATCGATGTGGTTGTAGTAGCCGAAACGAGGTTGTTAGAAAATGTTGGACGCACCCTTTCGGATCACCGTACGGGAGCACTTGTAGTATTGGCAAACAGTAATGAAGTAGGGCGCTCAAGTATGCCAGGACATTCTTCACCTCTGCAAGTACTCCGTAGTTTGGAACTGCGCAGTTGGGGCATCGTGCCATTAGATGCCACAGCCGAGCAGCTCCAGGCTGCAGTCAGGGCAACAGCGCAAGGACTTATCGTCCTTCCAACTTCACAATCTTCATGGCTATACGAAGGCCCTCCTTTTGTTGAGGCCAGCAATCTCACGCTTCCTGATGAGTCCTTGACTACGCGCGAGCGCGAGGTGCTGGAACTGGTTAGCCAGGGCCTATCAAACAAACTCATTGCTCGCAGACTACAGATCAGCGAACATACAGTGAAGTTTCATATCTCTTCAATCTCGAGTAAACTTGGCGCTTCGAGCCGCACAGATGCGGTGAGCCGTGGGCTGCGCCGTGGCTTGATTACACTTTGAAAGATAGGAGATCTGGCTGCGCCAGCCTCCAACAATAATCAAAAAATTGCCCAGGGTCGCGTGTCGGTCTTGGGCAATTTTTTGATTGTTCGAAGAGAAAAGCCTTTCTCGTCTACCTTCCGCCCTCCTACAATACACCATCAGGAAAAACAAAACACTATCCCACGTTCTATCTTTTGCACGGAGCACCTGGCACCTACCGCGATTGGTTTACTGGCGGTAAGGCCGATCAGTCTGCTGACACCCTGATTGCCCTCGGCAAGATACCCGAACTCATCTTGATACTGCCTGATGGCAATGGACGTCCAGGAGGGGCAAGCGAGTGGGGCAACAGCTTTAATCAGCGCCAGCTCATCGAGACCTACGTTGCCGTCGACCTGGTTAAGTATTTTTATCAGAAATACCGCACTATTCCTGAAGCAGCTTATCGCGGCATCGGTGGCCTTTCCATGGGCGGTTTTGGCGCAATGAATATCGCCACTCATCACCCTGACCTCTTCGGCTCTGTCATCTCACTTGGAGGATATTATCGCGCCGAGGGGAACATTTGGGGAAATAATGCCTCCTATAAACGTGAGAACAGCCCTCTCGACATGCTTCCAACAGAGAAGCAGGCCTGGAGGTTGCATATGTACATCGGGGGAGCAATGAATGATCAGCCGTACTATAATGACGCCAGGCAATTCGTGCAGCAACTCGTTAAACTACACATCTCCTATCGCCTTGATGTACAAAACGGCTTCCATTCCTGGAAGGTTTGGCAGACGCAAATCTACAATGCTCTCCTCTGGCTCCATTGGGGATAAGTGGAATCAGGCCCTCAAGCCCCGAGGTTGACGTATCAGCACCCAGGGGATAGTATTTATCAGAAGCGAAATTCCGTACCCTACTTGTTATTTTAGGAGGGAAAAACCATGGCAACTCCAATTAAGGATGATACTCTCCTCTGGGAACCTTCGGAGGAGACGAAGCAAAAATCCACCCTCATGCGCTACATGCAGTGGCTCGAAAGCGCAAAGGGACTGAAATTCCATACCCAGGAGGAGTTATGGGAGTGGTCGGTCAACAAGCTGGAAGACTTCTGGGCCTCCATATGGGATTTCTTTCAGATAAAAGCCTCGAAACCCTACAGCACAATACTAGACGAGAGAAAAATGCCGGGAGCCCACTGGTTCCCTGGAGCCGAACTCAACTATGCCGAGCACGTATTTAGAAACGCAGCTAACGATCGCCCCGCGTTGATCTTCCAATCCGAACGCCAGCCCCTGACAGAGATAGCATGGGATGAGTTGAAGCAAAAGGTAGGGTCGATTGCTAATGCCCTGCGCTCTATGGGCGTGCAGCGTGGTGATAGAGTCGTAGCCTATATGCCAAACATGCCAGAAACGTTGATCGCCTTTCTCGCCTGCGCAAGCATAGGAGCTACCTGGTCAAGTTGTTCACCGGACTTTGGCACGAGCAGCGTGATCGCTCGCTTTCAGCAGATAGAGCCAACAGTACTCTTTGCGATAGATGGCTACCAGTATAACGGCAAGGCCGTTAATCGACTGCCCGTTATTTCCGAGCTGCAGGCGGCTCTGCCCACCGTGAAAAAAACGGTCCTGGTTCCCTATCTGAACAAAGACGCGAGTGCTGAAGGCTTGAAGGATGCTGTCTTATGGCAAGAGTTACTGAAGGGCAGTTCTGAACTAACCTTCGAGCAAGTTCCTTTTGATCACCCACTATGGGTGCTCTATTCATCGGGCACGACCGGCTTACCCAAGGCAATCGTGCAGGGGCAGGGCGGCATCTTGCTTGAACACCTTAAAGGTCTCGCCCTGGGGCTTGATATGAAGCCGGGTGATAGATTCTTCTGGTACACCACCACCGGTTGGATGATGTGGAACTTGCTCATAGGCGGATTACTGGTCGGCGCTACCATCCTGCTCTATGATGGCAGTGCAGCCTACCCCGATATGGGCGCGCTCTGGAAATTTGCCCAGGATAGCGGCATGACCTTCTTCGGCACCAGCGCCGCATATATCGCTTCTTGTATGAAAGCTGGAATAGAGCCGGGCAAGACATATGACCTGAGTAAGCTGCGAGGTATAGGCTCTACCGGTTCACCTCTACCGCCAGAAGGCTTCCAGTGGATTTACGAGCATGTCAAGAAGGATATATGGCTGGCCTCTGTCAGTGGAGGCACAGATGTCTGCTCGGCCTTTGTAGGAGGCTCTATTCTACTCCCTGTCTACTCTGGCGAACTCCAGTGCCGGGCATTGGGAGCCAGGGTGGAAGCCTTTGACGAGCAAGGGCATCCCATCATCGATGAAGTGGGAGAACTGGTCATTACCGAGCCGTTGCCCTCGATGCCCCTGTTCTTCTGGAACGATCCAGATGGGACACGCTACCACGATAGCTACTTCGATATGTATCCGGGTGTGTGGCGACATGGTGACTGGATCAAGATTACATCCAGGGGAAGCGCTATCATTTATGGTCGTTCTGACTCGACTATCAACCGTCAAGGCATTCGCATGGGCAGCAGCGAGATCTATCGCGTTGTAGAAAGCCTGCCAGAGGTACTCGATAGTCTGATTGTGGGCATCGAACAAGCGGGAGGGAAATACTACATGCCGCTCTTTGTGGTACTGCGCGAAGGTGTA
>WNGM01003167.1_pt1 | contig 14197 bp, 13 predicted proteins | sample 5400571 | NCBI WGS metagenome assembly WNGM01 (sample SAMN13153378, study PRJNA577476) | soil metagenome | isolation source: 100 cm soil or saprolite under Garry oak tree replicate 2 | place: USA:California | collected 2016-06-15
CTAGTACGGCAGCCGCCATTTGCTATATGACCAGCGGGTTCAGGGTGATTTCGTGGTCTCGTTCGAGCCGGGTGCGCTGGTGGAACCATCGTGACCGTGCCTGGTGGGTGCGGGTCCAGCCGGACCAGTGCTCGATGTGGCCGGGCGGCCACGGCCGGGTGGTCGCGGCGGCGATGAGCCGCCGGACTTCGGGGACGGTCAGCGGGATCATGCCGGGGTTGGTGGTGGTGCCTGGCGGGGCCGGACTGGCGGGGGTGCCTGGGTGTCGGTGCGGTCCTTGAGCTGGGCGGCGGTGACGGCGCAGATGGCCAGGGCGGCCATGACCAGGACGGTGTGCCGGGTGATCGCGAGGTAGAGGCGGACCTGTGACTGGTCCAGGCCGAAGTCGTCCTTGCCGAACTCGAAGTCCTCTTCGACGGGCCACCTGAGCCCGGCGGCGCGGATCAGCCGGGTCACCCCGGCTGGCTGGCCCTCGGGGACGAAGCAGTAGTGACAGGCCAGCTCGCCGGTCCGCAGGTGGCGGCGGATCAGCAGGTGATGGCGCGCGGAGGCGGTGCCGGCCCAGGCCCAGGCGTACCACCGCTGGCCCTTGGACCCGTTCCCGGCCGAGCGGACCTCCCAGCGCAGGCCGCTGCCCAGCGCGCGGACCGTCTCCGCGCAGGTCCGCGTCACCTGCCGGACGAGCGTGACGCGGAAGTTCGACGGAACCCGAAGGATGTATGCCAGGCCGGCGTCTTGGAGGAACTCGCGCAGCTGGGTGCAGTTGCCGTAGACCTCATCACCGCAGGCGAAGTCCAGCACCACGCCGTCGGCGAGCGCGTCGGTGATGATGTCGATGGCCAGCTGGCCCTTGGTCTTGAACTCCAGGTCCAGGGGCAGTCCCGCGGCCAGGGACCGCACCGGGTCATCGATCTGCTCTCGCGGTATCCACTGCCGGGCGCCGATCAGCGCATGCCCGGTGCCTTGCCGCACATAGGACAGGTGAACGATGTTGATCCCGTTCTCCACCCCGCCGGCGCAGCCCATATGCTGCCGTTTGACCCCGGCAGTGGCCGTCCCGGCCTTCTCCTGCCCGGTCTCATCCAGCGCCCCGACCGCCAGCGGCCGCCGCCCCCGCCGCCGCGCGGCGGCCTGGTCCAGGCCGGCCACCGCGAACTGGCGCACCGCGCTCATCGCCGCCATCGTGTCCCAGGCGGCCCGGTTCAGCAGCCGCTGCGTCCGGTCCGGCGAACGGTCACCCACGTGCCGGGCGATCGTCCACCCGTTCCGCTTCGGCAGATCGCTCATCACCGCGGCCACGTACTTCCCCGCCTGCAGCCACGGCCCCGTCCGCGCGAACGCCGGCCTCAGCTGATCCAGCAGTTCGGCCCGCTTCCGCCGTCCCATCCGCACCGATACCCTGACGACAGCAGCCGCCCTTGATTGTTGTTTGGTCACACGAGCATGATCACGAGGCGGCTGCGCTATTTACGCCAGACACGCCGTAACCACACCGCGCCTGCCCCGCCCCAGCTCACAGGCCGAATGGCGGCTGCCCTACTAGGTGTTGGCTGCAGATCACCACGGCGGTGTCTGGGGCTGGCTTCGCATCGAAGGTGTTCGGGTCTTCTGTCCTTGAACTGAGCGGGCATTCGGCTGGGCGGGCTCACGGCGAATGTGGCGATCCCTAAATCGATGCCTGGCCGCTCGACACGCGAACCTGAGGCGATCTCGACACAGGCGAAGCCTTCACCGCGAGTCCCCCTCGCTCGCTGCTCGGGCGGGTCCGTGGCGATGTCGGCCCGAACGATTTAGCATGCCGGTGCGTCGCCAGCGCTAGTCGCTGTTAGCTGCTTTGGGCGAATGGCCGAGACCAATCGCAACGTCCACGCCTACCTCAAGGCAAGGAAGACGGATCGCCTATCCACACGTGCTGCAGATGGGGCGACCTCCCAAACCAGCCCTTCCTGGTGGCTGTCTTCCACAATGGTTCGATGATACTTCGAGAATGCTGCGCGATCATGACGTTTCGGTTCATCACCTTTACGACTATCCCCGCATGATCGATCTTGCCGAACCAGCCGCCCCCAAGCGCCGCCCAGATAATCATTCCAGGTTTTACGTTCGTCGTGCTGCTCGAACTGCGCCCGAATATCATGAAGTGAGCATTGTTATTCCTAAAGAACTGTGCCAGATCACGTGAAACAGACCAGGAGTGGCTCCAGTAGGTGTAGTGCGCTATGCCACGGCTTCCCATCAGGGTCACATACCATTTATGGTCATCGCTGGAACTTTTATACTGCTTGCCAACTTCATTCTGCCCACCGCCGAAGCGCAGAGCGCGTGACGCGTAGTTTGTGCAGTCGTCCGTGAAACTGCAGCACCATGGATACGGGCCGTTGAGGTTATTCTTTGCCCACGTGACCACACCACTGCAATTTACCTTCGTACCGCCGCACGGCGTGTAGGAGCCTTCGCTGCCTGAGATCATCTGTCCAGAGCTGTCGAATGGGATCGGGGCAGGTGCGTTCGCATCGGCGGCTGAAATTGCAGGGCCATCGAGAATGTCCGAGAAGGCCGTCTGATTGCCGCTATCTGCTCCAGCGGCAGCATTAGCATCGACGTAGCCGGTCATCTGAGGTGAGCTTCCGGGGTTTGTAAAGGTGAACATATAATCGACCGTCCCACCGGTCGTATAGGACTGCGTCGTCCCGCTCGTATCGGTGATAGTGTAAGTTTCGGTTGCCGTAGCGTAGGTCGTGACTGTTGTACCATTTGACGAGAGCATGACGAGAGAATTGGACAAAGTAGTAGTGTCATTGCTCACAAGCTCGTCATTAGCGGTCCATTGCAATGACATGGTAGCGTCGGCAATGTTTTCGTTGGACAATACAGTTGTGTCGGCAAGCATCATGCTGTCTCCTGACAATGCGCCGCTAGCCGTAACCGCCGTCCCGTTATTTAGCGCATTCTGAGCATTAAGGAACTGACTGGCGGCGCTGACATATTCCGCCGTGCCTCCCGGAACTGCGCTGGGAGTCACGGCAGTACTGGTCGCGGCTGCGCCAATCCCTAGTGCGTTAGTTGCCGTCACGGTGAACGTATATGCCGAGCCGTCGGCCAGACCAGTGATTACGGCCGTGCCTCCGCTAGTTGTCTGCGTGGCGGCGATGGCGCCAGCCGAAGTCAGCGCCTTGACAGTGAAGCTTCGGATGGCGGTGGAAGTGTCATCGTTGTAATTCCAGCTCGGGGGGGACCATTGCACCAGCGCTCCGCCATCTCCCGGTGTGACCGTCAGGCCAGTGGGAGCATCCGGGACAGTCGGCGGTATATAGCCAATTGTGACGTTCGGAAGATTGCCGGGGCTAGTGGACGCTCCCGGAGAATAATATGTGAGACCCGCCGTTCCTGCGGTAGGCGCCGCGACGACGAGGCCATTGTTGACGAGGTCGCCAGCCATCCATTCGTCGACAATTCCCGTAATGTCCCATGTTCCTTGCGTCGCGGGCGCGGTCGCCGTGTGCGGGTCCGCGATGGCGGCTGCAGCAAGCTGCACACCGGTGGTGCTACCGCCGATGGCCGACTGCGCTGGGTAGACGTCGATCGCCGACGTGGCACAGCCTGTACCGCTCAGGCACCCGGCCGATGTGAGCTGCAGCGTGGCGCTTACTATTGTTGACCCGGCTGGGATCGATGAGAGATCCAGCTTGAGGCTCGATGCCCAGTGACTAGTGCCATCGAACCCAACGTTCATGAAGCCACCGGTAGTCACGACGCAGTCGGATCCTGAGCAACCTGCGGGATCCGTGACCCCTTCGTACGAGCTGAGTGAGGAGCCGGTTAGCGTTGCGTTCGCAGTGGCGGCAGGGGGCTGGGGAGCATTCGCGGCATTGATAGTGAAGGTTTGGGTGGGGCTGGGATTCGAGCAGACCCCTTGGTCGCAGGCTTCCATATACCACTGATAGGTGGCGCCGTCCGTAAGGGTGCCTGCCGTCACCGGCCAAGACACCCGCTCGCCTGTCGAGACGACGCCGGTCGCGGTGGGCGCGCCTCCGATCGGGTTCCCAGACGAGTCGAACAGGAAGATCTCGCCGGTCAGATCGTCTCCGGTGGAGTCCTCAATGACGCCGGAGAGGGAGGGAGTCGTCGTGTAGGTCGCCGTGGTTTGCAGGTACGAAGGTACAGGCGGAACTTGTGGATTGAAAAACAGTCCGACAACCGCCACCTCGACATAGACCGTTCCAGAGCTGTGGTTGGTGATCGTTTCCTGTCCGCTCGGCGAGACTTGCGACAAGATCGAATCTTGGTATCCGACGTCAGTGCCGTCCCCGGCCAGGAAATTCATTGTCGCGTGGTTCGGGTCTGAACCACCGCCCCTATACACATCCAGGTACCCGGACGCTGCCGGGTTTGTGACGATCACGTGCTCCGCAACTTCCACCAGCCCGGTTGCCGGCAGCCCGGCAGCCCCGGCGACTTGGAATGTCACGCTCGCATTCCCTGCGAGTTGGGCGCCGCCGCCGGACGAACCTGCCAGTACTACGACCGGGCCGGAGGGGCCGACCGGCACATACTCTGCTCCGACCGGAACGCTAGCGGGCGGCATGAAATAGCCCCGCGTATACAACACTAGACCAACCGGGGCAGCACCGTGATTGGTCACCTTGATCTTGCCATCAGACGACAGCGGCACGTAGATCAGGTCCCGGTAGATCATCGAGCTGTCATAGAACAGCGCGGAAACCCCGGGGTCGGTGGCGCCGGCTGCATAGGTGGTAAGGAAGCCGCTTTGCGATGCATTCGATGCACTGAACTGAAGGACCGCGGTGTCTGGCCCGAGGGCAATACCGCCTTGCCCGCTGACCTGCAAAGTAATCGTACCACCAGCAGGAATTGGCGCCTGCGTTGTACCCACTCCGTTGACCGTATCGACGATTTTGACCCAGGGTGCATCACCATATGTGTCTCCCGCCGCCGACTCGCCGGACCCGGTGTAATAGCCCATGAGGCTCATCACCACGTCCAGGGGCTTAGGGCTGTGATTCGCCACAGAAACTGTGCCAGCAGAGCTAACAGGGATAGTGTCGGTCTGGTTGGAGTTAATCCCGGACTTCACTTCCACCGAGGCGACATTCGAGTCGCCATGTTCGGGGTCATAAGTCGTCAGGTATCCATCCGCCGTGGCGTTGAGCGCGACTATGTTCACGACGACAGAAGTTGCGTCCGACGGAACGCCATCAATGCCCGTCACAGTCACTGCCATTGATGAGCCTGAGTTGAGTTGCGCCGGCCCACCCGACTCACCAGTACCGTTTCTGGTGTCCAACGCCCTATACATCGGAACGCTAACGAACTCACCGGGAGCTGGCAGCAAGGGTGGCTGTACGCCCGGGTTCGGCGCGGTCAACCCCACTTCGGCGTGGGCTTCTGTAGCCCCAAGCTGCGCTGACGTGCCGAAGATCCCACCAGCTGCCAGGGCTACCGTCATTATCAACCGAGGCCAAGTCAGGTGACACCACGCTCGAGTACCCGGCATGCCATCTCCTCAGATCACACTTACTGGAACAGGGCGTTGCTGATTTTGGCATGGATTGCCCCGCGGTGATAGAACGTGATTTGTTATCCTTTGACTACCCTGTGTCGTCGGTAGAGTTACTGCAGCTCGCGACCCAGCAGAATTTGCCGAGGTTGGTGATGGCCTGAGCCGGCAAGGGCGATCGCCAGCAGGCTGGCGGTGCGATTGGAATAACCGGCTTGGCAGGATGACTGAAGTTTCGTGTTTATGCCACGGCGGCCTCCCAGGCTGCGAGCACGGCGTGGATTTGCTCGTCTGTGGGCTGAGCTGGGCGAGTGCCCGAAATACGTGCCGCGATCAGGGTCCGCCGGAGCTTGATGAGCATGTCCTCGAAGGCGGGCTCGGTCTTGGTGCGGTACCAGGGCTGCGCGGCCCTGCGGTCGGCGATGTCGGCCGGGTCATGGCCTGACCGGGCGTACCAGAGGACGATCAGGGTGTGCACCAGCAGCCCGAACGGGACGGTTCGCTCGACGGCGAGCCTGACTCGGTTGCGGGCCTCGCCGGCGCCCAGGACGTTGCGGGCGTCGGCGAACGCCTGCTCGATGGCCCACCGGGCGGCATAGCGGGCTACGAGCGCTCCGGGGGCGGCGGTACGGTCGGTAGTAACCAGGGCCAGGTCGTAGCCGGCGGTCGTGTGCTCGTCGCGGATCAGGATGAGGCGGACGGTGCGGGTGTGCCATGACCCGTACCACAGGCAGGTGACCTCGGCGACATGCCTGACCCGCTCGCGGCCGTAGACGGTGACGGTGACGGTGTCCCAGGCCGCGCCGGCTGCGATGTCGCCGGCGGCCGGTGCGCGGCGGCGCGAGGTCATACAGCACGGCGTTGCGGGGAATGCGGCAGGTCCAGGTCACGGTGGCCGGCAGGGTCCGCAGCGCCGGGCCGTGATAGGCGGCATCGGCCACGACATGGATGGTCCGGCCGGGGAAGGCCAGGGCGAGCAGGCTGACCAGCGCGGCGGCCATCTCTACCTTGCCGGGTCCCTGCCCCTTGCCGGGCAGGTGCAGCCGCGCCAGCACCGGCAGGCACATCTCCCGGCGGCAGAACGGCAGCCGGGCCAGGATCCCGGCGGTGACGAAGCAGTTGCCGTAGCTGAGCTTGCTCATGGCCGGGGAGCTGCCGTCGTGCTGCCAGCCGGCCCCGTGCACCTTGCGCCCGCAGCGGCGGAACACCGAGTCATCGACGGCCACGCGCAGATCAGCGCCGGGCGGCACCGTCAGCAGCACCGCCAGCTGCGCGACCGCCAGGCCGAGCTGGTCAAGGTCCCAGCGGGCGCGGGCGAAGAAGTAATGCGCCCGGTCATGCGGCCAGGCATGCTGCAGGCAGCCGCCCAGCAGCATGCCCACCACGGTGCGGCGGCGCACCCGCCCGGACATCCCGGCGACCAGGCCGCAGAACGTGGCAAAGCCCGGCGCGGTGAAGCACGGCCGCAGCTCGTCCAGCAGGCACAGCAGCGAAGCGGGTAGATTCAGGCCCGGAAGCATCGGCGGGTTCCCTCGGCACGAGGCGGACATAAGCACCGCCGATGCTTCCGCGTTCAGCCCAAGATCACGTAACCAGAGCCCGCCGGCCCGGGCGTGTCGCGACATCCGCCGATCCGCCGCAGCAGGCGGCCGCCAGCCACCAGCCGCCATCAAACTGCGAAAGTTCAGTGGAGCCAATCCGCTCGGAACGGCGAGGCGGGCTGGCGGCCTGCAGCCGGGCATCGATCGGGGGCTGACCGCCCGGCGGCGGGTTGCGGTTACTGGTCGCGACCCGGCTGGGCGTGGTTGAGCCGGCTCAGGTACTCGTTGTAGGCGACGAGCTGACCGTCGTCCTCGTCGATGTCCGTGCTCGCGGACGGCGCGCCTGGCGCCACCGTCGCGCGCCTGGCGGCTTCAAGCCAGCCGCGCGTCCTGGACTCAGCCCGCGAATCGGTTGACCACATCCAGAACACGACCATCATCATCGCGAACATCAGCGCGTCCCCTCCCACCCACATCGCCGCGCCGCCAGCGTGCAGGTCCGCGGTAGCGGACTCGGCCCAGGGCGGCCGGGCACCGGGCGGCAGTCCGGGCGTGCCGCGGTTGCCGTAGCCGAGCACCAGCCCGGTGAAGGTGTCCACGGGCATGATCAGGAACAGCAGGATGAGCTTGGTCGGGTAGGACAGCCGCCACCTGATCGGCTCGGAGCCGATGATCGGGAGGAAGAACAGATAGCCGACGACCAGGAACACGACGTGCTCGGCGTCGTGCGCGGCCTGGTTCCCCGCGATCAAGTCGGCGGCGCCGGTCAGGTGCAGCACGACGATCGCGGCGGCGTAGGCGGCGAACCCGAAGGCCGGCCAGGTCAGGAAGCTGGCGGCCGGCGACCGCAGGACCCGCTTGACCCAGGTGTGCAGCGGGTTGCGGCTCGCGTGCAGCAGCAGAGTGATCGGCTGCCCGATGATCAGCAGCGGCGGCGCCACCATGATCAGCAGCAGGTGCTGCACCATGTGGTCCCAGAACAGCACGTCGTCGTAGCTGCCGATGCCGCTCTGCAGCGCCAGCACGACGACTGCCAGGCCGGCCAGGAATATCGCGGTCCGCCAGGCCGGCCAGGACCTGGCCGGATGCCTGCGCGCCACCCGCACGACTCCCCACATGTACAGGCCGGCCAGTACGACGACGCAGACCGTGACGGGAGGCGCGGCCTGCCACTGGGTCAGCACCGGCTGCCAGCCGAACGGGGGAAGCATCGGACCTCCTTCGCCAGCGAGCCTACCCATCCGGCCGAGCCGCGCCGGCTGGCCGCCAGGAGTCGCCGCTCGGCGTCCGGTGCCTGGCCTGCGCTGCCTGGCGGCCGCCGCGGTCTGTGATCGCAGCGCAATCCCGTCGCCGAGCGCGGGATAACTGCCCGCGATCATGCCGACCTTGCCCGCTATCGTTGCCCGCTATCGTTGTCTGCGGAGGGTTCGCCTAGTGGCCGATGGCGGCGGTCTTGAAAACCGCTATGGGGCGTGAGCGTCCTCGTGGGTTCGAATCCCACACCCTCCGCTGACCTGCGTAGACGCAGGAGATGACCACAACGCGCCGCTGGCCTGAGCCGACTGGGTAGCGCTCGGTGGGAACATTCGGGGAACAGCCGTTCACGACTCGTTCTCGTCGAGCAGGGCGGCGAGCGACTCAGCTGCCGCGCGGTTGGCCTCGGCCTGTATGTGCGTGTAGTGCGACGTCATCGCTGCTGTGGAGTGACCGAGGGTCTTGCGCCTGATCTCGGCATCGATACCAGCGTCGTTGGCGAGGGAAGCCTGGGTGTGCCGTCCTCCCTCGTGCAGCTTGATCACCGGCACGCCAGCCTCGGCCGCCAGCCGCCGGAAGCGCCGGTAGACCCGGTCCGGATTGTGCGGTGTGCCATCGGCCTGGCAGAAGATCAGGTCCTTGTCGGTCCAGGATTCACCTGCCGTGATCCGCTGCCAGTACTGAGCCTCGCGATGCGCGCGCAGCAAGCGGATCGTCTCTGCGTCCAGCCAGATGCGGCGACCTCGGCCAGCCCGGCTCTTGGCCCCGCGCTTTTCCTCGTGCAGCTTGCCACCGAGCTTGAGCACGGGGACGGTCACCGTCAGGTACCCCGCATCCAGATCTGCTCCGGCCCAGCGCAGCCCGACCAGCTCGCCTCGGCGGGCACCGCCGATCACGGCGATCCTGAACAGGAGACCAAGCTCATCGTCACCGGCCGCATGAGCCAGGAACCGCCGGGCCTCGGCCGCAGACCAGTTCGCCGCTTCAGGCGTGTACTCGGGCTCCAGCATGTCAGCCGCTGCGTAGATGGGGTTGTACCTGATCTTGTGGTCTGCCTTCCAGGCGTGGTTCAGCACCTCGCGGAGAGCCGCGAATACCCGATGCTGGCTGGCCACTCCCACCTGCAGCGACGACCGCTCCCGGACGTCTCCCTCGGCTCGGATCTCAGCCCTGCCGTCGGCCCGCTGGCTAGCGATCTCCTCGTTGATGGCCAGGATGCGGCGGAAGACCTTCTTGCAGTCGTCGCCGGACAGTCGCTCCAGCGGGACGTCGGCCAGCACGGGCAGCAGCCAATGCAGTCCGATCTGCTCGAGGCGGCGACGCGAGGACGCGCGCAGCTTGCGCTTGTCGGCCAGCCAGGCGGTCCAGTACTCGCCAAATAGCTCCCCAGCGGAGCCGGGATCTTGCCGCAGGCTAATGCGCTGGGCTACCTCGTCCGTGGTTGGCAGCTTTGCACCTCGCTTGGCGGCTGCGATCATGTCGCCGATCTTGTTCCGGGTGAGATCGTCCGCGGCTAGTTGGAGCAGCTTGCCGACATGCTGGGCCGCTGCCTCGGCGTCGGCCTTCGAGTGGTACCCGAATCGTTTGATCAGTCGGATACCCGCACTGGTGGGAATGCGGCAGGCGTACCCCGCGCTGCCATGACGGCTGTTCCACGAGCCGTCCCTGCGCCAGAGCTTCGGGCAGTCATGTCCAGCTGGCTTGCCGTCGGGCCCGGCGCACGAGCATCGGACGTGAACCGAGAACTTGAATTTCATTCGTGATCTACCTTTCTTGACCTTCTTCCTGCGCGCCACGGCCCGGCGTCAGATTTCGCTGAGCGCCAGCGTCACGGTCCGTAGCGGGAACTGTCATCACGCTGCGCCGCCGTGTCGGACCGCCCGCAGGCTGCGGTCTGTGGGTTCTCCGGCTGGCGGCTCCGCGTAGCCGGGCGCGCCGAGCCAGGCCAACAGGTCGAACCTGGTCACCCTGTACCTGCCGTTGATGCGCCGAACCCTGACTGGGAATTCGCCGGCCTTGGCCAGGGCATATGCCTGGTTCCGCCCCAGCCCGATCGCGCGAGCCGCGGTCTCCAGGCCGAAGGTAACGGGCAGGCTTTCGAGCTCAGCGGGCGTCATCATGACATCCGGTCGTAGAGCGGATCTGCTCTCTCTCGCTGACGGAAGAGGCGAGCCGGAGCTGATGTGGGGCGGTCGGCCAACCGGGCGGAATGGCGATGGGCGATGGTGCACGCGGTGCGCTGGGCGCCTGACCTAGCCTCGTCGATCGCGCGTCGCCGGTCGCCGTTCGGCGCCCGTGTACTCATGTCAGGTCCTTCGGCGGTTACGGGGTGAGGCGCTGGCGGTGGGCTCATGCGCCGGGCTCAGCTTCGAAGTCGGCGTGCCTGGCGCTCATCGTGAGTTCAGGTTGTGTGAGTGTGAACCAGGCAGTCTTGCCGTGCGGGCTGGCCGAGATCCCGCTGGTGGTGGCCAGTGCGGCGACGATCTGCAGGCCGCGCCCGCGTTCGCTGTCGGCATGCCCGGGCTGAGGCTGTGGCGGCGTTGGGGTGTTGTCGGCGATCTGGCAGAGGATGCCGCGGCGGCCACCTGGTCCCGGGTACTGGCGGATCGTGAAGCGGATGGGCATGCCGTCGGCGTGCTCGGCAGCGTTAGCGACAAGTTCGGAGGCGAGCAGCTCGGCGTCATCCGCCAGGGCGCCGAGGCCCCAGGTGATGAGTGCCTGGCGTACTGCCGCGCGTGCCTGGCGCGGGGCGAGCAGGCTGGCGGGCAGCTCGGCCTGGATGACCGCTGGCTGTTGCCTTAGGTGGTCCCTGTAGGTCATGCGCCTCGCCATGCCTGTGCGTGCCTCGGCGTGGTGATGTCGGCGGCGACGCCGGTCCCGGTGGCGGGGCGCCATCCCCAGACGGGCTTGTAGCCGGGGTGGTCGAGCTGGTCATCATCGAGGGCGGCGGCGGCGCACCAGTTACCGGCGATGGCGCGGCGGCGGGCGGCGCGCGCGGCAACACGTTCGGCGCTGGTGCGTTCGGGGGCGCGCTTGTCCCACCATGAGTCGTAGACGGCGATGACGGAGTCGCGTAGCCCGGTGCTGACAGTCTTGGCGTCGCCGGTGACGAGTGCGCGGATGGTTTTCTCGCTGGCCCCGGTCGCGCGGGCGAGGCGGGCTGAGCCGTGACCCATGACGTGCAGGGCGCGGAGGCGCAGGCGGGTGCCGCCGGCGTCGACCCGGGCTCGCCGCATTGAGCGAGTGGTTACGCCGAGGACCGCGATCACCGTGATCGGTTCGGGCTGACGGCGCCGGGTGACGAGGTCGTGGATGGTCATGGTTCCGAGTCCGGCGGCCTGGGCGATAGCCCGGTAGCTGCCGCCGTGTTCGCGGAGTCGGCGGATGTGATCGCGGGCAGCGCCGTCACGAGTGGGCGCGCTGCGTTTGGTGGGGGTGGTTGCCGGCTGCGGGGTGTTGTCTGTCATCTCGGTTCTGCCTCTGCTGAGTGTCTGGGTTGGGCGGGGCCGTGCTGGGCGGTGGTTCTGCGGGCGGAGTTCAACGTCGCTGCGATGGCGCGGTCATCGAGCCCGGTGTTGCGGGCGGCGTCGGCGAGCGGGCCCAGGTCGGCATCGAGGTCGGCTTCGAGGGCGCGGTTCGCGGCCCAGAACAGGCCGGCGTTCCGGTTGCCGGTTTCCTGCCGTGCGACCCAGTCCGCGAGCCGGCTGATGTCGGCGCCGCCGACCCGGTCTAGCTGACGCGGTCCAGGGGCACGGTCGGCTGCGAGGAGATTGCGGACTGTCGCCCAGTCGAGACCGCGTAGGCGGGGACTGGTCCTGATCAGCTCGTAAGGCCTGCCGTTGATGCGGGACGGCGGGGCGAGGATGTAGCCGCCGCGGGCCAGGAAGTCCAGGTGACTGTTAGGCAGGTGCCCGTTGCGCTGGGCGGACCCAGCGAAGTAGAAGTGCAGGCCGCCGCCGGGGGTGCGGATCACGCAGGCGGCACCGTCGAGCAGTCCGGCTCGTGCCAGCTGGTTAAGTGCTTCGTAGCCGGTGTCGAGGTTGCCGTGGTGGTCGATGTCTAAAACATCAGGTCCGGGTGTTCCGGTGGCGATGGCAATGTTCCGGCCGGGATGGCGGGCGAACCAGTCGGTGATCTGGCCTGGGTCGGTGGTGGCGTCGAGGTAGCCGTGCCTGGTGGCGGGGAATTTCCGGTCGGGCTGGCAAGGGAAGACGGGCCAGCCGCGGCGTGCGTATCCGAGCGCGGCGTCCAGCACGGGATTGCGGCCAGGCGGCGTCATCGCGGCCTCCGCAGTTCGCGGCCGCCGGGCAGGATCTGGTCGCGGCGGTGCGGGCAGCGCCGGGTTTCGATGGCCATCTGCTCGGCCAGGGCTGGCAGGATCCGGGCCTGGTACTCGGCCTGCGCGGTCAGCGTTCCGGGTGACCGTTCGCCGGGCTGATAGAGCAGGGTCCACAGCTCGGCGAGGATGTCGATCGCGTACAGGCACAGCACGTGCTGGTCCCAGCACGGCCCGAGGGTGGCAGCGAGTTGTCCGTAGCCGTGGCGATAGACCTGGTCGACCCACGCGGTGAGTCCGGTTATGGCCTTCTCTCGGTCTTCCCCCGCTAGCTCGAGCCACCGGCGTGACGGCGCGGGTGTGTGCAAACATTCCCTCGCACGGCCAGGGTCGGGCGGGCTGCCCTGGTCCAGGCGCAGTCCTAGGACGGTGAGCCGCTGATCCAGTTGCCGGGCCATGGTCGCGAACTCAGTGAGCCGCTGGGCGGCCCCGGCGATGATGTCGACTCGGGTGTCGAGTCGGGCGAGCCGGTCAGCGTGGGCGGCGAGCATGTCGACCGCGGATGATCAGGGCGAACCCAGCGGGCAGCTGGCGGATCATGTCCGGCGTTGCGATGTCGTGCCAGGTCTTGTGGTTGTCGCGAGGGATCTTCCACGCGGCCTGGCCGCACAATTTGCTCGCTGTCTCCAAGGTGGCGGTATCGGTGATGCCGGGCAGGAAGACCTTGACCGAGCAGGTGTCGAGGACGACCTGCCGGCCGTGGTCGCCCCACCGGGAGGCGAGCTGGGCTTCGCCGTGGGCGACGGCGATGATCTGGATGCCCTTGCCGCCCGAGTCCGATAGCCATACCGGGAGCGGGACCGGGCAGATCTGGGTGACCTCGTCCAGACCCATCAGCAACGGCGGGTCTAGCCGACCCGACGGTGAGGCCTGCCCGATCTGGGAGGCCTGGTAGTGAACTTCCCCGGCCATCGCGGCGAAGAGCGGCGCGACTGGGGCGTCCTCGCTGATCGCCTCGGCGATCATGTACAGCGTGCCGGAGCCGGCGAGGAACGCGCCGATGCCGATCCCGTCACCGTCACCCGGCAGCACGCTGGCGGCCAGCGCTGGGTCAGCCATAAACGACAGCGCGCGCGACATCACCATCCGCACCGTCGCCGCGGTCTTCTGCGCCTCGGAGGTCAGTTCCGCGAGACTGAACGCCCACTGGTCAGCCCCGGCCGCCAGCAGGATCTGCTCGGCCTCCCCCGGGCTGTTCCCGGCGGTCCAGGCCGCGACCGCCCGCAGGTCCAGGCCGGCCAGTGCAGCGGCGTGGAAGTAGGCGCGCAGGTAATCCGAGGCCTTCGACGACCAGAACGTCGCGTCCTCCACGCCCTTCTGAGACACGGCGTGTGCGAACGCGTCCGCCCGGCGGATCGCGGTCGCAGGGTCCTCGCACCCGGTCACTGGGCACCACCGGAACGTCGAGCCGACCCCGCCGATGCCCTGCGGGTTGAATATGTGCACCAGGCCCCGGTCCTGCCGCACCCCGGCGGTCAGCGCATGCACGTCGGCCTTGGTCGTCGTCGCGATGACCGGGCCGGGATGCCGCAAAATGACATCGGACAA
>WNGM01002723.1_pt1 | contig 14194 bp, 15 predicted proteins | sample 5400571 | NCBI WGS metagenome assembly WNGM01 (sample SAMN13153378, study PRJNA577476) | soil metagenome | isolation source: 100 cm soil or saprolite under Garry oak tree replicate 2 | place: USA:California | collected 2016-06-15
AGCTCGATCAGGTTCACGATCGTCCCGATCATCATCACCCGCTGCGGCATGAACCCCATCGGTGCTTCGCCGATCGCATGCAGCAGGCCGACGAAGAACCACACCGCGACGCCCGCGATCACCGCCGTCTTCGGCCCCGCACCGAACCGCGGCCGGATGGCCGCGTACACCCACAGTAAGCCGATGCCGTACACGAAATCGAGCGCCACCCACAGCGGGACCGCGCTGTCCATCGCCCCCGGCTGCTTGCCGAGCGCCTGCATCGCCGCGGCCAGGTCGGGCTTTAGCCACACCCCGTACGTCAGCCAATCGACGATGTTCAGCACCACCCCTGCCAGCAGCCCGCCCAGCACGACGCGACCCCAGTTGATCCTACCCATCGCGCACCTCGGTGAGAGGGACCCTCTACACTAAGGCACGAGGAGCACGCCCACCATCCCACCCAGGCCGTCGGACACCGTCGCCACTCCCTTGGGCACCACCCACTCGGCTCCGTCCACGAGGAGGTTAAAGTGGTACAGCCCGCGGCGCAGCACCAGCGTTCCCTCCCAGACGTCGTCTCCGACCGGCCGGAGCTGGCGCGGTCGCCATGCGTCCCAGTCTCCCGCGATGGCGACCGAGCCCGCGCCGGCGATGTCAAACCGGACGACGAGGCTGTCGCCGCGCGTCGCGAGGACGAGGGGCGTCCACTTCACGGTGGGGACGTCCGGGCGGATGCGGCGCGCGCCATGCAGCCGGACGCCCAGGGTCACCAGGCTGGCGCGCGGCAGTCCCTGGTACGGATCGTTCAAGTAGCCGCCGCCGCTGAGCTCGACTGACACCGAGGGGGAGACGAAGACCTGCAGGAAGGCGCTGCCCGCAGCCTTGGAGCAGTAGCCGGAGGAGCAAAAGCGCGCGCTGGTCGCCACGGACAGGATCGCTGAGCCCCGCTCGAGCGTGGCCCCGGCGGTGATGTCGGTGAACCAGGCACCCCCGAACCGGGTGGGCTCGACGGCCAAGAAACAGTCCGTGCCGCCCCCGCCCCCGCCACCCGGTCGCCACCACAAGCGCGCCCGCGTGTGCAGGGCCGTCACCGCCCCGGATATATCGGAGCTCCACCCGGCGGACGGGCCGGCACCCAGGCCGACCCCCCACTTGTGTGCGGACCAGAGCAGCTCGCCAATCCCGTGCGCGGCCGCGGTCCACCCGCTGTCCGTTCGCGTCGTTCCGGCGAGGATCCCCTCCGCCCCGAGCCGGAACCCGTCCCCGAGCGGCGCCGTCGCGGCCCACATGTCTGCACGGCCCTGAAGGGACCAGGTGCCGCCGCTGAGAGAGGCTACGGAGCCGAACAGGTCCGCCGTCCAGCGGGGAGAGGATGCGTGCAACCCCGGCGACAGCATGGTGGAGCTGAAGCGGGTCGCGCCGCGGGATGAAGAGTCTCCGGCCGGGTACCGCACGGTCCCGACGCCGAGCCCCAGGGACGCGTCGAGCTGGGCTGCGGCCGGCGCCACGCCGGCCGTCCCGGCGACGAACAATGCGAGCATCCCCCGGTTCACGGGGGGAAAGCTACCCGCTGCTCGAAGGTGAGGACAGGCGAAAAGCGGTTACGGCCGGTGGCTGCCTGCTTGGCTTCCCCGTTTCGTGAGCTCGCGAATCATGAAACCCCCGTCCTCATCACCAGTCGGCCGGGCCATTGGCGCGCCTGGAGCGAGCCGTGAGCGCGGCTGCGTGCGATTGTGGTGAGCCAGTTGAAGACCGAGCCCGATGCGCGCTCGATGAACCGGGTGGCGGTGCGCCACGCGTATTCGAACGTCTCGGCGACCACGTCGTCGGCGTCCGCTGTGTCGACCAGGATGCCGTAGGCGAGGGCGTACACGGAAGCGCCGTGACGGCGCATCAGCTCGCGCAGGGCCCGCGCATCGCCGCTGGCCATACCCAGCACAAGGCTCCTGTCGGGCGCGGGGGGAGTCTCGTCCCTCATGGGTGACCTCTCGGTTACCGCCATCAAGATCGGCGGTCGGCGGCGGACGTAACGCTGCGCGCCGGAAGTCCCAACGGTGCAGCGCGTTACCCACGTTGCTGCCCGAGACTCTTTACCCCATGAGGGCCGTTGCCCCCGCCGGACGCCACACCTAGCATCCTGTGCATATACGGCGGCGAGAGACTCGGGGTGGGTTTGCGGGACGAGGCGACGGACGGCGAGGTCGTACGAGCGGTTCTCGCGGGCAATGTGGAGCGGTACGCGGTGCTGGTGGGGCGGTACCGAGACCGCTACGCGCGCTACGCGGCGCGGATGCTGGGCTCGCGCGATGCCGCCGAAGATGCGGTGCAGGACGCCCTGGTACGCGCGTTCGATCATTTGGCGGACTGCCGCGACCCGGACAAATTTGCCGGGTGGTTGTTTCTGATCCTGCGGAACCGCTGCTTCGCCGAGCGGCGCCGCCGGACGCGCGAAGGCAGGTCGCTTGAGCTGGCGGACGAAGCGTTCGCAGCGCCCGACCGCCCCGACGGGAACGTGGAGCAAGCCGAGAGTGCACGCGCACTCCAGCAGGCGCTGGGGCATCTGACCCCCCAGCAGCGCGATGTGTTCGTGCTGAAGCATGTGGAAGGGTTGCTGTACGAGGAGATCGCGCAGTTGACGGGCGCAACGGTAGCGTCACTCAAGATGCGGATGCACCGGGCATACGACCGGTTGCGCGAGCTGCTGAAGGAGCACTTATGAGCCCAGGTTACCACCCGCTGGTGAAACGGCTGCTGGATGGCGAGCTGTCGCTCGCGCAGCTGCCGCCCGAGCTGCGCGCCGAAGGGGAGCAAGCGCTGCGGCTGATCGGCGCCGTCGACCGCACGCCCGTGCCGCTGTCGGCGGCGCTCGACACCCGCGTGATGGAAACCGTGCGGCGCCACGCGGGGTCGCCGGCACGGCGCGCGTGGCGCTGGTTCACGGCACCGCGCGACGTGGAGTTGCGGGTCCGGGTGCGCCCCTGGACCGTGTGGGCCGGCGCCCTCGCCGCCGCGGCGGCCGTGGTGGTGCTCATCAACCGTGCCGTGGTGTCGCCGGTGCCAGCTTCCGTCACCGGCAGTCCGGCGCGCGCTGCTGCGCGCGACAGCGTGTACGTGCGGTTCGTGCTGTATGCGCCGGGCGCGAGGCGCGTCGCCCTGGCCGGTACGTTCAATCAGTGGGACCAGAACGCCGCGCCGTTGGTGCCGGCAGGCACGAGCGGCGTCTGGACGACGACGCTCCCGGTTCCGGTGGGGCAGCACCAGTACGCGTTCGTCGTGGACGGGAAACGGTGGGTAGCGGACCCTGCGGCGCCCGCAGTGGACGACGGCTTCGGCCGCCGCAACAGTGTGGTCGCCGTGACCGCACGGGGAGTACGGACCCTATGACGATCCTCAGACTTGCCCTCGTCGCGCTGGTCGCCGCGGCGCTTCCCCGGGTGCTCGCCGGGCAGGCGGACGTCGCCGCGCAGCTCCGCGGTCGCGTGTCACCGGAGGTCATCCGCGTGGTTCAGAACATCGCCGCGACGACCGCCGCGCGCGGTCTGCCGGTCGACCCGCTGATCCAGAAGGCAATCGAGGGCGGCGCGAAGCACGTGCCCGCCGACCGCGTGGTTGCGGCGGTGCGTGCGCTCGCGGCGCAGCTGGACGCCGCCGCGGGCGCGCTGCGCGACGGCGGAATCGGAGCGGCCGGAGCGGACGTGGTCGAGGGCGCCGCGTACGCTCTCAACGCCGGACTCAGCGCGCGCCAGGTGCAGGACCTGGCGCGAGTCAGCCGGGCGCCCTACGACCCGGGACTGACGCTGCGCGTGGCGGCCACACTCGCAGCGCTGGGGGTTCCCCCGAAGAAGACACTCGAGCTGGTACAAGGCATGATCAAGGCCGGCCGGGCCCCGGGCGATCTCGTCGACCTACCGACTGAGGTGCAGACGAGCGTCGCGCAGGGCGCGACACCGGCGCAGGCGGCCGAGGGTTTGGCGCGCGGCGTGGCGAACGCGCCGGGGCGCCAGCCAGATTTCACACCACCCGGGCAAGCGAAGCCGCACCCTCACAAGCCCTAAACCACGCGCCGGCCCGAACACTCGAGCCGGCGCGGTTGTTTTCGCCCACTCCCCAGGCTTCTCTCTGTAAGTAGATTCCCCTTCCTATGCCCATCGCCCACAATCTCGGCTTCCCTCCCCTCGGGACCGGGCGCGAGCTGAAGCGCGCCACCGAGGGCTACTGGAGCGGCAAGGTGTCCCGGGAGGCCCTGCTCAAGACCGGTGCCGAGCTGCGCACGCGCCACTGGCGGCTGCAGCAGGATGCCGGCATCGACCTCATCCCGTCGAACGATTTTTCCTATTACGACCGCGTACTGGACAGCTGCGCGCTCGTGGGCGCGGTGCCCAAGCGCTACGGCTGGGTGGGCGGGCCCGTGGATCTCGACACGTACTTCGCGATGGCGCGGGGCATGCAACAGGGCGGGCGCGACGTCACGGCGATGGAAATGACGAAGTGGTTCGATACGAACTACCACTACATCGTGCCCGAGTTCGAGCCGGCGCAGGCGTTCCGTCTCTCCTCGTCGAAGCCGGTGGACGAGTTCCAGGAAGCGAAGGCGCTCGGCATCCACACGAAGCCGGTGTTGATCGGCCCCGTGACCTTCCTGCTTCTGGGCAAGACGCGCACGGCCCGGTTCGACCGGCTCACGCTGCTCGACGCCCTGCTCCCGGTGTACGGGGAAGTGCTGTCGCGCCTCGCCGCGGCGGGGGCGACATGGGTGCAGCTCGACGAGCCGTGCCTGGCGCTCGACCGCACGCCGGCCGAGCGCGCGGCGTTCGTGCGGGCCTACCGCTTCCTCGCCGAGCGCGTCCCCACGGCGAAGATCCTGGTCGCCACGTACTTCGCGGGACTGGACGACAATCTGCCGACGGCGCTCGAGCTACCGGTCGCCGGGCTGCACGTGGACGCGGTGCGCGCCGCGGGCCAGCTGGAGGCGTTGCTGCAGGCGTGGCCGGCGGGCGGCGGGCGTGAGGGAAAGACGTTATCACTGGGCGTCATCGACGGGCGCAACATCTGGAAGGCGCATCTCATCGCCGCGCTGCGGCAGCTCGAAGAGGGGATGGACCGCGCCGGAGCGGCGCAGCTGTGGGTGGCGCCCTCGTGCTCCCTGCTGCACGTGCCGATCGACCTCGACCTCGAGACCCAGCTCGACCGCGAGCTGAGGGGATGGCTTGCCTTCGCGAAGCAAAAGCTGGTGGAGGTGGCGACGCTGACCCGTGCGCTGCGCGATGGGCGGGACAGCGTGGCGCCGGAGCTCGAGGCCAACGCACGCACGCTCGCGGCGCGGCGCTCCTCGCGCCGCATTCACAATCCTGCGGTGAAGCAGCGGGCCCGCGCGGCGACGGAGCGCGACCTGCGGCGAGCGTCGCCGTACGCCGCGCGGCGCAAGAAGCAGCTGCGCCTGCCGCTCTTTCCGACGACGACGATCGGGTCCTTCCCGCAGACGGCGGAGGTGCGCGCCGCACGCAAGAAGCTCCACGACGGAACGTTGACCTCCTCCGAATACGAGGCGTTCATCGCCGACCAGGTCACGCGCACCCTCAAGCTCCAGGAGGAGCTGGGGCTGGACGTGCTGGTGCACGGGGAGTTCGAGCGCAACGACATGGTGGAGTACTTCGGCGAGCAGTTGGAGGGGTTTGCCTTCACGGAGCACGGCTGGGTGCAATCGTACGGCACGCGGTACGTCAAGCCGCCGATCATCTACGGCGACGTCTCGCGTCCCAAGCCGATAACCGTGCGGTGGAGCACGTTCGCGCAGTCCAAGACCTCACGGCCGGTGAAGGGGATGCTCACCGGCCCGGTCACGATCCTGCAGTGGTCGTTCGTGCGCGACGACCAGCCGCGCGCCGACACGGCGAAGCAGCTGGCGCTCGCGATCCGCGACGAGGTCAAGGACCTGGAAGCGGCGGGGATTCGCGTGATTCAGATCGACGAGCCGGCCCTGCGCGAGGGCTTGCCGCTCCGCCGGGCCGAGTGGCCGGCGTATCTCGAGTGGGCGGTGAACGCCTTCCGGCTGGCGACCGCCGCGGTGTCGGACGCGACGCAGATCCACACCCACATGTGCTACAGCGAGTTCAACGACGTCATCCAGGTGATCGAGAAGATGGATGCGGACGTCATCTCCATCGAAAACGCGCGCTCGGGCTCGGAGCTGCTCGAGGGATTCAAGGAGTACCGCTACCCCAACGAGATCGGGCCGGGCGTCTACGACATCCATTCGCCCCGCGTGCCGAGCACCGCGGAGATCGTACAGGCGCTGAAGCGCATACAGGAGGTCCTGCACGACCGCCAGATCTGGGTCAATCCCGACTGCGGGCTCAAGACCCGGGGCTGGGAGGAGACGCTGCCGTCCCTCCGGAACATGGTCCAGGCGGCGCGGCAGCTGCGCCCGACGCCCGCGTCGACCGCGGTTGACCGCCTGTGACCGCTCGGGCTTTGCCCGGGGGGGCGGCCGGGGTTAGGTTCCCCTCATGAATCCCGCCGACGTGCGGATCACCGCCGAGCCGGTCGACGCGACCCGCTGCAAGTTCCTGGTGAGCGAGCCCGTGCATACGGGAGGCGTGCGCCGGTTCGCGTCCTCCGAAGAGGCCGAGGGTTCGCCGCTCGCCGAGGCCATCTTCGCGATTCCGGGCGCGGACATCGCCGAAGTCATCGTCTCGGGGAACCTCGTGACGGTCGCGAAGCGCGGCCCCGCGCCGTGGCAGGCGGTGGGCAAGCCGGTGGGCCAGGCCATCCGCGCGGCGCTTGCCAGCGGGCACCCGGCGGTGGCGCCGAAGCCCGCGGCTCCGGCCGGTGGCGCGAACGACGACGCGCTCTACGAGCGCGTCGCGGACCTGTTCGAGAACCAGGTGAACCCGATGGTCGCTCGCCACGGCGGCCGCGTCGAGCTGATCGACGTGCAGGACGCCGTCGTGATGCTGCGGATGGCGGGCGGGTGCCAGGGATGCGGGATGGCGGACGTGACCCTGCGGCAGGGCATTGAGGCGATGCTTCAGCAACACCTCCCGGAGGTGAAGGGGGTGGTGGACATCACCGACCACGCCGCGGGCTCCAACCCCTACTTCGCCGCCGCCAAGAAGTAGCGGCGCGGCATGCCGCGCTCGCCCACCCCTCGGCTGCTGCTGCTGCTGCCCACCGCCACGTACCGGACGACGGCGTTCGTGGAAGCGGCGCGCCGGCTGCACATCGACCTGACGGTCGCGTCCGAACAGGCCAGCACCTTCCAACAGGCCCAGCCCGACCGGCTGCTCACGCTCGACTTCGGCCGCCCCGAGCGGGCGGCCGCGCAAGCCCAGGCATTCGCGCGGCAGTTCCCGGTCGACGGAGTGGTCGGCGTGGACGACGATACGGCGGTCGTGGCGGCCGCCATCGCCGCTGGGCTCGAGCTGCGCGGGAATCCGCTCACGGCCGCCCTGGCGGCGCGCGACAAGCACCGCCAGCGCACCCTGCTCGCCCAGTCCCGCGTGCCCGTCCCGCGGTTCGCGCTCCACACCACGGCGGAAGACCCGGAAACCATCGCCGCCCAGGGGCGCTATCCCTGCGTGCTCAAGCCGCTGCGGCTCTCGGGTTCGCGCGGCGTGATCCGCGCGGACGACGTCGCAGGGTTCATCGCAGCGTTCCGGCGCCTCAAGGCGATCCTCGAGCAGCCCGATGTCGCCGGCTGCGGTCCGGAAGACGGCCAGTTTCTCGTGGAGGACTTTGTTCCGGGCCCCGAGCTGGCCCTCGAGGGCCTCGTGACGGATGGCCGGCTCCACGTGCTCGCTGTGTTCGACAAGCCCGATCCGCTGGACGGTCCGTTCTTCGAAGAGACTATCTATGTCACGCCGTCCCGCCTCCCCGGGATGGCGCAGTGGGAGGTCGGCTCGTGCGCGCAGGCGGCCGTGACAGCGCTCGGCCTGCGCGCCGGACCGGTCCATGCCGAGCTCCGCTATAACGATCGGGGACCGTGGCTGGTCGAGCTCGCCGCACGGCCGATTGGCGGGCGGTGCAGCGGGGCATTACGGTTTACGGCCGGGGAGGAGGGAAGGGGGATGGGAGAAGCGTCGTCACTCGAAGAGCTCATCGTCCGGCACGCGCTTGGCATGGAGCTGCCGACGCTGGAGCGCGAGTCGCGCGCATCCGGCGTGATGATGATCCCGGTGCCGGCTGCCGGCGTGTTACGGGAGGTGCGGGGGCTCGCGGCAGCGCGGGCGGTGCCGCTGGTCGAAGACGCCGAGATCACGGCCCATCCGGGCCAGACGCTGGTGCCGTGGCCCGAGGGCTCGCGTTACCCGGGTTTCATCTTCGCGCGGGGGGAAACACCGGATGCCGTGGAGCGGGCGCTCCGCGCTGCACACGCCCGACTGGAGTTCGTGATCGACGCAGCGGACTGACCTATGCCGCCGTCGCGACGCACTCCAGCCAGTTGCGCGGCACGCTGCTCACGCCGGTCTCGTCCATCGCGCGGTCGAGCCCCTTTTCCAGCGCCGCAGAGCCCTCCTCGAGGGGCACGCCCGGCAGGGCGCCTTCGATGAACAAGGAGAATCGGCCGATATCGCGGATGCTCTCGGGCGTCATCTCGATGCGGACGAGGTCGATCGACGGCGGGGAGAACCCCGCCTGCACGCAGAGGTCGGAGTACGCCTCCGGCGTGAGGAACTCCCGCGCCACGGCGTGGGCGCTGTGTTGCACCTCGAGCCCGCGCTCGCGCAGCGCCTGCACGGCACGCACGATCCAGCGGCGCCAGAAGCCCGAGGTCCCTTCAACATAGGCGCCGTTGAAGAACGTCGTGTTGAAGGCGAACACGCCGTTCCGTTTCAGCGCCTTGCGAATCTCGGTGATGACCTGCGCCTTGTCGGGGACGAGGTGGATCGCGTTGAGAAAGACGACGGCGTCGGCCGACGAAACCAGGCGGGAGACCCACTCGGCGCTGCCTTGGATGAACTCGACCACCCTGGAGTGGATGGCGTCCCGCGCCTTCTCGAGCGCCGAAGCGGATGGATCGATCCCGATCACCGACGCATTGCGGGCGTCGCCGAGCCGCTCGAGGATCAGCTTCGTGACGGCGCCGGGGCCGCACCCCAGGTCGACGATTTTGCGACGACCGGGGCAAATCACCCGCTCGACGATCCAGCGATTGACTTCGGTGAAGAAGGGGTGACGGGTGAACGCTTCGAACGAAAAGCGCTCTTCCTGCTGGCCCTCTACATGAACCGCCATCGGACCTCCCGCGTTCTCCTGCTTGTGAATCCCCAGCGCGCCGAGGTGCAGTTAGCGGGTGGGACGCATGTTCCAACGCCCTCAAGATACAAAGATGGGGCTGGATTCGCTCTCGATCCGCGCTACTATGGAATCTAAGTGACCCAGCCGAAACGTCTTAGTCAAGAGGAGGAGCGTTCCCTGGTCCGTCGCCTCAAAGCACGGGACGAGCGGGCGCTCGGGGAGTTGTACGACGTGCTCGCGCCCTGGGTGCTGGGTCTCGCCTTCCGCATCCTCGATGATGAGGACGAGGCCGAGGAGGTGGCGGGGGATGTCTTCGCCCAGGTGTGGCGGCGCATCGACAAGCACGACTCGCGCCGTGGACCACTCGTACCGTGGATACTGTCGATCGCGCGCAACAGGTCGCTCGATGCCCTGCGGCGACGGCGGCGGTGGTGGCGGAAAGCGGAACGGTGGGAGGAGGCGCGCGCCGCGGATACGGGCCAGGTCGAGGCGGCTGCCGCGCCGCACGAGGCCGCGGTGCCCGGATGGCCGGTGCACCGCGAGGTGCATGCGGCGCTCGCGGCGCTGCCCGACGAACAGCGACGCGTGGTGCTGCTGGCGTATTTCGAAGGCCTGACCCACAGCGAGATCGCCAGGCGCCTCGACCAGCCGCTCGGCACGGTGAAGACGCGGCTGCGGATCGCACACGCGAAGCTGACAGAGGCCCTGGCACACGTAAAGGATTGGATGGCATGACGGACTGGCTGGGCATGGTGGCGTCCCCGAGGAGTCCGCGTCCCGACCTGCGGGCGCGGGTCCTGGAGCGTGCCGCGGCGTCGCGGCGGCGGCCCTGGCGGCTTGCGGCGGCGGCGCTGCTGGCCCTCGCCCTGGGCGGGAGCGCGGTTTGGGCCTACGCTACGATCGGCGCGCTGAGCGTCGAGCGAGACCGCCTCGCCCTGCAGGTGGAGGCCCTCCACGACACCGTCGCCACGTTCATCCATGGTCCCGCGACGCGGCTGGTCCAGATCTCGGTGTCGACTGGGGGCCGGGTGGGCTCGGTCACGATCTTCGCCGACACCGTGCGGCACCGCTGGCTGGTGCGGTGCGACGGCCTCGCGCCGAACGCCTCCGACCAGGCCTACCAGCTCTGGTTCATCACGAAGGACGGGATGCGGAGCGCCGCGCTGATGCCGATGGACTCCGACCAGCCGATGGTGATGGCGCTCGAGATGCCGCGGGACGGCGCGCCCGTGACGGGTGCCGCGCTGAGCATCGAGCCGCGGGCCGGGTCCGCCGAGCCTCGCGGGCCGATGGTGTTCCACCGGCTGCTCTAGCCGCGCTTCTCCGCGAGGTCGTGGACTGTCTCGAGCCCCACGACCTTGAGCCGCCGCGTCCCCAGCGGGAGTGAGATCGTGACCGTCTGCCCCACCTTGGCGCCGAGCAGCGCCTTGCCGACCGGCGAGGCCATGGAGACGGGCATCTCGTCGGCGTCGTCGTCCCCTTCGATGAATTCGCCGAGCGTCAGCGCGTAGGTCTCCCGCTTTTTCGTCTCGAGGTCCTGCACGGTGACCCGGGAGCCAAACCCCACGCGGTCCCGGGGGATATCGGACTCCCGCACACTCGAGAGCTTGGAGAGGCGCAGCCGCAAGTGGCTGAGACGGGACGTCACGAACTGCTGGCGCTCGAGCGCCGCCTTGTATTCCGAGTTCTCGCGCAGATCCCCGTGGGCGCGCGCCTTCTCGATCTCGCTCGGCAGCACGAAGTTGATCTCGTGATTCAGGCGCTCGACCTCGGCTTGGAGCCGCTGCTTCAGCTCGTCGATCATGGCGGGAGAAATCTAGGCGGGTAGCCGGGTAGGCGGGTAGCATGCGCCCCCGCTCGTGATATCTCCTGTCTACCCGCCTACCCGCCTACCCGCCTATCTTTGCGTCCATGCCCCTGCCCATCCGCACCTATCACCAGCTGACCGACCCGGACCGCTCCGGGCTGGCCGAGCAGATCGGGTCCCAACGCCGCCGGGTGGCCGAACGGCTCGCCACGGTGGGCCGGGTGGTCGCCGTGATGAGCGGGAAGGGCGGCGTGGGAAAGAGCTACGTGACGGCGGGCCTGGCGCGGGCACTGGCGCGCCACGGCCGGGCGGTAGGGGTGCTCGATGCGGACCTGAACGGCCCGACGGTGGCGCGGTTGCTCGCAGCGCAGGATGGCACAGTGATCGTCCAGGGGGACGCGGTGGCGCCGGTCGCAGGCGCGGACGGCGTGCGGCTCGTCTCGATGAGCCAGCTGCTCGCAGACGGCCGCCCGCTCGCGTTCCGCGGCCCGGAAGCCGAGAGCCACGTGTGGCGCGGAGCGCTCGAGGCGGCGGCGCTGCGGGAGTTCCTTGCGGACGTGGCCTGGGGCGCGCTCGACCTGCTGCTCGTGGATCTGCCGCCCGGGATCCAGCGCTTCCAGGACCTGGTCGACCTTCTGCCGACGCCGCCCGCGGTCCTGACGGTGACGCTTCCCACGCCTGAGTCCGGCGACGCGGTGCGGCGCGCGATGCGCTTCGCCTCGGAGCGCGGCGCGCCGCTCCTTGGCGTCGTGGAAAACATGGCGGGCGGGCCGTTCGCGGGCGATGCGGGGAGCGCCCTGGCCCGCGAGTTCGGGATTCCGATGCTCGCGCGCTTCCCGTTCCACCCGAACGCAGGGGTTTGGGACGCGCTGGCCCGGCGCATCGGGGGCCCGGCATGAGACATTCGGCATTCCGCATTCCGCACTCCGCACTCCCGTGAAGTTTCTCTGTGTCGAGTGCGACCGGCAGATGGTGTTCGAGGAGCGCCAGGTCCCGGGAGACGGGACGCTCGCCGCGGCGTTCCGCTGCCCTGCCTGCGGCCGCGTCGTCGCGATGCTGACGAATCCCATGGAGACGCAGCTCGTCGCCTCGCTCGGCGTGAAGATCGGGGGCGCGACGCTCCCGCCGCAGCCGCTCGAAACCGTCCGAACGATGGTGGCGAGCGGGCGGGACGACGCCTTCGACGACGGGACGGGGGACGGGGGACGGGGGACGGGTGTGTCCTGGTCCGCGGAAGCACAGGAGCGCCTCGCGCGCGTCCCGGGGTTCGTGCGGGGCATGGTGAAGAAGATCTACGCCGACTACGCCCGCGATCACGGCATCGCGGAGATCACGCCGGCGATGATGGACAGGGCGCGCAGCGAGCTGGGGCTCGAGGGAATGTGAGCCGGCACGAGGAACGGACCGTCGGCGGGCTCCGGGTCGTGATCGATCGCGACCAATGCGTCGGGTTCGGGGACTGCGTGAAGGAGGCGCCGGAAGGTTTCAAACTGGACGACGACACCGTGGCCGTGTTCGTCCGGCCGGAGCTGGTGGAGCGGGAGCGGTTGCTGCGCGCGTGTGACGCCTGTCCGGTGGACGCCATCACTGTCTGGGATTCAGACGGCAGGCAGTTGGTGCCCTGACTCCTCTGTCCTGCGTCCCAGCGTGCGTCTGCCCGTCGAGTCGTGGCAGTTTGTGTTCCCTGCTTACTTGACAGCCTGTTTAGTCGCTCACATACTCGCCCCGCCCAAAGAGGGAGGTGCCGGTGTATCGCGAGATCTTCGTCCCCGTCGACAACTCGCCACATTCCGACTGGGCCGTCCACCGGGCGATTGAGCTGTGCCGCCAGTCCCACGGCCGCATCACCGGCAACCACGTCTACGCCGCCCGCCTCCACGACGTCCGTTTCCGCCAGCTCGAGACCGGTCTCCCCGCGCGCTTTCAGACTCCGGAGGAGATCAAGAAGCAGCGCAAGATCCACGACAAGCTGATCGAGAAGGGCCTGCAGCTCATCGCCGACAGCTTTCTCGACCAGCTCGGCAGGCGCTGCGAGGCGGCGGGCGTCCGGCTCACGCGCCAGCTGCTCGAGGGGATCAACTACGAAGAGATCGTCAGCGAGGTGAACCGCGGGACCGGTCGGCTGCCGGGGCTCATTGGCTTCGACCCCAACCGCGCGGCGGGGTACGACGGCGGGGAAACGGTCCGGTCCGACGTGCAGGTGGGCGAAAACGGGCGCCTCGTGGCCGAGGACGAGGACCAGGCGGCGCGGCTGGTCGGCTCGTCGGGCCGTCAGTACGACCTGCTCGCCGTCGGCGCGCACGGGCTCGGTCGCCAGCCGTACTCGCAGCTCGGTGGTGTCGTCTCCCGCGTGCTGCGCGGCGTCGAGAAGGACGTGCTGTTGGTGCGTGACGATCGGCCGTTCGCGGCAGGCCGATTCCTCGTCTGCGTGGACGGCTCGTCGTACGGCTACAGGGCGATGCGCGTCGCGCTCGAGCTGGCGCAGGCGTTCGGCGGATCGCTCTACGTGTGCAGCGCCTTCGACGTGGAGTACCACCACGTCGTGTTCCATAACATCAAGGACGTGCTGTCGTACCAGGCCTCGAAGGTCTTCAAGTTCGAGGAACAGGAGGAGCTGCACAACAACATCATCGACAAGGGCCTCTTGAAGCTCTGCCAGGCCAACCTCAAGCGCGCTGAGGTCATGGCCCGGGAGTTCCCGGATGTGCCGATCAAGACGCAGATCCTCATCGGCAAGCCGTTCCAGGTGATCATGCAGTGGGCCGAGGAGATCAAACCGTCGGTGCTTGTGCTCGCCCGCCACGGCGCGCACCGCATCGAGGGGACCCAATTGGGGTCCCAGGCCGAAAACCTCGTGCGACTTGCAACGTGCAACGTGCTTGTTGCAGGGACAGTAGGCATCCGTCCCGAGGACATCCCCTGGATCGAGGAGGACGGCGTCGCGGGACTGCCCTGGGCCCCGGAGGCCGAGGTGCGGATCCTGCGCGTGCCGCCGTTCGCGCAGGGGATCGCGCGCCGAGCGGTGGAGGAGTACGTGCTGGAGCAGACGCACGGCGAGCCCGCGACGGTGACGAACCGGTGGCTCGACGAGGCGATCACGAAGCTCCTGCCCACGCACATGCAGCTCATCATGGGGATCGGCACGGCGGAGGAGCTCGCCCTCGCGGA